>Ga0105093_10000928_pt1 | contig 11164 bp, 21 predicted proteins | sample PPLLak3March2015_2_FD_79111 | JGI IMG/M metagenome (GOLD analysis project Ga0105093, IMG submission 79111) | Freshwater sediment microbial communities from Prairie Pothole Lake near Jamestown, North Dakota, USA - PPLs Lake P8 Core (3) Depth... | ecosystem: Environmental > Aquatic > Freshwater >... | reverse complement strand
CGTATCCCTTGCCAAGGGCATCGGTCTGGCAGTCATCTCGCTAGGGCTTCTCATCAGCGCACTCGGCCTGATCTTCGAACGACCTGAGTTGTCGATCGCAGGGCTGTCGATCGCAAGAGGCGCCTTGATCGCCCTTCTGGCGACGTTGATCCTGGCGAACGTCAGGCCGCAATCTGAGGAGACATGATGGACAAGTTCATCTACCCCCACATGAACCAGATGGATGGTTCGAAGTGCGAGCACACGAACTGCTGGGCGACCGTCGGGGCCTATATGGTCGCCAGTGCCACCAGGGGCAGGATCACCCCGACGCCGATGGAGTTCAGGGAGAAGGCGAATGCCTTGCGTGGCTGCCGCCCCGGTGGTCTCGGTGACATCATGCTGGGCCTCACGAAGTACAAGGTGAAGTACACCTTCCTCCAGGGCGTCTCTCCGAGATCCCTGAAGTTACGCTTCCTCAACCAGAAGGCCGAGAAGGTCTACGCCGTCCCGACCGACTTCGAAGCGTGGCCGGACAAGGAGAAGTGCCAGATTGGATACGACGGCTACCACATGGTCGCTGTCGTTCCATGGAGGGCCAACGGCAAAGACACCAAGGTCATGGATCCCCTTTGCGGCCAAATGAAACTCGTGAATGCGGACGCTGTCGTCAGGGCCGCTAATGAGTACGACAATGACCATTCTGGAGACCCGGCATGGTCCCCTGACGTCGTCGTCGTCGACATCCAGCCAAGGAAGGACTGAACATGAACATGCAGACCGAACCGTCCATCATCATCGGCGCTGTCGGGGCGCTCATCACAGCCGTGGTCCCGCTGCTGGCCAAGACGTTCGGGTGGACCGACGAGCTGGCGAGCGAGTGGGAAGCGATGCTGCAGGCTGCCTGGGTCGTCCTCGGCATCCTTGTCACGGCGTTCGTCATCCGTTCCAAGGTGTTCAGCCCAGCGACGTACAAGGAAGACGTCCAGACGGCACTCGAGACCACGCCCCCCAAGCCGTAGCCGGTGGGTGGGAAGATATCTGCGGAGTACTACCGCACCTACCGAAAGACCCACCCGGAGTATCGAGCCCGCCAGAACGCCCTGCGGAATGAACGCCGCAGGGCGTTTGGCCGAGGTGATAGGTCAAGGGAATACACGTCCAAGGTCCAACGAACACTCCGGGCGAATGGCGAGAACGGCCAGTGCCTGGAGTCTTCTGTCGTCAGGAAGGCGAAAGCCATCGTCATGGAGGTCAGCAGGCCCGACCGACGCACGACGCTCTGGGACGACAAGCACGAGGACCTGGTTGGCGAGGTCGTGGTGGCGCTCTGTGAGGGTAGCGACCCCGCTGCAGCCATGCGAGAATGGATGAGCGGATACTGGTTCCGTAGGTATCAATGCTTACCGCTGGAGACAACATGATGGGAGCAGGGGACGGCCCTATCCATAGTCCGTGACCGACGGGGGATATGGCATCCCCCTCATCTGTCCGAAGTGCCCACGAGAGTGGGCTCCCAGAGTCCTCAAGACGCCACGCATCAAGGTGCCGAGATGCACCGTCTGTGGGACCGCGATGGTCCCTTCTGATGTCGACCGCAGGATGGTTTGGGAGTCACATCGCAAGAAGCAAGATGTACCATAGACACGGTTCTCCTCTTCCTCCGAGATACCAGCCGACCCGGGTGGACAAGTCGGCTGGTATCTTTCTGTGATGCCAGCCTCATCCGCACAACTCGAGCACACGGCCAAGTGGATCCCTGAGCTCGCAGCCATGTGGCACGAGGAGATACCCATCCGCATGCACATGCGTGGGTTCGATGATGGCGGGAACCCGCAATGGCACCCGGACTTCGCCAACTGGTTGATGGGCGGTGGCGGCGAGAACTCGGAACGCCGCTCACGCCTCACCCAGGCCATGCGACGGCTCCGGAAACGGAGCATCCGCGAGTACGAGGTCTCCTACCGCATCATCGTCCTCGGGGAGCGCATCGAGAGCACCACGAAGTGGCTCAACGAGAGAGCGGAGCGGAACGGCAAGGCGGACCGCTACACGGTCGCCGACACCGAGGTCATCATCTGCTCTGCGGTCGACAAGCTCCTACTGTGGTACTGAGCCGGACCACCGCTCTGCCTCATCCCACTCACCGATCCGCCTGAAGGCACCAAGCGGCGTCAGGCCGATGTCCAGACCCCATGCGTAGACCGGCGTGTCCTTGCTGACGGCAGCCTCGACGACGTGCATGGTCCCGCCACTCAACTGAGGCGAGGCGAAGTAGGCCAGGACGAGGTCGGCGCTCTCGACCATCCGGACGTCACGCAGGAACGTGGCACCCTTTCCATCTTCAGGGTCCGGAGTGAACCACTCGACGCTCATCCACAGCAGCGAGCACGCCTTGGCCATGACCTGCTCGAAGAGCCCGGGGTCCGACTTGTTGCCTCGCCGCAGCAGGACGGTGGAGTCCTCCGGCAGGTCACTCAGGAACTTGATGAGAGCATCCGGGTAGTGTCCCAACCTCGAGGAGCCACAGAGAGCGATTCGAGGTCCTCTGACACGATGACTCGCACTCTCGCCATCGGCTTCGGGACGATCTCCTTCGAGACCACGCATGGCAGATACCTCTTGTCGTCCACCCCGGTCGCAGCCTGGATGGAGTCATGGATGGCTTTCATGATGTTGTCGCAGTCGATGTCCCTGGACAGGTACAGGAAGTAGTAGACGCGGACCTGACCCTCAGGGGCCCAGCGGGACGGTCGAGCCGCCCCGATGATCATCTTCGCTGCGTTCTGGTAGGCGACGACGTCGTCCTTCTTCGCCAGCGTGTGGTACGGGACCCTCCCATCGCGGTACTTCCTCACGATCTTGTAGGAGGCGTTCCAACTCGGCGGCTGCCCGGGGATCTCGAATGTCCACCACATCAGTGAGCCGACTTACCTGCGCACACACGGCTGCAGTAGTAGCCGTAGCCACGGATGTAGTCCGCGAAACGGGGCTTGAAACGCTTCCGGCAGATGCGGCAGGACCGCATGAGGTCTTGATACTTAGCGTGCTCTTCGGGAGTCTTAGTGTACTTAGACCGCTGACAGGTAGTACAACAGGTCGCCAGATTGCCCGGTGTGTTCCAGCCTCCCTTGTGGAAGGGCTCTACATGGTCGAACGAGGTGTCCATGAGCCCCAGGCCGACGCCGCAGTAGCGGCACTTGCCGGAATCCTTCAACCACGTGCTGGCGAGGTCGTCAGCCGTGATCTTCACCCCCTCGTTCCCCGTCAGCCTCCACTTCTGATTGATGGCCGCTGCCAGCTTCGAGAGCCGCCTTTCTGCGGGCGTCTGCGAGGTACGCCCGCTGGAAGGTGCGGAACGCCTTGGAAGGCGGCTCGAACGAGTTGTGGTAGAGGCAGAGGGCCGTGAGGTGCCACTCATCGTCCGGAGCCTTCTTTCCCATCATGGGCTGGTCTTTGACGTGATCCAAAGTCGTACGACCGGAGCACATCGCCGATTTGCGTAGGTCGAACAGGCGCATGAGGCAGATAGGCCGGGGAGACGCCAGGAACCTTCGGAACGTCACCCCGTGATGGAGCCGGTCCTCGCTGGCCAGCCATATCGCCATTGCGTCTCTTCTGATCACCCTCTCTCGCAAGAGGCTTGTTATCGGCACGTTCGGCACCCCTCATCTTGGACAGGACGCGGAAAGCGGCCATCGGGCGGTCTGCCTCGAGGACAGAGAGCGCACATTGGAGGAACGAGAGCGCACAGTCCTCTTCTGAGTAGGGACAGTCCTCCGGGTAGCCTGTGCCGCTCACCCGGAGGCAATGCTGCTCTTTCCACGTCTTGCGAAGGTCGCCCCATGGTATAGGGGCAGGCCATGCCTCTTTAACACGCGGGTCGACCTGTTCGCGTATGAAAGAGCCCCTGAACACGCAGGGGACCTGATTCGGGCGTTTCACCGGGCCAACATCTGCTTGAGCATCGATCCCCCGATGTATTCGGTGTAGGCAGGCGGGACGGCTTGCGTTAGGGGCCCCCATGTCATCCAACTGATGTCCATGGCCACCTGACCCTCGAGGAGCGTCTTGGCGGTGCTCCCGCCGACGACCCACTTACCTGTCTTGGTGTTGAGGCCCTGTGGGGTGTCGTTCATCGAGTGGTAGACCCCGATGGGCTTCCCTTGGTTCTCGTGGTCGCATCTGCTGGGTGCCTGCAGGACGTAGTCCCTGTGGGTGCAGAACCAGCGGTGCCGTCGCACCTTGAGGCCGAACATCGACCCGCAGAGCACCAGTTCTTTCGGCATGGGTGCCCCAGGCACGTTCTCGACCACCCATGGGATGTTCACGTCCTCCAGCAGCCTCAGAGAGGGCGTCAGGAGGTTCGGTTCGCTCTGGACATGTCGCTGGGCGTCCCGGAGGTGTTTCGCCCGCGTGTGGGCCTTGCAGGGCGGGCTCAGATGAAGCATCGAGACCGGTCGGCCCATGAACATGGTGATGGCAGCCTTGGAGAGGTCCTTAAGGACCTTCATGGCGTCATCCTGGATGAATGGGAACGGGTACTGGGGCTGGGGCTTGATGTCGACGCCGACAACGTCGAATCCGGCCCTGTGATAGCCCATGCTGGCCCCTCCAGCCCCGCAGAAGAGGTCAAGCACCAGCATGTTGCCTCCCCCACTCGTAGAGAGCGATAGCGGTGGCTGTTGCGACGTTCAGAGAGCCCACGAGGCCATATTGGGGGATCTCGACGGCCATATGGGCGATGTCGAGGATGGACTGGGGCAACCCGGAGCCCTCATTGCCTACCAGGAGGCACATGTTCGCTGGGAGCACCGCTTCGTACATGGAGACGGACTCATCGGTCTGCTCCAAGGCCACCAGGGTCCATCCCTTGACGCGACATGCCATAGCACGATGCCAGAGGTCCCATGTGACCTCCAGAGGCTGCCATTTGCCTGTCCCCACGTCTGTCACGCGTGGGGACTTGAGCGCATAGAGGTCCTGGACGAGATACGCCTCGCAGAGGCGGGTGATGCTGCCGATGTTGGCCGGGTCAGTCGACCATGAGCAAACAGCGACCGGGTGGCGCTTCATGTTCGGGTAGTCCTCACGCGTCAGGCGCTTGAGGGCTCTCCGGGTGTTGTAACTGGTCTGGATCACGGGATGGGCCCCTTGTTGGGGATGATGCCCAACCCCTTGCAGCGTCGACAGACCGTCTTGCGAGAGCCTGGCTCAGTGCCCTTGCCCTCGCAGCGGTAGCAGCGCAGGACGGACCCGAACTCGATGCGGTCTGGCATCTTGTTGAACCGGTAGACCTCCTCGAGGTCCCAGTCCCTGGTCTCCTCCTCTACCAGCCCTTCTGTTCTTTCGTCAGCCATCCGGCTTCCTCCCGTGTCCTCTTGACTTCGTCTAAGAGTTTCTTGGTCATCCTGATACGTCGGTTGAAGGTGGTCGCCGTCCCTCCGTTGCGCTTCAACGTAGACCTGACCTCCCACTCTGCTCCGAGATACTCACGGAGCATCTCGTGGAGCAGAGCGGCGGTCTCTTCGGTCAGGCGGATCCTCGCCAGAGGCTCAGTAGGGACTGGCCGAGGCGTCTGCGAGGTTCTTGTCACTCATGATCTCCATGTACTGGATGAGCTTCCCGATGTCCTCCGCAGAAAGGCCCTCGAGAGCCTTGCGGATGACGGGGCCACGCTCACCGGGGTCCTCGGGCAGGGGCAGGACGACCTCGAGCACCTGCTCCAGAAGGCCAGCCATGATGTCGGGGTCAAGCCCCAGCTCGCCAGCCATCTCCCGCACCCTGCGGACCTGGACCTCTGTCGCGTTGACGCTGCGCCCGCCTCGTTCGATGCCCTCGATGCTGGAGGACTCGACTCGCACGGAACGCTCCTCCCTCTCCTCGTCTGAGTGGTCGGAGTACGCCTCGACGTCGCTCTCGGAGCCGTTCATGCCCATGCCCAGCAGGAACGCCTTCTCGGCATAGGTCATGGCCTTGCCTGAGCCCTTGTCGCTGGGGTCTTCGCCCTGCCCGACGGCAGAGCCCTCGATGATCTCGCCAGAGACCCCGTCGATGACGGTGAATCTGACGGTCATGGTGGTCAGGAACGTCACCCTTGTGCCACCGCCTGACCGAGGCAGGGTGGCCTGGATGACCCCGACGTCCGCGACGCTGGGGACGATGATGATGCCCTCGGCGTGCAGGAGTGGCCTCCACCACCCATAGACGTCCTTGGCGGCGTGGTACGGGAACTTGATGTCCCTGCTGTGTCGAACAGGCTCCTTCTCACCGATGGCATCGGCGATCTTGGCCAACTTTGAGGCAAGGGAGATCGGGGCCAGTTCAGTCTTGGCCGTAGGCAACGGGTACCCTCCTAGATGCTGGCTGCCCTGAACGCAGGGCAGATGTCCTTGTACCCACACCATGAGCAGGCGTTCCCTTGAAGCCCGCTGGGTGGGAAGTTGCCCGCCTCGATGCCCTTGGCGACATCCGAGACGATGCCTGCGTACGCCACGATGGATTCGTCCGGCACTGGCCTGGGCGACTCGATGGGGAAGTGGTAGGGGACCTTCGTCCGGACCATGTGGTCCAGAACGAGGCCGTCCTCCACGACACCCGTCTTCTGGCGGTAGCCGATGGCATAGCCGACCATGCTCAACAGGTAACTGGAGCCACTCGCGGGCTTCTTGCCCACGAACTTCCAGTCCCCGATGATGGTCTTGAAGGGGTACTCAGAGAGGCCATCGTTGGGGACTCTCTTGATGACGTCGATGGTGCCGCTGACGATGACGTCGTTGATCTTGAACTGGATCTCTTCCTCGACGGCGATGGGATGGGTCACCGGGGCGACCTTGTCGTGCCACACGGACACGCACTTGATGCCAGAGTCGAGAGCCTGGGCCGGTGTCTCGCCATCATGGGAGGTGGCCCCGTAGGACTCCACGCCGAAGGCCGCACGGAAGTCCTCGAGGACCTGTTCCTTGGGCGCATCCTCGCCCTTGGCCATCTTGTAGGCAAGGTCGTACTCGAGGGCGGTGTGAGCGGCGGATCCGATGGCCAGCCTGAGCGTCGGCGGCGACTTGATGCGCTTGACGTAGGCGTATTCCCACTGCTTGGGACAGCGGAGATAGGTGTTGAGAGAGGACCCTGAGAGAACGAGTGGGGTTGCCATCTCCGAAGACTACGTCTCCTCCGTGCCACCTTGTTTGGCACTCCCTATTCTACCGTTTGACAACCCTCTCTGCAGGCCCTAGTATCCGCAAGTCGTCGGGTTCGTGACCGGACGGAACTCTCGGAAGTAACGACCGAGGGCAACAGATAGGCCCCGTCACTCTGGTCCGCAAGGTCGAGAGAGGCGGGGTCGACTGTTTCCCCTCGATACTCCTGGCAGTATCTGGATACTCCCTCCCAGTATGTGCGAATCGGGTTGCGAGACGACCCCGGCGGGAGTACATTCCTTGGTCTATGGACAGCCCGTCAGCTCGAGTAGGATCCCTTCAGACCCTTCGTGACGCTGCCCAAATGAAACCCCCGGCTCCGAGCGAGACCGGGGGTTTCGTGCTTTCAGGGAATGCCCCCCTGCCAGCAGGAACATAGTAGACCAGCCGCAAATCCTAGGCTAGCCGCAAGGCGAAGTGGTGGTTCCCAGGGCACAGGGAGCCGGGAGCAAGACCCGGGCTTTTCGGCACGACAACGATGAGATCACCCCCGGCCTGATGTGGGCGGTGGGGCGAGGTGCGAGACGCAGGCAAGCCGACACCGACGACCCCCACCGAGTCCAGCCCGACGACGACCGTCATACGGCATGGTTCCCCCCGACAGGGGGGAAGTCTGCCCTCCGACTCACGTCCCCGGCATGTCAACGATCGCAGTCACACCCGTGACGATAGAGGTGCCCACCACCGATGCGGTCAGCGACAGATGAGCGGATGTCCCAGAGGCGCATCCGCAGACGCTGCTTCCGGCTCACAGGCTTGGGCACTGGCCTGTACTTGTTCCAGACTGGATTGTCCTTCGCGTACATCTGGAAGAGGATGGCCTCCATGTCCTCTCGGATGAGCCGTCCACCATCATCAGAACTCGAGTCGCCACTCGTAGCCACACTTCCTCCTCTCACAGGCTCCGTAGTCGAGGGCCATCAGGTCGTAGGACCAGTGGCCGCAGCCAGGGCAGATGCGCAGCGTGTCGTACAGGTCTGACGAGTGGCAGCGGCACCTACTCCTTGATGATGACCTCCGAGGTCTTCTTGCCCCTGTCGATGATGACCTCCGGGTCGCCCTCGCCCCTGTCGATGATGGTGACGGGGGCCTGGTCGGCAAAGCCTGTGGCATCGACATAGTCCCTGTCCAACTCGAGTGCCCATGAGGCGTTCTTCTTGATGTCCGGCTCGATGGCGCCACGCTTGGGAGGCGGCTCTGTCTGCACGTTGCCTTGGTAGGCGTGGCAGATGCAGAGGAAGCAGCCCGTGGTGGACTCATCCTTGGTGATGTAGTGCTGTCGCTGCGGATGGTTGCACTTGGAGCAGTCCACGATCAGACCTCCGTTTCCAAATCAAAATCCGCCGCCAACGAGGGCGGTCTCGTATCGACCTGACAAAGGCTCGCCGCGTGGGCGAGCCATGTCAGGCGATCCACGCCGACATTGTGACGCACGTACTTCGTGGTCATGGCGTGGGGGTGGCGACGGGCGAGCTCGAGGGCCCGCCCGCCTGCGTTGGGGTCCTGGCGTCGCATGGCACGGTCGATCTCCGTGCGCATGACGACGACCAGGACGCGTTGGCTCAGTGGCTCGAGTCTCATGTCAGTCGGGGGTGAACATCACGGCTGTCCCATGTTGAGCGCAGCCTTGCGGAGGTCGGCCATCTCATCCTCCATGTCTTCCTCCGAGTAGCCGTAGTCGAACTCGAGGTGCGCCTCCAACCGTTCGCATGGCCCACCGCAGAGTAGGCAATGCTGCACGTACGCCTCCTCGTACTTCTTGTCGAGATCCATCGCCATCATGTACAGGACGTGGTCCTCGTACTCGGCACGGGTATCCCATCTCTCGTCGCAGCAGGCGCACCTTGTCGGCCTGTCCTGCCACACGTTGTGATTCACACTGTGAGTCACAACAGTAACTCCGGGCAGTTCACGGCATGGAAGGTAACGTGCCCACCACACCATCGACATGTGTCTCGAGGCGACTCTTCCTCTTGCTGCCTGGCGTACTCGTCAAGGTCTTCGGTGTGGGCGAACACGACGTCCCAGCACCCGTCCTTGCTTCTGCACTGCTCGACGCAGTCCACGAACCATCGAGGCTCGTCGCCCCACTGCAGTCCCATCTTGAACGCCATGGCTTCGGCGAACGTCGGGAATGGCTCCCGAAACCAAGTCACATCGTCGGTCATTCCCTCGCCCACCTCTGCGCTACTTCATATCCGGGTGGCCTGGCGAACTTCGGCACTCGTGAGGCGTACTCACTCAGTGCCTCACGCAGTCGTGCCCTCTCGATGGCGAACAGGTCTCTTGGGAGTCTGGTCTGGGCCTCTCTCGCCATGCTCTGGATCCAGATGGCTCGCTCGTAGATGTTCTTCCACTTCTCATCATGGACCGGGATGTCTTCCCGGGAGATCCAGGCGTAGTGCAGGAAGTCGTACACCTTGCGCTTCGTGAACCGCTTCGGCTCTGCCATATGCACGATGGCGCCCTCGTACCCTCCGAGGTACTCACACTCGGGGAGCGGGCACCACTCCACCCCGGCCTTTGCGGCCAGGGTGGAGAAGTACTCGGTGATGTTCACTTGACCGGAGATGCCGCCTGGGCGTGCGTCTCGTAGTCGGGGGCCACGATGATGCCCTTCACCCGGAGGCTACGGAACCCTCGGTTGGGGGTCACGATGATGTGGTCCTCGAAGTACAGACCGGCGGCATTGGCTGCCTCCATGACGACCCTCGTCAGCTCGATGTCTCCCTTGCTGGGGGATGGATTGTTGCTTGGGTGGTTGTGCACCAGGATGAACCGCTCACAGCCAGTCGTGAGGATGGCTGCCAGCATGGTGGGCAGGTGGAGGTTGGCTTTCACGTGCGAACCCCGTGCCACCTCCACGATGGTCCGTACCGTCAACTCTGCGTCGTAGGCCACGACCCAGATGCACTCTTGTGGCTCCTTGCTCAGTCCCCATCGCTCGAAGAGTTCCGGCAGTTCCTCGTAGGTGCCCGGGAGATGAACGTCATCCTTGATGGTCTCGAGTCTCAGCACTGCCCTTCTCGAATGAGAGATAGGGCTTCCCTTAGAAGGGGAGATCGTCGTAGTCCTTGGCCGTGTTCTTTGGCGCTCTCGCCCTCTGTGGTTCCTCTTCGCCTGCATCCTCGGGCTTCTTGTCGAGGAAGCGAACGGTGTACGCCTTGATGCGCCACATCTTCTTCTTCTCGCCGTCGTCGGTCTCCCAACGCCGGACCTCGATCTCTCCCCGGATGTAGACCTGTCGGCCCTTGCGTCCGAAGTCGTTGACCTGACCGGCCAACTTCCCCCAGCAGATGACATCGAGGAACGTCGCCTCGCTGTCCTGGCCCGGGCGGTTGATGGCCACGGAGAACATCGTCCTGTCCTTGTCCGACTCGTCGCCCTGCTTGAGCTCCGGGTCGCCGGTCATGTTGCCGATGCCGTGCCATTCGTTCACGCCTGCTACCACGTCTTACTCCTTTGTGGTGTATGGACATCCATTCTATCAGCCACCTGTCGGTCGGACTCGACGGGTCTTCGTCCAGCGGATGATCGGTGCTCCCTCGAGCTTGTGCTTGGGGCGGGCACCACGGGTCATCAGCCCGTTGTAGCAGTCTCGGAATGCGATGGTGACGGTGGCCGCTCGCTGGAATGAGCGACCGGTCTCGAGTTCGATCTCCTTGGCCCGACGCAGCAATGCTGATGGCGTCACCTTGTCCAGGGCCTCGAGTGTTCGCCCATCGTCGTAGATGGGATCTCCGTCGTAGGTCAGCAGGAACTGGCCCAGACCTTGGATGATGCTGGCTTCTCGGGCTCCCTTGTCCATCGGCCAGACCGTCGAGATGATGGCCATGGTCTTGTCGAGTTTGCCCATGTTGTAGACCGTCTCGACGGCACCGACGGCTTGGATACCTCGGTCTTCGGTGATGCGTCCGATGTGGTAGCCGTGACGCTCCACGATGCTCACGATGGCCGTCGCGATGGGCTCATTGCCCGTGATGCGG
>Ga0105093_10000927_pt1 | contig 11167 bp, 10 predicted proteins | sample PPLLak3March2015_2_FD_79111 | JGI IMG/M metagenome (GOLD analysis project Ga0105093, IMG submission 79111) | Freshwater sediment microbial communities from Prairie Pothole Lake near Jamestown, North Dakota, USA - PPLs Lake P8 Core (3) Depth... | ecosystem: Environmental > Aquatic > Freshwater >... | reverse complement strand
CCTCCAATGTCCCACAAAATAACCTGTCATCCCGATCCCGCTTCAGCGGGAGAGGGATCTCCTTCTCACAGCAGGAACTTAATTAAAAAGATGTGTATAAAGATTAGGGCGAAACCGGGGGTAGTAGCCACCACCAATGACTTACAACCCTGAAGGGGCTGAATGTCAACAGTTGGTTGCATTGGAAAGTCACAGAAAAAATAACTCCCTATTTCATCGGGGGATATTCAAATCCAACTCTTTCAGAGCCATATATGGATTATACCGACTAAATCCCAGGAAATTGTAACTCAATTGTAAATCGATAAAACTTGATATTCCAGATTGGAACTTCAAGATGAAGTATTGTTGCTTACTTCCATAGGTTTTACTTAGCAGGGAGAGGAAATATCCTTCATTATTTACGATAAAATGATATCTTAAAATGAGCCGCACTGCGGCTAAATGTGAGTAACCCCGACCAATAACTTGCAGCCCTGACGGGGCTTTACATTTTTTAATAACAGCATATTATTACCTTTTAGCCTGAAAGAATTTCACCATCAGCTCCCCGCATTCTGATTCCAGGATCCCTTTGGTTACTTTTGTCTTCGGATGCAGAATCTTTCCTTTTACGAGTGTGTAACCTTTCTTATCATCCTTTGCTCCGTAAACCAGTCCTTCTGCCTGGCTCCAGCCGATCGCTCCCGCGCACATGGTACATGGCTCCAGGGTGACATAGATGGTGCAGCCGGTCAGGTACTTGCCTCCAAGCCAGTTTGCTGCAGCAGTTATGACCTGCATCTCAGCATGTGCGGTCGGATCATTCAGGGTCTCGGTAAGGTTGTGCCCCCTGGCAATGATTGTTCCGTTACAGACCACTACGGCGCCAACAGGTATCTCCTGCCTTTCATAGGCTTTCCTGGCTTCTTCCAGAGCTGCCTGCATAAATCTCTCATGTTTGTCGCTGACCAATTTTTCTTATTTTTGCTGAACAAATTTAAATAAAATGTACAGAACACACACTTGCGGGGAGCTTGCAATTAAAGATGCAGAAAAGAATGTCACATTGTGCGGATGGGTTCAGAAATCAAGGGACCTAGGAGGGATGACATTCGTCGATCTTCGCGACAGGTACGGTATTACACAGCTGGTCTTCAACATGGAAACCAACGCGGATCTGTGCGGCCAGGCTCGTAAACTTGGCAGGGAATATGTCATCAGGGCAGAAGGGAAAGTCCGTGAACGAAGCAATAAAAATCCTAAAATGCCAACTGGCGAAATTGAAATTGATGTCACTGTACTGAATGTTCTGAACAAAAGCGAAATCCCTCCCTTCACAATCGAGGAAGAAACCGACGGAGGAGAAGAGCTGAGAATGAAATACCGCTACCTCGACCTGCGCAGGAACTCAGTTAAGAACAACATTATTCTACGTCACAAGGTTGCACAGGAGGTCAGGAAATACATGGATTCAGCAGGATTCATTGAGGTGGAAACTCCGGTTCTCATTAAATCGACACCTGAAGGTGCCCGCGACTTTGTTGTCCCCAGTCGCATGCAGCCAGGTACATTCTACGCCCTGCCCCAATCACCCCAGACTCTCAAACAGCTTCTGATGGTTGCAGGGTTCGACAGGTATTTTCAGCTAGTGAAGTGCTTCCGTGATGAGGATCTGCGCGCTGACAGGCAACCGGAGTTTTCCCAGATCGACTGCGAAATGTCATTTGTGGAAAGGGATGATATTCTCGATACTTTTGAAGGACTGGCAAAATATCTTTTCAGACAGGTGAGAAGCATTGAGTTCAAAGAGCCGTTCCTTAAGCTCCCTTACAATGAAGCAATGGAAAACTACGGCACAGATAAGCCTGACCTGCGTTTCGGGATGAAATTCAAAGATTTGACCTCTCTTGTGAAAGAGAAAGGATTCCAGGTATTCGACAGCGCTGAATATATCGGAGGGATCTGTGCAGAAGGATGTTCAGAGTACTCACGAAAGCAGCTCGACGAACTGACTGAATTTGTCAGGAGGCCTCAGATAGGTGCAAAAGGACTAGTATATATGAAATACGGAACAGATGGCTCACTGAAATCATCTGCTGATAAATTCTATTCACGGGAAGATCTGGAAAAGTGGGCTGAGGCTGTAAATGCAAAGCAAGGCGACCTGGTGCTTATCCTTGCGGGTGAGAAGAAAAAAACACTGACAGCCCTCTCAGAGCTAAGACTGGAGATGGGTAACAGGCTGGGTCTGAGAAAGAAAGATACATTCTTTCCCTTATGGGTTGTTGATTTTCCCCTGTTGGAATGGGACGAGGAGGAGAAACGTTTTTTTGCAATGCACCACCCATTTACATCGCCGAAGCCAGAAGACATTCACTTAATGGAAACCGATCCGGGCAAAGTGAGGGCTAATGCCTACGACCTGGTAATAAATGGTGTTGAAATAGGAGGAGGTTCAGTGAGGATCCACGATTCCTCGGTTCAGAAGCAGATGTTCAGGGTCCTTGGATTTACTGAGGCTGAGGCTGAAGAGCAATTCGGATTCCTGCTTAATGCATTCAGATATGGTGCGCCACCTCACGGAGGAATAGCTTTCGGATTCGACAGGTGGGTTGCAATGTTCGGAGGTCAGGATTCTATCCGTGACTTTATTGCTTTTCCAAAGAACAATTCCGGAAGGGACGTTATGCTCGATACCCCTGCCCAGATATCCCAGAAGCAGCTCAATGAGCTGATGATCGATATAAAGAAGGAAAAGAAAAGCTGATACTACCTGTCGCCGTGTCCTTTGTCTGTAATTATCTTGCCGATAAGTGTTGCCGAAGTGCTTCTTTCAATAGTAACGTTTACATATTCCCCTTTTTGCCTTCCTTCCCCCGGAAACACAACAACCTTGTTCTGAGATGTGCGGCCTGACAGATTCTCGGATGATCTTTTTGAAGCACCCTCGATCAGCACTTCAAATGTTTTTCCGATATCATGTTTTTTTGAAGTTGATGAAAGCTTATTCTGAAGGGAAATTATTTCATTGAGCCTTCTGGTTTTGACATCATCCGGAACATCATCCTCCAGTTTTCTTGCTGCTTTCGTTCCCGGTCTTTCGCTGTACTTGAACATATATGCGAAGTCAAAACCCGTCCATTCCATAAGAGACAGGGATTGCAGGTGGTCCTCTTCTGTCTCGGTGCAGAATCCGGCTATCATGTCGGTTGAGAGAGAACAACCCGGGATTATTGTTTTTATAGCCTTTATCCTTTCCATATACCATTCCCTGGTATATTCGCGGTTCATGAGTTTCAGAATCCTGCTGCTACCGCTCTGGGCTGGCAGGTGGATATGTTTGCAGATATTTTTATGCCTTGCAATGGTTTCAAGGAGCTTGTCAGAAATATCCTTTGGATGAGAGGTGGAAAACCTTACCCTCAGCAACGGATCGATACTGGCGGTTTTCTCCAGCAATCCGGCGAAATCCAATGATCCCGATCCGTCATTATGATTATATGAATCGACGTTTTGTCCAAGGAGCGTAACCTCCCTGTAACCGGAATCAAAGAGCTCACGGACCTCCCCCAGAATTGATTCCGGATCGCGGCTTCTTTCACCTCCCCTTACATACGGAACCACACAGTAGGTGCACAAATTATTGCAACCCCTCATTATTGAGACAAATGATGAAACTCCATTCATATCCATCCTTACAGGGGATATATCAGCATAGGTCTCCTCGCGCGAAAGAAGGACATTTACTGCCTTATGACCTGACTCTGCTTCAGAGATCAGGACCGGCAGCTGCCGGTATGAATCAGGACCCACAACAAGGTCGACCAGGTGTTCAGTTTCGAGCACCTTTTCTTTAAGCCTTTCCGCCATACAACCTAAAAGTCCGACAATCAGGGCTCTGTTTTTTTTCTTCAGATGACTGATTGCTTTTAGCCTTCCCCAGATCCGTTGTTCCGCGTTCTCCCTGATCGAACAGGTGTTGATCAGTATCAGACCGGCAATGTTGATGTCGTGGGTGTGACTGAACCCATTATTCTTCAGAATTGATATAACAACTTCACTGTCAGCTACATTCATCTGGCAGCCGTAGGTTTCTATATATACTTTTTTCCCCATTTAAAATTTCATAATTCTTTTAAATTCTTGTTATAATTTAGAGGCAACCGGCTACCGGCAACCGGCAAACGGCAACCGGCAGAATTCAAAAGACGTAGGTCGCAAGCCGTAAGCCGCAAGTCGCAAGCCATAAATCGTACAAAAGTACATAAGTAGAGTGAAGTATTAAAGAAATATATAATTTTGCACTCATAACATTTAAAATAAGAGTATGTCAGGTCACAGCAAATGGTCTACGATCAAGAGGAAGAAAGGTGCTGCAGATGCAAAGAGAGGTAAGATCTTTACGAAGATCATCAAGGAAATAATAATTGCAGCCAAAGAGGGCGGGGGAGATCCCGACTCAAATGCAAGACTGAGGCTTGCAATACAAAATGCCAAGGGTGTAAACATGCCCAAGGATAATATTGACCGTGCCATCAAGAAGGCCGTCGGTGCGGATGCTGTGAGCTATACCGAGACATCATTTGAAGGATATGCGCCTCATGGCATTGCTGTGTTTGCCGAGTGCCTCACCGATAACAATAACAGAACAGTTGCTTCTGTCAGGTCAGCTTTCAATAAATACGGAGGCAGCCTGGGAACCAATGGTTCTCTCAGTTTTCTGTTCGACAGAAAGGGAACCTTCACCATCAATAATGATGGCATCAATGTTGAAGAGATGGAGCTTGAGATGATAGATGCAGGTGCTGAGGATTTTTATGTTGACGAGGCTACCATCACGATCACCTGTGCCAAGGAGGATTTCGGAAATGTAAGTAAGAAGCTTGTCAGCCTCGGTATTGAACCGGAAGAATCAAGCCTTAAAAGGATCCCCAACGACACCAAAAAGCTCGATGTGGAATCAGCTAAAAAGGTTCTTAAGTTCATTGAAGCCCTTGAAGATGATGATGATATACAGAACGTTTATCATAATCTTGAAATGACTGACGAGCTGGCTGCCGAGCTCGGGTAATAAATTAAATATCATGAAAAAGCTGATTCCCTTTTTCCTCCTGGCAATGCTCTTTGGTGCCTGCAAGAAGGAAGAAGATAATAACATCATCTGGGAAAAATCGCGGGGTGGGGGAAATGCATTTTTCGTTGAATCGACAGCCGACTCCGGTGTGCTTGGCTGCGGGACGCTCTCCGGCAAGCCCTACCTTGTGAAATACAATTATGGAAAAAGTGTTGAGGCAGAATACACTTCAGAGAGGTCAGGATTGTTTAGTTCTGCTTTATCCTTAAGCACAGGCTATATTGCTGCCGGTAGTAGCGGAGGAAAAATGTTGTTGACACATATTGGTAAAGACGGTGTCAGTGTCTGGGATAAAACTATTAGTGCCAGCTTCTGGCTCGACCTGGCAAACCTGATAGATGAAGGCAACGGAATCCTTCTTGCTGTTGGATCAGCAAGTCCGGATTCTTCGGAAAACGGCGATACCAGGATCCTGTTTGTACGGTTCAACAGTGAAGGGTTTGTGATAGAAAAGGACTCAGCTGAAACCGGCTTTGTGTCGGTAAACAATGCATGTGCTGACGGTCTTGGGAATATTTATCTTGCTGTCACTAGAAGTACCGGCAGTCAGAAGCCGAAAGCCATAATAATGAAATTTAACAGCGACTTGCAGAAACTCTGGGAGACAGAGCTTTACAACAATCCCGATTTCACAGCTGCATGCTATGATGCTGCTTTTGATGCTTCAGGGAATATACTGGTCACCGGTAAAACTGAATCATCCAGTCTTACAGCTACACTGAATAATTCATTCCTGGCCTCGGTAAGCATTTCTGGAAGAGTGAACTGGAAAAAATACTTAGAGAATTCAAACTCAGGGTCCTCGGTCATTATGAATGGCTCTGATGAGGTATTTATGCTTAACCGGAATTGCTTCATTATCAGCAGGGCTGATTCCGGCGACGGGGCTCAGACCGGCATCATAAGAATGTACAGCCAGTGTGATTCATATACAACTGATGCCTTCGGGTATGATATGAATCTCGATCATGACGGGAATATCCTGGTGGCAGGTTCCAGTGGCGGAAATTTTTATCTTGCCCTGAAATCTTCGCAATAACAACTATATTTGCTGAATGATCCGAAAGGTTTTTTTATTTCTTTTCCTGACAAACCTGACTGTCGTCACCGGCTATGCACAGGCATTTATCAGGGCTGCTGATCTTTTCTCAAGACCTGGAAGCCGCGGTTCACTTACTATTGACCAGAGCAGTTCTATCGACACATTGCTAAGCAGATATATCACTTCGAAAAGGAATGTAAAGACGAGCGATGGAAATCAGGCATTTATGGGTGTTAGGATCCAGATCTACCAGAGTTCGGTGAGGACCGCACGTGAAGAAGCGAACAAGATCATGCTTCAGTTTCTCAATGATCACGGAGATATGAAAGCATATGTTCAATATCAGGATCCGGGATGGTACAAGGTAAGGGTTGGAAATTACAGAAGCCAGACCGAAGCATACAAAGACCTGATGATGATCAGGAAACAATATCCTTCTGCCTATGCTGTACAGGACAAGATAGCTTACCAGGATCAGATCAGATAATAACAATGAGCGATAGTATTAAACATGAATGCGGCATTGCAATGTTGAGATTGCGCAAGCCGCTCGAATATTATATTGATAAATACGGATCATGGGATTACGGTCTGCAGAAGATGTACCTCATGATGGAGAAGCAACATAACAGGGGGCAGGATGGAGCAGGTATTGCAGGCATCAAACTCGATGTAAAACCAGGTAACAGATATATCTTCAGACAGAGATCAAACAAGGCTGATCCTCTAAGGGAAATATTCGGGCTCATTTATGAGGATATAGAAAAAATTACCGGAACAAGAAAGGAGGAGTCCTACAACCCTGAATTCGTCAAGGATAAAATACCATTTGCCTGCAACGTATATCTTGGCCATCTCAGATACGGAACATACGGCAACTATAAGATCGATTATGTTCACCCGGTGAGCCGGGAGAATAACTGGAGGTCCAGGAACCTGGTCATGGCAGGTAATTTCAACCTTACGAATGTCGGGGAGGTGTTCAATCACCTTATCGACCTTGGTCAGAATCCTGTCGATTTTTCGGACACTGTTACTATTCTTGAAAATGTAGGGCACAGGCTCGATGAGGAAAATGAAAGGCTCTTCAGGCAGTTCAAGGATCAGGGTTATTCGAAAATGGATATATCCCCGCTTATTGAACAAAACCTTGACCTTGTAACAATTCTTTCCAAGGCAAGCCGCAACTGGGACGGAGGATATGCCATGGCAGGTATGGTGGGCCATGGAGATGCCTTTGTGATGCGTGATCCCTCAGGAATACGTCCGGCATTCTATTATATCGACGACGAGGTTGTTGTGGTAGCTTCTGAGAGACCAGTCATCCAGACTATCTTCAATATCCGGACAGACAACGTTCTCGAATTGCCCCCTGCACATGCATTGATAATTAAAGCTTCAGGAGAAACATCAGTTGAAAGACTGAAGGATGACGCTGAAATCAGGAAATGCTCATTTGAAAGAATATATTTTTCCCGCGGTACCGATAAAGCTATTTACCGGGAAAGAAAAAAGCTTGGAGAGCTTCTGACCGATACCGTTCTCAAGGCAGTCGATCATGATCTCGATCATACTGTTTTTTCTTATATTCCCAATACTGCTGAGAGTGCCTTTTATGGCCTTATAAAGGGAGTGGAAGATTACCTGAACAGGTGGAAGACGGAAACGATCATCAACAGTTCAAGGCTGCTGAACGCGGCAGAGCTTGCTGAAATAATCAACAAAAGACCGAGGGTTGAAAAGATCGCTGTTAAGGATGCCAAACTGCGGACATTTATAACCGGCGACCGGGGGAGGGATGACCTTGTAGGGCATGTTTACGATGTAACGTACGGTGTGATAAAACGGGGGATCGATAACCTGGTGGTGATCGATGATTCAATCGTCAGGGGCACGACGCTGAAAAAAAGCATTATCCGGATACTTGACAGGCTTGATCCCAAAAAAATAGTAGTGGTTTCTTCTTCTCCGCAGATAAGGTACCCCGATTGTTATGGCATTGACATGGCAAAGCTCGGGGACCTGATAGCCTTCCGCGCAGTTATTGAGCTTCTGAATGATACAGGCAGAACAGCACTCATTTCAGAGATATATAAAGAAGCAAAGGCAGAGAATAATAAGCATGTCAATGAGATACGGAATCTCGTCAGGGAAATTTACAGACCATTCTGTCCTGATGAGATTTCCAGAAAGATATCATCAATGCTCAGATCGGAGGAGATTAATTCAGAAGTTGAGATTGTATTCCAGTCTATCGAAGGACTTCACGAAGCATGCCCCGGACATACCGGCGACTGGTATTTTACCGGCAATTATCCGACACCCGGAGGCAACAAAGTTGCCAACCAGTCATTCATAAATTATATTGAAGGAAGAAATGTGAGGGCTTATTAATGCTCGCGCATGAACCACGGGATCAGAAAATCCTTTTTATAGGAAGCAAGATGCCTGTTTATCTTTTCAATATAGATATCCCGAAGTGTTATCATGATGCCGGTTTCCTCAACGTTCCCGAAATGATGATTGATGAATGTGCCAAAAGTCCGCATCGTAGGAGAGAGATTCATATATGCATTTATCAGAGGCGGGATCGACTCATCGAGCTTTCTTACCTGGGCCGATAAAACCTTATAGTCTTCCTTGTATCTCCAGCTTCTGAAAAGCTTTCTCATCTCTTCTTCATTCAGATCGATTTCTGCAGGGTCAATGGGAACCACCAGCCTCTCGGGATCGCCAAAATGCTTGTTGAGAAAATAGAGTATCATATTTCTTGCATTCCGGTTGAAATGGGGATACATGGTAACTTTACCAAAAAGGTACCTGATGTGGTGATTTTCAATGAAAAGCGCACCAAGCCCGTCCCAGATGTTGTCGAGCGCATAGAGACTTTTACGACCCATGGACTTTGATTGGAATTCCGGACAAACAAACGACCTCCCAAGCTCCATCATGTGAGGGTAGTATTTTACAATGAATTTCTCCGAAAATTTAAAATAGGATGATGATGCGAGCTTTTTGACATCGCAGTTCGTGTTCCCCTTCGGAGGGAAATAATACCTGTAGCCTCCTACTATTTCCTTGCTGTCGGGGTCCCATACAATCAGCTGCTTCTGAGGATCTTCCCTGGCAGTATCAAAATCATCAAGGTCTATGGAATGCCCGGTTCCGCCTCCGGCATGACGGAAAGTCAATTCCCTTACTCTCCCTACTTCCTGCATCAGAACCGGTGAACTGTTGTTGTCGAATATATATACCTCGTTGTCGTTGTTATTCGTCCTTCGGAGCAGCTTATCGGGAGTAAGCTCTGCGATTATCTGCTCAAGTGGCTGCCGGGGAACAATCGGTTGTAGGTCCATCGGATTGCTGTATTCGAATATCTTCACGAAAAAGTCAGATGCAATTTACTCTTTTTTTTATTCCGTTTAATATAATTTGATCAACGATTCAAGTTCATATGATTTTGATTTTACCCATTCAGCCCATTCGACCGGAGATCTGGAACTGTCAAATGTCTGCCAGGGGATCGGCTTTCCAAATGCCAGACATATTTCTTTCTGTTTCTGCCTGAACATTTCGTCCGGCAGGTAAAGCATTTCAAGGTTGGCTTTTATTCCCAAAAATTTCCTGACATTCGAAAGGTTGTAGAAGAAGTTTGAATTGCGTCCTGAAAAAAAAGCCGGAACCACATCCCTTTTATGTTGTATAGCTTTGTTTATAAAGCTTTTATGCCAGGCAAGATCTTCTATCACCCCGTGATTTTTCCTGGAACAGAGTCCGGCAGGGAAGTACAGTATCTGACTGTCAGAGGCATAGGTCTCCTCAAGTTTTTTTATCGCATCCTTCACCTGTCCCCCATGTTTGTTTATCGGCAGGAAGATGCCTGAAAGGTTTTCAAGATTCATGAGAAGATCATTAACAGGAAACTTTATGTTCCTGTAGTATTTTCCAAGCTCATTCATGAAAACAAGTCCGTCGAGTCCTCCAAGCGGATGGTTCGATACAAAAAAATACCTGCCTTCCGCCGGAAGATTTTCCACCCCGAAAGCCTTGTACTTAATTCCCATGAAATCGAGCGTTGGCCCTATGAACTCAACATCCTTCAGATGACCGAAATTTCTAAGAATGGTGTTAAGATCATCCTGATGGATTATCCTTTTCAGATAGTTTATTGCAAAGGATGGGATTGCACTTACGAGAGTTGGATTTTTTGACCGGAGAACTTTCTCAACATCTATCTGAAGCGGTTCTTTTTTATCTGGCGGTTGGACCATCGTGGATGTGAATTTATGGTGGTGTGCAAAGTTATGATTTTTTTCCTCCTAAAAGTTTTCAACAAAAAAGGAAAAAAAGTGGAGCAAAGTGGAGCAAAGTGGATATTTTTTATTTAATTTTAGCCTTTTATTGAAAAAATGTAAGCATGGCCACATTTATTGGCGATTATACGTGCAAGGTAGATGTCAAGGGAAGGATTATCCTTCCAATGGCATTCAAGAAGCAGATGCCTGCCGATGCACGCGACCATTTTGTGGTACGCAAGGATATCTTCGAAAACTGCCTAGTTCTCTATTCGATTGAAGACTGGAACAGACAGCTGGAGAAGATCAGGAAAAGGATCAATCCCTATAACAGGGAACATAACAGATTCCTCAGGAACTTCTTCAAGGGGACAGCCGAACTTTCACTCGACAGCAACAACAGGATGCTTATTCCCAAAAGGCTTCTCGACCTTATAAGCGCTCAAAGGGATGTCGTGATGGCAGGTCAGGACGGAAGAATCGAAATCTGGGCAGCTGACGTATATGAACAGATTGGTCTTCCTGCAGATGAATTTGCTGATCTGGCCGAGAAACTTATGGGTGGGACAATTAACGAGGCTGACGAATAATGGCTTACCATATACCCGCTTTGCTGGATGAGAGTATTGAAGGACTGAATATCCGGCCTGATGGGATATATGTCGATGTGACTTTCGGCGGCGGAGGGCATTCGATGGAAATTCTTAAAAAACT
>Ga0105093_10000926_pt1 | contig 11185 bp, 7 predicted proteins | sample PPLLak3March2015_2_FD_79111 | JGI IMG/M metagenome (GOLD analysis project Ga0105093, IMG submission 79111) | Freshwater sediment microbial communities from Prairie Pothole Lake near Jamestown, North Dakota, USA - PPLs Lake P8 Core (3) Depth... | ecosystem: Environmental > Aquatic > Freshwater >... | reverse complement strand
TGGTGTTTTGAAGAATTCTTTCAGATCATCGACTTTTGGGTTCATCATGCCGCTGATTCGTATTGAGAAGACGTCTTCTACCATCATGATTTCGCCGATATATGCAGCGTATCTCTTTTTGATTAGCTCGGTGAATCGTTTTGCGACACTGATATCTTTTGCAGTGAAGCAGAGCATGATGTCGTATTCGCCTTGGAGGATGCATGCGGTTTGAACGAAAACACCGATGTTTTTTCCTGCGTATTTCTTGAATGAGTCGAGTACGTTATCGATGATGTCGCCTGCTGGCTGGTTTGATCGTTTCAGTAACATGATGTAGTGACGGACGCCTTGTTTTTCTTTGTCCGGTATTGCGGTATAGCCCCAGATCGTCTTGTTGTTTTCCAGTCTTTTGATGATGCGCCATACTTTTTGTCTGGAGAAACCGCAGGTTTTGGCAATTTTATCGATGCTCTCATTTGAATTTCGTTGCAATTGTTCGATCACTCGCTTCTCGTCTTGGTCTATCTGTTTTTTGCTACTTTTAGCCATAATCAATTTCCCCCATGATGTATTGATTTTATAACAGTGAGCTTTTCAACTCTTTTATTCCCTATCAATACTTCTGAGACTTGAAAATCAAATCTTCTATAGTGTTATAAATGTTTCGCATAACCCCCCGAAGTGCCTAGTATAAAGAACTTTTCAGAAACATTTATAAATTCAAATATGATTTAATATTGGGGGTTGCAGAGTTGATATATGAAATCCTTTTTTTTACTCTTCAACTTCCCCTTTCCTCCCTTTAATGATGAGGATCTCTTCTAATCGTGTTTCATAGGAAACACCCGATGGTTTTTAAGACTATGCCGTATTAGGGCTGATACCATATGACGACGTGCTGTCTTGAAACAAAATGTATACAATGTTGTGTAAAAACGAACATGGTACTTACATCACATGACATCGAAACTATAGAAAAATTGGGTTATGAAGTAAAATTCTTCGTTTCAGAACGAAACAGATGGTTACAACTGAAAAATAAAAACGGGCGTTGTGTGTTTCATAATGGGACATTATGTACCATATACGACCACAGACCGGAAGGCTGCATTCTGTATCCTATTGTCTACGATAAGGATCACCGCTGTGCGATCCTTGACAGCGACTGCCCACAGAGACACTGTTTTCTGCTCTCAAATACGAAATCGAAACAACTGTTCACCCTCATCTCAATATTAGAGAAAGAACGAGTCGAAAGAAAAAAAGAAAAGAAAATGTGAGTCTAATCGTCAGTGAATGTGATGACTGCCGCCTCCGTCTCCTAAAGAGTGACCTTTTCTGTCGTCGCTTCATAGGAACAAATCTCCATAGCAAATTATTTAAATAACATAACAAATATTTTAACCATCCAGGGAAAGTATGAACCATCACCTCAAAAATAAATCATTCCATGTCCTCGTGATTCTTCTGATGATTCTTCCATCATGGTCGACCATAACCTCTGGTACTATGATTTTTGATAATACTTCTTCGCAGCACACCAGTCAAACATCGAGTATCTATGATCTGCTCATCATCGCACCAAAGATATTCCAGTACGATCTTCTCCCTCTTGTCAACCATAAAAATAGACTGGGCATACGAACAGTCCTTGTTGACACTGATGAGGTCTATGACCAGATGTTCTGGCAAGGCAGAGACGAAGCAGAGAAAGTCAAATACTTCATCAAAGCAGCAGTCGAAAAATGGGGTGTCCATTATGTGTTGCTTGTCGGTGGACGCAGCAACCAAGGACATGACGAAAAATACTGGGTCCCCGTCCGATATAGTTCCCTGGACCGTCCGTATGAAGAATATCCTGAGCAACAGTTCCTCTCCGATCTGTATTTTGCAGACATCTATGATAAGAACGGTTCGTTCTCAAGCTGGGACGACAATCAGAACGGCGTGTTCGGGGAATGGCCGATTGGTGCACCTGCCGTGGACCATCCTGATCTCATCCCAGACGTGAGCCTTGGACGGTTGCCTTGTCTAAATGCGCAACAGTTGCGTATTGTGATTCGAAAGATCATCCGCTATGAGACGTTCGGCTGTGCTGACTCTTGGTTCAAAACCATGGTCGTCGTCGCAGGAGACACCTATCCAGGACGAACCCCATACTACGATGGGGAAGTCTACACCCAACAAGGACTTGACCTGATGGCTGATTTCCGCCCCGTGAAAATATGGGCGTCTGATGGGAGCCTGAAGAATTGGGTCGATGTCGTTTCTGCAGTCAACAAAGGCTGTGGTTTCCTCTGGATGTCTGGACATGGCAACCCGAAATCATGGGCGACACATCCACCTGATGACAACGACACCTGGATCAATGGGCTTCGTATGCGCAGCCTGCCGTTTTTCCATAACCGTCAGAAACTTCCAGTCTGCATCACAGGCAGCGGCTGCTTCAACAACATGTTCAATGTCAGTGTAGGAAATTCGCATTTTGTCTATGGAGTACCGACACCCTATTGTATCGGCTGGGGTCTTATGATCCAACGGGATGGCGGGAGTATCGCCACGATCGGTGCGACCGCATTTAGTTACGAGTCCCCGGATATCAACCTTGGGTATGGGGGTATCGAATGGCTGGACCGACAGTTCTTCGCAGAGTACAGCCTGAATCATACCGACATCCTCGGTGACACGTGGAGAAGCTCGATTACATCGGTGCTGAGGACATGTCCTATTGATTGGTCAGATGGAACAATCGATGGCCCTGCAATCATAGTAAAAAATGTCCAGCAATGGGCACTCTTTGGCGATCCGAGTCTGAAGATTGGTGGATACCGATAGTCCATGTCTCATCTGACAAAATGACAGAGCACTTGGAGTCAATCGAATCAGGATTCCATCTATGGTCCAGGTTCCTCAAAGCCAACGTTAAAGAATGCAGATGGATCTTCCTGATTGAGATATTCTGTGAGGATCCAATCAGCACTACGAGTACAAGATGAAATTCTCTCTTCATCAATAGTACCATCAAGAAACCAACGTTTCGATGATACGGTACCACTAGCTCCAAAACACAATGGTTCACTTCCTACAATAGTTGAACTCAAAGTATTGTATAAAACATTTAATGGAACTGAACCACCATTGAAATAAATCTTAACTCCATCAGCAACACTATTTCCACTATATGTAAAGGAAACATAATACCACGCACCAGTTGTTAAAACCTGATTTGTCGTATCTATCAATATCCTGCTATTACCAGAACTGTAAAGGTTGACATATAATCTGTTATCATAGTGATATAATATCCAACCTTTGGAATAGTATTTGCCTATTATTGTTCTTTCTGCATCACCACTTGTATCAAGATAAATCCATGCAGATGCAGAAAAACTATTCGTACGTTCAAAACCTAATACATCACCCATCGAAACATAATCGTTCTCCCCATCAAAACCATCAGCATTCCCAATTTTCCCCACAGCATCCTGCGTCACACCTCCGTATGGCATCCCATCATTCGAATACCCCGTGCTATCAAACAATGCTCCTGTACGTTCATTGAAATGCTGAACAAGCATAAAATCAGAATCCCAGGTTTTGTCAGGACACTGCTGGTTACTTGAACCCATGTTCCCATAATACAAATAGAACGAGGTATCGACTGTTGGGCTCAATGAACTGATATTCACCCATGCAATCAACCGACCAGTCGAGCTATCAAACTCCTCGATCTCATGATACAATCGAGTCGCAACACCAGCTCCATTCATAAACAGGATATCATCACCATCATCCTGCGCCTTGTCCCTTAAATCAGTGTCAGTTATATCAAGTAAAACCGGGAAGTACTCCAACTCACCTGCGACCATTGAATGATCCACTGTAATCATCTTCCGATACATCCAACCTTCCGTGAACGGATCAAATACCATCAACGGTTCTGTTCTGAACCAAAACAACTCTGAGATCGGGTTCTCCCCATCTGTCACATTCACATACCAACGATACTCTGTCATTACATCAAGACCACTGATAGGAACTGAGATATCTCCCTCATGAACACCTGAACCACTCCCTGACCCGATAAAAGGTGATGTCTCAACCGTATAACTCATAGGATCATTCTGAGGGTCACGAAGATGAAAACGCAAAGACCCCTGTGAGACAGACACATACCGATCACCATCTACAGGTATGACCTCAGAGACAATCGGAGCGACTCCTTCAGTAGTAAACGAAAATTCTGCCTCAATCGTATCCTTCCCATCTGATACGTTCACATGCCAGGTATATTTTGTTAAACTCTTCAAACCTGAGATTGGAATCATATATGTCCCATCCGGTTTCATATTTCCATTCCCACCACCCACATCCGGGTATGTCGTAACACTATAACTCATCAGATCACTATCATAATCACTGATAGAGAACCGAAGCTCCGAGGTCGACAACGGTACATATGTTGCGCCATCTAAAGGATAGAATGCAGAAACCTTAGGTTCATTATTCGGCGGCCAGTACTCCATCATTTCAGCAGATGTCTTCGCATATAATGCATATCCGAACATCCCATACGCCATCACCGGTGGGAGAAAAATGCTGAACCCGATGCCCCAGAACCCCAGCGCAAAACCTTGCTGCTGACCATACGCAATAAAACCAGTTCTTGACATCAAACCACCGCAACTCGTCACACCCAAGGGTGTTTTCCAGCCGACAAACAATCGTGGGATCGGAGCCATAACAATCGGGATAAAACGAGGGAGAATAATAATCGGAAACGCAGCACCTTCACCGGTGGACACAAAGTTACAAAACATTTCTCGACCGATCCCTTCTCCATTCATAGGAACGCTGTCACCGATATTTTGAGTAGTAAATTTCTGTCTTTGTTTTTCAAGTTGCATTATAACCATATCTGCAGTCATGCCAGCGGGTAACAACCCTTGTTGTTCAGCAAAAAGAAGAATTTGTCGCTGAAGTTGTTGGGTTTCAGTAGAACATGGATCATGAGCATTTGCTATAGTAAGCGTAGAAAATAACTCTTTCAAATACGTACCTGACTTATAGGAAATGGTTTGGGAACGTGGAATGCCACCAACAGAGCAGGTGATTATTGCATCATCATTTGTATGTGTATTTTTTTGTTGAGTTGGATTAGTTGTAGTTGATCGAGAAGTATTTAGAATCCCCGACACACAGCCACTCAACAATAAAAGAGCTACAACACCAGTGGTTAAAAAAATGTTTATTTGAGATTTTTTCATGCTTTTCTCCCTCTCTCTATTATTTGTAAGACCGTTTCCTTGCTGTTTATAGATATGGTTCTCTATATAAATATATTCTTTTCTTCCTTACATCATTATTTTCAACTACTGATTTTTAAATCATTCCCGTTCAGAAAGAAATGGTAACATAAGTTGATGAAGGGAATACGCCGTATAGATTAAAAGCCCATTCTCCATTCCATTTGAATTGAATATTGATGAAAGTTCATTATCAATAATCATTAATTGATAGTTTTCGAGTCATCGATGTCGGTAGCATATGTCAAAGAATCGATCAAATAAAAAAATACTCTTCATCTTTCTCATCATACTATCGGTAGTTTGCTCAGGATGTATCACTCCATCAAACGACGGTAACAATTCAAAAAAGGATACTCTAATTTGGGCAGTGCTAACACCAGAAAGCATTTATCCACTGGATGTCACGAATGATAATTTCTGGACAATCATCCCGAATGTTTTCAATGGGTTAGTCGATTTTGATGAAGATTTCCGCATCATCCCCTCCTTAGCAGTCTCATGGAATAACCCTGATAATCTCACCTGGCGTTTTTCTCTCCGCCCCGGGGTGAAGTTCCATGATGGGAACAATTTCACTGCAGAGGATGTCAAATTCTCCCTTGAGAATTCCACCAGGCGTTTTGATGCGATTATCCGAGAAATTCTTATCCTGGATAAGTATACGATAGAATTCAAAACCTATGAACCAACACCTAATCTTCTCTCACGCTTAGCCCATACTGCTATCATCTACTGCAAAAACAATGCCGAACAACCTGATGGACCTCGATTGATAGGTACAGGACCGTATCGTCTCGCAGATTATGAGATTGATGCCTATACTACATTGGAGCGGTTTGATGGGTATTGGGGAGAAAAACCTGAGATTAAAACAGTCATCTTCAAAGCAATGGACGATACCGAGGAACGATTGAACGCATTGCGCTCAGGAGCCATTGATATTGCAGAATACAATATTGATGACTCGATTGACCAAATCATGCAAGAGGAAAACATCACTGTCGTAAAATTCCCGCCATTATCTATCTATTTCATTGGTTTTGATATGAGAGAAAATGGAAGTTATGGGTTTCCCGACGGCAAAAACCCTACCGCTGATGTCCGTGTACGAAAAGCAATCTATCAAGCTATCGACATCACCCCATTGATCAACGGCCCCTTTAAAGGTCTTGCACAACCGGAATCTCAACTTGTTACTTCCTATATCTTCGGGTATAACCCAGAGATAATCCGATTGCCATATAACCTCTCCTCTTCAAGGCAGCTCTTAGAAGAAGCAGGCTATAAACAAGGATTGAGCATTATCCTGGATTGCATTACAGAAGGTTTTCCGTATAATGCAGAAAATTGTTACCTTATCACCCAGCAGCTTTCCAAGGTTGGTATTCATGTCACAATGAATAATCTCTCCATGGATGAGTTCAACAAAAAGGTCGTTTCAGAGAGAAATACATCGATGTATTTGGTTGGATATGGAATGATCTCAGTGGATGGCGGGTGGTTCTATGATCTGTTCATACGCTCAGTCGGTGAATATACAGGAATGTACAACAGTGGATTTTATTCGAATCCAGAGGTGGACCGATTGGGAGAAGCTGCCTCTCAGGAAATGAACCCTGAGACGCGATTACAGCTGTTACAGCAGGGTTTTTCCATCGCGTTGGTTGATGATGTCATGGTGGTTCCTTTGTTTTCGCAGGAATTGCTTACGTTAACGAGAAAAAACATTGAGTTAGAACCCAGGGCAGACCTCAGAATTATTGTAAAAGACATCAGAATTAGTTAGGGAATTGCTTAAAAAATAAAACAAGTGATCCCAAGGATGATAAAGACAATTCCTGCGACCTTTTTCAATAGCTTTGGGTTTAATCGTGCACTTAAGATTTTTCCAAAAAAGATCGCCAGGAGCGAAAGCAGGCATAACGCAAGCATCGTTCCGAGAAGCACGAATGCCGCATTGTATTGTGTAGCAAAGAGTGCTGCTGCGACCTGTGTCTTATCACCCCACTCCGTGAGGAAGATCATCAGGAATGCGGATAGAAAGATGTTTTTATCATATTTTTTCTCTTCTTTTTCTTCCTTTTTATTCAGGAGCATATACACTCCGAAGATGATGAAAACAATTCCTGATAGTGGTTTCAAAATCGTGATATCAACGACCGTTGTGATCAGATTTCCCAGTACGATTGCGATACCATCGACGATGAGAAACGCGAAAAAGACGCCAAAAAAGATGTACGCATATTGTTTCGTCCTTGATGAGAGCAACAGGATAGAAACCTGTGTTTTATCCCCCAGTTCAGCAATCGCTATTGCAAGAAAAGGTATGACAAGATCCTCAAAGATGGTTCTCACCGTACTCCTTATCTATCGTAACCGGAGAATATTGTCTTTGTGTAAAAACCTAATGGTTTGATATGAAAAAAAAACAACCTCAATGTTTTTTCCACCCTGACATCTTCGTCTCTTTCGTCTTTTCATCATCTCTTGCGAAGAGGTCGTCGAGCAGGTGGCATGACTTCTCGTACTTGGACTTCAAGTATTTTTTATTGTACTTATTAGGGGTGACCAGTATTGGTTCTCTTCCTGTCACTTGAACACCATGGCGCTTGAAATCGTTTATTTTGGTCGGATTGTTCGTCAGCAACCGTACTGAACGTACGTTCAGTACCATCAACATATGGGCGGCGATTCTGTAGTCCCGCTCGTCGTCTTCGAAACCGAGTGCCTTGTTTGCCTCAAAGGTGTCGAACCCGAAGTCCTGGAGCTGATACGCACGGATTTTGTTTGCCAGACCGATGCCGCGGCCCTCCTGGCGCATATAGAGGAGCACTCCGTTGGTATACGAAGCTAGCTTCTCCAATGAAATGACAAGCTGATCATGACAGTCGCATCTCAGTGAGCTGAATGTGTCTCCTGTCAGGCATTCAGAGTGGAGCCGTACAGGTACGTCCGACTTTCCAACGACATTTCCCTTCACGAGCGCGACATGGTCTTTCTGATCCTCACTGTTCATGAAGGCGACTATCTGGAATTTCCCATGGCGGGTTGGAAGGTCGGCGATAGCGATGATCTTTACGCAAATCTCAATGTCTGTTCCTTCGCAGGAAACGTGCTTTCCTGGCTTGAGAAGTTCTTTTATCTGCGGTTTGGTCAGAGGCATTTTGTATCATTCCACCTCCTTACATCTCTGTATTGCTAATAATTTTTCGCATGGGTCGAAAGGATTAATTATGCAGATTACCATGGCGATGTTATGACGGAAAAGATTCATCAGTACGAGTTTCTTGATGAGATCCGTGTCTGCCCGATGTGCGGGTATAAAGACGGTTTCCACAACATGTTCAAGAAAGATGGAAACCGAGTGAGATGGCTTCTCATCTGTTCAAGTTGCCATGAGTTATTTGACTTTGGGCTCGATTACAAGAGATAATTCTCCTCCTCGAGTATTCTATACACTTGAATCGTTTTAAAATAAAAAAAAAGTTTGATACGAAGAAGCATTGTTCTTATATCTCGAGCGAATGGATTCCAATGACAGAAAATGGTTGAAGAACGTCCTAAAGCATTTCCCTAAAAGGTACAAATCTCCTCAGGATACACAGCACATTTCCTTCTTTGCAATAGTGTACTCATCTTCATGGAAAAAAAAATGTAGGGGGAAAAGATACCGACTCTAAGTTTCTCTCTCTTTAGCTTGTAGATGTAACTGCAGAAAACACTTGAGTTGATGTTATTTCGTAAAGAACAGTGTGGTTAGAGTTAAGAATATGATCTCTGTTGCATACATAAATCAAAAAAAAATTCTATGAGAGTAAACTATCATGTTATGGATTATTATTAGTATTTTAGTTATACTATGCCTTGTCTTAATTTCAGCATTTTTTTCTAGTGCTGAGATGGCGTTTATCTCTATTAATCGCGCCGTTGTAAAAGAAAAAGCACGAACCGGAGAGAAACATGCGATTATTTTGGATCGGCTTTTACAGAATCCCGAAGATGTAATTAGCGCTATTGTAATCGGAAACAATCTCGTCAATATACTCGCTTCGATTATTGCAGGAACTGTTGCTACTGTTTTTTTCGGTAATGTCGGTATTGGCATTGCCACAGTCGTCATGATGTTATTAGTAATTATTTTTGGTGAAAGCACACCAAAATCATTTGGGATGCAAAATATGCGTTTCGCGTTACGAGTCGCACGACCGCTTGCGTTCGTTACCAAGATATTTCATCCACTGGTTGTCCTGCTGACGAGTATCTCAAATGTTTTGATACGACTCGTTGGAGGAAAAGTAAGAAGTCGGTCAATTATCACTGAACGAGAAATAATGGCAATGATGCGACTTGGTGAAGCGGAAGGCACTATTGAACGTGACGAGCGAGAGATGGTCAAAGGAGTATTCAAATTTGATGAGACTCATGCTTCTGAAGTCTATACACCTAATGATAAAGTAGTTTTTCTTCAAGAAAATGATACGATTGAATATCTTATACAGAAATCAATTCAAACAGGATTTTCCCGATTCCCTGTCTATAGAAATAATCTGGATGATATCATAGGTATGGTCCATGTGAAAGATACGTTGGTTATCACAGAAAAAAATATGCCTGTGAACTCAATCATGCGCCCTATTTTGAAAATAGATTCGAGTATGAAAGTAGATGACGTACTACGAATCATGAAGATAAAGAAAACGCATCTTGCTTTATTGCAAACAGCAGAAGGTAAAACCAGAGGTCTTGTCTCTATGGAGGATTTGATAGAAGAGATATTCGGGGAGATCGCTGATGAGCATGATGCAGGAACTGACCCTGCAGAAAAAAAATCTCAATAAGCATGAGGTAAAAAAGTAAAAAATGGTTATTGATATCCACCGATTTTGAGACTGGGGTCACCAATTAATGTGAATTCTTGTATTGTGAGAGGGTCGTAGATAATTCTCTTGATAACATTCTCAATGTATTGTTGTTGTGCCTGAACGAACATGAAACCAAGGTTTTCTCCTGGTGTATAGGCTTCAAAGAAATATTTATGCAGACCGCTTGCTCCAGCAAGCAGAGGGTCACCAGCAAATCCTCCAAAACCAACTCTTGTTGCTGCGATACAGGCAATGGCACCGCTATCATGTTTTTTAATCAGGGACCAGGCAAAACAGGGAATGTTCATGTTCCCGAGTCGATAATCAAAGGCTCCTGTGAGACAGGCATCAAAATACATAATCGGATATTTCCCCTTATTTTGTATACCGAGTATGTATGGAAGCAGATAATGGATTTGTGAGTCCGTGTCATAGCGTGAGGTGGCTAGTCCATATTCGAACCCATGTCCCGAATAGCTGACAAACCCTGCTCCTTTGGATAGTTCCCTATTGATTTTCATTGGACGAAAGGTACGCTGTGATGTCCAGAGTTTAATCGGGGTAAAGTCAGATAGAATTGATGAGATATACTCTGTAACCACCTCGCCTTCACTGATATTAGCAAGATGGGGGAAGGTGTCTCCGCCCATGAGGATCAGGCGATCAAACCAATCAGAACCATACGTGGTCGTCTCATAGGTAATGATTTTTTCCACGACGTTTTTCACATCGTTTATCTTCGTACAAGGGAGTCTTCCTATCATGACATCTGGGGTTCCTTCCACTTCATCGATGATCTCGAAAGACTCGTTATATGGTCGATGATCCATGATCATATGTATTTCACTAAACTGTCCATCGTTATTGGTATCCCATGTAGCAAATGAACCGTTTTCATTATAGATATCTGAATAGTAGAGGTCGGTAAGGACATCTGGAACGACTATATCTCCAAAATAATCCCATGATAACGCTGTTTTTCTTATTGGCACCTGATGGATATCACCAAGAAGTAGCACGTAGCTCACATTG
>Ga0105093_10000924_pt1 | contig 11194 bp, 7 predicted proteins | sample PPLLak3March2015_2_FD_79111 | JGI IMG/M metagenome (GOLD analysis project Ga0105093, IMG submission 79111) | Freshwater sediment microbial communities from Prairie Pothole Lake near Jamestown, North Dakota, USA - PPLs Lake P8 Core (3) Depth... | ecosystem: Environmental > Aquatic > Freshwater >... | reverse complement strand
GGAGGCTGATCGAGGCAGACCTGTACATCGCCTACCGGCAAGACCCTTAGCGGCGGTTCCTCCACGGTGCACTGCCTCGCACCACGGACCATCACCAAACAGATGGACACCGGCTTCGCCGCCGAGTCGATAGCGGATCGAGCCAGAAGCCTTGGTTCGGGCAACGTCGCCTCGAGGGTCGCCGCCCGGTCGGAGCTGTGCTTCTGTCGCGGGCAGGAGAGGTCGTGGAGGCCGGCGCCTGTCGAGCGCCCCAACCCACCTCTCCCCCATGCAGGGGGCCGGGGCTGGCCGTCGCGGCAGGTATTCTCGCTCATGGACGTAGGTCGGGGCTGGGGTGCGGGTCATGAACCCCCGAGTACGGATCCCGAGCCCCGAATCTCACACCCCTTACGGAGCGGAGCCCCAGTGTGCCGGATCGCTGCCCCTGACGGGCGGCGGCGTCGTTCTGGGGCTGGGCAAGAAGGCAACCTGGGCAAGCCCCACGCCTTGGCGGTTCCTCGCCGGCGGGGCACCCCGCCCGCAGGCCATCCCCACCTGCCCGAAGCCCACCTGGCATGGACATGGTTGCCCCGACCATGGTAAAATGCCTGCCTACGCCGCCCGGAAGCGTGGGGCGGCGGTCGTTTGCCCTCAGGCAAGGATGGGTCATCATGCAGGAGACATTGAGAGCCGTGGAAGCTGCGGCCAATCCCAACATCCCCCAGCTCAACCCTGGCGACACGGTTAACGTGCATGTCCGGATCAAGGAAGGCGACCGCGAGCGCATCCAGGAGTTCCGCGGCACGGTGATTCGCCTGCGCAACGGGGGCAACAACGCCAACTTCACCGTGCGCCGCACCGCCTCGCACGGCATCGGCGTCGAGCGAACCTTTCTACTCCGCTCGCCGCGCATCGAGAAGATCGAGGTCCAGCGCCAGGCGCGCGTGCGCCGGGCACAGCTGTACTACCTGCGCGGGCGCACGGGCAAGCGCGCCCGGCTGACCGAGAAGCGCAAGGCCTAGCGCAAGGCGCGGCGGACAGCGTGTCGGAGCCGCACCGCGCAGCAGACCAAGTTCGACATGGCCGGGTTCGGGCAATCTCCGAACCCGCGTGTCGTTCCGGGTGAGAGAGGCGCGATGCCCTGCTCACCCCTGATCGGCCTGACCACAACCCTGCCGACGAGCAAGTCCTCCGGTCCCCTCGCCGACCGCATCCAGGCGTACGTGCGAGCGGTCGAACGCGCCGGCGGCCTGCCCTTGCTTCTGCCCTTCGGCCTCGACCCTGCCACCCTACGCGCCCTGTACCAACGCCTGGATGGACTGCTGTTGACCGGCGGCGGCGATGTTGCGCCTCAGCTCTATAGCCAGACGCCCATCGCTGGCCTGCACAGCCTGGATAGCGCCCGAGACGAGACCGAACTGCAGCTTGCCCGCTGGGCAGCAGACGAGGGGAAGCCGCTGCTGGCGATCTGTCGCGGACTACAGGTGATCAACGTCGCGGCGGGCGGCACGCTGTTTCAGGACTTGCCCAGCCAGCGACCCGGCCCAATCCGGCACGATGCCGATGACCAGCCCTCCGTGCAGCCGGTCCATGCAGTCCGCATCACCGAGGGCAGCGCGCTGGCAGGCTGTGTGGAGGCAACCCTGCTGCAGGTCAACAGCGCCCATCACCAGGCAATCGACCTGCCTGGGGCGGGCCTGCGAATGACCGCATTTGCCCCGGATGGCGTGATCGAAGGCGCGGAGCTGCCCGGCCATGCCTACTACCTGGGAGTACAATGGCACCCTGAGCGGCTGCCGGCAGACGATCGCTCGGCGGCCCTTTTCACCGGCCTGATCGCCGCAGCCCGAGGCACGCCGGATTAGCCAGCCACAGATCCGGATCCAAGATCGACAGCCATGAGCGACTCTCCCATCGGCGTGTTTGATTCGGGCCTCGGCGGACTCTCGGTGTTGCGTCAGGTCCGCCTGGCCCTGCCGAATGAATCTATCATCTACCTCGCCGATCAGGTGCATGTGCCCTACGGCCCCAGACCGCTTGAGCAGGTCCAGGCCTTCTCTGAGGGCATCACCCGTTTCCTGCTCGACCGCGGCGCCAAGTTGATCATTGTCGCCTGCAACACCGCCTCCGCCGCCGCGTTGCAGCACCTGCGCCGCACTTTCCCCGCCGTGCCCTTCGTCGGGATGGAACCTGCGGTCAAGCCCGCAGCGGCGACCACGCGCAGCAAGGTCGTGGGGGTGCTGGCCACACCCGCCACCTTCCAGGGCGAGCTGTTCGCTTCGGTCGTCGAGCGCTTCGCCGGCGGCGTCCAGGTGATCCCCCAGACTCTGCCCGGCCTGGTCGAGCGCATCGAGGCCGGGGATTTTGACGGGGAGGCCACCCGGGCGATCGTGCGGGCCGGACTGGATCCGCTGCTGGCGCGCGGGGTCGACACCCTGGTGCTCGGCTGCACCCATTACCCGTTCGTGATCCCGCTGATTGAGGAGCTGGCGGGACCGGGCATTCAAGTGATTGACCCTTCGCCGGCAATTGCCCGCCAGGCGGCCCGGCTGCTTGCCGAGCACCGCCTGACTTCCACCCAGGGTCAGCCCAGCCCGCCCCACCTGTATACCACCGGCGATCCAACCCGCCTATCCGCGTGGCTGCCGCGCCTGCTGTCCGAGAGCGCAGAGGTCAAGCACGCCGCCTGGCAGGGCGGCCGATTGCAGGCAGGTTGAGCGTTCCCTCTCCAGCAAGAAGCCCCTCCCCACGCGCCACCGACATGGGCCCGTATCCGAACGCAACGACCCGCCGGTCTCGGTTCACACCGTGACCCGGCGGGTCGCTCGCGAGAGGCGAAGGGATCAGTTTCAGTGTGGCCAGGCCTACCCGCAACCCCCGCCGGTCGGGCCACGCTTCAGCTCGAGCTTGATCTTCGTCGGATACTCCAGCTCATGCTCCCCGGGGTCCGGGGCCGCCGCCGGAAAGTTGGAGCCTAGCGCCGCGGCGAATGCAAAGCGCAGCGAGTCCGGCGCCTTCTGCGCCGCCGGCTGGATGCGCGCATCCTCCCTGGCGAAGGTATCGAGCCAGCCGTTGACGCCTCCCGACAGGATGTAGACATTGGGCACACTCTCGGCCACCAACGTCTTCCACACGTCCGTCGCCGCCTGCTCGTCATTGCTCATCACCACGAACACGGTGGTCGGGCCCTCGAGCTGGAACTCCTCCAACCGTTCGGGCAGCATTTCCGGCGTCATGTGCATTGCCCGTTCCAGGTGGAACAGGTTGTAGTCGGCTTCGGCGCGCACGTCGAGCAGGATTGGCTTCAGTTCGTGATCATGCAGCAAGTTGAGCAGTTCTCCGGGTTCGATCTGCACCTGCCGCTCTGCCAGCGCCGCTTCCTTGACGCTCGACACAGCCTGCCAGCGATCCGCGGTCGTCGGCTGACCGATGAGCATCACGACCACCGCCAGCCCGACCAGCGCGCCGGCGCCGAGGAACCGACGCTTCGGCTCGGCCTTGAGGTCCTTGTTGCCGAAGATGCGCTCCAGCTGCTCGGCGCCGACGAACATACCGATGGCCATCAGCACCACGCCCACCACCACCACGCCGGTGTCCACGCCCAGCCATTCAGGCAGCATTAGCCGACCCATGTAGGTGGAGTTCCAGAACACACTGAAGTTGTCGACGGTCTCGCCAAACAGCAGGATGCCAAACAGCGTGCCCAGGACGTAGAACAGCCCATCGATCTTCCAGGTGGCCAGCGCCACCACCGAGGTGCCGGGGCAGAACCCGCCGACGATGAAGCCGACACCCATGATCAGCCCGCCGACGATCCCCGGGATCAGGTAGGTCGGGTTGACCCAGATCAGGTTGACGTCGAGCAGACCGAGGGCGCTGGCGCCGAAGATCAGCACCATGGCTACCACGATCGCCGTGAACATCACCTTGAGCACGGTCATGTCTTTCAAGTAGAACTGGTTGGCCAGCTTCTGCGAGTTGCCAAAGCCGGCGATCTCCAACATGTAACCGAAGAAGAAGCCGATCAGCAGAAAGACCAGGTAGCTGCCGTACTGGCCGACGAGCGATTCGAGATGTAGCGGAAACGGCGGCATGCTGACCTCCCTACGTCCACAACCGGCGTACGAAGTACGCCAGGGCGTAGGCGCTGGCAAAGATGCACATCATCAGCGCCCAGCTGCCGACCGACAGTGTCGCCCCACCGGAGAGGGCCTGGCCCGAGGTGCAGCCGCGGGCGAAGCGGGCGCCATAGCCCATGATCGCTCCGCCGATGAAGGCCGTCGCCCAGCGCGTGCGCACCGAAATGCGCGGGCCCTTCTTGGTCTCCGCCTTCAGCCGGCCGTTGAACCAACCGGAGGCAAAGCCCCCGACCAGTGCCCCGAAGGCGACGAACACCACCCAGCTATCAAGGGCGTTGCGCACCCCACCCGCCATTTCAATCAGGTAGGGCGTGCGGTCGATGTGGGCTGGCACGATCAGGTCTTCGACGAAGACGATCATCCGGTTCAGCCCGCCGGAGGCGCCCAGGCCGTTGCCGGTGATGAAGAACGATAGGAACAGGACAATCCCCAGCAGCGCACCGGCCGTGTATGGATTGGCGTAGGGCCTTTCCGGGCGGCCGGTGAGCACGTGCAGCACTCCCCGCTTTGGGGCCGTCCCGATCTCGGAGCTTGCGGTCATGCCTCCCCTCCCTGGGTCTCCAGATGACCCTTCTCGACTTCCTCCGTGCCGAACATCATCCCTTGCAGACTGCTCAAGGGCTTGGGCCCCGTCGTGGTGAGATAGACGTGGCCAACGATGAAGGCGGCCAGCATCCAGGCGACGCCCGAATGCACCGGGCCCAGCACGGTCAGCCCGCCGATCAGGGCCGAGAACTGCGGCCAGCGCTCTGCACCCCACATCAGGATGCCGGTCAGGATCATCAGCGGCAGCAGCACATTGAGGATTCCAAAATACGTCACCTGCTGCAGCGGATTGAGCTTCTTGCCGGGTGTCTTTTCAAACGGATGCGGTTCGCTATGGAAGATCCCCTTCAGGTAGTACTTGGCTTGCAGGATGGCCTGGTCAAAGAACCCGACCGGGCGCGGAATGAACTGGCGGATCTCCCCGCTTGTGACGTGATAGAAGAGCGACAGGCCGGCGTTCACCACCAGGATCGCCGCCAGGATGTTGTGCACCAGGACGACGCCGCGGAAGCTGAACATGCCGAAGACGTCGGGGCGATGGATCACCAGTCCGGTGAAGAGCAGCGCCACGATGGTGAGGGTCTGCAGCCAGTGCCACAGGCGCTCGTAGACGCCGTACATGCGCACCGGCTCGGTGGCCGGTTCGTGGGCGGCCCCGCGCTGGCGCATCGCCGACAGCACGCGCAGGCCCCCATGGATCACAATCCCGATCAGCACGCCGACGAAGAGCATCCCGCCCAGCCAGTCGACCCACTCGACGCGGTTGTGTCCAAGGATGTACAGTTGCTGGGAGCCGATATCGGGCTGGTAGACCAATCCGCCGTCGGCAGAGGCCACGATCTCGCCCGAGGCGATGGCGGTCGAGCCGCCGACAAAGGCCGCCTCGGCGCCGGGAGGCACATACGCCGCGAGCTCGAAGGACTGGGTGACGCGTGACTGGTCGCCGTGGCAGACCTGGCAGTCCTGGATCGCCCACTCATCGGTAGCGATCGTATGATGGATGCTGTAAGGCTGGATCTCACCGAGGATGCGCGGGGCCTCCACGCCGGCTGCTGTCAGGCGGCTAGCGATCAGCTCCACCTTCTCCGGCGTATCCAGCTGCAGTTCTTCCTCCGCCAACTCCCCATCGCCGTTGACGTCCATGGCGGCGATGACTTCCGGGGCATACTCGTCGCCTTCGAACCAGGCGGCCTCCAACTCGGTCAGCCGGACTGGCTGAGCTGGATCGCCTGCGACCCAGAACCAGGTCGTCACCAGGTTATGCGGGGTCAGCGGCGCCGTGCCGTCCGGTTCCTGGCGCGGCATCCACGCCGGCTGGAAGCCGGTGATCACCGGCTGCCCGCCGACGGTGGTGCCGGTGCCGCGGCAGGTACCTCGCGCGAAGCTATCTGGGCGAAGCACGGTCCAGTCGACCTGCCGGGCGGCATTCGAGTACATGTCCGGCACGTGGCAGGTCTCACAGCTTAAGGCCGCCAGGTGGCGGTCCTTGTAGGGCAGCCAGTCGTGGGTGGACTCAACGCTGTGGCAGGAGTCGCAGCGGCGCATGGAGCCGGCCTGTTCCGGCGTCACCGCATCGGTGAGGCTCGGGCCGCGCGCCAGATCGTGCAGCGGCTGAACCAGGTACTCGCCCAGCTCGAGACGCCGCGGGTCGAAGGTCAGGTGTTCCGGCCGAGCGCTCTCCGCCTCCTGAAAATACACCGGGTTGTTGAGCGAGTAGTGACAGTCGGTGCACTCCACCCGGCGCTCGGCGTGGACATCCCACGGACGGATCAGGTCTTCCTTGCCGACCAGGTTCATGCCCGAGTCAGACAGCCGTTCGGGGCCGATGATTTGCCCGGTGGTCACCGTGCGGCGGACCGACGGATCGCAGCTGATCGCCACGATCGGGTCATCCCCCTGGTCGTGCACCAGGCCGTGACAGGCTCCGCAGTTCTCGTTGACCGGGTCCTGGATCCCCAACTGGCCGGCAGGGACGGTTCCGTCCGGGGAAAACGCCGAGGCATTCCATTGATAGCTGTCGCCACGGCGTTCGACCAGGCCGGTCGCCAGCAGCGTGGCCGTGTTGGCCCAGCCGAAGGCGCCTTGCTGCAAGGCCTCGATGCGGGTAGCGTTGTCGGGCTCGGCAATGTGGCACAGGAAGCAGTTCATCTCGACGACGCCGGATTGGTCCCAGTCCCAGGCGCGCACCTGGCCGCTCTCGGGATCGAGCCAGCTGGTCTCGGGGTCGTCAGCGCGAACCGGGAGATCCTTCAAGGGGGTGCCGTCGCGGCTGACCGCAGCCGGCCCACCTCCCACGTGGCGGGCGCCGACCGTCTGGATCCAGCCGGCCGTGCCCAGGTCGAGCTCCGCGCCGCCGCTCTCGGACAGCACGCGATAGACCATCGGATCCCACTTGCCGAAGATGCCCTCGCTGGAATCCCACGGGCGCCCGGTCGAGGTTTCGCCGGCTGGAGCCAGGGTGTCCAGGCCGGCCTGCGAATGGCCGGAGTGGCGGGCGATGAACTCGGTGTCGTGGCACGTGCCACACGTCTGCATCGTGGAGACAGGCTTTCCGCTCTCCAGAACGTTCACGCCGTCCTCGTCGAGCAGGAAGAGATCCGGATGCAGGGGAGAGGCCTGCTGGGTGGGCTTGACGGCCAGCGCGGCAGCGGCGTCCAGGGCCTGGAAGCCGCCAACGAGCAGCAGCAGCCCGGCAAAGACGAGCACGCCGAAGACCGGATGCAGAAGGCGGCCGCGGAAGATCATGGCGACACCTGCGCAGTCTCACCCGGAGCAGCCGGGCTGCGCACGCCCCACTCCATCGGATCCCCCGGGTAGCCCAGCGCCTGCCAGTCGAGCCGGCCGTCTGGTGAATGGCAGTCGGCGCACAACAGCGCCTGGCCAGCCGGGGCGACGGTGTGGGTCAGCGGCCAGTACATTTCGGTGGCCGCGAATCCATACTCCCCGCTGTAGGGCAACCCGACCGCCTCGGAGCCGAGGCGCAAGGCCTGGTCCCAGTCGAACTCCGTCCAGAATCCGCCTTCGCCGAATGTCTTCGGCTGGAGCAGGTAGTTGTAGACCGTATCGTACGGCTGCTTCGCCCGGTGCACCTTGAAGGGAAAGATGCGGGCGTCGGGGTCGTCGATGTCCCCGGCCAGCGGGTTCATGTTGAGGGGTTGGCTTGGATCGAAGGTATCTCCCAGGATGTACCGATCGGAGATCCCGTTGTACCAGAAGTACTCCGGCGTGAAGTCGCCTTCATAGAAGAACGAGCCCTTGATCTTGAGGTACTCGTGCTCGTCCTCCGGCCGATCTTGTCCGGCCGTCGACCAATCCCAAGTCATCTTGGTCGGATCGCCGGTACCGCCAGCCGGGACGTGGCAGGTTTGGCAGGCGACGCTGGCCAGGTGTGTGTTGATGCGGTCGTCCTCATGCGGCGCCTGGCTGTGGCAATCCGTGCACAGCGCCTGATTCTCCTGGTCAAAGCTGACGGAGATCGCCCGGCCCCGGACCTGATGGTCCTCGGTCTGATGGCAATCGGTGCACAGCATGTCCTGGCCGCCCATGTGCACATCCAGGTCCTCGGTTGGGTAGATCAGGTGCTGATCGAGGTCGCCATGCTTGACGGCGTTGCCGCCGCCGCCGGCAAAGTGACAGGAACCGCAGTTCTCACGCGTCGGCCAGCTGACGCTCTGCGCCACATACGCCAGGTCAACGCCTTCCACCGGGAGGCCGGCATCGCCCTTCAGGTAGGTGCCGGTGTTGTCGTGGCACACCAGGCAATCGACCTTCTCGCTGTCGCCGAAGTCGAAGTCGGCGTCTTCCCAGCCGTAGCCGGCGTGGCAGGAAGTGCACCCGGCCCAGTTGGACTGGATCCCGATGCAGAAGTTGTTCAGGCTGTTCTTCTTGCCGATCGTGACCGGCTCGTCGTGGCCTGGGATTTGGTAGGGCTTGCTCTCCCAGGTCCAATGAACGCTCTGCATCACCTCGTCGGCTTCCTCGGCGTGACAATCGAGGCAGACGCGCGTGACCTCTTCACCGGAGGCATAGGGACCGGGCAGGAGCGGCTGATGGTCGGTCGCCGGCTTGCGCACAGGCAGGGCGGCCGTCGGGTTGTCGCGCGGCGGATCGGCCTTTGGGAAGAGGATGGCAATGGGGATGAGGATCAGCGCCAGGGTGACGGCGAGGCCCAGGATCCACACGTAGCGACGTCGCATGCGCTTGTCTCCCTTGAGGTGGGACTTCGCGGGCGGAAGGGGCCAGCACGAGCAGGCGCCCAACCGCGTTCAGGAATGGGCTTTCATCCGCATAAGCGAATATCAACGATCGGAGGAGATTATCGTCTGCCCGTGCGGCGAAGTGCAGAGAAGGATGTCACCCTCGCCTAGTGACGGTTGTCACAAACGGGCGGGACGGCCACGACGGGGGAAGGACTGCCTGGGGGTCGCTTCCCCACCCAGAGGGTGCCGGGGTGTTCCCCCCGGCGGAGAGTCGGTGCGGCCCGGGCGGGTGCCCCTGGATCAGCCGCCCGTCCCGTTCTGCTCAACTCCGGCCGCCTCGAGGTCCTTGGCCGAGATGATGGCCACCGAAGCCACCTCGTCCTTGTCCTTCAGATCAACCACGCGCACGCCCATCGTCGCCCGACCGGCCTGCTTGACCTGGCCGACCTTGGTGCGCAGCATGATCCCTCCGCTGGAGATGATGGTCAGGTCGTCTTCGGCATGCACTACACGTGCCGCGGCGATCCGCCCGGTGAGATCCATCTTCTCTTTGCTCAGCGTCAGCACGCCGCTCGTCGCTCGTCCCTTGGGGGTGTACTCCTTGAGCGGCGTGCGCTTGCCATAGCCCCTCTTGGTCACGACCAACAGGTCGCCCTTGGCCTCGACCACGTCCATGCTGGCCACCTGGTCCTTGGCGCGCAGGGCAATGGCGCGCATGCCGCCGGCCGTGCGCCCCATCGGGCGCACCAGCTTCTCGTGGAAGCGCAGCGCCTGGCCGGCCTGGGTGACGAGGATGATCTCCTGCTTGCCGGTGGTCAGCTTGACCCAGCCCAGTTCGTCGCCCTTGTCGAGCGAGATGGCGATCAACCCCGACGGTCGCACGGCGGCGAACTCGGAGAGTTGCACGCGCTTGATCTTGCCCTTACGCGTGACCATGCTGCAGTAGTTGGCGCTTTCGAAGTTGGGCACGGTCACCGTGGCGGTGACCGTCTCATCCGCTTCGACCGCCAGGATGTTGACCATCGACACGCCGCGGTCGGTGCGGCCGGCGTCGGGGATCTGGTAGGCCTTCTCCGAGTACACCTTGCCGCGGTCCGAGAAGAACAGGACGGTGTCGAGCGAGCGCGCCGGGAAGAGCATCATCACTTCGTCTTCGCCGCGCATCGAGTGGCCCATCACGCCGCGCCCGCCGCGTCCCTGGCGTCGATAGGCCGTGGCCGCCACCCGCTTGACGTAGCCGCGCTCGGTGATGCTGACCAGCACCGCCTCGTCGGCCACCAGATCCTCCTCGCGCAGCTCTTCGGTCGCATCGATGGCGATCTTCGAACGGCGATCGTCGCCGTAGGCTTGCTCCACCTGGCTCAGGTCATCCCGGATCACCGCCAGTAGCTTCTTGGGATGCGCCAGCAGGTCCTCCAGCTGGGCGATGCGCTTGAGCACCTCTTTGTGTTCCGTCTCGATCTTCTCGCGCTCGAGCGCTGCCAGCCGGCGCAGCTGCATGTCGAGGATGGCCACCGCCTGGATCTCGCTGAGCGAGAAGCGCTCCATCAGGCGGGCCTTGGCGGCTTCGCTGTCCTTCGACTTGCGGATGGTCTCGATCACGGCATCGATGTTGGCCAGGGCGATCAGCAGGCCATCCAGGATGTGGGCCCGGGCCTGAGCCTTCTTAAGTTCAAACTGCGAGCGGCGGGTGATCACCGCCCGGCGGTGCTCGATGTAGACCTGCAGGGCGCGCTTGAGCGAAAGCACCCGCGGCTCGCCGTCGACCAGGGCCAGCATCTGCACGCCGTAGGTCGTCTGCAGCGGGGTGTACTTGAAGAGCTTGTTCAGGACCTTCTTCGGCTGCGCGCCGCGACGCAGCTCGACGATCAGGCTCATGCCACGCCGATCGGACTCATCCCGCAGATCCGAGATGTCGTCGAGCCTGCCATCGCGCGCCAGCTCGGCAATCCGTTCGATCAGCCCGGTCTTGTTGATCTGGTAGGGGATTTCGGTGATCACGATCCGGTGGCGGCCGCCCGACATCTCCTCGATGTGGGCTGTGGCTCGCAAGACCAGGCGCCCCTTGCCGGTGCTGTAGGCCTGCTTGATGCCCTCGATGCCGATGATCGTGCCGCCGGTGGGAAAGTCCGGCCCGGGCACATGCCGCATCAGGTCTTCGACGCCGATCTCGTCCATCCGCTCGTATTCATCGACCAGGAAGCGAATGGCGCTGGCCAGCTCGCGCAGGTTGTGCGGCGGGATGTTGGTGGCCATTCCGACGGCGATGCCCGTGGTGCCGTTGAGCAGTAGATTGGGCAGACGGGCGGGCAGCACCGTCGGCTCCTGCAG
>Ga0105093_10000921_pt1 | contig 11204 bp, 9 predicted proteins | sample PPLLak3March2015_2_FD_79111 | JGI IMG/M metagenome (GOLD analysis project Ga0105093, IMG submission 79111) | Freshwater sediment microbial communities from Prairie Pothole Lake near Jamestown, North Dakota, USA - PPLs Lake P8 Core (3) Depth... | ecosystem: Environmental > Aquatic > Freshwater >... | reverse complement strand
CACGACGAGCAGATCCAAAACATCTTTGAAGCGATCCGGCAGCTTATGACTCCGCCGGAGCCACCGCTCTCTCCTCTTCCTCTCCCCTGGCGGGAGAGGCGAGGTGAGGGGGTGATTCTCCATTAAGGCCGCTTGGGGCTTTCGCTCCATGCTCTATGCTCCACCTGTCCTCCGTAGCCCTGAGCCTGTCGAAGGGGCGAAGGAGGATGCTCTGCGCTTCCTTCAGGTATGGCAAAGGGAAGAGCAGGGGAGCGCGAAAGCAGGTCTGTGACGGGAACTTATAATATTCTGCACGCCCCCTACACTGGCCTGGGAAAAGGGATTGAGGGAATAATGTCAAATGTCAAGACCTGACACCGACGCCCGCACGCGCCTGTGCCGAGCAGTATTCAATTCGGTCCTTCGATACTGGCAAAGTATCTCCACTCCAAAGCGCTTCGTAATTCACAATTCAAGATGTGCCCCCCATCCCTCTGTATTGGGATTTCTCTGTACAAGTCGAGTTCTACGGATTGGCTTTTTCGCTCCCGTTCTCTGAGCAGGGCTGAGAGGATTCAGGCGTGTAAGGAGCATTCAAAGGCAGGAATTGATGCCACTCAGCCTCAGAGAGGCCGTGCGTGACCCTTTGGCAGATCTTTTGCACAATGAGGTCGCTCCGGGTTGTCCAGAGCTTATTGGACCGACCGGTGGCGGGCGACGAGATCAGTTCCCGTGCGGCTTTCTCGTCCAGTCGGTTCAAGGCGGTCCAAAGGGCATTGTAGATTGAAGGCCGGGCAGGATCGTCAGGGTCGAAGGGAGCAAACCGGTAAGCCAGCACAGCCAGGAGCGAAGCGAGCTGCGGAGCGCGTTGCGGATTGATGGCGGATTCAATCAGTCTGTTGACTTGGGTCAACGCAAAATCAGTCAGCTCTTTATTCTCCTTGCGCTTGCTGTCAATTTCCCACCGAAGAGCTGCCATGGTTCGCAGTTCCTGGTCAATCTTACTACCGAGTTCTGAATTCTTCTTCTGCTGCGACTCGATTTCCTGCTCAACCCCGCGGTTTCTCTCGGCTTGGCGTGAGGTTTCCTCTTTAAGCCGCCGATTTTCTTTCTCCGCGTCATTGACGATTTGCTGCAATTCGCGGGTTCGTGCCTCAAGGTCTTTCCGGATCTGCTCGAGTCTTTGATTCTCTTGGCGGAGCGCGACACTCTGCTTCTCCAGCAGCTCGTTGTCCCTTCTCAACCAGCGAGCCTCGTTTTCCAGTCTGGATCTCTCTTCGCGAAGTTTCTCCAATTGCCGCTGCAACTCCTCGATCTCATGGCCGAGCCCATAGATGTCTATAATGTCCAGAGGGATTGTTCGACCGGCAGGAACTACCATGCCCCACCCATCCTTAGATGGCATCATTTTTGCCTGGGCCGCGGGGAAGAGAATCTGCTTTAGGGAATGACCGAGAGCCAGTGCTTTTCTCCAGAGTTCGCGATTGGCATCTGATAGGAATTTCAATTCTTCACGCAATCGAGCATTTTCCATGGCCACTGTATCGGCATTTCTGGTAAGCCGGTAGCTATCGTTGCGCATGGTTCCGAGCTTGGACAGCAGGCTGTCATAATCCCTCTCCATCTTCGCGAGGTTTGCGTTGAGGGACGCGTTCTCCCGGTCGAGAGCGTCAATCCGTAATTCCAGAGCCTTGTTGGTGTCGCGAACCGCTTGGATCTTCTCGTTCAAAATTTTTCGAGCTTCTGTCAGCTGATCGATCTCGCCCTTCAGATTTTGATTCTTTGCCTGCAGTTCCTTGACCGCTTTTTCCTCCTTTAGTTTCTCCTCTTGTTCTTGTGACACGGTTGTCCGCAGGTCAAGGATCTCTCGTTGCTGGTCATACACCTTCCATGTGAGAAATCCGATCAAGAGAAGCACCATCGCTGCCATCGAGAGTCGCCGCAACAGGTGGGCTCTCCGGCTCTTGTCCAGGAACCTCATTGCCCGTTGAAAGCCCTTATCGTAGCGCTGCGCCCAAAGTGCCGTGGGACGGCTCTCTCTGCGCCATCGCACTCCGATCTGGAGTTCCGGGTTGCGCCACAAGCTCGCCTCCCCTTTCTCATGCTGCTCCGCACTCCTGGAAAGCCGGCGATAGATTTCCGCGGACCGGGTTTCTTCCTTCGTCCAGGCGATCAGGCGGGTCCACAAGCGCATGAGGCTTTCGTGGGACAGGTCGATGATGGATCCGGAGTGCAAGGTCTCGCGAGAAGGGGGGGCCAGAAAGGTCCTCCCGGGAGTCCGGAACCGGTCGATGACGCTGATGACTTCGGCCTCGCTTGCACCACTGATAGACGTGATTTCTTGAAGGGGTGCCGGGCGCCGCACGCCCCGCCCGTTGTCATCTATCTCGGTGATGGTCTTAAATAGCTTCTCCGCGATCTCTTTTTCGCGACCGGAATTCAGCTCATGGAACGCTTCATCAGCGTGCCGGGACAGCGCTTCCTTCATCGTGCCAATGGCCTCGTAATGACGGAGGTCCATCGGTTCTCCGTCAGAATGATTCTCGTGCCAGTCATCCCAAGTGCGCCTCAGGGCGTGCTGCAGAACAGGAAGACTGTCCCTCTCGTCGCCCACTTCGTTGAGCAATCGCGTGACCAGGCGAGGCGCGATCGCTGCTCCGCTGAGAGTCACGGGACCTGTGATGGCGGTGTGCAGCTCATCACGACTCATGCGTGGAATCAGGTGCTGCCCCTGGTTCATGGCATCGGGCAGGCCGGGGAACGCCATACAGTCTCCGATAAACTCCGAACGCATGGTTAAGACGACATAAACAGGCACCTCCCGCTGCTGCGAGGCCTCCAGGAGCAGCTTGACGCAGGCTACGGCTTCGTCGCTGGAATTCCGGGTTAACTTGCTACGCTTGAACCGGAACAATTCTTCGAACTGATCCATCACGATGAGGACGTTGTCAGCTTCCGGCAGCCTGGCGTTGCGAATGGCCTCTGCGAGTCCCAGGCTGCTGCCGCGCAGGGTCGCTTCGAGCATCGCTCGATGGGTGCCTGCCAGGTCCTCGTTCGTGCCAAGCACCTCTCGACTGTCGAGGCCCACTACGAGATTCCCTATCGCATCCTCACCGGGATGGACAATCGCCACCCGCCAGCTCGAACCGGCGTTGGCCATGAAGCCGCTGTGAAGGGATGGGATCAGTCCGGACCGAACGAGGGAGGATTTGCCGCTTCCGGAACTGCCGATGACCGAGAGGAAACGTGTCGTTCTCAGACGCCTTCGAAGTTCATCCGTCTCTCGCTCACGGCCGAAAAAGAGATAGTCTTCATCCGGTTCGAAAGGACGGAGCCCAGGAAAGGGGTTGACTTGGTCTCGAGTTTCCATCAGACACCTGGCAATGGTTTGGGTGGCTCGAGCTTTGCGAGAAACGGCTCCAGGGCCTCTGCTCTGAATCCTTCCGGCATGGGTAACATCAGAGCCTCGTGTGTCCGAAAGCGCCCCTTGGCAGCCGTTGCCGGCGGGGCGATGCAAACCGCGGTAGCCAGCATCAGTTTCGTGCGCCCTAACGCAGCGCTCCTGCTTACTTCGCCCATCTTCTTGCGAAGCCAAAGCTCACCGGCCGAGCCGTAAAAGAGGAGGAGCGCATCGCAATCGCGCAGGTGGCTCTCGTGGTCCTCTCGAAGGTCTGTCTCGCCGCCCTCAAAGGCGGGCAAGATCACTTCAAAGCCTTTGCTGAAAAGGTAGTCCTGAAGAGGGGTGATTGCATCGAGATCACGCTGGTCGCAGACCAAATAGATTCGAATCAGTCCAGGAACGCCGGTAACCTTCCCGGCCGGGGCTTGCCTCTGTGCCTCGGCAGATTTGAGCCGGGCATACAGGACCGTCTTCAGCTCCTCGATCGGAGTCTCCATCAGGTCCACGCCTTCGGCCTGACCGGGGTCAGTGCGCACTTGCTCGATGAGTCGCTGCTGCCGCTGATCCTTGACTTCCAGACCCGGCGGGATCCAAATCAGACGTGCGAGATCACCCTCTCGCCCCAGCTCCTGTGCGAGCCTGATTTGCAGGGCTGCCACTGACTCGTCGACTCCCTCCGGCACGATTCCGTGATTCCGGCCGAGCATGTGGACAGACACCCGACAGCGGGCCATGTGTTCCCGCACAGAGGTTTCGAGCTCAGACGCGACTAGAGGCAAGGTTCGATCGGGGAGGACGGTGTAGCCGTGATGCAGCAAATCTCGCTTGAGCCTGTCGTGCTCATCCACGAGATCCGAGGTCACGTCTGCCAGGTAGATCTTCGGTTTGCGTGGCTTCGAATCGTCGGCTGGAGAAGATGAAGGCGAAGTTTCCCCTTCCAGCAATTCCAGCAGGCCGGCGATATCGTATGCCAGATCGTCAAGTTTGGCCCAGAATTCTCTCTGCGCCTCTGGTCCCCATACTTCGTCCAGCTCCCGGGTTCGTCCGGTGTCAGGGTCCACTTTGAAGAAATCGTAGCCGAGCAGAGGCTGAACTTCCTCAGGAAGCCGTTCTGGAGGAACAGGAGTCTTAACTACTTTGAAAACCCTGGCTTTAGTTCCGATGACCGGGCCACCCGTTCTTGTTGAAGACACCCAGAACTCATGCAGTTCCCGCGTACACCACTCGGACTTGACATAACGCGGGGTCAGGATCGACACCAGGAGCGCGACCTTCGCAAGCCGGGCGACAAGCTCTTCCGCCAAAACGTCGTTCCCTTGTAACTTGGGGTCACGCCATATCTTCGGCTTTTCACCCCGAAACATAGCTAACCGAAGCTCCAATGCCCGATGGAAATTCGAGATCCACCCATCACCCCCTTTGACGAGCGGCTCATTGTCCAGATGGGCGTAGCTGATGAATATCTCGTTTTCGAATTTCTCAGACATATTCGGACTCAAGAGTCTGGGGTGGTGTTTTGAGATGGCTGATCTTCTATTAAGGACCTGCTGCAATGGTTGTAAACATAATACCCGCGTTGGACTATTCAGTCAAGCTTCGCAGGGGGTGAAGAAAGCAAAAGCCCTTACCCAAAACGACTGAGCTGCCAAAGACGCTCCAACGCTATATCGACAACTCGGCCTTCCGGGCTCCGCGTTTCTAATAAGCAGCATCATCTCTTCATCTTACTTTGATCCAGCCAACAAATCTTCAAGACGCGGCGCTTGATTTCTTCGCCTTTCCTGTTAGTTTCGAGGTTATGACTTGAGTTTCTATTGCGTTATCCGCGACCTGAAACTCATGCCTTCACAGTTTTTGGCCCGCAACCCTCTCTGGGAGCGAGGAGGCGTGAAACACGAAGGCCCTGTATAAAACTAATAAAGCCCCATTCCCTCGGGCGGGGGACATGGGGCTTTATCTTCTCCGGGGGTTGCTGGCTTGATACTCTACGCTCCCTGCTCTCTGCTCTATGCTGTACTTTAATGAGGGCATGGGGTCTTGTCTTTTTAAGGTTTTGCGGGTTTCACTGATTACTGGCTCTCGTTCCGTGTCGTAGATCCTGTCGGAGACCCTGAGGCTCTCGAAGGGCTCCGGGCTCTACGCTCCGAGCTCTATGCTGTTCTTTACACGGGATATGGGGCTTTGTGATGTGTTTGGATCGGAGACAAGAAGTGCATAGGATTCGAATCCTATTTGAGCTTGATGTTGCAATTTTGTAAAAAATATGTACAATAAGAACATGAAATTTGAGTGGGATCCCGAAAAGAGCCATACGAATCGGTTAAAGCACAAAATCGATTTCAAATCGGCCAAGAGACTTTGGGAAGATCCTGACAGGATCGAGATTCGAGCTCCCCATCCCATTGAGAACCGCTATATCCTCATAGGGGAGGTCGGGAAGCGCCTGTGGTCTGCGGTTTATACCCTCAGAGGTGAGGCTATTCGTATTATTTCAGTCAGAAGATCAAAGAAGCAGGAGATGAAACTTTATGAACAAGAGAAAACTCGCGAAGAACAATGAGGAGTTCGATCGACGATTCGATCAGGGCGAGGACATCCATAATCTTATCGACGTGTCGAAGGCTGCGATCATGAAACCAGGGAAGAAAGTTCGAATCACGCTGGATATGAGTCAGTCGCTCGTCAAGGAAATCGACGAAATAAGGCAATCGATTGGAGTTGACCGCGGCGCCCTGATCAAAGTGTGGCTCCACGAGAGAGTGCGACAGGAAAGATCAAAGGAGGCCAATTAGCCTGCTTGCTGCTCCCGGCTCCACGCTCCCTGCTCTGTGCTGTACCATATAAGGAACATGGGGCTTTGTCTTTTACTGGCTTTGCACAGACATTGACAAAAGGAATTCCATAAAGAATGTGCACGCTGTTAAGTTGTTAAGTTGCCTGGCCTGTTCACCTTCGTGGACCTTTCCTGAGATGTAAGACTCTATGACCTTACCGTCCTCCGCAGAGATTTCCTGGAAAAATAAAGTTTCGCTCTCAGCCCTTGTCAGCGCTTGAGAAAATCTCTGACGGCTTTGATCGTCTTTCCGCTTCTGTAAGGAATGAGGAGACAGGCTGTTCCTGAGTCGGTGGTTCCCGCGATCCAGCCGAAATCATTGATGCCATTGGCGTAGGCCACAAGAACTCCATCCGGAAGATCGACGAGAGCGTTCAGGTCCTGCATACCGCCCTTCCTGGTCCAAATAAATGCCCGAGATGTTTCCAGAGTCTCGTCCAAAAAGGAAGTGCCGACCACGGCCCCGTGATCATTAATGGAATACGCTTCCGAGTATAATCCGTCCAAGGCACCCAGATCGACGGTGTCGCCATATGCAGTCCACAGGCACGCATGCCATCCGCCTTCAGGCAGCTCACACCACCCTACGGCCTCCCCTTTGTCATTAATCCAGTAGGCTTCGCTTTCGTCCCTTCCAAGAGTACTCAACGGGTATACCCCATGCTTATCCCACAGAGCCGCTTGCAAGAGACCTTCAGAAGTGAGAAAGGCTCCAACAATTTCTCCCTTCCGATTGATGCTCAAGGCTGTGCTCAGCGTGCTGCCGAAAGGATTGAGATCCGTGAGGCCTTCCTTGTTCCATAAGACAGCGTGCGCGACTTCGTACGATTCATCCGGCAGGGTGGACTGTCCGACGATTTCTCCTTTTCCGTTGATGGCAAAGGCATCCACGAAGGTTCCGCCCAGGTTTTCGAGCACCCTGGTCCCCCTATGCTCCCAAAGAACCGCACGGCGATCGAAGGCAGAGAGCAGCGAGTAACCAACCACCTTTCCTCTATCGTTAATGGACCAGGCTCCGCTGACTATGTCTCCGTCGAGAACTTGCAGGTCTTTCATTTTATTCAGGGTCCACACAAATGCCCGGAGCTCGCCGGTCTCGGTCTCCGCGACACCCACGACTTGCCCCCAGTTGTTAATCGCGGTGCTCCAGCTGTAAGTCCCCCCGAGGGTTCCCAAATCGATGAAGCGGTATCGAATCTGTTGAAGGTGTTTGGCGTTCGAATTCGAAGGGATACAAAGCAGTATGAAAACTCCCAATATGAGGAGAATCGATATTCGAGTTCTGTTGTTCATAGGAAACTCCTTTCCTCAGCCGTGCAATAACTGACGGAATAACATCATCTTTAGCAATAACCAGGCCATCCGGACCTATCAAGGGTCGACACGTGATTTCAAGCACTTATTCCTTGCGATCATGAAGCCGCGCGGCTAGCGCACCTTTCCGCGATGAGCAGTGGGAAATGTTTTTACCACTTTGGGGTAGGTTTTTTCACACTCGTCCGCGTTAAGGGGCCTCTATCCGTGTGTGCGTGGATCTTGTCATTTCTTGTTCTTTATTTCGATCTCCAAGCGTTTCAATGCAACCTGAAGTTCACGGAAGTGTTTCTGAAGCGATTGAAGAATGAGCAGAGTGTCTGAACTGCGGATAGGTAATTCGGAAAGCATTTGATCGTAAACCGATGCATCGAGGTTTGCCAGATAGAGGCTTTCCACTCGATTCATAAAGGCGGATGCCAGTCCCAGAAACACCGCCAGAACCGTCAACTGGACCAGAGGTAGCATGGCGGGCCAAAAGGCATTGGCAAATTGATCGAGTTCACTCTGTTTGCCAAGGAAGAGCTGCGTCTCAGAGTAGATCAGCCAGAAGCTTTGCAGGGCTGCGAGTACGGGCAAGAGACGCAATATCCAGCGAAAAGCGGTCCAGGAAGTTTTGAATATCTGCCGATCCATATCAGAGAGGCGCTGCTGGCGTTCGAGCAGGCCGTCGGTGAAAGGCATTGCCGCTGTGGAGGACAGCGTGGTTTGAGCTCTTCTAAAAGCATGAAATAGAAAACGGGAGGGGCGGTTCAGACGGCTGACCATCAGAGCAAACCCGGCGTAAGGTTTGTTCTGCACATCGGTTGTCGAATCCGAAAGTTTGGCGGCTTGGCGGCTCTTCACGCTCGACATCATCTCGCCCAAGTCGCGGAGGAGAAACCCCTTCCCGATAAACTGGGCGATGAGCCACAAGAAACGGGCCACGATGAACAAAACTGCAACCCACGCCAGGTAAGCCAGCACCTTCCCAAGGGGGCCCACATGGATCCAGTGCCGCTGTGCCCAGAACCCGTAAGTCTTGAGTGCCTCAGAGGTCGTCGCTATGACAGGAGTGCGGGGAACTCCGGCGAGATGAATCCACACTGCAGGCAAAGCCAGGAGAGCACAAAGGAGCAGAAACAGAAACCAGAGCAGACGCTCCCGTGCTTCGTATTGCGATAATCCATGATCCATCTTTCTCTCCTATTTCCAGGTCACGCGCGGCCGGTTGCGCACGGGAATACGCCGGTATTTGAACTTGGGATATCCGATCATCATCGCCCCGAAAGCGAGGTGATCAGCAGGCAGGCCCAGAGCCTCAAACAAGGGCGGATAGACATTCACGGTTTTGTACACATAGCCGGCCCAGCAGGCTCCCAATCCCAGGCTCGTCGCGTAGAGGTCCACCAGGCTCAAGGCCAATGCCGTATCCTCAGGCCCGAAGACCCAGTTCTTGTCCGCGTGCGCTACGATGAGGTGAGGCGCCCCGCGGCAGATGCGATCGTACCCTTGATCCCAGCTCGCCACCGCACGTTGAAATCCCATAGTCATCGCTGTTTGAGGGTCAGCCTGAATAACCATGCGCATCGCGTCGATGACCATGCCCGCAATTTTCCGGACCTCAACAGAGTCCTGGATCACGATCCAATGCCAGGGTTGCTGGTTCTTGGCGGATGGGGCGGAACAGCCGACTTGCAGCAGTTTTTCAAGCGTATTTCTGGACACCTTTTTATCCTTTAATTTCTTGATAGTACGGCGACCACAGAGAAACTGCTCGGCCTGTTCAGAAGTAACTTCCATTTCCTTCTTCATGGCGGGGCACTTCTCCGGACCCAGCCAATCCAGGCGAAGAGCGTCCGTCGGACAGATGCTCACACAGTGGCCGCATTTCAGGCAAAAATCCTTGAAGTCCGATGTGGGCACAGGATAGTCTTCCTTCGGGTCCATCACGAGGATACGAGCAGGACATTCACTGACACAGAGACCATCCTGGTTGCATTTTTCGCGATCAACAGAAATGAAATTCATTGTTTGCTTCTCTCCTTACTTACTCAGCTTGAAAACTGAACTGACTCCACTCTCCTCTTTCAAGATCAATGTAAACCATTTTGTTCCTGAACGGGGTCCCGCGGTTGAGCAAAATCTTGAGGACCTCCATGGCTTCGAGAGTGGCTACAAGGGAAGGGGTAATAGACGGCACGCCCAAAAGAAATTCAGGCCGGTTGGCCGCGCCGCCGCTTTCATCGCCGCTTCCGTAGATCTGCTTGAGCCCCGGATCCTCGGGAAACACGGTCATGAGCTGGCCCTCGAAACCGGCAAGGGCCCCGTGAACAAAAGGAACCCCCATGCTCTTGGCCAGAGCTTCCAGAGCCAAACGGTCGTTGACATTGTCAAGGGCATCCACAATCACCTGACAGCCGGACAGAATCTCCGGGCCGTTGGCCGAGTCGAGCCGAACAATGTGGGCAGCGACCTCCACGGCCGGGTTTATGGATTTGAGCTGAGTCTGAACAGCGAGAGCTTTTGGCTGACCGACCCAGTCCCTGGTGCAGAACACCTGACGATTCAGATTGGTTTCGTCAAAGACATCACAATCGACTACGGTCAGCATGCCTACGCCGATCCGGCCCAGAAGCTGGATCACGGTTCCTCCAAGTCCGCCCGCTCCCACCACAGCGACCTTTGCCTCAGCCAGTTTGAGCTGGTCCTGAAGAGAGATACCTTCTCGATTTCTCAGGTAGCGGCGCGGATAGATACCCAGGCCAAGCGTTGCCTTATAAACATCGAGGAGAGTGAGACCCAGGTCGTGAGCGATTGAATCGGCATGTACCTCATCGAGAACGGAAACATCCCTCCCGACCAGATCTTTTAACGGTTTGGCCTTAGCTTGGATTGCCCTTTCAAGTGTTGTCCTGGTTTCCTGAATCATTCTTGAACCGTTGGTTTAGATAGGACCGCAGACCGCCGACCGCAGAACGACGACGCCTACAGTCATTTTCTTAATGTTTTTGTTTGAATATTGCAAGGCATTCATTGGCCTTTGCCGGGCTTGCCCGCCTTGCGTGGGATACTCTGCAGTGTGCTGTCATTGACAATCCCTTGCCTCAATGATTAAAAAAATGATAAAAGTTGCCTAGTGTTGGATGCGTCTCAGGGGATCCCTGGTCGTCACTCCCGCTGAATGAAGCCTGTCCCCGCGCAGGCGGGGAGCGGGAGTCCAGGCGCCTAAGAAAAGCCGGATTCCCGCCTTCGCGGGAATCACTCAAAAGAGGGTTTCGAGGTAGGTGGACTTGAATGAAGATTGAAGTGAAGCTTTATGCGTCCCTAGGTAGGTACATGCCTCAAGCCGCACTTGAGAAGGGAAAAGGTTACCTTGAAGTGGGAGAGGGGACGACGATCAAGGCTCTCCTTGAAAACCTTAAAGTGCCGCTGGAGACGGTGAAGCTAATCTTTCGCAATGGAATTCACGCAAAGAGCGAGGAGGTTTTGAAAGAGGGAGATCGGTTAGGGGTTTTCCCGCCCGTTGCAGGTGGTTGATAAGGCACATTTAACTTTTAGAAGAACTACTTCATATTTCAAGTGTTTTTCCATGAAGCTTTTCAGATTGACCGCGTGCCCATCCAGTATCGCTTCCGTGCACTTCCCCAGGAGTTCATCTGGTAGTTCCTTAAGGTAGTGGTTTAGATCTTCTCCTTT
>Ga0105093_10000919_pt1 | contig 11209 bp, 11 predicted proteins | sample PPLLak3March2015_2_FD_79111 | JGI IMG/M metagenome (GOLD analysis project Ga0105093, IMG submission 79111) | Freshwater sediment microbial communities from Prairie Pothole Lake near Jamestown, North Dakota, USA - PPLs Lake P8 Core (3) Depth... | ecosystem: Environmental > Aquatic > Freshwater >... | reverse complement strand
CTAAGGAATTTCATTTCAGACACAAGCCATCTTAGTGGTTTATCCGCTGCGAAGCGCCTTCGCGGCGGCCCGTCCGCAGGCGGGCGCGCAGGTCGAGGGCATGGTCAACAAGGCTGAATTCATGGCCCGCAAAAGCGTTTTGGAAAAACTGATAGATGCCCAGCCGAAAGCCGAGCTTTGGTGGGACTCCTCACCGCTGGTCTTCGCGAGCTGGCGCCGCCGGATGATCGAAAAGGCCTCCGATCCGGCAGAAATGGCGGCCTGGCTGGATCGTCTCTACAGCCCATCCAACCTCCCGGCGGACAACCTTTTCCGGGGCGTCACCACCAATCCACGGTTGAGTTTCAACGTCATCAAGGACGACCCGGCTTACTGGTCGAGTTGGATCGATGCCTTCATCCGCTCCCGGAACTGCCGCGACGCCGAGGTGGTGTTTTGGGAGACCTACAAGGAGATCGCCGGCCGCGGAGCCCGGCTGCTCCGGCCCATTTTCGAGGCCAGCGGCAAGACCCACGGTTTTTTTTCCGCCCAGACCGATCCGCGCCGGCGCCACGACGTTGAAAAAATGGTCGCACAGGGCCTGGAGCTGCATGCGCTGGGACCCAATATCATGATCAAGATTCCGGGAACGGCCGAGGGGTACGAAGCCATCCGGCGGTTGACCGCTCGGGGCATCCCCACGAACAACACCGTCTCGCTGGTTATCTCCCAGTTCGTCGCCTGCATGCAGGTGGTGTCTCAGGGCCTGGCGCAGGCACGGGCCGAAGGGGCGGACCTGACCGGATGGCGTTCGGTCATCACCATCATGAGCTCGCGTTTCGGCACCCAAGGCGCCCTGGAGCAGGAAGCGGGCGACATCGGCCTGGAATTGAACGAAAGCGATGTGCGCTGGGCGGAGATCGCCCTCATCAAGCGCGCTTACGATCTCGTCCGGCGGAACCCGGATTACCCCGGCAAGATCCTGATCAGTTCGATGCGGGTGAGTCCGGTGGTGGACGGCACCGCCCGCGTCTGGCATCTTGAAAAGATGGCCGGCGCCGACATCGTCTACACCTTGCCGCCGTCTTTCCTGGAGGCACTGCTGCTCAACGTCCCTGACCTCGAATTCAGCCGTCAATGGGACGAGCCCGTACCCCCGGACGTCCTGTCCCGCCTGCTGCGGATCCCCTACTTCGAGCGCGGGTACCGCGAAGACGGCTATTCCAACGGCGAATTCAATGCTCATCCCGCTCTGGTCGCCACGGCCCGCGAGTTCAGCGCCGCCACCCGCGGCATGGTGGACTTCATCGCCGAACGCATTCGTTTTTCGCTTGACTAAACCGTCAACATCGTAAATTGATAATGGTTCGCCGGCTCTCCGGCTGGAGATGCCCCGACTGCATTCTGGGAGATCATTATGCCAACTCCGCCTGCCGCAGGCGGGTCGCCTCGGCCGACCGAGCCGATCCTGCTCGGCATGTACCGCAACATCTACGCCACCCGGCAATTCGAGCTCAAGTGCATCGAGCTCTACCGGCAGGGACTGATCCGCGGCTACCTGCACCCGTACATCGGCCAGGAGGCCGTCGCCGCCGGGGCCTGCGCAGCCTTGAACGCTGCGGACTACATCGTCAGCACGCACCGCGGCCATGGCCACTGCATCAGCAAAGGCGCGGACTTGAAGTTGATGATGGCCGAAATCATGGGCAAAGCCACAGGCTACTGCCACGGGCACGGCGGCTCGATGCACATCTCCGACAAGCGGGTGAACAACCTGGGCGCCAACGGCATCGTCGGCGCCGGCATCCCCATCGCCACCGGTGCCGGCATGGGGATCAGGGTCCGCGGAACCGACCAGGTCGTGGTGGTCTTCTTCAGCGACGGAGCTTCCAACAACGGGGTCTTTGCCGAATCCCTGAACCTGGCCGGTATCTACGGGCTGCCGGTGATCTATCTTTTGGAAAACAACCACTACGCCGTCTCCACTCCGATTGAATGCGCCACCGGCTGCTGCGACCTGGCCGGCCGGGGTCCGGCTTACGGCATCCCCGGCATCTGTGTGGACGGGAACGACGCCCTCGCCGTCTACCGGGAAACCGCCGCCGCGGTCGCGCGGGCGCGCCAAGGGCAGGGCCCGACCCTGATCGAAGCCAAGACCTATCGCCACGGCGGCCATCATGTGAACGACCCCGGCCTGTACATGGATCCGGCGGTTCTGGCGGAATGGAAGGCACGCGATCCGTTGCTCCTGACGCGCCGGGCCATCGGCGACGACGCCCGGTCCGCTGAAATCGAAGCGCAGGTGGATGCCGACTTGGAGTCGGCGATCGCTTTCGCCACGAACAGCCCCGAGCCCTCCGTGGACGCCTTCCTTGCAAGCATCGAGGATCGATAAGGAACCCTTGAAATGATCGAAATGATGTACCGCGAAGCCCTGCGGCGGGCCATCGACGAGGAGATGCAGCGGGATCCGCTGGTTTTCTTGATGGGGGAAACCATCGCCGAACGCGGAGGCTCCTACAAGGTCACCGAGGGCCTGTGGCAGAAGTACGGACTCCAACGGGTCATCGACACGCCGATCGCCGAGGCATCCTTTACGGGCATGGCGGTCGGCGCGGCCCTGGTCGGCTGCCGGCCGGTCATCGAAATCCTCTTCATCGACTTTGCCATGCTGGCCATGGACCAGATCGTCAACCAGGCGGCCAAGTACGATTTCATCTCCGGCGGCCAGGGCACGGTCCCCATGGTCATCAGGACCCAGGGGGGCGCCGGCAACGGCCTGGCGGCTCAGCACTCCCAGAGCCTCGAGGCGCTGTTCTACCACATCCCGGGGCTCAAGGTCGTGATGCCGTCCACCCCTCACGATGCCTACGGCCTGCTGAAGGCCGCCATCCGCGATGAACACCCGGTGGTGTTCATCGAGCACAAGCTGCTGTACATGACCAAGGGGCCGGTGCCGGAGGAGGAGATCGTCATTCCCCTGGGCCGGGCCGACATCAAGCGCTCCGGCACGGATGTCACCCTGGTGACCTACTCTCACATGACGCTGAAATGCCTGGAGGCCGCAACCCTGCTGGAATCCGAAGGCATCAGCGTGGAGGTCGTCGATCTGAGAACCCTCTCGCCCCTGGATAAAGATACCATCCTGAGCTCGGCCCGCAAGACCGGGCGGGTGATCATCGTGCACGAGGCCGTCAAGCGCGGCGGCATCGGCGGAGATCTCGCGGCTATGCTCATGGAAGAGGCCTACGACGATCTGGACGGGCCGGTGTTGCGCATCGCCGGCCGCAACACGCCGATCCCATACAATCTGAACATCGAGAAGGCCTGCATTCCTTCGGTGGAGGATATCGTCGAGGGCGTGCTCCGCGTGGTGTAAGCAGCAATGGCGACCAACATCATCATGCCCCAGGGTGGGCAGGACATCACCGAGGGTCTGGTGGTCCGCTGGTTCAAGAAAGAGGGCGAGCCGCTGCGGCGCGGCGAGGTCATCTGCGAGGTGGAGACTGAAAAAGCCGTTTTCGAGGTGGAAGCGCCGGGCGACGGCGTGCTCCTGAAGATCGTCGCCCCGGCCGGCACGAAGGTACGGGTCTTCGCCGTGATCGGAATCGTAGGAGTGCCGGGCGAAGCAATCGATTCCGATCTGCCCGACACCGCTCCCGCGCCGGCCGATCATGCGATTGATATCGCAGCCATTCGCCGCCGTGCGGCGGGCCGGGCGGGAGACCCCGAAAAAGCCCCCGCCTCCGGGAGAGCCCGCCGGCTGGCCTCTGAAAGAGGGGTGGACCTGAGCGATGTCACCGGAAGCGGACCGGGGGGGCGTATCGTCGAGAAGGACATCCTGCTCCACGTGGAAAAACGCAAACTCCCAGTCGAGGCATTGCGCGGTCGCAGCACGCCCCTGTCGCCGATGCGCCGTACGATTGCTCGGCGGATGGGACAGAGCAAGCAGACCATCCCTCATTTCTACGCCACGATCTCTGCGGATGTCACCGCGGCGTTGGAGCGGCGCGACCGACTCCAGCGCGAGACCGGCGCCGACATCTCCGTGACCGATCTGATCCTCAAGGCCACGGCCCTGGCGCTGAGAGCCTTTCCGGCCATGAACTGTCGGCTTCAGTCGGATCAGATCGTTTGGCTGGAGGACGTCAATATCGGAATGGCCGTCATGCGGGATGACGGCGTGATGGTGCCGGTCCTCACCCGCGTAGATCGCCTGGGGCTTGAGGATATCGCCCGCCGGTCAGCCGAAGCCGCGGCGGCCGCCCGGGCGGGCAGGCAGGCCGGCCTGGAGCCGGCGTGTTTCACGGTCAGCAACCTGGGCATGCTCGGGGTCGACAGTTTCACTGCCATCATCAATCCGCCGGAAGCCGGCATTCTGGCGGTCGGAAGGATCGAAAAACGGCCGGTGGTCAAGAACGACGAGGTTTGCATCCGCAGCATGCTGACCCTGACGCTCTCGGTGGATCACCGGATCGTGGATGGCGCTCTTGCGGCAAAATTTATCGCCCAGATCCGGCATCACCTGGAGAATCCCCTCACCCTTTGAGGGGCTCAAACATCCTCTTATAAAGGACTACCGGGGGGTGTTGCGGAACATGGCCGGCATTCCGCAGAGAATCAAAATGTCTCCCAAGGGGCCAATACCGATCAGGGCCGCCAAGGTGAAGAAGGGAGAAATCCGGTGATTCGCAATCGAAACAGCAAAATCGATTTCAGACTCGATCAAATAAGCCCAGAGCCCATCCTGGATAAAAACAACGAAAAGCAACCCGATCACGGATAGCGACACCAGACCCCAGGCGGCCCAACGTTTGCGGTTCATGATGCCGATGGCGCAAACAACAAACGGGACGGAAAACAGAAGATTTTTATAGCCCAGCAATTGGAGGGTCAAATCCGGCAGGTTAACCGGCTCATAAGCCAGCCACAAAACAGACTTGAGCGTCGCCATCCAGCCGATCGCCCACAACGCCCAAGGATAGTCCTTATTTATACGTTCCGAAGGGAACGGATTCATTCTCAGTTTCATACCATCACTCGCCATGCATGTTGACGTCCGCAATTCAGCCCATGCCAATTAAGCGATTTGAGCGGAGAAGTCAAATAACCGCACACCGGCTTGCGGCGGGTCATGTTTTAAGAGAGACAAACCATCAGTGCAGCAGATTGAGGATTGAAAGCACGATGAGCACGCATGAAATGGAGCCTCCCAGCAACCCGAAAAAGATGGGATAGCGGAAGAAGACCGTGTCCAGGCTCCTGACCGGTCGGTTGGCCTTTTCGATCAGCACCCGGGTTTCGATCCAACGATTCATCCGTTGCTCGATTGCACGCAGTCTGCGTGGCGCCAGAATCAGGCTGATACCGGCCGCCAGGCCGAGCAGGCATGCCACCCGGCCGATCCACCCGATAGTCTGGAAAAGGATCTCACCGAAAACGGTGTGGCCGCGGATGCCGAAGAATATCAGCGTGAACAGGGCAACGTCGAACTTGAACAGGAAAAAGAGGAGGGCAAACCCCGAACCGGCCACCAACAAAGCCCCGATGGCAATCGAGTGGCCGTATACGAAATTCTCGGTCGGGATATCCCTGTCGAGAAACCCGAGTTTCCGGTCGATATCCAGGCTGCGGTTGAACAGGTTGCTGATGCTTTGAGTGGCTCGGGGGGCGAACAGCAGCATGAGCGAAAGCGTCATCCCTAAAATCCCAAACACCAGCGTCAGAATTTCGATCGTCTGAAGCCCGATTTCCCAGAGCAGATTCATGTCGTTATGGATCCTTCCGGCTCCCGGTCTGTGTCAGGACTGTCGCCAGCTCATGGATTTCCGGCGCGGCGATGACCGCCAGTTTTTTCCTGACCACCCGCGAATAATATTCGCGCTCGGTCTTGGTGAAATGCTGATTCTGGAGCTTCTTGAAAATCAGCTCCTTCTGTTTTTCGGAGAACAGCAACTCCAGTTGCTGGCCCAGGTGAGTCGATCCGACGCGCAGGGTTTGGGGCGCCGCAGGCTTTGGCTCCGCCGGCCTTTCGCGCGCAAACTGCTTTAGGGCGGACTGCATATCGGCCACCGCAACCCGAGGACCGCCGGAGAGCTGAACATAATCCGCGGCCGCCAGAGCTGCATGTCGCATTTTCAGGCTTTCCGCAATCTGGCGGAGATGGTGGGGGGCGGGGATGCCCTCGCGGCGGAAAAGCTCCGCGCTGATGAACAGCAGTTTCTCCAGGTTCTGCCGCTTGGGGTTGGATTCCCAATAGCGCCCCAGAAGATTCGAGCTGTCCACTTCGATTCCGCGACGGCTGCAGATAGCAAGCACAGATGGAAAACGAGATACCAGGGCGGAGTCCTGGGCCCCGGCCAGGGCATCCAGAATGATCATGATCTGGGGCGGAGACACCTTCCGCTCCCCGGAATGCTCCAGAATGGCGCTTAGCAGGTGCAGCGCATCCCGGGGCGAATTCTCGGAAACGGTCGTTTCGCCGATTTCGTCATTATTCACGCCGAATGCCTCTAACATGGCAGACATATTTTACAATGATGTCATCATACAATGAATTCCGATACATAACAAGCAAATTGTACATTTCTATACAAACATCTCGGATTCGGTTCGGTGACGGGGTGGCGCGATTGTAGGCTTTCCGGGTTGGGTGCGGTAACTATTGTAGATATGCATCCAACAGATGGGAATCTCAGCCGCGGTGGTAGACGCGCTGCCGGGCGCTGGCCGCCCTGACCAGGGTTTCCACCTCCACATCGACGTAATCGAAGACCCGGGCCTTCTGTTTGCCGGGAGCCGGTCGCAGAACCCGCCCGAGGTATTGGAGCACCCGGCCGCTGAAGCGGACCGGCGTCGCCAGGAACAGGGTGGTCAGGTCGCGGCAGTCAAACCCTTCACCGATGAGTTGGCCGGTTGCGATCACCACGCGCACCTGCCCGGCGTTCATCCGTTCGACGACCGCCTGCCGCTCCGGGAGCGGCATTTCGCCGGTCATCAATTCGCTGTCGACCTTGAACCGGTAGCGCAACAACGCCTGCAGGTTCTCGCAGTGTGCGCGGCGGTCGGAAAGCACAAGGGCAATGCCCGAGTGTTCGCGCACCTCGCCCGCCACATCCTGCGCGATCAGCAAATTGCGTTCGGTGTCCCCCGTCAGTTCGGACAGCATCTTGCTGTATTCGTTGACCGGATCGTGGAAGGGTCTGAAGCGGGTTGCACGGATGATCACCTCCGCCGGCAACACCTCTCCGGCGGCCACCAGGCCGGCCTTGTCCACCTCGTGATGAACGTCCCCAAGATGCCAAAAGATCAGCCGGGAGAGGTTGTCGCGGCGCCAGGGGGTGGCCGAAAGGCCCAGCATGAACCGGGCATCGAAATTGACGACCGCCTCGCTGAAGGTTCGGCTCGGACAGCGGTGGCACTCGTCGGCCACCACGAACCCGATGTGCCGGGCGACCTCCTCGGCGCATTTGTACAGGGACTGAACCAATGCCACGGTGATCCGGGAGCCGATCTTGACGCGGCCGCCCGCGATCATCCCGCACTCCGCGGACGGTATGCCGAGGAAGGCCCCGATTCGCTCGACCCATTGGGCGGCCAGATCCCTGGTGTGCACGATGACCAGCGCGGGCTGGCGGCGCCGGGCCACCATGTAAAGCGCCATCACCGTCTTGCCGGAGCCGGTGGGGGCACTCAAGGTTCCGAAGTCACGCGCCAGCATCTGCTCGACGGCGGCCTCCTGAAACGCGCGCAGCTCGCCCCGAAAATCGAAATCGACCGCCGGCAGGCTGCGCCGCCGGTCGTCGAGCTGGTAGTCGAGCCCCATGCGGCGGCACATCAGCAACGCCTGCCGGAGGCAGCCGCGCGGAATCCACAGCCCGTCGGCGCCCACTTTGTCGTAGAACTTGAGCACGCGGGGAGTGCCCCGGTTCCAGCGCCCCATGCGCTCGTTCTCCAGCCACTTGGGGTTCGGGAATTCGAGCTTCTCCATCAACGCCTGCCTGAGCTCGGGCGGGACGCCCTTCAGGCGGAGGTTTTGAGCAAGCGTGAGGGTCAGCGACGGCATGGCGGGATCGAAGCCGGCGGGGTCAGCCGGTTCCGTCGAGCACGCCGCGGGCCAACTCGATGTCATAGGCCCGCCGCGGGTCGAAGGCCTTGCCGGTGTACATGTCGGCGGCCTTCAGGATAGCGCCGTGCGGCACCCAATCGTGCTGTTCCCACAGTTGGGGATCGTCGGCGTTCCATAGGCGGAACCAGACCACCCCTTCGGACTCCTTCACGTACATGTGCACCCGGCGGTTGTTCGGAAACGGATAATAGTAAACGCCTCGTTCGTCTTTCATAAATAGTTCGCATCCAAAAACGCCGCGATGGCGGCATTGACCTCCTGCGGCTTCTCGATCGGCACGAAATGCCCGGCGTCCCGCACATGGCAGCGCACCGCGTTCGGAATGTTCTTTTCCAGAAACAGGCCGTATTTGGGCGGCGTGAGCCGGTCGTCTTCGGCCGAGACGATCAGCACCGGCACCCGCACGGACCCGAGCCGCTGCGTGACGTCGAACCGGTCGCAGGCCGTGAAATCGCCGTAGGCGACAGCGGGATCGGCCTTGAGCGAATCCTTCAGAAACGCCTGCTTCACGAGGGCCGGCGTCCTCTCGGAAAAACCCGATCGGTCGATCATCGCAACGTAGGCCTGAAAGTCCGTTTCGATCGCCTCAAACAGAGCGGGCAGCACCCGCAGCCGGGCGCCCGAACTGATGATGACGCCGGCCGGGAAGCGCGCCGGTTCATCCAGCAGCAACTGCTGGGTGATGGCCCCGCCCATGCTCAAGCCGCAGGGCACCGGGCGCGGAGCGGCGATCGCATCGACGAAATCGACGACCGCGCGGGCGTAATCCTCCACCCGAGATTGCGCCCGGCCGCCGCTGCGTCCGTGGCCGGGCAGGTCGATGGCGACGGTATTCACGCGCGCGGCCAGGCTCTCCACCTGGGCGTGCCACAGCAACGACGACTCGCCGGCGCCGTGGATGAAAACGAGCGTCGACCGTGACGGATCCAGCGGCCATCGGCCGCAGATGAAGGCGATGTCTCCGCTGACGCGGCGTTCCATGCGCAACCTCCCGGGGGCGCCTGTGGGCGCCGATAAAATTCGGGACTGAGGTTTTATAAGAGACCGCCTCCGATCTGTCAAATGCTTCCAGGTCACGGCACGAGCGATGTGATGAACGCCAGCAGCTGTTTCAGGTTCTGGCAGGGCCGCACCGCGTTGCAGACGGATTCAAACACCCGCATCTCGCTGTCGCCCGTGTACCAGAACTGGCGCGCCTCCGGGTTGAGCCAGATCAGCCGCCGGCTGCGCGCCCGCATCTCGGCCAGGATTCCCTCCTGCGGATCGGTGTAGTTGCAGCGGCCGTCGCCGATGATGATCAGCGTCGTCTGCCGGTTGAGGATGTCCAGATAGCGCTGCCGGAACTCCCGGAAGGTGCGTCCGTAGTCCGTGGCGGCGTTGTAGTCGATGTCCGCATCCTTTAGAATCTTTTCGATCGCCGGGTTGACCGCATGCTGCTTGAAGACGTCCGAGACCTCCTGCACGCCCGCTACGAAGATAAAGCTGCGCACTTGGGCGAAACACCCCTGCAGGGAGTAAAGCATGTTAAGCATGAAGCGGGCGGCCGACCAAACCGAACCCGACACGTCGCAGAGCGTGACGATCTTGGCCTTGCGCGGCGGGCGGCGCCGGTGGAACACCTCCAGGGGAATCCCCTCGTAGGCGGCAGCGCGCCGCAGGGTCTTCTTGACGTCCAGCACCCCGCGGCGGCGCGCGGCCTGGCGGCGGCTGATGCGATCCTTGAGCCGCCGGACCAGCTGGGCGATGGCCTCCCGCATGGCCTCCACTTCGCGCGGCGTCAGCGAGGCGAAATGCACCTCTCCCAATTCGTCGAGGGGGTGGCGCAAGAGCCGACGCCCTCCCTCGGGCGACGGACGGTTCTCGCCGGCCTCCCCGAGCAGCCGGCGCGCAGCCGCCAGACGATCCTGAAAATGCTCGGACAGGTCGCGCCGTTCTTCCCATCCCAGCTCGTCGCGGCGCTCGGCCAGCGCCTGGGCCAGCTGCTCCTCCAGCATCCGGATACGGTCCGCCAGCTCCGTGCGCCGTCCCGCCGAGCTTCCGCCGCCGCTGAAAGCCGGCCCCGGCGATCCGGCGCCGCCGCTCCCGGCGGGCGTTTGCTCCAGCAACCGGACCGGATCGCCGGCCAGGAAATCGACGATGGCCTGCAAGGCCGGGTCGCTTCCGGCCGCAGGCTGCAAGGATTGGAAGATGGATCGGATCGCCGCCGCCAGCTCGGGCGACCGCGCGATCGACGGATCCTGGCGCAGTTCGTGGAAGAACAGGCGGAACAGCCGCTCGAAATGCGCCTGCTCACGGCGGCTCTTGGCGAAATTCGCCTGCAGGACGGATTTGAACTGGGTCGCATCGAGCGGATCGATCCGCTCCAGGTGTTGAAGGCAGTCGAGCACCTCCGCAGTGGAAACGCGCAGCCCGGCGGCCCGAGCGCCGGCCACGAACCGAAGCAGCATCGGAACCATTTTAGGACTTCAATCGCGGCGCAACGCTGAAGACCTTGCCGATCTTCTCGTTGACGAGCTGGACATCGGATCGATGTTTGCAGACGACGTTCAGGGTTTCGAGCAGGACCTCCGCCGAAAGATCCTCCACCTGCAGCGCGAGAAGGGCCTGAGCCCAATCCAGAGTCTCCGATATGGCGGGCTTCTTCTTAAGGTCCAGCTTGCGGATCTGCCGGATGGCATCCACCAGCTGGACGACCAGCCGCTCTCCGATGCGGGGCAGCTTGAGCCGCACGATCTCCAGTTCGAGGTCGCGGTCCGGGTAATCGATGTACAGGTGCAGGCAGCGGCGCTTCAGCGCATCGCTCATGTCGCGGGAGTCGTTGGACGTCAGAAAAACGGACGGAATCTGCCGCGCCCGGCGCGTGCCGAGCTCGGGAATCGACACCTGGTAATCGCTCAGGACCTCCAGCAGAAAGGCTTCGAATTCCGGGTCGGACTTGTCGACTTCGTCGATCAGCAGCACCACCGGGTGCTCGGCGCTGATGGCCTGCAGCAGGGGCCGCGGCTGGATGAACCGCTCCGAGAAGAAGGCATCTTCCTGCGCGGCGATGCGGTCTACGGCCTCGGCGATCGACCGCGCTCCGGCGATGACGTCGCCGATCTT
>Ga0105093_10000918_pt1 | contig 11214 bp, 11 predicted proteins | sample PPLLak3March2015_2_FD_79111 | JGI IMG/M metagenome (GOLD analysis project Ga0105093, IMG submission 79111) | Freshwater sediment microbial communities from Prairie Pothole Lake near Jamestown, North Dakota, USA - PPLs Lake P8 Core (3) Depth... | ecosystem: Environmental > Aquatic > Freshwater >... | reverse complement strand
TGCCCGCCGCCTGCATGCCGCGCATCTGGAAAGCATCCCGCTGCCACTGCTTCAGTTGCCCTTTAATCCGCAGTTGGACTTCGGCGGCGCGCCAATCAGCCAGTCCCGCGCCGCCGTTCAACCTGACGTGCTGTACCGCGCCCTCCCATTGCCCCCATTGGGGCGAGCCCCCCGCGAATGGAAACTCGGCCTCACTCTCCGCCACCCCATCGTCCATGCGAATTGCAAAGGCCCGCTCAAGGCGACCGCTTGCCTGCAGCGCTGGCTCCCCGTCAGCCGTCACCTGCCAGCGCAGGCCCGGCTGCAATTCGAGCCGGGCGTGTGACGGTTGCCAGGCAAAGCCCAGTTTCCCGGCCAGAGCGACTACCAGGGGATTCGCTGTCCCCGTCGCCTGCAGGTGGGCATCCGTAAATTCCGCTTCGCCGCTGAGCGCACGGACGGTTCCGGCCGTCTCACCCAAAAGCGCTTCCGCTTTCAGCATTGCCGCGCCGCCTGTTGCGGTCAACGGCATGGCCAGGCCAAAAATGCGGCCCAGTTCGCTCAGCGCAGGGAGCGGCAGCTGGGCAACGAGCCTGGCCGGTTGTTGGTCGGGCTGGCGAGCGATGTGCAGCCGCGCCTCTGCCGCCGGGCCGGCGGCGGGCAGCCACTCGGCATGGATTTCAAGCTCATTGGCGGGAAGTTGCGGTTGAATCGCCGTTATCCGCAACAGGTCGGCAGCCGGTCGGAATTCCATTTGCAACTGCCCCGCAGTCTGCCGAAAACGCAAGTTGCCCTGTGCTTCCAGTGGCCGACGCTCCGGCCAGTTAACCGTTACCCGCAGGTCGCCGACTTGCGCTTCGCTCAGGGGCAGCGGGGGCCACTCAAGTTGCGGCCAGGGGGAGACTTGTGGCGCCTGCCCGGGGGAAATCTCCAGTTCGCCGCGGGCAATATCCAGGCGCTCGATATGGCGACCTGCGAGCGCATAGTCGACTGCGACATCGTGCAGGGCAATCTGGAAACGGTGGCCGCCGGCACTGCGATAAACGGCGTGGACTTGGCGCAGATGCGCGTGTCCGCCGCCGACTTGCTCGATATCGACGCGCAATGTCTCAAGGCCCGGGATTGCCAGCCAATGCTCTGCCGCCAAGCCGAGCAGTCGCGGCAGGGCGAGCCAGAAGAGAAGCACCCCGAGCAGCAGGGCCAGCAGCCAATGCACAAGACTTCGCAAACGAATTTGATGCATGTGTCGAGGATACCGCCCTGCAGGTCGCCTGGGGGAGCCTAAACGGATCAGCCGGACTTTGCTGCAAGCACAGACGCTGCGACCTCACGGGCGCACCGGGTAAATGACATAACGAAAGTCACGGCCCCAAGCTGTCAGACGCCCTTCGATAATGGAAGGAGCGACATCAAACCAATTGCTGTCTCACGAATTGACAATTCGCTGCCGGAAACCTTGTGCGGCAACCGTCTTCAACCAAACAACGCTCGTCGTGTGGTTTTAGAAGGCCGCCGTCAATGTCATCGCAAATTACCTGTTTCGTCCCTGACCCTGACCCGACTCGCGCTCCTTGTCCTGCCCTTGACCGCGACCCTGCTCCTGGGGGGCTTTCTGTTGATGCTGCGCAGGGGCTTGCTGTTGATACTGCGCAGGGGCTTGCTGTTGATGCTGCGCAGGGGCTTGCTGTTGACGCTGTGCAGGGGCTTGTTGTTGATGCTGTACAGGGGCTTGCTGTTGATGCTGTGCAGGGGCCTGCTGTTGATGCTGTGCAGGGGCTTGCTGTTGACGCTGCGCCGGGGCCTGCTGTTGATGCTGTGCAGGGGCTTGCTGATGCTGCGCAGGGCCTTGCCGTGGCGGTTGCATTTGATCCCGGTCTACCAGGCCTCTCTGTTGAACAGGGGATTGGGTTGGGGCTGCCCGCTGAACCTCTTCGCCGCCTCTTTGTTGTGGCTGCGGGCGCGGGGCAAACTGGGTTTCCTGCCGGGATGGCGCAGGCGGCGCGGCACGCTGGGTGTCCGGTGACCTTGGGGTTTCCTGCTGAGGCGCCCTCTGCCGATCCTGCTGATGCGCTTCCGACCGATCCTGCTGCGCAGGCGCGGGGGCCATTCGGGCCGGCGGCGCCTGTTCGTGCTGCCGTACCAGCGCATCACGTGACTGGTAACGGTAGTTCTCTCTGTGAATATTGCGTTGTTGCTCCACCTGATGGGGATAGCGATCCCCGGAATACTGGCGCTGGTAGGTCGGCAACGGTGCTGGCGCCGGTGCAGAAGCACGGTTCCACCTGTCCCAACCGTGGCGCTCCTGCGCCCAGTCATTGCCCCAGTGATCGTCCCAGCGTGGCGGCGCATCCCGCTGCCAGCCGCGGAAGTATGCAGGAGGCGCCCGGTAGTAGCGCACCGGGATGCGCAGGACGTACAGCGGCACCGCCTGAGGACCCACGAATTCCCAAGGGCCGTTGTACCAGGAACTCGCGTACCAGTTGTCTTCTTGGTAAACCCAGTACATACCATCGTAGAAGAAGTAATTTGAACTCGCCTGCGGCGCGTAGTAGACCGGGTAGCCCGGGATCCGGGTGAGCTGCGGGTAAACCGGGAAATTGACGCCAATACTTACCCCGGGAAGTCCGATGCCGACGCTTACCTGAGCAATGGCAGGAGGCGCCGACAGGAACAATGCCCCCACGAGAGGGATCACATAGCTGATTTTCCGCATTTTCATTTCCTCATTTCTTTCACCGGATTTGGACGAACGCCGCCCGAAGGAGACACCCTGAAATCCAAACCATTCAGACGTCCATTACGTGGCGATTATGCTCGGGCCGGGCGTATCAATCCGTGCGCCAACGCACACAGGAGTGACTCCTTCATGACTGCGGCCGGAACCCGCTGGAGACTCGGGGCATGAGCAAATCCGGAATGCCTTGTTTCAGCCTTTTGGCGGCATCTGCACGCTGCTCAGGAGTTTCTTGTAGGCCTCGGCGAACAGTCGCACACCGTCGGTCTGCAGGACTTCGCCAACTTCGGTCAGGTCGATGCCCAGGGCGGCCAAAGAGGCGATGTGTGTTTGCGCTTCCTCGACATCTGCCCGCAGACACGCCGCTGCCCGGCCGTGGTCACGAAAAGCGGCCAGCGTCGCGTCGGGCAGCGTATTGATGCTTTCCGGGCCGATCAGTGCTTCGACATAGAGCACATCGCTGTACGCCGGATTCTTGCTGCCGGTGCTCGCCCAAAGCGGCGTCTGCGGTCGCGCACCGGCCGCCCTGAGGGCTGCGAAATCCGGCCCGTGGAAAATTTCCCGGTAGCGCGCATGGCAGTTTTTGGCCAGCGCCACACCCGCTTGACCCTGGAGGCGCCGGACTTCGGCCGTGCCAAGCAATTCGAGTTGCTTGTCTACGGCTGTATCGACACGGCTCAGGAAGATGCTGGCCACCGAGCGCAACTGTTCGGGATGCCCGCCGCCGTCCAGCCAGGCTTGCGCGCCCCGCAGATAAGCCTGGGCCACCGCCTCGTACTGCGCCAGTGAAAAGATCAGCGTGACGTTGACCCGGAGGCCTGCTGCGGTCAACTGCTCGAAAGCGCCAATTCCTGCCGGCGTGCCCGGCACCTTGATGAGGACGTTGGCGCGCCCGACCGCCTGCCGCAAGCGGTGTGCGGCAGCGACAGTCGCGGCCGTGTCGGGCGCCAGTTCGGGCGACACCTCCAGGCTGACGTAGCCGGTCTCGCCGCCACTGTCGGCGTAGACCGGCTGAAGCAGCGCGCAGGCCGCCTGGATGTCGGCGATGACCAGCGACTCGTAACAGGCTTCGGCGTCCAGCCCGGCCCCGCGCAGGCGTTCCAGATCGTCCCGGTAATAGGGACTCCCGGCGATGGCTTTCTCGAAGATGGCGGGATTCGACGTGACGCCGTCGACGCCGTCCTCGTCGATCAGGCGGTGCAGGCCGCCTTCGCGGAGCAGCGTGCGCGAGAGATTGTCGAGCCAGATGTGCTGGCCCAGCGCCTTGAGCGCCAACAGGGGATTTTCGCTCATGATTTTCTCTCTGGCGCGGGCCATTGCCAGTCGCGGATTTCCGGCATGTCTTCGCCGTGCTCGAGGATGTACTGCGTATGCTCGTTGAGCTTGTCGCGCATGGCCTGCTTGATGTGCGCCGCCTGCGCGTGCAACTTCGGCACCCGGCGGGCGACGTCCATGACCAGATGGAAGCGGTCAAGTGTATTAAGCACGACCATGTCGAATGGCGTCGTCGTCGTTCCCTCCTCCTTGTAGCCGCGCACGTGCAGGTTACCGTGATTGCTGCGCCGGTAGGTCAGGCGGTGAATCAGCCAGGGGTAGCCGTGGTAGGCGAAGATGATTGGCTTGTCCCTGGTGAACAGCGAGTCGAATTCGTCGCTGGACAGGCCGTGCGGGTGCTCTTCCTGGGGCTGCAGGGTCATCAGGTCGACGACATTGATAAAGCGGATTTTCAGGTCCGGCGCCAGTCGATGCAGGATGTCGATGGCAGCCAGCATCTCCAGTGTCGGCACGTCGCCGGCCGCAGCCAGAACGATGTCCGGTTCGCCCGACTGGTCGTTGCAGGCCCATTCCCAGAGGCCGATGCCGGCGCTGGCGTGGTTGATCGCCGCTTCCATGTCGAGCCATTGGCGGTCCGGCTGCTTGCCGGCGACGATGACATTGACCAGGTTGCGACTTCTCAGGCAGCGGTCGGTGACGTAAAGCAACGTGTTGGCATCGGGCGGCAGATAGACGCGGATGATGTCGGCCTTCTTGTTGGCTACATGGTCGATGAAGCCCGGGTCCTGGTGCGAGAAGCCGTTGTGATCCTGGCGCCAGACGTGCGAGGTAAGGAGAATGTTGAGCGAGGCAATCGGCCGCCGCCAGGGAATCTCACCGCACATCTTGAGCCACTTGGCGTGCTGGTTGAACATCGAATCGACGATGTGGATGAAGGCTTCGTAGCACGAGAAAAGGCCGTGGCGCCCGGTCAGCAGGTAGCCCTCGAGCCAGCCTTGGCAGGCGTGTTCGGAGAGTATCTCCATGACCCGGCCATCCGGCGCCAGATGGTCGTCATCGGCGAAGCGCTCGGCCATCCAGGTGCGGTCGGTGACTTCGAACAGCGCCCCGAGCCGGTTGGAGGCGGTCTCATCGGGGCCGAAGACACGGAAATTGTCGGGATTCCGGCGCATTACGTCGCGCAGAAAAACACCCATCGTCCGCGTCGCCTCGGCCACCGAGCCGCCCGGCACCGGTACGGCCACTGCGTAGTCGCGAAAATCCGGCAACTGCAGGTCGCGCAGCAAGGCACCGCCATTGGCGTGCGGATTGGCGCCCATGCGGCGTTCGCCAGCTGGCGCGAGGGCTGCCAGTTCCGGGATCAGCCGGCCAGCGGCATCGAACAGTTCGTCAGGCCGGTAGGACTCCATCCACTCGGCCAGCAATTGCACATGCTCCGGCTTGTCCATGTCGCCGAACGGTACCTGATGCGAACGCCAGGAGCCTTCGCTTTTCTTGCCATCGACCATTTTCGGCCCGCTCCACCCCTTGGGTGAACGCAGGATGATCAGCGGCCAGCGCGGGCGGGTTACTTCGCCGCCTGCGCGCGCCCGGCGCTGGATTTCGGAAATTGCCCCGATGGCGGCGTCGACCGCAGCAGCCATCAATTGATGCATGGTTTCCGGATCGTCGCCTTCGACAAAGCACGGCTGGTAGCCGTAGCCAACAAACAGGGACTCCAGCTCGCTGCGGCTGATGCGCGCCAGGATCGTCGGGTTGGCGATCTTGTAGCCGTTGAGGTGCAGGATCGGCAGCACGGCACCATCGGTGCGCGGATTCAGAAACTTGTTGGAATGCCAGGAGGTGGCGAGCGGCCCGGTCTCGGCCTCGCCGTCACCGACCACGCAGCAGGCGATCAGGTCGGGGTTGTCGAACACCGCACCAAAGGCATGGAATAGCGCATAGCCGAGTTCTCCGCCTTCATGAATGGAACCTGGGGTATCCGGCGAAGCGTGACTGGGAATGCCGCCAGGGAAGGAGAATTGGCGGAACAGGCGGCGCATGCCCTCGTCGTCCGGCGAAATGTCGTGATAGAGCTCGCTGTAGCTGCCTTCCAGATACGTGTTCGCTACCACCGCCGGGCCGCCGTGTCCCGGGCCGGCGATGAAGATCATGTTCAGGTCATGCTGCCTGATCGCCCGGTTCATATGCACGTAGATGAAGTTGAGCCCGGGCGTCGTGCCCCAGTGGCCGAGCAGGCGCGGCTTGATATGCGCCAGGGTCAACGGTTCCCTGAGCAGCGGGTTGGCGAGCAGGTAGATCTGGCCGACCGACAGATAATTGGCGGCGCGCCACCAGGCATTCATCCGTTCAAGTTCTTCGGCAGCGAGCAGCGTGGCGGGCGAGGTCATTTCACTTTCCTTATTCATTCAAGCGGGAAATGCCGTGCCCGCAGGGGATGTCCTGCCGGGTACGGTCAACGGTCAATCGTGACCCGTTTTCCTGAGTCGGGCCTGCAGGATTTCGATCTCATCGAGCAACTGCAGCGCCAGCGCGGCGCCGGCCCGATTGACCCCGAGATCGCGTTGCAGGCGCAGGGCCACTGTGGCGCGGCGCAGGTGGGTGCCGGTGAAGCGCCAGCGATGGGGTTCCCGGCCAATGGGGTCAAGTACGCCTTCGTCGACCAGCCCGACGATAAATTCGACGCGCGCCGCGCAGGCCTGGCAGACCTCGGTCAGCGTCAGCCCGGTCTGTTCTTCGAGAATGATCGCGCTCAATTGCGGCAGCATCTTTCCGCTATCCATGCTCAGGCTCCCAGTTCTGCGCGCGGTTGGAAGGATTTGAACTGCTCGGCCATGGTGCCGTAGAAGTTCTTGTCCGCCTCAGTCGCGGACGGCGGCAGGGCAATCTGGAGGACGACGTAAAAGTCACCCGGCGTCGTGCCGGGGATGCCGCGGCCCTTCAGTCGCAACTTGCCGCCGGCCATGGAATTGGGCGGAATCTTGAGGTCGACCGCAGCACCCGGCGTCGGCACCGTGACCGTGGCACCCAGCGCGGCTTCCCAGGGGGCCAGCGGCAGGTCGAGATAGACATCGCGCTGTTCGACGCGAAAATGTGCATGCGGATTGAAACTGACCTCCAGATAGAGGTCGCCCGCCTTGCCCTGCCCGATCCCCGGCGCGCCCTGCCCGACCAGACGGATATGCTGCCCGGCGCGGACACCGCGCGGGATCGTCACATTGAGCTTGTGGCTGCGCATCGCTACCCGGCCATGGGCATCGACCTCGGGCGTGCGCAGCGTGATCACCCGGGTGGCCCCGTTGTAGGCATCTTCCAGATCGATCACGACCCGGGCATGATGGTCTTCGCCGCGCGCTTGAAAGTCCGGACGCGCCCGGTTGCCCGCGGCGGAACCATGACCATACAAGGTTTCGAAAAAATCGCTGAACTCAGCCGCACCGGCCCCCTGCGAACCATCGCCGGAAAACTCGAAGCCGGCGTTCCAGTCGGGTGGCGGACGGAAATCCTGCCCGGCTTTCCAGTTGCTGCCCAGTTGGTCGTAGGCGGCACGCTTTTCAAGATCCTTGAGTACCGCATAGGCCTCGCCGAGTTCCTTGAAACGGACCTCGGCGGCGGGATCCTTGCTGACATCGGGATGATATTTACGGGCCAGCTGGCGATAGGCACGCTTGATCTCGTCCTGGGTAGCATCGCGTGCCACCCCCATGATCTGGTAATAGTCCTTGAATTCCATTCAGGATTTTTCCAATGCTTATGGTTCAGCCGGGATCAGTGCCGCTAGCAGTGCCGACGGCCTCAGACGCGCGGTGGCTCGCTGTAGGGCTTCGTGCCGTAATAGGCATGAATACCCTCTTCCCACGACTTGTCGGCCATGTCGGGCCACTTGTTCTTGTCGAAGCCGGGGGCGTTCTCGAGACGCTCCTTGTTGACGTCAAGTTCGAAGCGCTTGTTCGCCGTGTCCAGCTTCAGGGCTTCCCAGGGCACCGCGAAGAGTTTCTCGCCCATGCCGAGGAAACCACCGAACGCCAGTACCGCGTAGCTCACCCGTCCGGTGTTCATGTTGATCATGATCTCCTTGATGTCACCAACATCGACGAAATCCTTGTTGTAGACATCATTGCCGATGAGGGTGTCGGCGCCCATCAGATTCGGCCCGGGGCCGTGGCTGGCATCGGGGCCGCGGCTGGCATCGGGGCCGGAAGCATTGGTGGCGGAAGCCTTGGTGGCGGAAGCCTTGTACATTCCATATGAATCGCGATCTTCGTAGTTCATGTCCATCTCCAGTCAAAGTTGTCAGGGAAACGAGCGAGACGACATGCCGCGCCACGGTCACCCTTTTTTGAGGTTAGGCAATCACCTACGCATCGTCTGTTGGACAGCCCACACAGCCGTGCGGCAAGCCGCCTTACACACGGAACTGCCTTGCCGCAAAGGCCCAGACCATGCGCGATGCGTCCGGCCCCTTCGCGTCGCTGAACGGCTTGTTCGCGGCACCGCCGCTCCATGCATGCGCCAGTCTGCTCACAACGACCAGCGTGGCGACCGTTCTACCCTTGCGCTTGTAGTCCGTCACCGCCATTGGGTACCCTTGACGACAGCCTCCTTGAGTGCGCGCTTGACGACCCGCGTACCGGTCTTCACGGCCCTGCGCGTGAGCGTCGCCACGCTGCGCCTGAAGATCCCGGCCCATGGGGATTTGCGTATCCGCTTTCTCATTTGCGACATGCCGTACTTGTGCTGCGCTGCCTCGCCTGCCCTGGCCTTTCGTTGACGGTCGGCAATGACGTACTCAACGCTCGGCTTCGGAACCAGTCGTTTCCGTAAACCCCGGATTGGCAACAGCGTCCCGCGTACAGGCCTGATCGGTTCCTGTCGCCGAATTTCCCGGCGGCGAATCATTCCCGGAGTGCCTGATCGGTGACCATGAAGGGCAGCCAGTCACGGCGGCGACACGCAGGACGAACTTGCGTTGCGGCCTTTTTTCCTTCTTCATGCGGCCTCCCTGGCGATGGACCCTGCGGCAGCACGATTGACTTTGACCAAACTGACCAGTGCGGCCAGGAGTTCCTGAATGAAACATCTGGTCGGCTCATCGGTCAGCTTGCCTTCCGGGCTGAAACGCAATTCGGCATTGCCGTTCATAAGTTCTGGATGGTCAACGATCGGCATGTAGAGCATGTCGAGAATGTGCCGCAAATGTTTGTGGGCGCGGCCCGTTTTCAGAAGACCTGCCGATGCACTCATCACGGCCGCCGGTTTGCCCAGCCAAACGCTTTCGCCTGTGGGATGCGCCGCCCAGTCGCTGGCGCTCTTCAGCGCACCGGGTACCGAATGGTTGCACTCCGGCGTGGCAAACAGGATTGCATCGGCACCCGCAATCCGCCGCTTGAATTCCATGACGGGCGCCGGTGGCACCAGTGCCCTGTTCTGCCCGAAGAAGGGAATGCCATGCAGTTCAATCAGTTCGAGCGCTGCATCTTCTGGCACCAGTTCCTGCGCCGCCTTGAGCGCAAAGCGGTTGTAGGAGTGCTTGCGCTGGCTGCCGACGATGCCCAGTATTTTTATCTCGCCCATCTTTGCTGACTCCTTGTCCACGTCCGGAAAGAGGATGCCAGCGCGGGACGCACGTTTCCGTGCGCCATCGCACATTCGAGATTTACGGGTTATGTGCGTTGGCGAACTGAATCGAGATCAAGGGCAGTGCAATGTGACTCCTCACCCAGCGTGGTGTTCCGGCGCGTCGCCTGCTGCGCCATCCCTATCACCAGCCAAGGAGACAGCCATGATCAATACTTCAACTTTCCCCCGCTGCCTGCTCGGTCGTGCGGCTCCGCTTGCCCTGCTGCTCCTGGCCTCGGCCAGCCTCCATGCGGAACAGCCGCTATCGATTTCGCTGAATGGCGCTGCCGAGGTTCCGCCGGTGGTCACGTCGGCATCCGGAACGGGAAAATTCATCGTCCTCCCTGACCGCAGCATCAGCGGCAGCATCAGGGTTTCCGGCATGGTCCCGACCATGGCCCACATTCATGAAGCCCCCGTCGGGAAGAATGGGCCGCCCATCATTACCCTGAGCAAAGCCCCGGACGACATTTACTCCGTGCCCGCCGGCACCCGCCTGAGCGAAGCCCAGTACACCAGCCATACCATGGGCAATCTTTACGTGAATGTGCATAGCGCTCAACACCCGGACGGTGAAATCCGGGCGCAGTTGCCCGGCAAGCCAATACGCCTGGCCAACTGACCGGAACATCACCTCGCAATGGCGGGGATTCGCTTCTTCAATTTATATACATGAGGACATGCCATGAAAAAAACAGCGGTTTTACTGATTGCCATCGCCAGCCTTTTATCCGGTTGCGTTGTTTACGACACCCCCTACAGTGACGGTAACCGACATCGCGGGGATGGCGGCGGCCCGCCGCCTCATCGCGCCGACCACGACCGCGATGGCGTTCCAGATAACCAGGACCGACGTCCGAACAATCCAAACCGCTACTGACACGAAAGTTCAAAAGTCGCCAGAGCACAGGCCGCGGCGTCCTGCAAAGTTGCGAGTTTCAGGAATTCTCTGGGCAAGTCCTTCCCGTGAAAGCGGGAACCCTTTACCAGCTTGAATTCCCGGTCCCCCTTGCACCAAAATGATGCGGAGTCTTTTACACTTTCGATAAGTGCGAAGCGCTACAGTGAGCTACATTTGATGGGTAACTAACCTGAAAAGGCGGTTCCCGTCATGAAGGAATGGCTTGAACCTCGGAGAGAGGCATGAGCACAACTGATATCGGCATCATTGGTCTCGGCGTAATGGGCAGCAACCTCGCGCTCAATTTGCGCGACAAGGGTTTCCGCCTGAGCGTTTATAACCGCACGGCTGCTGTTACGACAGAGTTCATCTCTGCCCACGGCCAGGGCCGGGCCATCACCGCGGCCGACAGCCCACGGCAATTGGTCAGCCAGCTTGGCCATCCCCGGGTCATCATGCTGATGGTTACTGCCGGCAAGGCGGTGGAGGCGGTGATCGAGGAACTGCTGCCACTGCTCGATCCTGGCGATATCCTGATCGATGGAGGCAACTCGAATTATCAGGACAGCAACCGCCGCTGGCGCGAACTGGCCGTCAAGGGGATCCACTTTGTCGGCATGGGTGTTTCCGGCGGTGAGGACGGTGCTCGGCACGGCCCATCGCTGATGCCGGGCGGTGCGGCAGCGGCGTGGCCGACGATCCGCGA
>Ga0105093_10000917_pt1 | contig 11217 bp, 10 predicted proteins | sample PPLLak3March2015_2_FD_79111 | JGI IMG/M metagenome (GOLD analysis project Ga0105093, IMG submission 79111) | Freshwater sediment microbial communities from Prairie Pothole Lake near Jamestown, North Dakota, USA - PPLs Lake P8 Core (3) Depth... | ecosystem: Environmental > Aquatic > Freshwater >... | reverse complement strand
TCAGGAAAGACCATTATATCATCATACTATTGCAATCAGCGCCCTGAGGTGAACGCCGGCTTTGATGATCATTGGAGCACCACGTCGGAACTTGTCGTTGCCCTGAGATAAATTATGATGTAACCATGAAGGATAGGTCTGCTGGTTTTAATGGCCTGCGTATGTCCGAAGGTTTCTTGTTTATCTTCCGGATGAAGCAAGGAGGGAGTATGGCTGCCAAGAAGATTCTCATGTTGGTGGGAGATTTCGTCGAAGACTACGAGGTAATGGTCCCGTTCCAGGCCCTGCTGGCCGTGGGCCACCTGGTCCATGCCGTGTGCCCGGGCAAGAGATCCGGAGAAATCGTACGCACGGCGATCCACGATTTCGAGGGCGACCAGACCTACAGCGAAAAACGCGGGCATAACTTCACCCTCAACGCCAGCTTCGACGATGTCCAGGCGGAAGGCTACGATGCCCTTGTGATTCCAGGAGGGCGGGCACCCGAATACATCCGTTTGAATCCAAAGGTCGTTGAAATCGTCCGGCATTTTGCCGGTTCCGGAAAACCGATTGCCGCCATTTGCCACGGGGCTCAGGTACTGGCGGCCGCCGGGGTGTTGAAAGACAAGAAGTGCTCGTGCTACCCGGCCGTGGGACCGGATGTGCAGTTGTCCGGCGGGCAGTACGTTGACATCGCGGTAGACCAGGCCTTTCGGGAGGGCAATCTGGTGACCGCGCCCGCCTGGCCGGCGCATCCCCAGTGGATCGCGCTTTTTCTGGAAGCGCTCGGCACGAAGATAACCTTGTAGCCGTGTTTTCCCGCCGCGCTGGCCTATGGGCAGAAACTATCCGCACCAAAATACCATCAGCCAGAAAAGCAGAGCCAAATGGAATCCTCCATCTACCAGCCGGTCGCCAGTCTGATCCTCCGCCGCCAGCCCTGCGTGGCGCTCACCGGTGCCGGCATCAGCGCGGAAAGCGGGATTCCGACCTTCCGTTCAAAGGGTGGGCTTTGGGAGAAGTTCGATCCGACCGTCTATGCTTCCATCGAGGTTTTTCGCCGGGATCCCTCCAAGTATTGGAGCATCCGCGGCGAGTTCATTCGAAACTACGACGCCTATCAGCCGAATTCCGGCCACCGGGCGCTGGCGGAGCTGGAGAGCATGGGGCTTCTGCGCCATGTGATCACGCAGAACATTGACGGCCTGCACCGCAAGGCCGGCAGTCGAAATGTGACCGAGATTCACGGCAGCCTGCGGGAAATCCTCTGCGTCAGCTGCGGCAGGGACTATCGGGCCCCCTGCATCCCCGAAGGCATGCCGCCGCGCTGCGAATGCGGCGGCGTGCTCAAGCCCAATACCGTGCTATTCGGCGAATCCCTTCCGGCTCAGGCGTTGGAGACCGCCTGGCGGGAGGCTGGCGGCAGTGGGGTCATGCTGGTGATCGGCACATCGGCGGTGGTGCAGCCGGCGGCCTCGCTGCCGTTTATCGCCAAGGAGCATGGCGCCGCCGTGGTTGAGGTCAATATCGAGCCTGCCTTTTCAATCGCGGACTATTTCCTGGAAGGCAAAGCCGGAACCGTGCTTCCGGCGCTCGTCTCAGAAGTGAGGAAGCAAAGATAGATCGAATTCGGAGTTCCCAGCTGTAGGAGGATCGGTCGAATGTCAAAGGTCGTTCTGGAAGATCAGGGGCCGGTTGCGGTTCTGCGGCTGGCCAACGGAGTCACCAACGCTATCGGCTCGGAGCTGGTCGAAGAACTATTGGAGGCAATCGGCTCAGTCCAGAACCGTTATCGCGGCCTTGTCCTTGCCGGGAACACGAAATTTTTCAGCATCGGACTCGATGTGCCCCAGCTGCTCATGCTCGATCGGAGCGCCATGCACGGTTTCTGGAACCGATTCGAGGATCTGGTGCTTGCGCTTTACACCTTGCCGATCCCCACCGCCAGCGCCATCTGCGGTCATGCCACCGGAGGCGGTGCTATTCTGGCTCTGGCCTGCGACTTCCGGTTGGTGGCGGATGGGAAAAGGCTGATCGCATTGAACGAAGTCAAAATCGGGCTGCCGGTACCTTATCTGGCGGATTTGATGCTCAGGCAGGTCGTCACGGACCGGGTGGCGGTTGAGATGGAATTCTGCAGTGCGTTTATCGGGCCGAACGACGCCAAGACGGTCGGTCTGGTCGACGCCGTTTGCGACGAAAAGGCAGTCGAAGAAAATGCCCTGGGAAAAATCCGCGAAATGGCGGCCTTACCGCCGACGGCCTTCGCCCTCACCAAACAGCACCGCATTCGGCAGATTCCGCCCCGGTTTATAGCCGTTCGGCAGGAGTTGAACCGGTCTTTCATGGACTGCTGGTTTGCGCCGGCTACCCAGGTTCTTCTCAAAGAGGCCGCGCAAAAATTTTAGCGCGGCGGCAATGCCCGACCCGTTTCTGCCTTTTTCACCAGCCGGCCTGCTTTTTGATCGATCGCAGCGTGTGGACCAAAGCGGCTTTAAAGGTGTCATTGACACCCATGCCGGTGGTGGCGCTCCCGGCGAAGTGGGGGGCTTTGAGCTGGCGGTTGTAAAGCTGGTTCATTTCTTCGATCGGTATTAGGGGGACGCCGGCATCCGCCAGGTCGCGCTTGTTGAATTGCATCACCAGGGGGAAATGAAAGATGTTGATACCGTAGTCTTTGAGGTTCTGAGCCAAATCCTTGAGCGATTCGATGTTCTGTTCGTGCCGGACGCGCATGGAGTCGGCTACAAACACCACCCCGTCGGCCCCTTTCAGGACCAGTTTGCGGGTTGATGCATACTTGACCTGGCCGGGGACGGTATAGAGCTGGACACGGGTTTCATAGCCCTTGATGGTGCCGAGACCCATCGGGACGAAATCGAAGAACAAGGTCAGATCGCCCTTGGTCTTGATCGACACCATTTCATCGATCATATAACGGCGGCTATTCTGAAAAATATACTGGAGGTTGGTGGTTTTCCCGCAGCGTCCCGGACCGTAATAGACAATCTTGATTTCGACTTCGCGTTTTTTCAGATTGATTGTCGCCATAAGGCGCTGATATCCTATTTTTTTTTAAATAAACTCAACACGGGCCGCAACGGATCAGACTCTGGCCGGCAGGGGCCAAACACTCCAATTATCATTGTCATCATAGGAAACCGGTCCAGGACAGTCAAGGAAACGAAATCGACCTTCTCACATATGATCGGCAATCCTCCGAAAACATTTAGCCTTATTTTAAAGTCGGACGGGGACCAAGGTGAAAAGCCGGCGGTGATCGAACTGACTGATTGTGAGCCTGAAAGCATGCGGCCGGAGGTGTTCCCCGGCCGCATGCTTCGTCTTCGATCTTTTCAAGTCGACTGGATGCCGAATTATTTTCGATATTCCGTGCTGTGGGATACCGGAGTGCCCGTTTCGATGGCTTCCTTGTCGGCGATTTCAAGTGATTTATCGAGCGCGGCGAGTGCCTCGTCAACCTGAGCTTCGGTGATGATCAGTGGCGGCGCGATCACCAGCGAGTCATACCACGGACTGACATAAACCCCCCGCTGCATGGCATCGCCGGCGACCCGCCCGGTCATAAGAGCCCTGGTGCTGAACTTTTCGGCTTTGGTGTCGAACGGCTCCTTGGTCTTGCGGTTCTTGACCAACTCCAGCCCCCAGAAGTGGCCGATGCCGCGGACATCGCCGACACAGATGTGTCGTTCCGCCAGTTCGTAGAGTTTCTTCTTGAGGTGGGCAGCGACCCGCTGGGGCAGCCCGGAGGCGACGATCCTTTTCAACTCGCTGATGGCGGCCGGGATCGCGGCGGCAGAAAGCGGATGAAAGGCGTAGGTATGGCCGTGGCAGAAGACCTCGTCCTCGAAATACTCGGCCACCTTTGCGGAGGTGGCGGTAACGGCCACCGGCGTGTAGGCGGCGCTGGCGCCCTTGGCCGTCGTGATGAAATCCGGCGTCACGCCCCAGTGCTCGATGGCAAATGCAGTTCCGGTCCGGAACCAGCCGGACATCACTTCGTCGACAATGAGCATGACCTTATGCTCGTCGCAGATCTTGCGGAGCATGGGGTAATATTCCGGCGGCGGGATCAAACGCCCGTTGGTGCCGACGATCGGTTCCACGATCATGGCGGCCACGTTGCCTTCTTCGCGGATCATGTAATCCAGGTAGCGCGCGCACTGCACGTGGCATCCCGGGTATTCAAGATCAAAGGGGCAGCGGTAGCAGTTGCAATCCGGCGCAAAGCATACGCCCTGCACGGTGAAGCGAGCCTGCTCGGCGTACCATCGACGGGGATCTCCGGTGAGCGAAATGCTGGCGGCGGTGGAGCCGTGATACGATTTGTAGCGGGAGATCACCTTGTAGGCCGGCGAGCAGGCCTGGCGCACCATCTTGATCGCCGCTTCGTTGGCTTCGGTGCCGCTGGTTGAAAAAAAGAAGCGGGTGAGTCCCTTGGGCATGACGGTTTGCAGCGCTTCGACGGCCGCCATGGTGGCTTCATTGGCAAAGCTCGGCACGATGTAGGGCAATTTTTCAGCCTGCTTGACGATGGCTTCAATGACGACCTTGTTCTTGTGCCCCAGATTGGAGCACATGAGCTGGGAGGAGAAGTCGATGTAAGCCTTGCCCGTGTCGTCATAAAAATAGACGCCCTCGGCGTCGTTCACGAGCAGCGGGGACTTCCAACCCTTCTGCCGGCTCCACGTGTGAAAGCTGTGGGCGGCATAATCCTGAACCCGTTGGATGGAATCCTTCATGTTGCTTTCTCCTTATTCCCGCGTCGCCAACTTGGCCAGGCGGGCCTTGCGGGTTTTGCCGAGCGTTCTGAGGGCGCGGGCGACTTCGGTCAGGGCCTTGATCTTCTCGGCGGCCTCGGCATAATAGCGCTCGGCCCGGGTTTCGAGGCGCCGGGCCGCCGCCAGCACTTCGGCCGCACCCTGCACGGCCGCCCCCTCGCAGGCCTCGCAGAAGGGCGCCCGCGTGAAGTCCCTGATAGGCTCCAGAATCATTTCGGTGACGTACTCTCGCCGGATGCGCTGCACGGTCTGCACGCTGCGGCCCGCCTCGGCCGCCAGCTCGCTGAACAGCGCTTGGTGCGCGGCACAGGCCGGGTTGCCGGCCGCCGCCTCGTAAAACTGCCGGTCCTGGCTTTCCAGCTCCTCGGCGAAGTTGAGAATGCTGCCAAAATTTTGAAGAGGCATAGTGGCTCCTTTGAGGTGAAGGGTCCAAGGATTCAAGGGTTCGAGGGGTCGAGTGAAGGAATCAGAAGCATTGGGCCGAACAAGTTTTTAACTCGACCCCTTGGCCCCTTGAACCCTTTTCTTTCTTACAGCCAGCGCTCGATCACCACCTTGGTGTCGGTAAAGAAGTTGAAAATCTCCTGGCCGTGGCCCTTGGTGTCGCCGAACATCGACTGGCCGGCGCCGCCGAAGGGAAAGAACGACATCGGCGCTGCAATGCCGATGTTCACCCCGATCATGCTCGGCTTGACCCTGTACTTGAATTCCCGGGCGGCGGCGCCGCTGCTGGTATAAATGCAGGCGGCATTGGCAAAGCCGCGGCTGTTGATCAGTTCGACCACCTCGTTCATATTCTTACAGCGCACCACGCTCACCACCGGCCCGAAGATCTCTTCGCGGGCGATGGTCATGTCGGGGCTCACCTGGTCGAAGATGGTGGGGCCAACGAAAAACCCGTTCGGCAGATCCGTGACCTTGGCATTGCGGCCGTCCAAAATCAACTTGGCCCCCTCGGCAATCCCTTTCTCGATGTAGCCAAGCACCCGCTGCTTGTGAGCTGCGCTTACCACCGGGCCCATGCTGGTCTTTTCGTCCAACCCATCGCCCATCTGGATCGACTTGGCGGCCGCCGTGAACTTTTCGAGCAGCGCATCGGCGACATCGCCGACCGGCGTGAGGATCGAACCGGACAAGCAGCGCTGCCCGCTGCAGCCGTAATAAGAGGTGATCAGTGAGGGCATGGCTGCGTCGAGCTTGGCATCCGGCATCACCGCCACAATGTTCTTGGCGCCGCCCAAGGCCTGGACGCGCTTGCCCGTTGCTCCGCAGCGCTCGTAGATGTACTTGGCCGTCGGAGATGAACCCACGAAGGAGACGCCGGCGATGTCCGGGTGATCCAAGATCGCGTTGACGACCTCCTTTGATCCGTGCACCATGTTCACGACGCCTTCCGGAAATCCGACCGAATCCACGATCTCGAAAATCTTGGTCTGCGTCATCGGCACCTGCTCGGATGGCTTGAGGACGTAAGTGTTGCCGCTCACGATCGCATACGGCAGGAACCACCAGGGCACCATGGCCGGAAAATTGTAAGGCGCAATCGCCGCAAATACTCCCACCGGCTGCCGGTGTCCCTTGCAGTCGATGTCCTTGGCAATGTCCTCCAGCGTGTAGCCACACATCAGGGTTGTCACCCCTGTGGCGTGCTCCACGTTCTCGATCATCCGCCGCACTTCCCCCCGCGACTCGTCGATCACCTTGCCCTGCTCGCGGGTCAGCGTCTTGGCAATGTCCTCAAAATTGTTCTCAAAGGCATCCTTCAGCCGGAACAAATACCGCGCCCTTGAGAGCGGCGGCGTCGCCCGCCATTCCCAGAACGCCGCCCTGGCTGCCTTCACCGCTTGATCGACGTCCTCCTTGGTGCCGTAGGCCACCCGAGCGATCTTCTCGCCCTTGGCCGGATTCCAAACGTCTCCGAAGGTTGTGGAATTCGACTCCACCCACTCCCCGTTGATGTAATTTTTCATAAGCGGCAGTGCCATTGAAAACCTCCTGTTCGATGATGGATTAATGGGAAATTGCAGACATGGGTCCTGGTGGAGGCCCACCCTATTGAAGTTGTGGGGGGATGTCAAGACTTATTATGCTAATTTCAACGAAATCTATAATTATGTTGACATTAAAATACGAATTCAGTTAATTAGCAAACATAAAGTTGGCGTAATCAGGAAAAATTGGAAAGACTCGAAAGCGCGCGGAGAGCGGATGAAGCGTAACAACGGCCAAGGGCGCAAGAAGACCATCGACGCGGTCGACTGCCGAATGATTGAGCTGCTTCAGAAAGACGGGCGGATATCCCACACCGAGATCGCCAAGAGCATCGGCATTTCGGAGGCCACCGTTCGCACCCGCCTGCAGCGGCTGATTCAGGAAGAATACATCCAGATCGTCGCCGTCAGCAATCCCCTCAAGCTGGGGTATGAGGTCGTCGGGACGATCCGGATTCATGTCGACATTAAAAAAATGGACCGGATCATTCGCGAGCTGAAAACCATCAAAGCTCTCTGGCACATCGTGCAGACCACCGGCGGCACCGGAATCGACACGGAGTTCGTTCTCAAGAGCCTGGATGAATTGAATCGCTTGATTTTTGATCAGATCAACCGCATCGACGGGGTGCTTCGTACCGAGACGACGCTTTTTCTCAATTACATCAAACGCGAATACGATTGGGGGACGGCATTGGAATAAGGTGCACCTGAAGCTAATAGCGCAGAGGTGAAAAATAGGAATCAAGCAAGCGAGGGTTTTTTCTGAAATAAGATTTGGGCTCCATGATGTTCTCCCCATCGTCCTATCTCCGGCAAATTGACTTTGGGTGCTGAAAAGCGTAGGTATCCAATCGATTCCACGGCACGATTCATCCTGCCAGTTCGGCAACCACCGCTCGATGAGGAGGCCAAGTTTTGAACCCCGCAAAACATTTCAAGCAGATGCGCAAGGGGCTGGACCTGCCTCAGGCGATCGCCGAAGCCGACCGCTGCCTGCTGTGCCACGATGCGCCCTGCTCCAAGGGCTGTCCGGCGGATACCCGGCCGGCCGAATTCATCCGTAAGCTGCGCTTCCGCAACATCACCGGCGCCATCCGCACCATCAAGGAAAACAACATTCTCGGCGGGGCCTGCGGCGAGTTGTGTCCGACGTACCGGCTCTGCGAAAAGGCCTGCAGCGCCCGGTTCGCCTCGCAGTCGCGGCCGGAGGGCGCCGACCGGCCCATCCCAATCGGCAAGATCCAGCGATTCCTGGTCGAGCATTCCTGGCAGATCGGCTTCAGGCCGCTTCAGAAGGGCGCTGCGCTCAGCGAAGCCGTCGCCGTAGTGGGCTCCGGCCCGGCCGGGCTGAGCTGTGCGGCCGAACTCGCCAAGAGCGGCTACCCGGTCACCGTCTTCGAGTCCCGGCCCGAGCCCGGCGGCGTGCTGCGCTACGGAGTTGTCTCCTACCGGTTCAGCCTGGAGTTTCTCAGGAACGAGATCCGGGACGTCGCGGATCTCGGGGTCGAGTTTAAGTGCAATCATCCCATCGAGGGGCCGGCCGGCGCGGAAGCTCTCCTCAAAAACGGCTTTCGGGCCGTTTTTCTGGCACCCGGAACCTGGGCGGCGGACACGCTGGCGCCCCGAACCCAGCCGATCAAGGGCGTCTTCTCTTCGATAGACTACCTGGCGGCGTTGCGGGACGGCCGCTTCCGCGAGATGGCCGATCGGATTGCCGGCAAGACCGTGGCCGTCATCGGCGGCGGGTCGGTGGCCATGGATTGTGTGGAATCGGCTGTCAGGCTTGGCGCCGGGGATGTCTACCTCATCTATCGGCGTTCCTACGTCCAGATGCCGGCCGAGCCTGACGAGCGCATCGAGGCTCAGCAGGCCGGCGTGCACTTTCTGCTCCTCAATCAGCCGGTAGACTACGTGATCGGCCGCGGTCGGCGGCTCAAGGGCCTGAAGCTTGTGCGCACCCGCCTGGGAGCGCCTGATGCCTCCGGCCGCCGCAGCCCAAAACCGATCAGGGGTTCCGAGTGGGTGCTGGACTGCGACGTGGTGATCGAAGCCATCGGCAACCGGCCGGTCTCCGACTCGCCGAGCTGGTATCCGCGCGTCAAGCTGGCTGGAAACCACCTCATCCAAGTCAATCCTCGGACCGGCCGGACGTCGGTCCGAGGTATCTTTGCCGGAGGCGACATCGTCCGCGGGCCGGCACTGGTGGTGCAGGCGGTGGCCGACGGCAAAACAGCCGCCCGGGCCATTCGCCGATATTTACAGGGATAGGAGGGACACGCGTGGCGGCGAACATCGATCTGTCCGTTGATTTCTGCGGTTTGCGTTTCAAAAACCCGTTTCTGCTCTCCTCCTCACCGGTCTCCAATAGTGCCGAGATGGTGGAGCGCGCCTTTCAGGCCGGCTGGAGCGGGGTGGTGTTCAAGACCCTGAACTCCGACCGACTGCCGATCACTCACCCCTCCCCGCGCATGCACTACGTGAATTACGGCGGCCGGCCGGCGATGGCCTACCAGAACGTCGAGCAGATCTCGGACCGGCCCCTGCGGCACAACCTGCTGGAGTTCCTCTACCTCAAGAAGCATTTTCCGGACCGCCCGATCGTTGCCAGCATCATGGGCTTTTTCGAGGACGAGTGGGTCTATCTGGCCAAGGCCTGCGAGGACAACGGCGTGGACATGCTGGAGTTGAACTTCTCTTGCCCCCACATGTGCATCGAGGGCTCGGGGCACAAGGTCGGCCAGGCCTTCCATCTGCTCGAACGTTTCACGGCGGCGGTCAAGCGGGCGGTCTCCATCCCGGTGATGGCCAAGATGACCCCCAACATCACCGACATGACCGAGCCGGCGCTGTATGCCAAGAAGGGCGGGGCCGATGCGATTTCGGCCATCAATACCGTGCGGGGCATCTCCGAAATCGGCCGGGAGGACTGGGTGCCGAAACCGAACGTCTTCGGTACGGGCGCCATCAGCGGCACGTCCGGTCCGGCCGTGAAGCCCATCGGCCTCAATTTCATCGCCAGCATGGCGAGGTGCCGGGAGTTGGCCCTGCCGTTGTCTGGCATGGGAGGGATCGAAACCTGGGTCGATGCCCTCGAATACCTGCTGGTAGGCGCGACCACGCTGCAGGTGACGTCGGGCATCATGCACTACGGATACCGCATCGTCGAAGACCTGGTCGAAGGCCTTTCCGATTACATGGCCCTCAAAGGGATCGGCCGGGTCTCTAAGTTGATCGGCCGTTCGCTGCCGCACTTGCAGGAAACCGACCATTTCGACCTCGCCCGCCAGGGTATCGTCCAGTATGACCTGGATCGGTGCATCGGCTGCGGCCAATGCCATATCGTCTGCTCCGACGCGGCCGGCCAGGCGGTCGAATGGGACGCCAAACGGCGCCGGCCCCGGCTGATCGAGGACAAATGCCTGAGCTGCATGCTGTGCCAGGCCGTCTGCCCCGTGCCGGGATTGATCACCTACAAGGAAATGCCGTCCGTCTGGAGGCGCCGCGAAACCGCCGTCAGAGACGAAGGCCTTGAAAACGAACTGAAACACGAGCCATTCACGAAGGAGGGTCCGCATGAGTGTGTTGTTTAAGAACGGAACCGTCGTCACCACCACCGGCCGGTACACGGCCGATGTCTATGTCGAAGGTGAGAAAATAAAAGCCATCGGGACACAACTGGATCAAAAAGCGGACGAAGTTCTCAATTGCAAGGGCAAGTACATTCTCCCCGGGGTGATCGATCCCCACACCCATCTGGCCATGCCCTTCATGGGCACCTATTCCCAGGACGACTTTGAAACCGGCACCGTCGCAGCGGCCTGCGGCGGGGTGACCTGCCTGATCGACTTCGATCTGCAGATGAAGGGCGAGTCCATGGCCGCGGCCATCGAGCGCCAGAAAGGGATCGCGGGCAAGGCCTGCATCGATTACGCATTCCACCTGGCGGTAATGGACCCGCGGCCGGAGGTGATCGCCGAGGTGAAACAGGCCTGCCGGGACTACGGTACGCCGAGCTTCAAGATCTTCATGGTCTATGATTTCCGGGTGGACGACGGCACCATGATCCGGCTGCTCGAGGAAACCAAGAAACACGGCGGGCTGGTCCAGGTGCACGCCGAGAATTTTTACATCATCCAGCACATGAATGCGGTCCTGGCCGCAGAAAAAAAACTGGCGCCCTATTTCCATGCCGTCAGCCGGCCGAACATCGCCGAGGAGGAGGCCGTCTACCGCGCTTCCAAAATGGTCGAATTGACCGGGTCGCGCATCTACATCGTGCACCTCTCGTCCAGGGAAGGGCTGGGGGTCGTCAAACAGGCCCGGGACCGCGGCGTCCAGATCTATGCCGAGACCTGCCCGCAGTACCTGGTGCTGGACGATTCGCGTTACAAGGAGCCCAAATGGGGCGGCGCCAAGTATGTCATGAGCCCGCCCCTGCG
>Ga0105093_10000915_pt1 | contig 11227 bp, 9 predicted proteins | sample PPLLak3March2015_2_FD_79111 | JGI IMG/M metagenome (GOLD analysis project Ga0105093, IMG submission 79111) | Freshwater sediment microbial communities from Prairie Pothole Lake near Jamestown, North Dakota, USA - PPLs Lake P8 Core (3) Depth... | ecosystem: Environmental > Aquatic > Freshwater >... | reverse complement strand
TGAACATCCCGCAAAGGCTTCTTCGGAGCAACACCCTCTTCAAGCAATTCCCTTGTCTCCTCAAGCGTTATAGCAGAGCCCTCAATGGCATTAGTGTTATACGTAAACGCAACTGCGATTTGCTCTATCACTTTCTCTTTGATGGATTCAGGATACTTTAACCATTCTCTTTGAAAACCAGTCTTAATGCTGGAAAGAATCTTATGTAAACCCTTGTTGCATTCCTCAATAAACTCCTTCTTAGTCTGCGCCAATGTCTGAGGGGAGAGCAGAGTTTTGCCAAGATATTTTTCCCGCGTAACAACCTTTCCGTTCTTCCTAAACGAATGCCGCAGATAATAGTAGCCCCCTTTGCCCCGCTTGACAATTCTCATAATAACTATTTACCCTTACAAGTATTTAAAATTTGCTATTTTGAGACAATTTGTAAGGGTAATTATTTCAAGAACACAACATTTGGCAAGCCTTTAAAACGGATGCAGACCACCAAACTAAAACCCCTCATGCTCAAAAGTCTCTTCCTCAAAAGGAGGTGTTCCTTTAGCAATGCCAAAAGCATCAATTCTTTTCCTGGCAGCAATCTTGTTATGCATATTCCCTTCACTTCTGCAAACTCTTAGTCATAGCCTCAAGCTGCTTCATCATCTCAGTCAAATCCTGGAACTGCACATCAGCAGGAGGAGTGAACAAAGACTCAGAAACATCATAAGCCTCACATTTTGAATTAACCTTCTGAGCATTCTCAATAATCTCAGACTGAGTTTTAGGCCTGTACTGCTCAGCACCTTCAGACAAAGCCTTAATGTCCTCCAATTTCATAACAGAACCCTGCTTAGCCTGCCAAGTATACATCAAATCCTCTGTATAAATACCATGAGCATCAGCAGGAACAGTATCCATACGCATTTTACTGCCCTTCATGTAAATAGTAATAGTCTGACCAGACTGCTCAGAAACACACCTAATAGGCTTACCAAGCTGGACAGCCCTAGCAATATCCAGCATACCCGCATCAACAACAGGCTCAGGCTGCACTTCCAATTTAACTGGCGCAGACTGTGCTGAAGGCTGCACCGCAGGCTTAGCACAAGCAAACAAGAACATCAACAAAACAATCAACTGCCATTTCATTTTCAAACACCTCTACCACGCTGACTTCCAGCTAAATCACGAATGTCGTCAACAGTATTAATATCTTCTGGTGAACGATCCTCGCGCAATTTTACGAGCCTGGGAAAACGAAGCGCGTAGCCAGAAGAATAAGTAGGAGACTTCTGAATTTCCTCATAATCAACCTCAATAACAATCTCAGGCTTAACTTTAATCTCCCTGCCCTTTTCCTCAATAATCAACGGCTGCAAAAGCTGAGTCAACTGCTCAAAACTAACACCCTCCTCAACCTTCTCCTTAATCCCAGTACCAACACGACCAACCTCAACAAACTCATTAGTCTCAGGATCACGAACCGCAATAACAAAACTAGCAAGCCACTGGCCTCTTTTGCCCTCACCCCGCTCTGCACCAACAATAACAACCTCCAAAGTATCCATGGTAGGCTTGACCTTCATACCAAAACCAACACGAGAACCAGGCTTGTAAATACCCTGCAAATTCTTCATCATAATGCCCTCATTGCCAGCAGACAAAGAAGACTTGTAAAAATCATCAGCAACAGAATCATCATCAGTAATAATCTCTTCAGCAAGCTTAATCTCAAAAGGAACTTGCGTAATAATTTTCTCAAGAATTTTTCTCCTTTCAATAAAAGGAACTTTCAACAAGTTTTTCCCGTCACAAAACAAGACATCAAAAACATTCACTTCAACAGGAAACTTTCTTGACATATCCTCAATATCATACTTCCTCTTAATCCTCTGACTGATACTCTGGAACGGAAGATATTTTTTTGATTTTAAATCAAAACCAACAACCTCTGCATCAATAATGCAGTCACCATTCACATTCTTAGAAATCCTCTGCACAACATCAGGAAACTGAGCAGTCACATCCTCCAAACGACGGGTAAACAACTTAATCTTGCTGAACTTGTGAATTTGCAATCTAAAACCATCATATTTAAACTCGCACGCAGCAGGCCTGCCAACATTCTCAAAAGCGTCCTTGATATCTTTTGCTTTCTGAAACAACATCACCTTAACAGGCTTGCCGATTTTCAAAGAAACATTCTGCAAACCAGAAACGCCTTCTTTTGCGAGCTTTGCAACCTCGCCAAAATCATTCACGACATCAAGAGCCTCCTGGACGTAGCTGACATACTTAACGTAGTCAGCTCTTTCCTCATCAGATAACACCAGTTCATTCGTTTCTTTGTTATAGTTAACTCGGGCTTTTTCTCCAAAGAAAGCCCAAACAATAGAATCACGAACAGTACCCTCGCCAAGACCAACCCTCAATTCACCAAGAATAGTCCTGACAATATATTTCGCCTCAGCAGGAGAAGCACTCGTCAGCAATTCAGCAACAAGCTGAACCTTCCTATCAACAGTGCCAGCACCCTCCATCCCAGCAATCTTCTGCAAATTATCAAAAACCTTCTGCACAATCAACGGCTGGGAAAACAAAGCAACCTGAGACTTCTTTTTTGTAAGCTCAGAAGCAACCATGCCAAGATCACCAGTCTCCTTCCAAACACTCTCAATCTTTTCCAAAGAAGCACCAGTAGCAACAGAAAGAGCCTTAACAAGCAATCTCGCAGCCATACCAAGCTCGCGCTGATCCCAATTAGGAAAAACACGACCCTGAACCAACAGCATAACTTTGTCAAGATTGTCAGCAGTTCTTAGAAATTCTGACAGGATAAAAGTTTTTTCCAGTCTTTTTGACGTCGCTTCTAAACGTTCATACACTCCAACCAAAACTGAATATTTCATTCATAGAAATGAAAAAAATAATAGTATATATGACTTACGCAGCCTTAGCAGCATAACCAGCTTTTCCTGCAGATACAGCAGGAGAGGCATATTTAGCACTGGAGTATTTTCCAATAGATGCCGCAGGAGAAGCATAAGTTCCAAGACTGGAATAATTGCTCGTCACATTAGCAGCACGGTCACCTGCAATAGCAGCCAAATCATGCTCGCCTTTCGCGGAAAAATATTCCTTCAAAGTATGCTCAACATCCAACTCCAACTTAATATTATCCTTCCCAAAAAGACCCTTTTGAGAAGCATGCACTAACTCGTGAGCAAAAACATAAGACTTAGCACGGGCATTAGAAACACCATACTGGCTGGCAAGCTGTGAAACCTTTGCATCAAAATCCTTAGAACCAATCAAAGCAGCCTCGTTACCATTAACAGCGAGACCAGCAACAGCACCCTCTAAATCAGCAGAACCAATCCTCGTAATATCATAAAACTCGCGACCTTTACCCTTCAAATGCTGATACAACTCTTTCCCCTCGCCCATCAAATACTGCTTAGCAACATCCTCAAAATTGCCAGCAGTATCACGATTAAAACTATAACCGCGCTTGTCAGGAGGCAGATTACTCCCAATATCATAACGCTGATTACCAATCCAATCCTTCAAGTTATCACTCTTCTCAGCCATCCTCTTCTGAATATCCAAAGAAGACTCATAAATCTCATTTCTAGTATAAGCCCTTGACTCACCCTTGTAAATCCTCGGATCAAAACTTTTAGAGCCCTCAAACAAAACTTTAGCACGCTCGCCAAGAGGAGAATCTACAGCAAAGCTCTTCCACTTCTTATCCTTCAAAACTTCCTGAACTGTTTGCGACATATCTGTCATATTAATGGTAATTAAGACTTACAAGAATAAAAACTTTGGTGACAAAAAAGTCAAGAATGCTTCCGATGCGTCAAACGTCAATACCTTTATAAATCGTTAATTTCACGACAGAGAATATGCCCGCGTAGGCTAGCTTGGATAGACTGGAGGGTTGCGGTCCCTTCGACCTGGGTTCAAATCCCAGCGCGGGCGTTTTAAGGACTTCAAATCCAGATTTCTCCTTCACAACCCATATTAAAACCACTTACATTACTATTTCTAGAAACAAATGCCGGAGGTGACGTCGAACAAGTTCGTCGAAATCGCGACGAAAAAATTTCGTCGGGAACTTCAAAACCGCGTTTTGAAGTCCTCCTTCAAAACCCGGAGGTGATAAAGAAAAACAGGAGGGAAAACATCCCTCCAAATCAAACTCAGTGCCTCAAACGTGCTCTGCCCCGGAAGGGGCGGAAGCACCAACCTGCCCCTTAACAGACTTCGCAACAGAAACACCAAGAATATCAGACAATTTCTCAAAAGAAACTTTTCTAATATCACCCAAATCCTTAATGCCTGCACGGAACAATTTTCTAGCACGAACACGACCAATACCTTCCAAACGAATCAAAGGCAACAATTCCTCCCTGACACCGTACTTCAAACGCAAACGAACCTTCATAATCTCCTTCAACAAAGGCTGATACTGCATCAAACGAGCAAGCTCATTACAAGCATACAACAACCAATCAGCATTATCAATCTTAACACGAGTCTCACCAGGACGGCAGTCATAATGCTCCATAATCCACTCCTCATCCTTCTCATCAATCCAATCCTCAAGCATGAAAGCAGTCTTCAAAGAATTAAGCCAATCATCATACTCAGGCTCAAACATGCTCGGCTCGTGCTCCAACAAATTAGGCTCAAGCAAAGCATACTTCTGCTCAACCTCCTCAAACTCCTTCTGCTTCACACGCAACAAAGGACGCATCTCCAAAGTATTCGAAACAGCATGCAGGAAAGAAACAGATTTCAGCTTAACACGAGTAGCCCTTTCAAGCCTGTTCAACAAATTAAAAGCAGTCAAAGGATCAATATACAATTCAGCAACACGCTTGCCCAAAGCAGTAGCGCGATAACCCTCCTGAACATCCTGCAAAAAACCCCAATCAACCAATAAATCAAGAATTTTGTCAATAATACGAGCCATACGCGACTCATCCTTATACTGATGAGCCCAAAAAGTCCTGCCAAAAAATTCCAGAATAGAATCACGAGAAGACATAATCCTTGAACTAATCAAAGAAAGCAAGTACATCCTCAAAACAGGCTCGACAGCAAGCTTACTGTAAATATCCTCAGGAACACCCTTCAAATAATGCTCAATAATGTAATCCCTATCAGTTTCAGTCTGGCAAATAACAATAGACTCGCCATAAGTATCAAATTTAGGGCGGCCAGCACGACCAGCCATCTGCAAAAACTCCAAAACAGGAATGTGCGTCATCCCATGCGCAGTAAAACGACGAACATCACGAATAATTGTACGAAAAGCAGGCAAATCCATACCTGCAGCAAGAGTCGGAGTGCAACAAATAATCTTCACAACACCAGCACGAAAAGCATCCTCAACCAACTCCTTCTGTTTATGATGCAAACCAGCATGATGAAAAGCAATACCGCGCTTAACACAAACAGACAAACGCTCACACTGCTTAGTAGGACGGGAAAGAACTTTCAAAACACTCTCAGACAATCTGTCAAGCTCACCGCCCTTCAACGGAGACTTCTTGCTTATATCCTCAGCAACCTTCTCAGCAGAACGCTTAGCATTAACAAAAACCAAAGCCTGCTTCTTCATCTCAACAGTATCCAAAGCAAGATTAATCACAGGATCAGAGGTCTTTTCAGCAATTTTCATATTAAAAAATCAAGAAAAGTAAACTATAAAAGAATAGCGGGTTTAGTTAATACAATTAGGACCGACACGCAATCCGCCCACATAAACAGTATCGCCAACAACCTTTTGGGAATCAACCAAAGCCTTCTTGTAAGCAACCACTGCAAACTTGTAAGAAAGATAACATTCATCATAACTTGTGCCATCAAAAAGACCGACAGTAAAACAGCAACCAGTATTTTTAACAGGATTGTAACCACAACCAGACATCTGATAAGGATCACACGTAGAAAACTGACCTGAAGCAGTAGGCTGTTTAATCAAAACATACAAAGCAACAACTGCAGAAATAACAACTGCAAGCAAAACCAACATCACCAGCTTTTTCATATAGGCTACTATACATATTCTCCTTTATATGCGTTTCGCTTACGTAACGTTTAAAAAGCACCATATTCCCCACAAATGCCAAGGGCCCGTAGCTTAGTTCGGTGGAGCACTCGACTGATAACTGCCAAACAGGCTAGACATCGAGCGGTCCCGTGTTCAAATCACGGCGGGCCCATTTTTTTTCAGCAATCCTTTTAAACAAATACCTGTTTTTCACACGAGGGTGGGTGAATGGAATACAGCTACGATATAGCACATGAATATGATCTGAAATGCATAGAATACCTTGACGGAATATTTACGCCATACTTGAAAAACACAATAGAGCGCACTACAGTAAAAGGCTTGAAAAATCTTAAAGAAATACCGGCAGACAACTCAGTAGTTCTAATCGGCAACCACAAAAGCCACCTTGACTATATAAAAATCAGATGGGTAATACTCCACAGCGGAATAATCAGCATAGAAAAGCCAATAGCCATCGCAGCAGGAGACAACCTCTTCAAAAAAATAGGAAAATGGGACTTTGACAAACTCGTAAGACGAGCAGGCGGCTACAAAATCATACGAAAACCAGAACCTGAAAAAATCGTTTCAACAACAAAAACACAGATAAGATACCTCGGAGACAGAATGGACAAAGGAGACTGGTTCATAGTATTTCCTGAAAGAAGCAGATCATATTTAGGCGAAATAAAAAAATACGATTCGAGCGCAATAGGAGTATTCCAAAAAGCAGAACGACAAGCAAAAAGAAAAGTAGTCTATGTGCCGATAGCAATCTCAGATGAGCGCGTGGCAGAAGACAGATGGTTCAGAGCATTCAACAAATACCGAAACAGCACAAACCGCTTCAAAAAAATATTCTATTACGCACTTGACTGGCCATTAATATTCATGCAGCAATACATGACATACATCTGCGCAAAACCCCTAGGAAACACAACCGTAAGTTTTGGACAACCAATATCTTGCAACGGGCAGGATAGAAATAATCTGGCATCAAGAATAGAAAACGAAAGCAAGGCAATGGTAAAAGCATACCCCACAAACATTTTGTCAGCGGCGCTTATCAGGAACCAGGACAGAAGCAAAATCAATGAAGGAATAATGAGCATACAAGAACAACTGAAAATTAAAGGAGCTATAAGTGAAATACTGCCTCCAGAAAAAATAATAGAACGAGCATCAAGATTCCTAAACGCGCCATTCAGAAGATTCATAACAAAAAACCTTGAAATAGAGCGGGGAGACGTAATAAGATATTACAACAACAGCATAACACATTTTCTTGATTAAGTTTGACAAGACTGAGCATAAATATTTCTCAAATTATCCTCAGAATAAGCAGTAAGAAGCAAAACAAAATCACCAATCTCAACAACACCATTCCTGTTCATATCAAGCTCGACAACACAGAAAGCCTGCTCAGGAACCTCACAAGGCAGATTATCATTGAAAAACTTAGTCAACAAAAGAACAAGATCGCCAATGTCAATACCACTATTAGCATTCTGATCAAAATCCAAATGACAAGTCTTAACAGAAAATGAAACAGAATCCTCGCCAATAGCACTCCCGGAATCAACAGCAGAAAACAAAACAGTATGCTGACCAGCAGACAAAGCAACAGAAAGCTGATTACCAGAGCCAAGAACAGCATCACCCTCCTTCCAAGCGCCAGCAAGCTCTCCATCCTCAGCATCAACTGCAGTGCCTGACAAAGAAACAGGACTGGACACGAAAGAATTCCCAACAGGAGAAACAATAGTCACAACAGGAGGAGTATTGCCAATCTCCTGAGCAACAGTAAAGTGAACAACCGCATCATCAGTTAAAGAACCAGAATCGGTAACAGTCAAAGTAATGGTGTGCTCGCCAGCAGATAATTCAGTTTCCAAAGAATTACCAGTGCCAAGAATACCATCAACATTAGAAGACCAAGACAAACTATCTGAAGACAAAACGCCATCCTCTGCATCAGTTCCGGAACCTTCAAGAGTCACAGGAGACTGGACAGTGGCACTTTCTGTCGGAGAAGTAATAGACGCAACAGGAGCAGTATTCTGAGGAATCAAAGAATTAACAGCGGCAAAAGCATCAACACGCTTCCAACTGCCAATCAAAACACCAGTGTCCTGCAAAATCTCGCGAATCTGCAAAGGAGTCAACTCCACGCTCTGAGCTCTGGCAGTTTGCTGCATCAAAGCAACAATGCCAGAAACATGAGGAGTTGCCTGAGAAGTACCAGACAACACACCATAAGTCTCACCAGCCTTAGTGCTGGTAATAGAAACACCAGGAGCAAGAACGTCCAACAACTCACCACGATTAGAAAAACTCGCAATAACATCGCTCTTATCAACAGCGCCAACAGCAATAGAATTAGGATTACAACCAGGATAACTAATGCCGGAAAGATAACCATTATTGCCAGACGCGAAAACACTAGTAATGCCAGCAGAATACGCAGCATTAATAGCAGAATCAAAAAAAGTAGGACACTGCTCCTGAGACTGATAATTGCCGCCATCACCAAGACTGCCAGAAATAACAACAACATCAAAATCATCCTTAACCTGCAAACAATAATCCATACCAGAAATAATATCAGCCAAAGAACAAGTCAAACCACAAACCTTCACAGCAACAATATTTGAGCCAGGAGCAACACCCTTGTACTGACCATTAGCAGCAACAATGCCAGAAACATGAGTGCCATGACTAATAGGATGAGTATCAGTGGCAAGATTGTCCTCAGACAAACCATTCGGACAGCAATCAGGAGAACAAAAACACTTCTGATTCACAATCCTGTCCTGAAAAGCAGAATGAGGAGAAATGCCGGTATCAATAACACAAACACTAACACCACTGCCAACAACAGGACTGCCTTCAACCTGCAGATTCCAAACATCATCAGCATTAATCAAAGGAACACTCTGAGCAAGAGTCAGCTCAAAATCAAAATCAGGATAAACAGCCTCGACAAGAGGGTGAGCTTTAAGTTCAATAATGCCTTCAGGAGTAGCCTCAACAACCATTGCAGGAACAATCTCCAAAGCCCTCTCAGCCTCAACATCGGGAGCAGGAGTCACACGCAACATACGCTGAAAAAAAGAAGGACTATTAACATCATCCAAAACCTCCTGTTGAGCAACAGCAGTAGAAGCCTTTAATTCATCAATAGAAGAAGAATCATCCAAAGAAACAGCACCAGTAATTGAACTACTCGAAACAGCCTTCAAAATAACAACAACACGCTCAGACTCGCCACTCGCAACATGACCCGTAATATTAGGCCTCCAAATAAGAAAAGCAAAGAAAAACAACAATCCAAAAGCCACAACGATTCTTATACGCGGATTCATAGTACTCTTTTTAATTCAGTTAAGAAATATATACTACTTAAATGCTTTGCTTTCAAATATGAAGTATTTATTACTGCTTTTACTATTAACAAGCTGTGCACAAATAGAATTCACACCATATAATGAAGGACTACCAAAAACAGGAGAATGGAGAACAAACCTCGCAATAGGAGACGTAAACAACGACGGACTTCTTGATTTAGCAGCAATTGGAAGAAAAACAAACGCAGGAGTATGGATACAAGACAACGACTGGAAACTATCAGCAGAAGGAATACCACAAACACAACAATGCGGAGTAGGAGTAAGCCTAGGAGACGTCAACAATGACGGAAACCTTGATGTAGCATTCGCACAACACTGCGGAGGACCAATAGTTTACCTTGGCGATGGAAAAGGAAACTGGAAAAACCACTCAACAGGATTATCCACAGAAAATGTCGACGCAATAGCACTAGCAGACTTAGATGAAGACGGAAAACTAGAAGCAATAACACTCGGAGCGTTCCTCAAAGGATACAAAGTCTACAAAAACACAGGAAACTGGACAGAAATAAACACGACCCTGCCAAAAATAATAACAGCAAACGCCTACCAAATATTAACAAAAGACATAAACAACGACGGAAAAACAGACATAATATCAACAGGAGGAAAAATACACGTTTTTCTAAACAAAGGAAACTTCACATTCGAAGACAAAACATTACAAGAACAAGCATTCTACACATTTGCAGCAGCAGAAAAAGAATACATTGCAGCAAGCACGCCAACACAACTGCTAGTTTACAAAAATTACGAATTATACAAAAACATAACCTGCGGAAAAGGAGGAATGGCATTCGCAGACATGAACGACGATGAAGAAATCGACCTGATAGCATCATGCGACAAAATAAGAACATTCCTCGGACCAACATTCAAAGAAGTTAAGAATAACATACCGCTAGTAAACGGAACACCCTATGGACTAATAGCAGAAGACATAAACAAAAATAAAAAAATAGATGTCATCGCCGCCTATGACAGCGGAATACATGCCTGGGTTCAATAATCACTCTTCCTTACGCAAAAAGTTCAGCAAAGTAACAACCAAAATGCCAAACGCTGCAATAACAACAACCAGCAAACCAGTTTTACTTGTAGACTCTGTATTTCCTACAGACTGACCAGTTATGCCTGAAAGGAAGGATTTGCACTGGCACAAATCATTACAGTTGCCAACTTTTCCAGTGGAAGGAACTGTGCAAGTATTATCTGGAGGATCACACTCCTCACCAGCCTCTTTAACGTTATTGCCACATACAGGAGCTGTGCCGCCATAACAAACACCATTACTGCAACCCTGACCACACTTGATGTCCTCATAATTCAAAGCACGATAACGCAAGAAAGTCGACAAAACATCAAACTTTTTAGTATCACAATAAAACTCTCTAAGAGTGCTTTGGTCCAAGCAATAGTCTTCAACAGCATTGTTCCTGAAAACAAAGTTAACATCCATCGTGCTAACAACACCCTTGTTGTTCACTTTCTTACCTTTATCAGTATCAGTACAGGCAGGCAACATGTTCCAAGAAGCCTCCCAAGCCATACCAGAAGGACATCCTCCAACAACCTGAGTATGCTCTCCATTTGCGTTAAAAGTACAACGGCTAAGCGGAACAGTACCTGACTCCTGATTCTTGTAAACATAACCCAAGAATGACCTGTGCTGAGTAACAGGATCACAATATTCCTCAGCAATCAAATGATCATCCTTATTAGGCCAATAACAATAAACCAGCTTCACAGTACCAGAAGGCTGTGGAGC
>Ga0105093_10000914_pt1 | contig 11230 bp, 13 predicted proteins | sample PPLLak3March2015_2_FD_79111 | JGI IMG/M metagenome (GOLD analysis project Ga0105093, IMG submission 79111) | Freshwater sediment microbial communities from Prairie Pothole Lake near Jamestown, North Dakota, USA - PPLs Lake P8 Core (3) Depth... | ecosystem: Environmental > Aquatic > Freshwater >... | reverse complement strand
CAAAGATGCGGCTAAAATCATTGCCCGTATCAATGGTTTCACCTATGTACAAACCAGATTTGACTATTTCACGGGTGAACTTAAAGAGGTAAAACGCACGGCATATTCAAAAGGAGATCGTGGAAAGGTTAATTGCTACGGTGCCGATGATGTTCGCGAAGGTGTTGCCATCAACCATAAAGAGGGAGTTGACGTATCTATTACCGGAAACTCAACCAATCCGACACGTTTTCAGCATCCTGTCGCCGGCACATACAAAAAGGAATGCATTGAGCAGGGCAAGAAATATTTCTCGGTTGCCTCCGGAGGCGGTACAGGGCGTACCCTGCATCCCGACAACATGGCGGCCGGGCCAGCCTCATATGGCATGACCGACACTATGGGACGCATGCACTCCGATGCCCAGTTTGCCGGTTCCTCTTCGGTTCCTGCACATGTTGAGATGATGGGACTGATCGGCATGGGAAACAATCCGATGGTCGGAGCCTCGGTTGCCGTTGCTGTCGCCGTATCACAGGTGTAAAACCATTTTTTGACAACAGGTCTGGCAGGCAAAATGTCAGACCTTTTTTTGTTTTTACACCCCAGAAAAAGAAATCCTTATAAAAGCACCCCTGTATTTTCCGACTGTTTTTTGGCTGTAAAGTATTTCCGTTTGAAAAACAAGGCAACATTCACCAGCAAAATCAATACGGGCACTTCCACGAGCGGACCGATGACCGTGGCAAATGCAGCCTGTGAATTGATGCCGAATACGGAGATGGCTACCGCAATGGCCAGCTCAAAATCGTTGCTGCCGGCGGTGAACGCCAGCGTTGCCGATCTTTCATAACCAACGTTCATCTTTCTGGCAATAAAAAATGTGACAAAGAACATCACAGCAAAATAGATGGTATAGGGTATTGCCACCCTGATTACATCCAGCGGCAAATCAATAATCTTTTCCCCCTTAAGCGAGAACATCACAAATATGGTGAACAGCAGGGCTATCGGAGTCAGCCAGGATGCTTTGGGAATGAACTGCGAAAAATACCATTCATTGCCCTTCCATTTCCGAAGTAAAAGGTTTGTAATCAAACCAGCCGCAAAAGGAATTCCAAGGTATATCAATACGGTTACGGCAATCTCAGAGATGGATATCTCAACAACAGCTCCTTTTAAACCGAACAAAGGGGGTAAAAGGGTAATGAATATATAGGCGTATACAGAGTACAGAAATACCTGAAAAATTGCGTTAAAAGCAACCAATCCGGCAGCCAGTTCGGTATCACCCTTTGCAAGATCGTTCCATACAAGCACCATGGCAATGCACCGGGCAAGGCCCACCAGGATAACGCCCGTCATGAGTCCGGGATGATTATGCAGGAACAGTATGGCCAGGAAAAACATGACAAAAGGCCCTACGATCCAGTTTTGCGTGAGGGACAGGCTTAACAACCTTACATTTTTAAATACGAGGGGAAGCTTTTCGTATTTAACCTTTGCCAGCGGAGGATACATCATGAGTATTAAACCAATGGCAATGGGGATATTGGTTGTGCCCGAGCTCAGCGAATTCCAGAAACCGGAAATGCCCGGTAACAGATAACCCACCATTACACCGGCCATCATTACCACGAATATCCATAGGGTAAGAAAGCGGTCAAACAGGGAGAGTTTTTTGGTTGTGTTTTCCATGGAGAAGTCAGTTTGAGCGTTTGCTTTGTCCGCTTTAGCCTTGGCGAAAGTGGGAAAATTTAAGATTATTCTTTATGACCCGATACCGTTATATTGAATATTCCTGTACCCTCCTTTTTAAAAGCGGCAATTTCTTCTTTTGTCATAATACCGGCGAGAAGTTCCGATGGTATTAATGTTTCCTTTAATGAGTGAACCGTGGTATTTTTAAATCCTTGTTTATTAATGATCTCAAGATACTGGTCTGCATCTATGGCCCCTGCCACACAACCGGCATACATTTCAGCATCTTTTCGTATTTTTTCAGGTAAATTCCCTTTGATAACCACATCTGAAACACAGAAATGCCCGCCTGGCTTCATCACCCGCATGATCTCTGTAAACGCCCTGGCTTTGTCAGGGACCAGGTTCAATACACAATTTGAAAGAACCACATCGAAGCTGTTGTCGGGCAATGGCATCTCTTCTATATCGCCCTTTACAAATTCAATATTCATGAAACCCAGTTTCCTGGAATTTTCCCTGGCCTTGTCCAGCATGGCATCGGTGAAATCAAGACCGGTAACCTTACCCGATTCACCGACAATGGCGCGGGCTACAAAGCAATCGTTTCCGGCACCGCTGCCCAGGTCAAGCACGCTATCCCCCTTTTTAATACCTGCAAATTGCGTAGGGATGCCACATCCAAGTCCCAGATCTGCCTCGGGATTATATCCGGCCAGTTTTTTATAATCCTCGCTAAAAATGGTGTAATCCACAGTTGAACAGCATTCGGCACCACAGGAACATGAAGATTTATTTTGCATGTCCGAATGGCTGGCTATCTGACTGTATTTGTCCTTTACGATTAATTTCAGATCTTCCGGTTTCAGATTGTGTTGATTTGCATTCATGATATTTGAGGTTTTATTTGTTCGATAAATAATTTATAAAATGTATTTTTTATCTCATCCCTTACCCTTCTGAATTCGCCCCATATAAAATCATCCGTTCCGGTCATATGGGATGGATCTTCAAAACCCAGGTGCAGTCTAACCTTCACCTTTCCGAAAAAGGCAGGACAGGTTTCATTAGCGTGATCACAAACGGTTATGACATAATCCCATTCATCGTTCAGGTATTGATCGACCCTGTTGGGAACATGCCGGCTGATATCAATGCCGGCTTCGGCCATCACTTTAACGGCTTTGGGATTAACCCGGGATGCCGGTTCGGTACCGGCTGACCGGACTATGATGTTGTTGTCAAATGACTGGAGGAAACCGTGTGCCATCTGGCTGCGGCAACTGTTTCCGGTACAAAGAATCAGAATCTTCATGACTTATTTTTTTGTTTTGGAAGACTTTCACAGGCCTCACCGTCACAGCAATCTATGTCCTGCAAAAATCCGTTGATTACCTGTTCTGCATTTTTGATAACATCAGGGTTCAGGCAATAATTTGTTTTTACTCCTTCAATATGCCCCATTAATAAACCAACCTTTTTTAATTCAGTCAGATGCTGGTTGACGGTTGTACGGCTAAGCGGCAAGGCATCGGAAATGTCACCTGTAATGCAGGTTTTAATTTCAGCAAGGTATTTAAGTATCTGCAACCTTGCGGGATGTGCAAGTGCTTTGAAAATCTCAGCTGTCTGCTGCAATTGTTTGTCAAATAATGCTGTCTTTGCGTATGCCATATCCTTATTTTTTCATTTAATATATATCCCTACATTTTTAATAAAATAATGGGTCCCGCCAATGAAGAGCATAGGTACCAAAATATGAACTATACCGCCGGTCAATACCATTCCAACGTTTAAGGGATTTCCCTGGAATATATAATGAAATACTATACCGAAAGGATTCAGCAAAATAACGTTTTGCATAAATGAAATAATGAAAAACAAGATGCCCAGTCCAATAGAAAATAACAAGCACCGCAAAATAAATCTATTTTTAAGCTTGATGATGAAGATATAATAAAGCAGATAGATAATCTGGGATAAGATTCCCGTAAACAGTCCGGTTAAAAATGGATGCAATGGTTCAACCTGCAAAGCAAAGTCAGCATCAGTCCCGTATTTTATGCCTGCCATATGAACCAGCGTCGCCAAAAAAGCGCCCAGGAGCTGACCGGGTATACGAATCATAAATTCGCTGAAGTTTTCTTTCGATAATGACTCAATGAATGAAACAACAGGCAAAATATGAACCGTTGCCCTGGAATAAAAAAACCAGAAAACAAGAAAATAAAAGATGGTGAATAAGGCAGGCCTGAGGATCAATTCCAGAACAGAATTTCCCTGCAGGGCATGCTCAATAAACAGGAAATAGAACAATACAAAGAAGAAACTCGCCGGTATTTCATACAGGGCTTCCTTCAGGTCATCATTCTGTTTCAGTTCATTAAAATATTTCATAATCGAATATTATGACGCAAATATACGTCAAAAATAATTATAACGCAAATATACGTCATAGTTTTCTTCATGAAAAATGAGGATGTGATTTTGGAATGCATTCCTTTATATTTATTATTAAACACATATTCTATCTCTTTTTCAATCACCCGGACAGATTTTCATAAATCAACCAAAAACTCCTCCATAAATGAGGCCCGCAATAGTTGAAAGAATAATGACCAATGTAACATAAACAACCGTTTTTTGGGTCCCGATGACGCCTCTGATGACAAGCATATTCGGGAGTGAGAGGGAAGGCCCTGCGAGCAGCAATGCCAGGGCAGGTCCCTTGCCCATACCCGAGGCAATTAAACCCTGTAAAATAGGAACTTCGGTGAGCGTGGCAAAGTACATGAACGCCCCCACAACTGATGCAAAAAGGTTGGAAAATACCGAGTTGCCCCCAACCAGTGCAGCAATCCATTCATTGGGGATCACACCGGCTATGGATATGCCATCGTGTGTTGAACCCAGCAGAAAACCGGCAATTACGACACCAATGGCAAGCAAGGGTAAAATTTGTTTGGCAAAATCCCAGGTAACCAGCGTCCATTCCTTATTCTCAGCATCATTCTTATCCATAATTGTAATGATGCTTAATGCTATTATGCCTACCAGCATGGGTACTAACGGAACCAGTTTGGCATTTTCAATGAAGTTTGAAGCCAGCAAAGCTGAAGCAATGATTGCGATGGCTGCATAAAGAACCCATTGCCATTTTATTTTCAGGATCTTTATCAGGGAATAACCAAGCAGAATGCTGAAAAATCCTGTAATGTACCATTTGTAAGACCAGATGGTAAACCAGGTGCTTGTTGTATCATCAGCACCGGGTTTTCCCCAGTTGGCAAAAACAAGTATCAGCACCAAAACAAAGAAGTGAAAGACAGTTTGCCACATAGGCCTTTTTTCAGGCTGCTGGGCAATATTCATTTGCTCCTCTTTCTTAACTTTTTCTTCTTTGCGATAAATGAACGCCATGATCAATCCGATAATCACGCTGAATGTAACAGCACCCACGGTACGGGCTATTCCCATTTCAAAGCCCAGAATGCGGGCAGTGAGAATAATAGCAAGGATATTAATAGCAGGACCTGAATAAAGGAAAGCTATGGCGGGTCCCAACCCTGCTCCACGTTTGTGAATGCTTGAGAATAGTGGAAGAATAGTACAGGAACATACGGCAAGTATTGTTCCGGATACAGCCGCAACCGTATAAGCTAACCATTTTTTTGCATTGGCTCCAAAGTATTTAATAACCGATCCCTGGCTTACAAAAACGGAGATAACCCCTGCAATAAAAAAAGCTGGCAAAAGGCATAGCACCACATGCTCACGGGCGTACCATTTTACAAGATCAAGTGTGGCAGCCAGGGCTGTATTAAAACGGGCACTTTCAATGGGAAGAAAGAAGGCAAATGCAAATATTATGATAATCCAGATGAGAATATTTATTTCTTTTTTTGTTTCCATGTTATTTCATTTGAAAATTCAATAATTTGAAAACCTGCCTGCCGTCAGGCAGGTTTGAAGATGTAAAAATTATGAGATCTGAAAGATCGCTATTCGTAAAAAGGCGAACATATATAGTAAAAAAATTATATCCAGACCCTGATGATGTAATATATGCCCACACCTATAAACAGCACGGCTATGATACGACGAAACCAGATTTCGAAAGACTTTACTTTATTATAAAAACCTCCGATGCCTGATACGGTATAGGCCAGTATCCATGCAAAAATGATCACGGGAATGCCGGTAGCTATTGCAAATATAATGGGCAGATATAATCCTGATGCGCTGGCCACCGTCATGGGTACCAGCATACCGAAATACAATACGCCGCTGTATGGACAAAATGCAAGGGCAAATACCAGTCCTAGCAATACCGCATCAAAATATCCCCAACGGGTTTTTTTCTGCATCCTGGAGGTAAGTCCGCTCAAACCAGGGAATTTTATTTTAATAATATCCAGCATGAACAAACCAATGATGATCAACAACGGACCCAGAATTTTTTCCCCATAGCGTTGAAAAATACCTGAAAATTTGAATTGGTCAACGCCCAGGTATATGATAAACGCAATGGCGGTGTAAGTAATAGCCCGACCCAGCGTATACATCAGTCCATTGATAAAAACACGGTTGCGGTTTTCAAGGTCTTTGCTGATGAATCCGATTGCAGTGATATTCGTTGCAAGGGGACAGGGACTGATGGCGGTCATAAAACCCAGCACCATGGCCGATAACCACGGCATGGTGCTGTTTTCGAGTAGCTTTGTAAGAAACTCCATGAGCCTTGTTTAAAGCAAGGGATCGATCTTCTCCTTCATGATGGCTTTAAACTTTTCGGGCTCACGAACGGCATACATAAATCCTTCGTTTGTCAGTATGATCTGTGTGTCACCTTTTACAACGAGCAGGGTTTGTCCGTATACCTTTAATTTTTCAGCCAGTGCTTTACTTGATTCTTCGTCCAGATTTACAGACTGAAAACTGATCTTTCCCTGTTTTACCAGTTCCGGATACAGGGTTTCAATATTTTGCTTTGCCTGTGCTTCAACTGTTTTGCAGGTCATGCAACGGGCTGTGAAATGAAAATAATACGCTTCGACTTTATCGGATGTACCTGTTTTGACATCTTTCTTTTCTGTTTGCGCACTACATGCAAATATCGGCATGAACATGGCAATAGCTATCAAAATCCTGAGTGTTCTCATACCTTTTTCAGTTTATTGATTTTTAATAATAACTTCCTTTATTTCAGATGCTGATGGCACACGGCCACTCAATACTACTTTACCGTTGATTACCAGTCCGGGTGTATGCAATATTCCATACTCCATGATCTTCACTATATCTTCCTCCTTTTCAATATTTGCTTCAATGCCCATTTCAGCTACTACATCCCGGGTCGTTTTCTCAAGTGTTTTGCAACGGGGGCAACCCGTTCCCAATACTTTAATTTCCATGTTTTATCTGTTTAAATTTGAACCATTCGCTGTTCGTCTAATAACGAACGAAAATAATAAAAAAATGTTACAAATCGAATATACTTTTAAAAAGTTTTTTTGCTTCGTTCCAGTTTACTTTGTTAAGGCAATACCTGATCTTAGGTGCTTCAATTTCACCTTGTATTAACCCGGCTTCTTTCAATTCTTTCAGGTGTTGCGAAAGGGTTGATTTGGCAATAGGAAGTTCATCGGTTAAGTCGCCGCTATAACAACAGCTTTGCTTTGAAAGCAATTCCAGCACATACATGCGTATCGGATGGCCCATTGCCTTGGCATAGCGTGCAATTTTCTTCTGTTCGTCAGTTATGGGTTCCTTAACGATTATATTCATGTTCGTAATTTTGCGAACAAAGATATAACTATTTTTATAAATGCAAAAATAATAGCCGTTAAAATTGTTTAATTGATAAAAAGGAAATCCGTTTAAATCAGCATGGCAAAAGACAATAGTCAGAACTTTCGTTGTGTTGAAAAAACCCTGGCAGATAATTTTATGGAACGATATTATGCTGAAAGAGAATGATAATAATTTTATATTTCCTGTATATATTCCTGGTATCTGAACTGAGCCCTTTTCACCAGATCTTCAAAAATCTGACCCGCTTCCAGCGCATCCTCATCCCCCTCTTCATAGTGCCAGTTAACAATCAGACTTTTAATACTTTTGTTGGCATCCAGTTTTTTCATCAATTCCAGTAACATTTTTGCAGAGCCACTGTTAAAATATTCCAGGTTAATATCCAGCTTCACGGATTCAATATTCAGATCAACAATCCATTTTATGAGAGGTTTATAAAACTTATTGACATCCTCAGGTGACGAGCGGCCCTCAATGATTAATCTTCCATCTGAGCAAAAATTAATGGCAGGGGTGGAATGTGTTGCTTCAATGAAAATTGTACTCATACTTCCCTTGTTTATTCGTAGTAATAATACATGTCTACGTATGATTACAGAATAAGTTGGATTCTCATAACAAATGATATGAAATAATTGAACTTCCCCTGCAGGGTTTAAACAAAGTCCTGTTTAGGATTTGAAAGGCTGCAAACCGTTTCAGGCCGGATAATCTTGCAGTTGATTCAGAGAATTGGTAACTTTATAATTGGAATGAAAAAAATGAACTATGCCGCTGCAAACAACGGATTATCAATAAGGTATAAAACTTCCCCATTCGCCCTAAAGGGCGGAGAATATATCCCATTAAGTGAGAACAGCTGTAACCCGATGCCGTCATGCTTCGTAAGGATATTCAATGATCGCAGGTATTACGCTTGCTCAGCGGGCAATCTCCAAAAAGAAAATTTTCAGGATGAAAAGCAGCATGAATATGCCTTATAATACCAGACAAAACGGATTTTTTGTGAACAGACATATCATGGTTTGTTCATTCCTGCTAATCATCGGTTATGCCTTATACAGCCAGCCTTTTTTCCCGGAGGAAGGCCAGATATACCGAACAGATGTCATACCACGTGTTGATATTATGATCAGCGAAGATACACTGCAATGGATTTATGACAATCCCGTATCCATGAAAGAGTGGAAGGCTCAGTTTGTTTTCACGGCCGGAGGCATTGCTGATACGGTAAGGGAAGTAGGTTTCAGACTGCGGGGGAATACCTCCAGGTATTCGGCGAAAAAGTCCTTTAAAGTATCATTCAACACATTTGCTGACGGAGGCAAATTTTATGGTATCGAAAAGATGAACCTGAACGCCGATCATAACGACCCATCCCTCATAAGGAGCTGTTTGACCTGGAAATTTTTTGAACAGATGAAGGTTCCTGCTCCCAGGAGCAACCATGTTGAAGTCTATATCAATGATCAGTACTATGGTCTGTATATCAATACGGAACATGTGGACGAGGAATTTGTAGAGGACCGTTATGGGAATAATTTGGGGAACTTATACAAATGCCTTTACCCGGCCGACCTTAGCGATCTTGGCAGTAATCCTGATGATTATAAAAACCATGGATACCAGTTAAAGACCAATACCGGGCAGGATGACTTTAGTGATTTAATCAATTTTGTATCCATACTGAATAACACTACTCCGGAACAATTACCGGTTGAAATTGAACCCATTTTCAATGTGAACGGATACCTGCGGCAATTAGCGGTAGAAATATTTACGGGTCATTGGGATGGATACTCTTACAACAAGAACAACTATTACTTATTTAACAACCACCATACCGGAAAATTTGAATTTATACCTTATGATACCGACAATACATTTGGTATCGACTGGGTTGGAGGGGACTGGGGACCCCGGAATATATACAGCTGGTGGAAAAGTGATGAACCCCGGCCTTTAACCTCGAAAATCTTTGGTAACCAGATCTACAAAGATCGCTTTTCCTACTTTTTAAATGTATTGATTACTCACTACGCAGACCCAGGCATTATTTTTCCTGAAATAGATGAGCTGAAATCGAAAATTGATGCATCAGCAGAAGCAGATGAATACCGGCCTATGGATTACGGTTGGTCATTCGAAGATTATGAACGTTCATACACCGAAGCCCTGGGCGGCCATGTGGAATATGGATTAAAGCCTTATATCACCACCCGCCTCACCAGTATAGATGAACAGCTGGTATTAAATCCGATTGCTCCCTTTGTTGAAAATTTGCATTACAGTTTCCCACAAATCTCCCGTCCCCTGCTTGTCAGCCTTACCATTACCGACGATCAGGTTGATCCTTCCGGAAAGCTTTATTATAAGATCAACGATGGAGCCTATATCATGGTTTTACTAACCCGTGTTGCAGACAATCAATATCAGGCAGCCTTACCTGCCCTTGCTGAATCAGGCATTGTTAAGTTTTATATTGAAGCCGCTGATGCCAGTAATAATACAAGCCGTGAACCACAGGTTGGTGAATACAACGTAACAGTCGGCATTGAAAATCCCGCATTAATGATTACCGAATTTATGGGCAGCAATACCAATACCATAGTAGATAATCATGGTGCTGCCGAAGACTGGATCGAAATCCTGAACGTCAGCAGCACTTCAGTCAGCCTCGATGGAAAATACCTGACCGATGACCTGATCCGCCGAAACCGCTTCAGGTTGCCGGCCGTGACCCTGGAACCCGGTCAGTTCTACCTTGTCTGGGCCGATGATGATAAGGAACAGGGGCCCAATCATGCCAATTTTAAATTAAGCGCCGGCGGAGAATCCCTGGGACTGTTCGACTCCTATGAAACAAACTATGCCCCCATTTTTACACTGGATTATATTCAGCAGGAAGCCAATATCTCAAGCGGAGCAAATACATCAGGAGGCTTGGTACCACAAGCTTTTATTACGCCCGGGGGTGAGAATAATTCCGCCGATGTAGCCTTTATCACATTCCGGTACAATATGAACAAAGAGATAACGGACGGGAATTTTGATCCGGCTGCAGACTTTATTGATGTCGCAGGGACATTCAATAGCTGGCTTGGCGATGAGAGGATCTACGACAGCAATAACGATGGCATTTATCAATACACTGCTTTTGGTTTCACAACCGGCGGGACCATCGAATACAAAGCCCGCATCAACGCCGACTGGAGTACCGCTGAATTCCCGGGCATCGGTGCAACGAGCAACCGCGTATATACGCTGCACTCCGGGCATAATATCATTAATCACTGGTACAACAGCGATGATGTTTCAGGAATGTTCAGTGAAGAAACCGATGGTAAGCTGACTGTGTTCCCCAACCCTACAGCTTCCGGAAACTTCACGGTTGAGGCAGCCTTTGATATTGAATCCGTTCGTATTTTCTCCCTTACCGGAGAATTAATCTATCAAAAAGAAAACGCCGGAATCAATAAAACCTATATCAGCGCGGCGTTAGCCAAAGGTATATACCTGGTAAAGGTTCTTGGCAATAACCATGAATACCTGTCCAAACTGATTGTTTATTAACCTTTCAATACAGAAAAGGCTTACCCGTACCGGGTGTTGTTCTAAAAACTACACCCAGTGCGAGATATCGGATTTCATAAAGCTACTGCCCTGTATTTTTCCTGGCCATCTTATAAAACTGCTGCAAAGCCTGTTTCCTTTCCGGCGAAAGCTTGCTCCACTT
>Ga0105093_10000913_pt1 | contig 11237 bp, 12 predicted proteins | sample PPLLak3March2015_2_FD_79111 | JGI IMG/M metagenome (GOLD analysis project Ga0105093, IMG submission 79111) | Freshwater sediment microbial communities from Prairie Pothole Lake near Jamestown, North Dakota, USA - PPLs Lake P8 Core (3) Depth... | ecosystem: Environmental > Aquatic > Freshwater >... | reverse complement strand
GGCATCAAGGACGAAGCCTTCGAGAAGACCGACATCCACATCCACGTTCCGGAAGGCGCGACGCCCAAGGATGGTCCGTCGGCAGGCATCGCCATGACCACAGCGCTGGTTTCCGCCTACACCGGCATTCCGGTCCGTTGTGACGTGTGCATGACCGGCGAGATTACGCTGCGCGGCGAAGTTCTGGCTATCGGCGGCCTCAAGGAAAAGCTGCTGGCCGCGGTGCGCGGCGGAATCAAGACCGCATTGATCCCTTCGGAGAACGTCAAGGACCTCACCGAGATCCCGGACAACATCAAGAACAAGATCGAGATCGTACCGGTCAAGTGGATCGATCAGGTTCTGGAACGCGCGCTGGAACGCATGCCCACTGCACTTCCCGATCAGGTGGTCGACAATGCGGGGGTCGCAGCCTCCGCCGAGAACGCACCTGCACAAACGGCCCTTACTCATTGATTTTTCAGGGAAGCATGCCGACGTCTTAACATCGGCCTGCTTCCCGCCTCTCCGGCGTCGTGCAAAACCCCCAGAATCCCCTTGACACAAGGATTTCAGCAGAGATATAAATCCACTTTGACGAATTTTCGTTGTGCACTTTCTCAAAGGGGACCCCATGAACAAATCTGAACTGATCGACCAGATCGCCGCTTCTGCTGAAATTTCCAAGGCAGCTGCCGGTCGCGCACTCGATGCCACCGTTGCCGCCGTCAAGTCTGCCCTCAAGGCCGGCGACAGCGTCAGCCTGATCGGCTTCGGCACCTTTTCCGTCGGCGCGCGCGCCGCCCGTACCGGCCGCAACCCGCGTACCGGCAAGGCCCTGAAGATCAAGGCCGCCAAGGTGCCGAAATTCCGTCCGGGCAAGGGCCTCAAGGACGCCGTCAACTAATTGAATTCGGGGTGCTTAGCTCAGTTGGTAGAGCGTCGCCCTTACAAGGCGAATGTCGGGGGTTCGAGCCCCTCAGCACCCACCAATAGCATGTAGCAAGCATCACCAGAAACCCCGCAAGCATCAGGCTTCCGGGGTTTTTCTTGGGCGCAGTATCAAATCGTCTCAAACCGGAAATCGAGGCACCGGCGTGGGCCGGGCACGGTAGTTTCCCTGAATCCGGCCCCCGCTTCAGCTTTTCCGGGCGTGCCCCGTCCCATTCCGGGTGGCGGCAAGAATGCCGCGCAGGATGTTGATCTCGTCCCGCTCGACGCGGGCGCGGCCAAAGAGCCTGCGAATTTTCGGCATCAGCCGTCCCGGATGCTCCGGATTCAGAAAGCCGGTTTCGGTCATCACCGCCTCGAAGTGCGCGTACATGCCCTCGAGTTCGTCGTGCGAAGCGAGCGGAGACGCAAATGGGGTGACCACCGGATCGACGATCGGCGGCAGATCGGCGAAGGCCAGCGACCGCAGTTCATAGCACAGCACCTGCACCGCCGATCCCAGATTCAGCGAACTGAACGCCGGGTTGGTCGGAATCGTCACCGCTGCGTGGCACTGCTGAATCTCGTCATTGCTCAGACCCACCGCTTCATTGCCGAAGACCAGCGCTACCGGCCCGAGCGCCGCCTCGGCCAGCAGCCGCGCCGCCATCTGCCGCGGCTCACCGATCGGCGGACCGAGATCGCGCCGCCGCGCCGACAGGGCAACAACGAAAACAGCACCGGCCAGCGCTTCAGGCAGCGCGTCACTGATTTTTGCCGATTCCAGGACGTCGACCGCGCCAGTCGCTCGCGCAGCGGCTTCGGGATCGGGAAACGAGCGCGGGCACACCAGGCGCAGGTCCGACAGGCCCATGGTCTTCATCGCGCGCGCCGCCGCCCCGATATTTCCCGGATGGCTCGGCCGGCACAATACGACACGGATACGGGACAACAGGAGTTCCGGCTTCATAGTAAAATTCGATCTTTCCAAATCAATCGGGCGGCTCACGCCACCCGTGAGCTCTTTAAGCCATGCATCCAGCCCTGAACATCGCCATCAAGGCAGCGCGCCGCGCCGGCCAGATCATCAATCGCGCCTCCAATGACCTTGACCTGCTCAAGGTGGAAACGAAACAACCCAACGATTTCGTGACCGAGGTCGACCGCAAGGCCGAGGCGGCGATCATCGAGACGCTGCGGGAAGCCTATCCCCAGTACGGAATTCTAGCAGAGGAGTCCGGCGAGACTCCCGCGAAGGTCTCCGGCGACGCCGAATACCAGTGGATCATCGACCCGCTGGACGGCACGACCAACTTCATTCACGGCCTCCCGCAGTACGCTGTTTCGATCGCGTTGGCCAAGGGTGGCAGCCTTGAGCAGGCGGTCATTTTCGACCCCAATCGCAACGAACTGTTCACCGCCAGCAAGGGGGGCGGCGCCTTCCTGAACGATCGCCGAATTCGCGTATCGAAGCGCAGCAAGTTGCAGGATTCGCTGATCGGCACCGGATTCCCCTATCGCATGTTCGAGCACATCGACACCTATCTGGCGATCTTCAAGGAACTGGCGCAGAAGACCTCGGGCCAGCGGCGCCCGGGCGCCGCCTCCTTGGATCTGGCCTATGTCGCCTGCGGCCGCTACGACGGATTCTGGGAATTCGGGCTCGCCCCGTGGGACATGGCGGCGGGTGCGCTGCTGATCGCTGAGGCCGGCGGCCTGGTCAGTGACATGCGTGGTGAAGCGACCTACCTGGCCAGCGGCAACATCATTGCCGGCACCCCCAAGGTATTCGCACCGCTACTCAATATCATTCAGGAAAGATTGCCGGACTCGGTCACCGGCTGATCGGAGCACCAGGGCAAACGCCTCTCGGGCACCGTTTGGCCCGCCACCGTGGCGGACTGGCTGGAATGGTTATTTCTCTACCTTGTCCGGCATGCCGGCCAGCGGAAAGCCGGTAAACATGTTGCGCGTCTGGCTTTGCAACTGATCCTGCATCTGCTGGAACATCTTCTTCGACTGGTCCATGTAAGCCGTCATCATGCTCTGCATCGCCGGTTGCTGGAAGTTGAGAAACTGTGCCCAGAAGTCAGTCTGCAAATGGCTGTTGTCGCCATGCATCAGGCGCGACTGCTCCTGCAGCTTCTGCTGGAAATCAACGAAAGTACGCATGTTGTTTTCCAGGTACTTGCCGAGCATGCCCTGCATGGCGCTGCCATAGAAGCGGATGAAGCCTGACAGCAATTCGCTGGTGAACAGCGGAGCGCCGGCGGACTCTTCCTCGAGAATGATCTGCAGCAGGATGCTGCGCGTCAGATCTTCGCCAGTCTTGGCGTCGGCGACCTTGAACAGCTCGAACTTGATGACCAGATCCTTGACATCCCCCAGCGTGATATAGGCGCTCGTCTTGGTATCGTAAAGACGTCGGTTGGGATATTTCTTGATCAGGCGAACGGACTCAGGCATCCTGCGATCCTCGAAACGGGTGATTTTGTGTGCAGCGCACCATTATAGCGCAAAAAAACAGGCACCCATGGGTGCCTGCTCTTGATGCAGCGCAAAAAACGCGCAAATTACTGGTAGTAGAAACCGCCGTTGATGTTCATCGTCGCGCCGGTCATGAAGGCGGCAAGGTCGGAGGCCAGATAGGTGCAGGCGCCGCCGATTTCTTCCGGCTTGGCCAGACGCTTCATCGGCACCGCGTCGATGATCGACTGCAGAATTTCCGGCTTGATCGCCATCACCATCTTGGTCGCCACGTAACCCGGGCAGATGGCATTGACGGTCACGCCCTTGGCGGCCAGTTCGGCGGCCAGTGCCTTGGTAAAACCGATCACACCGGCCTTGGCGGCCGAATAGTTGGTCTGGCCAGCCTGACCCTTCAGGCCGTTGACCGAGGAGATGTTGATGATGCGTCCCCAGCCCCGCTCGGCCATCTTGGCGGAGACTTGCTTGGTCATGTTGAACAGCGAAGTCAGATTGGTGGAGATGACTGCATCCCAGCCATCACGCTCCATCTTGGCGAACATGCGGTCACGGGTGATGCCGGCATTGTTCACGAGGATGTCGACCTGGCCGCAGGCGGCTTCGGCTTCGGCAACCATTTTCTGGCAGTCTTCCAGGGAGGAAACATCACCAGCGACGCAGACAAAATCATTGAAACCGGCGGCGGCCATTTCCTTCAGCCACTCGTCCTTGTTGTCGAATTGCGGGTGATAGGAAGCAACCACCTTGTGACCTTCCTTGGCCAGTTCCTGGCAAATCGCGGTACCAAGACCCCCCATGGCACCGGTAACGAGAGCAACACGTTTCGTCATCATCTTTCCTTTCTAATGTTGATACTTACAATTAAACAACACGTTCCTTGACGTAGCGCCCGGGCGCCGGCTCAATCGGGGAATATTTTGCATTACCTAACTTACGCGGTGCTTGCAGCTTGCCGGCCAGCGGCTTCAGCCACTCCGCCCAGTCCGGCCACCAGCTGCCGCTTTTCTCCTCTGCTGCGGTCAACCAGCCGTCGGCATCGATTTTCACGTCGTCGTTGGTCCAGTAGCTGCGCTTGTTCTTGCGGGCAGGGTTGATGACCCCGGCGATATGACCGGACGCGCCGAGCACGAAACGCACTTTGCCGCCAAGAATTCGCGTCGTCTGATAAGCCGACTGCCAGGGAACGATATGGTCCTCGCGGGTCGCCAGCACATAGACCGGCATCTCCAGCGCCCCGAGATCGATGCGCTGCCCGCACATCTCGAGCTTGCCCGGCACCCGCAGGCTGTTGTCGTGATAAAGGTTGCGCATGTACCAGCAGGCGAACGGCCCCGGCAGGTTGGTCGAATCGGAATTCCAGTACAGAAGGTCGAAGGCTTGCGGCTTTTGTCCCTTCAGATAGTTGCCGGCGACGTAGTTCCAGACCAGATCGTTGGCGCGCAGGAAGGAAAAGGTGGTCTGCAGGTCGCGCGCCGGCAGCAGGCCGCCCTTGCCGATCGTCGACTCGCGCGCCAGCAGGCCGTTGTCGTCGATGAAGAGACCGATCTCGCCGGTATCGGTGAAATCGAGCAGCGTCGTCAGCAGCGTCAACGAGGCGACAATATCCTCGCCGCGCCCCTTGAGCACGGCCAGCGCCGAAGTCAGGATGGTCCCGCCGACGCAGAAACCGAGCGCGTTGACCTGTTTGACCTTGCAGATTTCCTGGGCGACATGCAGCGCGGCAATCGGACCATGCTCCAGATAGTCTTCCCAGGTCAGGTGGCCATGGGCTTCGGTCGGATTGCGCCAGGAAACCAGGAATACCGTGTTGCCCTGCTCGACCATGAAGCGGATCAGCGAATTGTCCGGCTGCAGGTCCATGATGTAGAACTTGTTGATGCATGGCGGTACGACCACCAGCGGCCGCGTCCCGACCTTGGGAGTCAGCGGCGCATACTGGACCAGTTGCATCAGTTCGTTTTCGAAAACCACTGCGCCTTCGGAGGTCGCGATATTGCGACCGACCTCGAAGACCGATTCGTCGGTCATCGAGATGCGGCCCTTTTCGAAATCGCGGATCAGGTTGTTGATGCCGTCGGAAATGCTTTGGCCCTTGGTTTCGAGCGCCAGCTTGATGAATTCCGGATTGGTTGCGGCATAGTTCGACGGCGCCATCGCATCCGCGATCTGGCGCGCGAAAAAGCGCATGCGATTGCGCGCCTTGTCGTCGGTCGCCGGGATCAGTTCGACCAGATCCCTGGTAAATTTCGTGTTCAGCAGGTACGCCTGATGCAGGTAATCGTAGACCGGGCTGGCGCGCCATTCGGGCGCCGAGAAACGGCGATCGCCGGGCTCGGCGGCGATCTTGAAGTTTTCCTCGCTGCCCTGCTGCCTGGCCAGTACCGACTGCCAGAGCGACATCTGCTGATCGGTATACAGCTTTTGCAACGCGGTCAGCGCCTGCGGGTCGGCGGCCGGCGGCACGGTTCCGGACGGATTACCGGCCTTGCCGATGAAATCCATGAACTGCTGCGCCATGTTCTGGCCAGCCTGCATGAACTGCATGGTCGTAGCCATGAAAGCATCCTTGTCGTCAGATCCATGCTGCGTCATGGTCAGTCTCTTTTCTGTTTGTGAATCGGGGTTGAGCCTTTGGATTCTCCATACGCGCCAGAGCGCTGTCAATGGATTTGCATGCATAATTATGCGATGTATATCATCGCCATCGGCTGGCTTTACGTGACCGTCCTCGTTGCGCTCAACGAAACGTCCGTCGTCGCCGGCATCGCTTCTTTCCTGTTCTACGGACTGCTGCCCTGCGGACTGCTGCTGTGGCTCGGCGGCAGCCGGGCGCGCCGGCAGCGCCAGCGTTACCGCGAGTTACTCGCCGCCCAGCGCGCGAACGACGACGATCGAGAGGACGCCAAGCCCGATCAGTAGCATCTGCTGCACCGTGGCCTTGAGCTCGGTTCGCTTGTGCAAGCCGGGAATCAGGTCGGCCACGGCGATATAGATCATGCTCGCTGCGCCAAGACCAAGCAGCGTAGGAATCCACTCGGTAAGTCGGGACAATGCAGAATAGGCAAGCAGCGCGCCGACCAGCGTCGCCAGGCTCGAAAGCAGGTTGAAAGCCAGCGCCCGGGCACGGCTATAGCCCGAGTGCAGCAGAATCAGGTAGTCGCCGACTTCCTGCGGAATTTCGTGGGCGATGATGGCAAGCGCGGTAACGATCCCGAGTTCCGTGCTTTCCAGGAAGGCCGCCGCGATGAGAATTCCGTCAACGAAGTTGTGGAAGGTGTCGCCGACCAGAATCAGCAGGCCGGAACGCCCGTGATCGTGGGCCAGCGCCTGCGCGTCGTGCGCTTCGCAATGGTCGTGATGGCAATGGCGCCACAGCACCAGCTTTTCCAGCAGGAAGAAGGCCAGGATGCCGAACAGAACCGTCGCTGCCATGCGGTGCGGATCGCCGTGCTCGAGCGCGTGCGGCAGGATTTCCAGGAAGGCGGCCCCGAGCAGCGCGCCGATCGCGTAGGAAATCAGTACATTGACGCGGTGCGTCCCGACCGCGACAGTCAGCGCCGCCGCGATGGTCACGCTCAAGATGCCACCAGCCAGCGCAACGGCGATGATCCAGGTAAGGGTACTCACGGGCACAACCGAATCTGAGGGAAGACGCGGATTATACGCCCTATGCGGCGCGCTCCAGCCAGATCAGGCTGGCCATGCGCCCGGTCACGCCATCGCGGCGATAGGAAAAGAAACGGTCGCCTTCCCTGACAGTGCACGCTTCGCCGCCGCTGATCGCCGTGATTCCGATGCGTTGCAAACGCTGCCTCGCCAGCAGGTAGATATCGCACAACCATTTGCCTTCATTGGCGCACGACTTGAAGGCAACCTTTGCCGCCGGATCGCCGGCGACGAAGGCATCACGAACCTCGCGGCCGACCTCGAAGCACGCCGGCCCGATTGCCGGCCCGAGCCAGGCCAGGATATTCCCGGGGACAACCTGCATGGCGCCGACGGCGCTCTCCAGCACCCCCGCCAGCAAGCCGCGCCAGCCGGCATGCGCGGCGGCAACCACCGCGCCCTGACGATCGCAGAAGAGAACCGGCAGGCAATCCGCGGTCATCACCGCGCAGATTTTGCCCGGCTGCCGCGCGTACGCCGCATCTCCCTGGTTGATTTCCGGCCATTTATCGACGTCGACCGCAACAGTCCCGTGCACCTGCTTCAACCAGAACGGGTCGCCCGGCAACTTGGCGCGCAGCAGCGCCCGATTCGCCGCGACGGCATCCGGAGCGTCACCAACGTGATCGCCGAGATTGAAACCGTCCCACGGGGCGCGACTGACGCCGCCAATGCGCGTCGTCTGCAAGGCCCGGACGTTGGCCGGAATTTCCCAGTCCGGAACGTAAGCCTCATTCACCGCGCAGCGTTTCCAGCAACATCAGCATGTCCGCCGGCGGCGGCGCCTCCCATTGCTGAAGCCGCCGCGTCAGCGGATGAACCAGCCCGAGGCGGGTGGCATGCAGGGCCTGCCGGTGAAACGGCGGCACCCGGGGATCGACCTTGCCATACACCGGATCGCCGACCAGCGGATGCTTGATCGATGCCATGTGAACCCGAATCTGATGGGTGCGCCCGGTTTCCAGCGCGCATTCAAGCAGCGTACTGTGCGCATATTCTTCGAGCACCCGGAAATGGGTGACCGCCGGCTTGCCGCCGAGCGTTTCCGGGACCACCGCCATCTTGACCCGATGCACCGGGTGACGGCCGATCGGTGCCTCGACTGTTCCGTTGCGCGCCACAATGCCCGAGACAACCGCCAGATACTGGCGCCTGACGGTCCGCGCCTGCAACTGGCGCACCAGATCGGTCTGCGCCTCGAGCGTCTTGGCCACCACGAGGAGCCCGCTGGTGTCCTTGTCCAGCCGGTGCACGATCCCGGCGCGCGGCACTTCGGCAATTCCGGGTACGTGGTGAAGCAGCGCATTCATCAGCGTGCCGCTCCAGTTGCCGCTTCCCGGATGCACCACCAGGCCGGGCGGCTTGTCGATCACCAGCAATTCATCGTCTTCGAAGACGATGTCGAGCGGGATGTCTTCAGGCTGTTCAGCCAGTTCGCGAATGCCCTCGGGCTCATTCAGGACCAGCATCTCGCCGCCCAGCAGTTTGCGCTTGGGTTCGCTTTCGGGACGTTCATCGACCAGCACCCTGCCCTCGCGCACCCAGGTCTGCAGACGATTGCGCGAATGCTGCGGCCATAGTTCGGCAAGGATCTGATCGAGGCGCCGTCCGGCGGAGCGATCCGGAACGCAAACTCGATTCGACCGAGTTCGGCTATAATCCGCGCGGTCTTCCAAAGGATTGTTCATGATGCGAAGTGTAGCCGCATTTCCCCCCGTCTTCCGCCTTCTGGCGGCGCTTTCGATCGCGCTCCTGGTGACCGGCTGCGGCCTGCTTACGGACAGCAAGGACGAAACAGCCGGCTGGTCGGCGAACAAGATCTATGACGAAGCGCGGGCAGCGCAATCGGACGGCGCCTGGGACAAGGCCGCCAAGTATTACGAGAAACTCGAAGCCCGCTATCCTTACGGGCGCCATGCCCAGCAGGCCCAGCTCGAACTGGGCTACGTGTACTGGAAGGCCGGCGAGGCCGGTTCGGCAATCGCCGCCGCCGACCGTTTCATCAAGCTCCACCCGAATCATCCGACCGTCGATTACGCCTTCTACCTGAAAGGCCTGGTCAACTTCAACGAGGATCTCGGTTGGGCCGGCTACGTCAGCACGCAAGACCCGACCGAGCGCGACCCCAAGGCGGCACGCGCCTCGTTCGACGCCTTCCGTGAGCTGGCGACACGCTTCCCCGACAGCAAATACACGCCGGACGCTATCCAGCGCATGAACTATCTGGTCAACGCATTGGCCTCGCACGAGGTTCATGTCGCGCGCTATTACCTGAATCGCGGCGCCTACGTCGCGGCGGCCAACCGCGCGCAGTACGAGATCAAGACCTACCCGACCGCGCCGGCCACCGAGGAAGCGATGTACATCCTGGTCCTCGCCTACGAAAAGCTGGGCATGACCGACCTGCACGAAGATGCCGATCGCGTCATGCGCAAAAACTTCCCGGACAGCAAGCTCTACACAGAAGGCCTGGAATCCAGGAAGCGCTGGTGGCACCTCTGGTAACAGCGATCGCGCAAGCCGCCTAGGCGTTTGGCGGCTCGCCGACCCAGACCAGTTCGGCCTTGCCGTCCGCGCCGCCACAGATGATGGCGTTCTGCCCATAGCGCTCGCCGAGCGCCAGCGCCTCGGCCACTGAAATACCGTGAACAAAGCAGCTTTCCTCGGCTGGCCAGGTGTCGTCATCGGCCACATTCTCGCCGGCATAGGGCTCGTAGCCGAGTTCGAGCAGCGCGCATTCCAGTCGTGCCTGACGCAGCACATTTTCCTCGGTATCGACCGCCCCCGATCCCGGATTGTGCGCTGTCAGGATGGCAAAGCGCTCGGCCCCCGCTGTCTCGAGCCAGCAGCGCAGCGTTTCCGACGCGACCCCGAGACGCAGATCACAGCCCCCGCCGGGCAGGAATACGCGGTAGGTCGTCGCCCGGTACGCGGACTCCAGTTCAGTCGTCTTCGCCATCGAATTCCGCCACGCCGATCAGTTGCTCGGACTCGCCGGCCGGCAATGCCTCGACCTCGCGCAACCGGCGCGATAACTGGCGCGTCCGCGTTTCGGCCTTGCTGATGCTGTTGCTCGCCTCATCAAGTTTCTTCCGGGTATGCGCCAACGCCTCGCCGAACTTGCCGAACTCCGTCTTGACCGCCCCGAGCACCGCCCAGACCTCGGCCGAGCGCTGTTCGATGGCCAGCGTCCGGAAACCCATCTGCAGGCTGTTGAGCAGCGCCGCCAGCGTCGTCGGACCGGTAAGGCTGACCCGGAAATCGCGCTGCAGGGTATCGGCCAGCCCCGGGCGGCGCAGGGCTTCCGCATACAAGCCTTCGGTCGGCAGATAGAGCAAGGCAAAATCGGTGGTGTGCGGCGGCGCCACGTACTTGTCGCGAATGCTGCGCGCCTCGGCCTTGAGGCGAACCTCGATCGCCTTGCTCGCCTCCTCGACCAGCGCCACCTCGCCGCGCTCCTGGGCATCGATCAGGCGCTGGTAATCCTCGATCGGGAACTTGGCGTCGATCGGTAGCCAGACCACCGCGCCATCGCCCTTGCCCGGCAGTCGGATAGCGAAATCGACGCGCTCGCCGCTGTCCGGACGCGTCGCGACATTCGCCGCGAACTGGTCGGCCGTCAGCAATTGCTCGAGCAGCGCTGAAAGCTGTACCTCGCCCCATGTACCGCGCGTCTTGACATTGGTCAGGACGCGCTTGAGGTCGCCGACGCCAGCCGCCAGCGTCTGCATTTCGCCAAGACCGCGATGCACCTGTTCGAGACGATCGCTGACCAGCTTGAACGATTCGCCAAGGCGCTGCTCGAGCGTGGCGTGGAGCTTTTCGTCGACGGTGCGGCGCATCTCCTCGAGCTTGCCGGCGTTGTCGGCCTGGATTGCGGTCAACCGACTCTCGACGGTCGTTTTCAGGCGCTCGAAGCGTTCATCGAGGCCCAGTGAAAAGCGATTCAGTTCGCGGGCAAAGGCCTCCAGTCGCTCGGACTGCGCGCTACCGAACTGGCCGACCTGGGTCGTCACCGCCTGCCCGAGCAGCGTTGCCGACTGGGCGCGCTCCTCGCGGTCGCGGAACGCTTCCTCGGCGTCCTCGCGACGGCCGCGCGCCAGTTCGTCGCGCAACTCGCGCTCCAGCCGTTCGAGTCCTTTTTCCTGCGCCTCCTGCAGACTGCGCAGGCGCAT
>Ga0105093_10000912_pt1 | contig 11239 bp, 9 predicted proteins | sample PPLLak3March2015_2_FD_79111 | JGI IMG/M metagenome (GOLD analysis project Ga0105093, IMG submission 79111) | Freshwater sediment microbial communities from Prairie Pothole Lake near Jamestown, North Dakota, USA - PPLs Lake P8 Core (3) Depth... | ecosystem: Environmental > Aquatic > Freshwater >... | reverse complement strand
GGGCTATGCAACAGAAGCGGCCCGGGCCAGCCTGGATTTCGGTTTCGATACCATCGGCCTGCCGCGCATCATTGCCCTGGTGCACCCGGAGAACATTGCCTCCTGGCGCGTGATCGAGAAATCGGGCATGACCTTCCTGGATCGAAAAGTGTACTGGGACTTGGAATTACTGCGCTACGAAAAATTCAAGACACCGTCTCCCCGCTGATTTCCATCCATATCTCCCGGAACTTGAGCGCATCCACTTCGAGGGCCGGGCTTTCGCACAGGATGCGCCCGCCCGCGCCTGAATCCTTCAGGGCCTGGAAAATGGCCTTGAAATCCAGGTCAGTCTCTTCGAGCACCAGGTGGTTCTTCTCGCCCTTCGGCCCGTATTCGATGCCGGAAAGGTGGATGTGCAGGTTCTGCATGGCCTCATAACCCAGGGCTTTCCAATAGGCATCCAGTACACCCATCCACTCGGCGTAGGAATTCATCGAGCCATCGCCTGGGCGGGCGTGCAGGTGGGCAAAGTCGAGACAGGGCTGGACGCCGGGGATCTTTGCCAGTTCGAGCACATCTTCCAGCGAACCGATCACGGCGGATTTGCCCATCGCCTCCGGCCGCAGGGTGACCGGGTTGCCGGCGGCGCGGAGTTCAGCCACGCATCCTTCCAGGCGCGGCAGAACCTTGCGGAGAACTACCGCCGCCGGGCGGCCAAAATAGGTGCCGGGATGGAATACGATATCGGTGGCGCCAGCCAGGTGGCCGTAGTGGGCGGCATCCATCAGGTAGCGGCGCAGGCGCGGCCATTTTTCATCATCCCCGTTCAGGTTGATGTAATACGGCGCATGGATGCTCAATGCCATCCCGGTTTCCCGCTCAACTTGGCTGATCCGTTCGCAGGCCTTCTCCCTCACTTGCACTCCCTGGACCCAGGCCAGTTCGAGTGCATCCAGGCCGAGCGAGGCCGCGTAGCGGATGCCGTTCACCGTTCCGCCGGGCGAGGGGGTGGCCGCCGGGGAACCGACCGTGCCGAATCGGAAAGATAGGGTCATTTCGTTCTGTTCTACCGACCGAGAATCGGCCTGACCTTCTCCCACAATGGAGGGCCAAGGATCAACAACCCGATCAATACGGATGATAAGGCAGCGATCAGCACGGCCGCCGCGCCCACATCCTTCCCCACTTTTGCCAGGGGATGCCTGGTCGGGCTGGCCAGATCCACAACTGCCTCTATGGAGGTGTTGAAGAATTCCGCCGCCCATACCATGCCAATAGCCAGGAACAACACAGCCCAGTCGCGAGGCGGGAGTCTCAGCCAGAATGCCATGATCACTACCATAATCGTAACCACGGCATGGATCCAGGCGTTCTGCTGGGTTCGGATAACGTACCACCAACCCCGGAAGGCGTTGACGATGGAATGGGCGCGCATGCGGATGAATTTCCACATAGGCTGGTTACTCTTTGACCTGGATTTTCCCCATCCCGATGCATTCCAGCACCTGGGCCTGGGCGGCCCACATGAGGGCCTTTTCCTCCGCCTCGGCATGGTCGTAGCCCAGCAGGTGCAGCACGCCGTGGATGACCAGCAGTTGCAACTCGGCTTCCACCGGGTGGCCTGCCCCTTCGGCCTGTTCGCGCGCCCTTGGCAGGGAGATGATCACATCGCCAAGATAACGGCGGCCTGTTTCCGGATCCATTTCGTTGGCGGGGAAGGAGAGTACATCGGTTGGGGAATCATTACCAAGGAAATTCCTGTTGAGTTCACGGATGGCATCGTCATCTGATACAACCAGGGTCAGATCGGCATCCAATACGGATTGCTGCTGGAGGGTCTCCAGCGCAGTGCGCTCCAGAGAAGCCGAAGAAATTTTAAGGCCCAACCCCAGTGCAACCTCGATGTTGATCATATTCATTTCTTTTGTTCCTGCTGGCGTGGAACAGTGGCAACATCCATCTGTTCTTTGGGATACTCAATGCGTGGATGGTATGTGCCTCGCAGGAAATCATAAAAAGCCTTCCCGATCTCTCTCAAGTCTTGCTGGGTGAGGGCGGTGGCTTCGAGTTGCCCATCCTTTTGGCGGTTCACGATAACGGAACGCACCAGGTTACTCAATTCTTCGTCCGTCTTCGGCCGCTCGGCGCGCGCCCGCGCTTCGACGCCATCTGCCAGCATGAGAATGGCTGTTTCACGCGAGCGCGGCTGTGGGCCGGGATAGCGGAAAGATTCCGTGTCCACCTGGCTGGCGTCTCCACCTGCTTTTTCCAGGGCGCGGTTGAACTGGTAGCGTGTGATCATGCTGCCATGATGCTCAGCAATGAAATCCTGCACCTGGCGAGGCAGGCGATATTTACGAGCCAACTCCAATCCATCCGTAACGTGCCGGATGATGGTTTCTGCGGCTTCTTGTGGATCCATTTCATCATGGGCATCGACATTGCCGGGATCTTGGTTTTCTACGAAGAATACCGGGTTGGCCGCTTTTCCTACATCGTGGAAGAGGCCTCCGACGCGAGTCAGGAGGGCATCTGCGCCGATCCTTTCGGCAGCCTGTTCGGCCAGGTTGGCCACCTGCAGGCTGTGCTGGTAACTGCCGGCCGCCCGCATCAGGAAGTATTTAAGCAGGGGTGAATCAGTGCGCGAAATTTCGAGCAGTTGCAGGGCAGTGGTCAAACCCAGCCATTGAGCTAGGATATACTGCAACAACAGTGCCAAGCTGGAGGATGCAACTCCAACCAGCAGCGCGGCTCCAGTCAGGGTGGCGATCCCCAGCCAATCCATTTGCCAGAAGGGGATGCGGAAGGCAACGATAACTCCCATTCCTGCTGCTCCAATGGCCAGGGCGGAAAGCAGGAAATGCGAAACGCGCCTTGCCTGACCCAAAACGAGTACACCGCATAAACTGCCCATCAGGTAATACACGAACAGGTCGAGTGTATTGGGCATTCCATATGCAGCCAGCAGGCTGAGGATGAGTGAAAATATGATGCCGCTCTCCATACCAAACAGCACGGAGAAAAGTAATCCCAAGGCTGGTATTGGGAAGATATAAGGCAAAACCGTCCGCCCCGGGATGGTCAGGCGTGCGCCGTACAGGAATAGCAGGAACAACAGCGCGATCAACAGCAAGCTGCGCAATTCCGACATGGCAAACGGTTTACGACGGGATAAATACAGAACCACGAACAGCAGCGCCAGAATAACCAATGCAGCCGCGCCAAGCAGATCCTTGCTGATGCCACCAGCCTCGATCAAGCCCAATTCGGTCAGCGCTTCGTAATCGGCAGCCGAAATAACCTGCCCACGCCGCACAACTGTCTGGCCTGCGACAAATGTACGTACCACCGGTTCGACCGCATTGCGGGCGGTTTCACGCGCCAGGGCGGTCAATTCCGGGCTGTAGAATGAATTGGCTGTCACCATGGGCGAAACAAGTTCTACTATTACATCGGTTTCGTTCACGGTCAGAGACAGGCTCACCATGGGAGGCAGGTTAGTGCGAATGTTTTCTATATCCTCTGTGCGGATGGCGTTACGCATGACGCGTTCCAGCACTACCCTGGCTTCATTTGCCAGAACTTCCCACCGTTCAGTGGAATGTGTGAGGAGTAAATCTATATCCTGGTCGGAGAAAGAAACGCCTTGGATGTCTGCCAGAGCCTGGCGTTTCTCCTGCATGGTCATCCCTGCATTTCCACGGATTTCACCTATTGCAACCAAAACGGTCATCAGCTGTGAGCTCTGGAGGCGGGCAATATTCGTATCCAAGGATCCGTAAACAGGCTCCACCCTTTGTTCGGCTGCAGCACGCGCCTGCTCGGTCAGCACCTCACTGACAAATGCGTATTCTATTGGCGCTGTCAGATCCTGCGTTGCCACATCCCCCGGCTCTAGGATGGGTTCGGCCAGACCGCCTGACCAGGGTTGGATCAGTGCCAGGTACGACAAGATGACCGTGCAAACCAGAATCACAAACTGTAAGAATCTGCGGCGGTTCGATATAGACGGTGTGCGCCGTTCGGATTTCATCAAATGAAGGGGTTATTTCTGTAACAGCTCTCGAACAGCCTGGCTGACCTGGTCGCCGGGAGCGCGTCCCTGGATGCGCGGCATTAATAATTTCATGACCTTGCCCATATCCGCTGGGGATGCCGCCCCGGTTTCGGCAATGGCTGCTTCGGCCAATGCTTTCAGCTCATCAAGGCTGAGCGCCTGCGGCAGGAATCCCTGGACAATCTTGATCTCGGCTTCGATCTCCGCCACAATATCGGCACGGCCAGCATTCTGGGCTTCTTCCAGGGATTCGCGGCGGGTTTTGAGTTCTTTCTGCAACAATGCCAGAACGGCCGACTCGTCCAGGGTTTCCTGGCGATCGATCTCGGCCTGTTTGATGGCTGCCAACGCCATGCGGACCGTTCGCTTGCCGACCGCATCCCCGGCGCGCATGGCATCTTTGAGTGCGTTTTCCAGTCTTGTTTTTGTGTCCATGGTCGTCATTATACCGCGTGGCGCTTTCATCAGAAGTCTGCAAAAAGATGTTGCCTGGTTGCATCCAGTTCCTTGAAGATTTGTTCAGACTCGTGGCGTGTGCGTTTGATGGCAGCCTTGATCGCATAGGGGAAAAGCGAACCGCGCCCGGGTGAATCGAGGTTCATCCAGGCATGTGAATCGCGCGGCAGGCGCTGCATGGCCCACTCCTTCAGGGAAGGGATGAAAATCATTAAATCCAATGGCAGGTATATTTTCCCTGAGAGCAGTTCCTTGCTGGTGAAAACGGACTCATCCAAAGGATCGATCTCATCCGGCAAGGGCCGGGCATTCTCTGGGAAACGCCTCAGCCATAAGGCAACATAATTGCTGTGGGAATACAGGTCTTGCAGGGCATGGGTCAGGCGGCCGAACGCCTGCCAGGCTTGCCGTGGTTTCCCCTTTCCCAGGGTAGTGAATATCACTGCTCGTTGAGCAGCAACATAAGCCCAACTTTCCACAAAGGAATTTGCATCGAAATGGAAGTGGGGATGCCCGATCTGCCCATATAGGTTATCTTGCCCCCGGTTGGCTTTCAGGATGATCTCCAGTGCGGTTGGGCTGAACTGCCCGCCCACCGCCTCCAGCGTGATGGCCCGATGGTATTCGGTCAGCACGCCTACTTGATCCCTTTCAGGGCATAGATCTGGACCGGTTTGCTTTTCCCCTTGAGCTCCACCGGTTGGAGAGGGTCTGCCAGGATATGCTCGGACATTATTTCATAGGTGGCCTGGTCGATCAGGATCTGCCCGGGCTGGGCGGTCACTTCCAGGCGCTGGGCCAGGTTGACCGTATCGCCGATGGCGGTGTAGTTGAACAATTCACTCGTCCCGACATTGCCCAGGATGGCATCCCCGGTGGTCACACCGATGCGGAAGAGCAGGTGGTGGGAGGGTTCCTTGAGACGCGCATGGGCTGCATGGGCCAGCTTGTTGATGTTCAAGGCGGCGCGCAGGGCGCGCAGGGTATGGTCGGGCTGTGGATCGGGCGCGTTCCAGAGCGCCAGCACGGCATCTCCCATGAACTTGTCCAGGGTGCCTTCTTCTTCCAGGATGGCGTTGGCAGCCAGGGCCAGGTAATAATTCAAGACTTTGAACAGCGTTTCCGGTTTTGTCCGCTCGCTGAAGGAAGTAAAGCCGCTCAGGTCGGCGAACAGGATGGTGGCCTTCTGGCGCAGGCCATCCAGGCGCAGCGAACTGGGGTCCGAGAGCAGGCGGTCGCGGATGCGGGGAGCCACCACGCGCCCGAAGGTCTGGCGGATGCGCTCCTGTTCGAATTGCAGCTTGCGCCGCTCGGTCAGGTCCTCGATGACGATGGTGGTCCCCTTGGTGCCCAGGTAGGCATCCAGCAACGGCGAGCAGGAGAGGCGCAGGTATAGGTCGCCGCGAGCAGGGACGTTCGGGGTCATCTCGGCGCTGAGGGTTATGGTACCCTGTTCCAGGGCGTTGGTTGTCACCAGGTCGAGTTCCGGGCAAAGGTGCGGGAGCGCATCGGGCAGGGATTTGCCGATCACGTCGCCCACCGCTGCACCAAATATCTTCTCGGCAGCCTGGTTGAACAGCGTGATATTACGTTCCACATCGGTTGTGATGACGCCGGTGGAAATGGATGCGAAAATATCATCCATCAGGTTCTTCATCTCCAGCGTCTGGTCGAGCGTCCGGCGCAGATTGCCGAACAGGCGGGCATTCTCCAGGGCCAGCGTGGATTGCCCGGCCACCGTCGTCAGGAAATCCAAATCCTCGCTGGTATACGGATCGCCGGAGCGTTTTGGGCCCAACGCCATGAAGCCGATCAGTTTGCCTTCATAACGCAACGGTACGAAGGTGGAGCATCCTAATTGCTCGTATGATCGGGGATCGACCCGCAACCCGGCTGGCAATTCCTGGCGGGGTGGCAGCCAAAGCGCCGCCTCCTGGTATTTCAGCAGGTTGATGAGCGGGTCATGGATGGGGAGCAGCGGATTGGAATCCGCCTGGTGCGAGTGGGGCAGGTAGAGCGCCTGGTCATCATGGTACAGGTAAATGATGAAAGGTTCCGCTGCCAGGGTGGCCTTGATCTGTTCTTCGAGCAGTCTCAGGGTGCGTTCCAGGTCGGGCGTGACCACCAGGCTGGTGGACAGGCTGCTCAAGGCCCGGCGGTAATCGGCCGGGGCGCGGTAGAAGAGCCGGTCGATACCGCGCTGCACCAGGTCACGCAGGGGCATGAAGCCGAGCACCAGGGCAAGCAAGTATATGGCGATGACGAGAGGGTTACTGGCTTCGACTGTCTGGCGGATGAGAAGGGATATACCTGCCAGCAGGCCATAGAAGGCGACCAGGGCAACCACTGTTGTGAGCGTGTACGTGAGCGCCCGGCTGAACAGGCGGTCGACATCCAGCAGGCGGTAGCGCAGGATGGCATAGGTGACCGACAACGGCAGGAGGATCAGCAGGGGAAAATAGATCGAAGCCCGGAATTCCTGGGTCATGCCGAAGGCGGTCGGCAGGAGGTAGAAGACCATCATCGGCATGAATGCCACGGTGGAACCGAAGATGATGACGCGGCTCTGCTGGCGCACCACCGGGGAGGGGCTGCGGAAGATACGCACCATGACCGTTGCCAGGAAGAAAGCCATTGCCCCGGCAATATACAGGTACCCCACCAGCCAGGTGTCGATGTAAGCGCGTGGTCCGCTTGGCAGAAGGATCTCGCGCGTGGCTGGAAGGAGTCCGATCCCCGCCAATACCCAGGGGAGGAAACGCATCCACGCGCGGCGGTCGACGAAGGGCATCTGCTGGGGGAAGACCAGCGCCAGGTGCGCCAGCGCGGCAGATGCAATGAACAAGCCCTGCGCCCAGAAGAGCACCACATGGTGCGAGCTGTTCATATCGAAGAAGGCGGTCGTGATCACGCTGACCGCGGCGGCAAAGATCAGGAAGGCCCGGCTGGCGCGCGTCTCGGCCCGCAGGCGGTAAGCCCATAAGCCAATGGCCAGGAACGTCAGACCGACCAGGTAGGGGATCACGAACAGGGTCACCAGGTCGCCCAGCCGGGCCTGGACCGGTGTGACCGTGACCGAGTACAGGCTGCCATCCCGGTGCTCGAATGTCAATTCTACAGGGGAGAAGCCGTTCTCCGCCAGGGCGGCGGAAATGGCATTGGAATTCAGGACATCCTGCCCGTTGACGGCCAGCAACTGGTCCGGCCAGGCCACCCCCGCCTCGCGGGCCGGCCAATCCTTGCCGCCGATCTTGCTGACCACGTTGTTCGGCTCAAGCAAAACCCCAATGAAAGGCTCCCGGTACCAGCGCAAGGCCCAAATGGGCGTTAGCACAACCATCGCCAGCGCAAGCAGGGCCGAGAAGACCGGTACAACGTGCAGCAGCCACTTTTTCAGGTTCATTCCGTTTGTCGTTTCTCCAGGCAGGTTATTCAGGGGCAGGCATCATTATACGCCAGAGTGCGACCGGAGCGCAATGTTTTCGGACTATTTTAGTGGGAATATGGGAACCATGCGATGCAACTGCAAGCCGTGCAGGCCTGTGGTTCCCCTCCCGGTGTGACCCATCCGTGGTGGCGCTGTTCGAGATGGCTGCCCGCGCGCTGGGCTTGGCGCACCGCCGGATGGTTTCCGGGGCAGGGCACGATGTTCAGATCATGGCGCATATCTGCCCGACGGCGATGATCTTCATCCCCAGCAAGGATGGGATCAGCCACAGCCCGGCGGAGTATTCCCGACCGGAGGATATCGAAGCCGGGGCGAATGTGCTCCTGCATACCGCGTTCAGGTTGGCGGGTGGGGCATGGGTTGAGATTGGGTTGATCACAGGCAGGAGATTGGCAACGAGTCGTAAGGTAAAATAAGGGTGTATGGAAGAGTTGAAACTGGATGATTTCCCCTTGAAAACTTTCGATAAGGTGCGGTATGTCGATACCGATCGCCAGGGGCATGTGAACAACGCGCTTTTTGCATCGTTCTTGGAAACAGGCAGGGTTGAAGTGCTTTACAATCCGGAATACTCCATTCTTTTGGATGGATCAAGTTTTGTGATTGTCTCTCTAAATTTGGAATTCCTGGAAGAAATCACATGGCCCGGTCAAGTGGACATTGGGACGGGGATATCGAAAATCGGGAATAGCTCGATAAGGATTTTTCAAAAATTGTTCCAGAATGCGAAATGTGTGGCCAATGCTGAAACGGTCATTGTTCAAGTCGATAATGGCAGCAGACGGAGCTCGCCGCTAACGGATGATGCAAAGAAAACTTTAAGCGGTTGGTTGCTACGCAAAATGGATGAGTAATAACAAGGATTCTCAATGATCTTGTTTGCACGAATCCATGGTTCAAAGTAGCGGGGCTTAGCATCTTGAAAGATTAATTCGATGTCTGACAATACCCTAACAAAACAAGTTCAATACGTTTTCCCAGTGCGCTTGATTTGTCTCGCATTGATTGGCCTTGCGATTTTGGCCGGCTGTCAACTGGTTGCGACTACGCCCATTTCTATTACCCCTACGCTCCCACTTCCTGCTGTAACCGAAACATCCACAACCATAGCGCCGGGTACATCTACTGCCACCTGGACGCCAGCGCCAACAGCACAAGCTGCAACCCTTACACCGACGGTTATCCCAACTGCCGAGAATGCTCCAATTGCGTTAATCGGAACGATCATCGATGGGACCGGGGCAGAACCGATCGAAGAGGGTGTGATCATCATCCAGGGAAGGATCATTACAGCCGTTGGGCCTCGCCAGGATGTGGAAATCCCTTCGGATGCCAATGTCATCGATTTGCACGGTTCGACCATCCTGCCCGGGTTTATCAATGCCCATATCCACAATGGGTATGCGCCTTTGCTACTGGAGATGTGGGCGCAAGCCGGTGTGACCACGGTCCGGGATTTGGGCGCACGGTATCCTTTTACCCTTTTCCCCACCCGCGACCTGAACAACACGGACCCCAATCTGGCAACCGTGCTATCTGCGGGCCCCCTCATCACGGTTCCGGGTGGCTATCCCATTGTCGGCAGTAATTTCCCATCTTTGGCAGTCGTAAGCCCCGAGCGCGCCGAACAGGAGGTCACCCAATTGATTGCCGATGGGGCGGACGTGATCAAGATCGTTGTCGATTCGGGCGATGGCCTACCGACGCTCTCCCTGGAAACGGCTTCCGCCATTGTGGAAACGGCCCACCGGTTGGGGGTTCCGGTTGCGGCCCATATCAGGAACTTGCGAGAACTGGAACTTGTCCTGGATGCGGGTATCGACGATTTCTCTCATATCGTGCCCGGACGGATCCCCGAGGATGTCCTCGAGCAAATCGTTGCGGAAAACGTATATTGGATCCCCACACTTGAGACCGCGGGCGGTTACGATGCAGGTAATATCCGCATATTTATCGATGCCGGTGGACAGATCGCTCTCGGCAACGATAGCGGGATGCTGCCCGGGATGGAGTTGGGCATGCCCCTGCGGGAGATCGAGTACCTGCAGGCGGCAGGCATGACGCCCATGGAGATCATCCTCGCTGCCACCCGGAATGCCGCCCACGTTTGTAACCGGGGAGATACGCTTGGCACGCTGGAAGTGGGCAAAATTGCCGATATCCTGGTGATCAATGGCGATCCCTTGGAAAACCTGGGAGCCTTGAAGGATGTGCGCATGGTTATCCATCAAGGCGTGATCGTTCGTGATTCAACTCGACCATAAGAGAATTCGTTAGGGTTTTCTCTGCGACCTTCGCAGTCTCGGCGGTTAAATCGGCATTCAATCCACTACAACCAAAGAACCGGTATGTACTGCTCGTTGTCAGTGAGTAGTCAGGTGCAGGCGTTCCAGAATGGTTTCGCCATCGGCCGTATCCGGCTCAACCAGCAGGCTATTTGGCACATCGATCCCGAACGGCACAGCTTCGACTGAAAGAATTCCCCTATGATCCATCTCCACCAGCACCAGTGCGCTTTGGCGGGTATCATCCAGCCCATATTGATCGAAGAGGGCGTTGCCCAGGCTGTAGAGTACCAGCGTCTTTCCGTCATCGAGCCAGGCGGATTCCTGCAGCACGTGCGGATGATGTCCCCAGATGACCGTTGCCCCGGCTTCCGCCAATCGACTGGCGATCTCTTTCTGGCGATTGCTGGCGCCGCCCTGGTATTCCATCCCCCAGTGGATCGAAATAATCACAATATTCCCTGCCTGGTGTTCTGCTTGAACGATTTCAACTGCTTGAGAAATATCGAGCGGAGCGGAAACATCATCGAGCGCAAGAATGGATAACCGCGATCCGTTGATTTCAAAGTTGACGGGTATCATGCCCGGCCCGACAGGCGTCAATCCCTGCTCCTGGAGAACTGCGATGGTTTCATCCCGCCCTGCTGGACCACAATCCAGGATGTGGTTGTTGGCCAGCGTGAGCACGTCCAGTCCCCACTCGCCCAGCCAGGCGGCGTTTTCAGGCGGGGCGCACAGCACGTAATCCGATTGGGTCTGGACGGGGGCGTCCGTCAGCGGGCTTTCCAGGTTGGCGAGTACCAGGTCTGCATCTGCAAGCTGGGGAGAAAGATAGGCGAAGGTTTCTTCTGATGGCTCCACGCCGCGTCCCAGCATCACATCCCCCAGGAAGGCCAGGGTAACCGGCTGGGAACTTGGACAGCATCCTATCAGAACAAGGAAAAGAGCGAAAAAGGGGATTAGCGGGTGCGAAGCACCCGCTAATCCCCTTTTTCGCATTCTTCTTTTAAG
>Ga0105093_10000911_pt1 | contig 11242 bp, 3 predicted proteins | sample PPLLak3March2015_2_FD_79111 | JGI IMG/M metagenome (GOLD analysis project Ga0105093, IMG submission 79111) | Freshwater sediment microbial communities from Prairie Pothole Lake near Jamestown, North Dakota, USA - PPLs Lake P8 Core (3) Depth... | ecosystem: Environmental > Aquatic > Freshwater >... | reverse complement strand
CTATAAAACTACGAGCGTTAGCACCATCATGTCTTAGTGATAAAATAGGAGTTCCATCACTGAGAGATGTAACTGTACCACTCATATCCCCATTATCACCAATCAACCACTGATCAGAATCTTGAACATTTTTAGTACCACCATCACCACGGATGATAGAATTATCAGTTAAATTTCCACTTGTTGAAGAAACAGCATAATTCGTAACATCAGTCCAAGGAAAATGCTCTGTTGCTACATAGTTAGTTAATTGATTGTGGTCAATATTAGTTGTTAAATTATGTGTATTTAAAATTGTATTATGATCAATAGTTGCTGTTGTGAAGTGAATGGATGAATCTCCAATATGTGTATCTATATCGCTATGTGTATTTGTTCCCTTACTTGTTAAAGCTGTATGATCAACAGGAAACTTATCATCAACATATTTCTTATCAACAAGTTCTGTATTATTGGCAAATGTTGGATGTGATTGATAATTTTGAATACCTGTTAAATTTCTTGTTCCGTCTGTTTTTAGATATTGTAAATGATCATCATTCCCCAAGTTTGATAAATCACTATGGGATACTACAACTGAACCACCACTTCCACCTCCCCCTTCTCTGTAGAATGGAAGTGGTCTTAAATCATAAATTTTTCCAGACCAAGTTGTAGTTTCTCTTGACCCCAATAAATATGCCAATTGAACATCATATTCTTTTACTGTAGGTGGATAATCAGGTAATGCACCCAATCTTGCATCAGATTCAGAATCGAATTGTTGAGTTCCATAGACTCCAATTAAATCTCCATCCAATACTCTGAATACAATATGCTTAACATATTTCCCCTCATCAAGTCTTGGAAGACATCTAAGAAGTACAGCATTTCCACTTCCACCAGTGCCAGTATATGGAGCCTCAAGTGTTATAGTTGTAGTCCCACCAGAAAAAGAAATCGCAGTAGTGGAATCTTCAATCGGGCACATGTGAAGCATACCGTCATTCTGGAAATAAATAAAATCATTAGTTGAAATACTGCCAGTATAGTCTCCACTTACAGTAACAGACGCACTACCATTTGTAAATGTAAAACTGGCAACAATAACTGATGATGCATCTTGTGTAAAATCATTCCATCTATCAGGAGGAAATACCCCGTTTCCACCATCAGGATTTGAATACCAATAATCTGACAGAAATCCATGACTTTCTATTTGAAATGAATTTCTGACTGTTGCAATTCCAATATCATCAACTGAATCTAAAAATGGTAAAGTATAATGTGCTAGCGCCCAATGAACATTAGCTTGAGAAGCAGCAATAGCTAATGGATTATTTGATGATGTTTGTAAACTACCACTGTCATCATGAATGAATGGCCCCAAACTTTCAAGAGCGGCAACAACTCTATTTCCTGAAGAATTAATATAACAAGGACAATTAATAACAGATGATAATCTTCCATCCCCATAACTAAAAAAGAACCCTAGATGAACAGAACTATTTGGAGAAGATTTAGTCTGAGAGTATTGAACATCACCATTAAAATCTACATACACATACCAGTTACCTTGAGTTAAATACCCAGCATCAATAATTTGTGTTGCAGACCATATTGATGAATATAAGACTTCGCCTGTAGTAATAAACCCGCGACCAGCTGAAACGTTTATTGTTGTATTATTTGTTGCATCAATCGTCAAAACATTTTCAGGTTCTACTCTTCCACTATACCCAACATTTGCATTCCATATTCCTTGCCAATCTAAAGCTGTTTTAACATTACCTGGATAAATTTCACTCTCAGGATATTTATATAAAATATTTACAGCTTGCTCTATATAAGATTTTCTATAATATAAAGCATCGCCACGTGTATCATTGTGATATTGTTGATGATCATCATCTCCCAATCCACCAAGCTCACCGTGATTGGTAAACCCAGGAACTAATCCTGATTCATTTGCATAAGCACGAACAATTACTGCTTGATCCTCATCATTTAAATTTATAGCTCCTTCTTTTACAATTAAATAACCTCTAAGAATAGCACCAACAAGAGCTACATTATAAAAATTAACATTATCAATAACAAGACCATCCCTTGCCAAACTCTTTGTGTTATATACTTTAGTGCCCCAAGTAATAGATACAACATTAGAAACTGGATAGTAGTATATCTTTTGAACTGTCCATTTATCTGTTGGGACAGATACTATATTTCCAGTTGCATCTTGATATAAATCTGGTTGGACAGTAGAATAAACTGTAGTTCTTTCACTATCGTATTTTTGATAGAAATAAGTATTGATTGGATTTTCATCAACTGAATCATACATATTTGGATCAAGTGGATCATTGGTCATATTTGCTGCAAATCTAAATGCTTTACCAGCAGTTCTTTTTAATTTTAAAGAAACTGCTGCTGGAGAAAACTCATTTCCAGCATAATTAATTGCCCCAAGAGCAATTGTTAAATCTTCTATTGATTTACCTGGCATGTACGCAGGAGTTGCATAATTAGCAACATTCGTAATTTCAGTTGAGCCAGGTGTGATTCCCCAAACTCTTGCAAGTACAATAACATTTCTTCTTTCTTTTGCAGTAAATTCAACATCAACAACTGTTGTAGTATCTCCTGTAGACCAGTTATATTCCAACCCAACCCATTTAATTAGAGTATCCTGCAAACCGGGGTCAAATGTAAAAGCATCCCATGATATTTTTTTAGTACGAGGATTATTTAAATCACTCATATCAGAGATTATACCAGTACCAGCAGTAACATCCAATAATTGATCATCTATAGAATTTTGAGAAACAAGACCACCTTGTAGTTTACCTGTTATACTCAAGTATGCTGCTATATCTATTTCAGTTTCATCTTTAGTAAAACCACCATCTGCTCTAATGTTAATATCGCCAGCATTCCAATCAGCTGACATTCCTCTTGTAGCATTTGTTGGGACATATTGTGTATGATCATCATTTGCAAGACCAGATAATTCATCATGTGTTAAAAAAGCATTTGTCCAAATCTCAGCTGTAGAATCATATAGTAATACTTGCCCTTGAGCTGGGTCTGAAGAAGGTTGAAGAGGCGCTTGATCCTCATTTTGACATTGACCTGTATGGTTAGCAACAACATCATCTAACTCTGCTAAATCTCCCGGAGAATGAACTCTTTCCGTAAAGAGAAATAAAATAACATCTCCCTCTCTATATACTGCAACAAATATAGATTCTAAAGTTGTCGCTAATACTTCCTGATGTAGACAAGTTAAAGAAATAAGAGAAGGATCAATTGAAAAATCATCTTCAGCAGAATATATTACTGCGTTTGTGCTATCAATAAATTCTAACGCCATTTATAACCTCCAAACTTCAATTCTAGCATTTCTAATTGAGACTGTTCCATTTTCACTACTAGAATAATCAATATCAATAGTATGATTTCCAGATGATAAATTAACAATTTCAAATCCACTAAAAGAAAACCATGAGTCTCTTGTAGACCCAACAGAACAATCACCAATAGTTGTAGTATTATCTATTTGAACTCTTGCATTGCATACTCTGTTTGAAAAAATTCCAGTTTCTGGATCATTTAATTCAGAATACCAGCTAACACGATAATCTCCAGCTATCGGAGCATTATATGTAAAACTCAATTTTTGTGTAAATGCTGTATTTGTTGTTGAAGACGTTGCATTGTCTTCTTTATAATCATAATCCTCAAATGATGTTCCTGATGATCCTGAACTTCCACTTGATCCTGAACTTCCACTTACACCACTAGACCCTGAAGTTCCCGAACTGCCCGAAGAGCCACTTGTACCAGACGACCCTGACGATCCAGAACTTCCGCTCGACCCAGATGTACCTGACGATCCAGAACTACCCGAACTGCCACTACTTCCTGAGCTACCACTTGTTCCACTTGTTCCAGACGATCCACTACTTCCTGAAGATCCTGATGTACCACTTGTTCCATCCTCCCCTGATGTACCACTTGATCCAGATGTTCCACTTACTCCTGACGATCCAGAAGTTCCTGAAGTTCCACTACTGCCTGATGAACCTGAACTTCCAGAGCTCCCAGACGATCCACTACTTCCTGAAGTTCCTGACGAACCGCTGGTTCCGTCTTCCCCTGTTTCTCCAGAAGACCCCGAAGTTCCTGATGAACCTGAGCTACCAGATGTTCCGCTTTCTCCACTCGACCCAGATGTGCCTGAGCTACCACCTGTTCCAGATGTGCCAGAACTTCCACTAGTTCCCGAAAGTCCACTCGAACCCGATGTTCCACTTGTACCTCCTGTTCCTGAGCTTCCGCTTGACCCAGATGTACCAGACAGACCTTGAATATCTACAGCTTTCCAAATATCATCTTCTGCATCAAATTGAAGTACATAACCATCTTGTCTATTTAAAACATTAACATCTGATAAATTTCTTAATGTCCCAGCTTGTTCTATTCTTACCAAAATACTTCCAGTTGTATCATGGGAAATAATTACTTGGCCAACAACAACAGTGTGCTCTGGAGGAATAGGAGGTGTCACATCATACTGTCCTGGAACATTGGTTAAGAATAAAGGAACACCAGGAGGAAAGTCTTCTGTATTAACATCATGAACTATTCCTCTTACTGTAACAAAACCATAATTACTATTTAAAATTTCATGGGTCGTTATACCAACTACTCTGAAAGAAACAAAACTAGATGCGTCAGACACTCCTACATCTATAGTAGGTACTTGATTATATGTTCCTGTAATATAAACTGCTACTCCATTTAAAATTGTATTCCCTGTATTATTATATACTCTTAAAAAAGTCTCTTGACCAATTTGTAAAGTAATCCCATTAATATCATTATAAAGAGCTAGGGTTTTTTCTTCTTTATCCCAAAATACTCTTCCTTCTTTCCAAGGAGGTTTTTCTTGATCTTTATTTGTATCGATATAATCTAATGCTATATTATTTTTATTTATAATAGTATCTGTATCTTTATCATATGCTAATGGTTGACCATCTATAGGTGCATTAACATCAAAAATGACTCTTGTTGTTCCATCTGTTCTTGCATATTGCTCATGGTCATCATGATGAAGTCCTGCTACTTCACTATGAGAAATAGCGCCACGGGTTTGTGTAATCGGATCACCATAAATATCAACCACAGTAATCCATCCGTTATCCATTGCCGATTGTAATTCATTAGATGCACGAATATCTTCTTCTCTAAATACAGTTTCTAAATCAAAATCAACTGTTGGATGGGTAATCGTATAGCCACCCAAGTCCCCAAAATTAATTGGGGATTGGGTGCCTGTTGTTGTTATTCTAAATGACATTTAGATTCTTCTCCTGAAGTAAGCTGTAACCAATGGTCTATCAATACTACTTCCATTACAATAGAATTGAATTCTATCACCTTCATTGAAATCACTATCTTTTGTATAATCATGATTTTCTCTTGCATTTGTAACTGTTAATGAATCAATAACTGTAACTGCATCATTTCTTCTTACTTCAATTGTATATGTTTGATTAGCTGCTTGCCCTGATACACCAATACCAACCAATGTAGCATTCCAAGGAAGAACATAACCATTTAGATTGGTTGGTACCCCATCGTATGTATATAAATATTGGTTAGTTACAGAAAGAGAATCTCTTGATGCACTATAGTTTACAACTGATACAGATAAAGTCTTTCCTCTTTCTATATCATTATAAACAACTTCATTTGCTGTTGAATCATAATAAACTCCATCTGCACTTGTCCCACTTGTACCAGATGATCCTGAACTACCAGATGTTCCACTACTACCACCTGTACCTGAACTTCCACTGGTGCCTGAAGACCCTGATGAACCAGATGTTCCACTTGATCCTGAACTTCCTGATGTACCACTACTTCCACTTGATCCTGAAGTACCAGAACTACCACCTGTACCAGATGTTCCTGAAGTCCCTGAAGTTCCACTTGATCCTGATGTACCAGCTTCTCCAGAAGAGCCTGAAGTTCCACTTGACCCTGATGTACCAGCGGTTCCTGAACTTCCACTTGTACCAGATGATCCACTTGACCCTGAACTTCCTGAACTTCCACTGGTGCCTGAAGACCCTGAAGAACCAGATGTACCATTAATACCAGAACTTCCACTTGTACCATTAATACCACTTGAACCAGAAGTACCTGAAGTCCCTGTATTTCCTGATGTACCAGAAGTACCACTTGTTCCAGCACCACCAACAAATATAGGTGTTGTTAAATATGATGCATGAGTTGTCCCTTCAAAATAAAAGTCAACATCAACGTTGCTTGTTGAATCTGCATATACTTTTAATCTCAATCTATCATCAACAGCAAAGTCAATTGGGCTTCCTTGAATAACATCCCATTCAATTGCTGCTGGTGTTAAACTATTAAGATCAGGTGAATCACCAGAAGCAATTAATGTTTCAACATCACCTGCTGTCAATCTATAAACTTCGAATCTTAAATTAGTATATCCAGCTGCATCACTAACTGCTGCATAAAATTTTGCAGTCCAAACACCAGCTGGCATTACTTCAAGAGCTGGGTCTCCAATTAATGTGTCCCATGTATCAATCAATGTTAATGAGGATACATTTTGTACAGTTACCATGTTCTCTGGTGCTTCACCTGGATCTCTTGAAAGTAATAAATTACTTGCAGAAGTTTCATCATGCAAGAAGTAAATTGATCCTCTTGGTGTTGCTCCAGAAGTACCAGATGATCCTGAACTTCCACTGGTGCCTGAAGACCCCGATGATCCACTTGACCCTGAACTTCCAGATGTACCACTACTACCTGAAGACCCTGATGTACCAGCTTCTCCAGATGACCCTGAAGTTCCACTTGATCCACTTGATCCACTTGATCCAGATGTTCCACTTGATCCAGATGACCCTGAACTTCCACTGGTGCCCGAAGACCCAGATGTTCCATCAATTCCTGATGTACCTGATGTACCTGAAGTTCCACTACTTCCGGATGTACCAGTTGTCCCTGAACTACCACTTGATCCTGAACTACCAGAAGACCCTGATGTTCCATTAATACCTGAAGACCCTGATGTCCCCGCTACTCCTGAAGACCCTGATGTTCCACTTGTCCCAGTTGCTCCAGAAATTACTACTTTACCACTAACAATGGATGTGGTGATTCCAGAATCTCCTATAATATTTAAAGTATCATTTGAAGATAAAGCTGAAATCGTTCCTGAATCTGTTTTAACTTGTACCCATTTCATTCCAGGAGTATATACAGGAACTCCTAATTGCAATCTAATCTGATCAACATAAAATCCAACTCCAGCTCCACCATAATACTCATTAATAACCATTTCTAATTTATCTACAGTTTGAGTTGATATACCAAAACTTGATTTTGGAATAGAAAGGGTTTGATATGTACTTGTATTAGAACTTACAAATCCATTATACCCATCTAGAATATAAGCTCTGTAACCAACTGGAGTAGTACCATTAAAAAACTGCAAAGACATATATTTTCTATTTGCCCATGCACCCTTTGACAAAATATGCAATTCAAGACTATCTACTCCCGACATGCTTTGAGTTGTTGATTTAGTAAAAGTAACCTTGTTGTTAGCAACAGCAGCAGTACCTTCAATATCTTTTGTTCCACTGAAAGGATTATTAGTTGATGCTTTATTGATGTTGGCACTATTTGAAACCGCTGCCCATTCCGCTGGGCTTCCTGCATCTTCCATATAAATAGCAACAACAGAAACTCCAGTAGGAGTAGTAGCTCCTGGATCTAAAGTAACAAATGAAATTTCAACTTGCGTAGCTTCATCAATTGATGGTTTAACTGGATTTGCGGATGGAGTTCCTTCAACTACACTAATATTACCATCTACATCTGCAACAAGAACATCAATTCTATATAAACTTGGGTCCGCCGCAGATAATGTAAGATCCCCACCAGCACTAGTATAATAATTTCCATTAATTATATATTCAAGTGCGCTAACATCAAATGTTAAACCAGTATCCCATGTAGCTCCACCTGAAATAAGTCCACTTGAAGTACCAAATATTTTTGAATCAACATAATTTTTTGTTGCGGTAGGTAGCCAAACAGCACCACCAACTGCATCATAATATAATACATATAAAGTATTAGTTGCTGTATTAATCCATTCAGACCCTACTGCATAACCATCTCCCGAATCATCATTTACAGTAGGGTTGGTTGTTGCAGTATAATTATTTTTTAGTTTAGTTACATTCTTCCATTTTGCAGACCCAGTGTCGTATTCCAATACCTGTTTATCAACCGGATCATTAACATCAAATATAACTCTTGATGTTCCGTCAGTAAAAGCATATTGTAAGTGATCATCTTGTTCTAATGATGCAAGCCCACTATGAGAAACAGCCGCTGTAGTATTATAAATTGGATTACCAAACTCATCTTCTACTGTAATCCATCCATTATCAATAGCAGCTTGAACATCAAGAGAATCTCTTATTTCTTCAGCTTTGAATTCTAATATTAAATCATAACCAACAGTTGGGTGTGTATACTGCCGATACCCCAAGTCATCAAAAATGACAGGTGTTTGTATGCCAGTTGTTGTAATTTTGAATGCCATTTTTTAAAATCTCCTCCTGAAGAATAAAGTAACTCTTGGATATTCAATATTTACTCCACTACAGAATATCTGGACTCTATCTCCAGCATTAAAGTCAGTATTTTTTGTACTGTCGTATTTAGAAAATTGATTTGATATAGTTAAAAAATCTACTGGTATTGCCCCTCCATTAACTCTAACCTGTGCAGACCATATTTGAGTATTAGATCTACCAGACATTGATATATGAATTAATGTGGCATTCCAAGGTAAAACAAAACCATTTAAATTTGTAGGAGTATTTCCTTCCCCTCTTAAATAAATATTCGTTACTATATCGTTATTTCTTCCTGCATCAGTTTGAATTGTTGCGATACCTAAATTCTTGTTTCTAGTTTCATCGTAATAATAAACATCCCCTGATGTTGAGTCTATAAAAATTGAAGGGAAAATGCTAGAGGTCCCAGATGTACCTGATGTACCGCTACTTCCGCTGACTCCTGAAGATGTTATATTGTCTCTAAGCATTTATAAATTTTTCCTTTTAAATGAATATAATTGGAGTAATCCCAAACTCGAATTTATATTTTGTTCTGATTTCTGCCATTGTTTAGTTCCTAAATTATTTTATGTATTGCATCTTTTACCATATCCGATGTTATCTGTTTTGAACATTCAAATTGTCTGTCAGTCCCTTTCTGTCTGGGACACCAATGCCAATCACCACGGTCAAATTTTTGAGTAGAGTCATTGAAACAACCATGACAAACTTTCTCATTTATAACCCGTTGAATCTTAGTTTCAAACTCTGCCCATTTTGCACTATACCCTGATATTAATATAACAGGTCTTTGTAAAGCCCAAGCCAACCACGAAGGTCCAGCACTCAACCCAATAAAGAAATCACAATGAGCAATATTTGTAATTGTTTCTTCTATTGGTTTATCATTCATTGTAATAACATTCTTCAAACTTGTTTTTTCTTTACTGATTGATACTACTTTATACCCAATACTATTTAAATAATCAACAACCTCTTGCCAACCATTTTGGTAATTCCAAAATTTACATTGGAATGTACTAAATTCAGATATTGCAACATACTTTTCTTTTATTTGTCTTGGACCTATTTTAACTCCTAGATTACAAATTATTTCATTGTGTTCTAATCCCAATATATTACTTGCAACATGTTGTAAAGGAACCTCTCTCCAATCAGTTTTATTTTTAAATAAATTTCCTTCCCAACATCCAACAGTATATGAAGCATATAAATTGTTTACAACACTTCCAGGGCTTACAAACTTTATGTTTCGATATGCACTAATAAATAAATTATTCCAAAATGTTGAAACATATAAAATACAATTATGTTTCTTTCTAAACTCTTCAGCTTTTGGAATCCATGCAATAGTATCTCCAAGAGATTTAGAATCAAAAGAAATTAAAACATTCTTTCCAGTACAATTGAATTTATGTTCATGTACCACCTTTCCGTTTCTAGTTATTCTTGTAAGCCAATTTGTAAACCATCTTCTATGTGGCTTTGTCCAAGTATTAATTCCCATCATTTGTTGATGAACACTTGAGTTGTTATCTGGGTCTAAGAAATCGAATATATAAAATGCCTTATCATTTGAGTCGCCCTTTACTTCAGCAAATGCACCATCAACAAAGTGAGTTGTATAAACAGCAGGAAGGGCAACAACAGATTTTACCTTTTTAGCTTCCAACTGAATCTCATCACCAAACCCTCTGTTTCCGGTTTCACATTTTGTAACTTTAAAATTAAATCTCTCAAGTAAATATTTTAAACTCTCTGGACTATGCCCGCTGAAATGTGTGTTCCCTTCGTGAGATTGACTCCCAAAAATTCTATGAACTTCGAACCACTTCTTTTCAGGTGGGGATTCCAACCAAATCTTTACTTCTCTTTCTAGATTTGGTAAATACATTATTATTGTTCCGTCAAGTTTTAAGACGCGTTCCCATTCTTCTAAAACTGAATAAACATCATTAATCATTATATGCTCAAACACATGAGAAGTATAGATCTCATCCACAGTTTCGTCTAAAAATGGTATAGCAGCAAGATCACATTTTAAATCAACCAAGCCAGTATTATTATATCGATCAATATTTACATAATCTTTCTTAATGTCATTTCCACACCCGAGATTCAATCTGACTTTTTTCTTTTCTGGAGTCTTGAATTTTACAAAACAATATTTATACAGATATGAACCGTAAACATAAGGTGTCTTCCCAGACAAATATTTCTTGCACTCATTAAACATGGAAAAATAATCAGACCCATCTTCAAGTTTATAGAAATCTGGGTTCCAATCTTGATTCACCATAAAGAAAATAACTTTACAACTTGAAAACTTTTCAACATTTTTATAATGAGTTTCTAAATCTTTTATATCTCGTAACATCACAAAGATGTAATCTAAATCTTTGGGAAATGAATCAAAGTATAAATCATGATCATAATAGACTTTCTTAATAAACTCTTGTTTGTCATTATCTAAATCAAACCCTATACACCCAACTTTCTTACTTTCCCTTTCTTCATTTAAATCACTATATAAAAATGCATATAGTTCTTCTCTGACG
>Ga0105093_10000907_pt1 | contig 11253 bp, 10 predicted proteins | sample PPLLak3March2015_2_FD_79111 | JGI IMG/M metagenome (GOLD analysis project Ga0105093, IMG submission 79111) | Freshwater sediment microbial communities from Prairie Pothole Lake near Jamestown, North Dakota, USA - PPLs Lake P8 Core (3) Depth... | ecosystem: Environmental > Aquatic > Freshwater >... | reverse complement strand
CGCCGAAACCGAGAAGCGCCATTCGAAGCGGAACGCCAGGTAGATGACGATGCCGATGACCACCAGCAGCAGCGCCATGGCTCCGTTCTCGGCGAGTTCCTTGCCGACCTGCGGGCCGACGAATTCGACGCGGCGCAACTGGGCGCCGGGCGCCTCGGCTTCCAGCGACTTCATGACCGATTCGCCCAATTGGGAGGTGTTCTGATCGGCTTTGAGCGGCAGGCGGATCATGACGTCCTGCGACGAGCCGAAGTTCTGTACCGAGAAGTCGTTGAAGCCGGACTTGCCGAGCGCGCCGCGAATCTTTTCGAGGTCGGCCGCCTGCTGGTAAGCGACCTCGATCAGCGTGCCGCCGGTGAATTCCACTGACAGGTGCAGACCCTTGCTGAACAGGAACACGACTGCCAGCAGGAAGGTTACCAGCGAAATGATGTTGAACTTCAGCGCATGGCGCATGAAGGGGATGTCTTTTTTGATGCGGAAAAATTCCATGACCGTTTTCCCTTATTTCTGGCCGTTGACCGCAGCAGAGCCGGTGCTGTTGCCCGGTTTCCAGATCTGGCCGATGGCCACCTTGGTCAACTTCTTCTGGCGACCGTAGATCAGATTGACCAGCGAACGCGAGACGACCACGGAGGAAAAAATCGAGGTCAGGATGCCGAGGCAGTGCACCACGGCAAAGCCGCGGATCGGACCGGAGCCGAAGATGAGCAGGGCGAGGCCGGCGATCAGCGTCGTGATGTTGGAGTCGAGAATGGTCCCGAAGGCGCGTTCATAGCCTTCCGAAATCGCCGCCTGCGGCGGCATGCCGGCGCGCAGCTCTTCCCGTATCCGTTCATTGATCAGCACGTTGGCGTCGATCGCCATCCCGAGCGTCAGCGCGATGGCGGCGATGCCGGGCAGGGTCAGCGTCGCCTGCAGCAGCGACAGTAGCGCGATCAGGAACAGCAGGTTGGAGGCCAGCGCCAGCACCGAGACGACACCGAACATCTGGTAATAGACGATCATGAACAAGGCGATGGCGGCGAAGCCCCACATCGTCGATTGGAAACCCTTCCTGATGTTGTCGGCGCCGAGCGAGGGGCCGATGGTGCGCTCCTCGATGATGTCCATCGGTGCTGCCAGCGAACCGGCGCGCAGCAGCAGCGCGGTGTCGTTGGCTTCCATGCTGCTCATGCGGCCGGAGATCTGCACGCGGCCGCCGCCGATTTCGGTACGGATGACCGGCGCGGTGACCACTTCGCCCTTGCCCTTTTCGATCAGCAGGATGGCCATGCGCTTGCCGACGTTGTCGCGCGTGATGTCCTTGAAAATGCGGGCGCCGGCGGAGTCGAGCGTCAGGTGCACGGCCGGCTCCTGCGTCTGGTTGTCGAAGCCGGGCTGGGCGTCGGTCAGGCGATCGCCGGTCAGCACGACCTGCTTCTTGACCAGCAGCGGCTGGCCGCCGCGTTCGTTGTAGACCTCGGTGCCGAACGGCGGATTGCCGGCCAGCGCCGCTTCCAGCGCGCCCGGCGAGTCGTCGACCATGCGGATTTCCAGGGTCGCGGTGCGGCCGAGGATGTCCTTGGCCTTGGCCGTGTCCTGCACGCCCGGCAACTGGACGACGATGCGGTCGGCGCCCTGCTGCTGGATCACCGGTTCGGCGACGCCGAGTTCGTTGATCCGGTTGTGCAGGGTGGTGATGTTCTGCTTGAGCGCGAATTCGCCGATTTTCATCTGCGCTTCCGGCTTCAGCGTGGCGACCAGCCTGAGGTCGCTGCCTTCGCCCTGCTCGGCAAGGGCCAGGTCGGGCTGGCTGTCGGCGATGGCGTTGCGCGCCTTGTCGCGCGTCTCGGCGTCGCGGAACTTGACGATCAGGCGGTCACCCTCGCGATTCACGCCGGCGTGGCGCAGGTTCTTGTCGCGCATGACGGTGCGCAGGTCGGCCGAAATCGAATCGAGGCGCTTGGTCAGCGCCCCCTTCATATCCACCTGGAGCAGGAAATGCACGCCGCCGCGCAGGTCGAGGCCGAGGTACATCGGCAGCGCGTGCAGCGCGGTCAACCAGCCCGGGGAAGCCGAAAGCAGGTTGAGGGCGACGACGTACTGCGGGTCGGCCGGATCCGGGTTGAAGGTTTTTTCCAGGATGTCCTTCGCCTTCAACTGGGTATCGGTATCCCGGAGCCGGGTCTTGACGCCGTTGAAGTCGAGCTGGATGCCTTCATGGGTGATGGCGGCGCCCTTCAGGGACTCCTCGACGCGGGCCAGGGTCTTCTGGTCAACTTTGAGCGTGGCCTTGGCGCTCGAGACCTGCACCGCCGGCGATTCGCCGAAGAAGTTGGGCAGGGTGTAGGTAAAACCCAGCACCAGCGCGACAGCGACGGTGATGTACTTCCAGAGTGGGTAGCGATTCATAGTGGCTTCAAAAGCTGAAAGGCGGCCTCGGGCCGCCCTTCGGGGGTGGTTACAGCGCCTTCAGCGAGCCCTTCGGCAGGACCAGGCCGATGGACGGCTTTTGCACGACGACTTCGGTGCCGGCGGCGATTTCGACGGTCACATAGTTTTCGTCAACCTTGACGATCCTGCCGAGAATGCCGCCCTGGGTGACCACTTCGTCGCCCTTGGACAGCGCGGCAATCAGCGCCTTGTGTTCCTTGGCCTTTTTCATCTGCGGGCGGATCATCAGGAACCACAGCACGACGAACATCAGGATCATCGGCAGCAGCTGCATCAAGCCGCCGGTGGGGTCAGCGGAGGCAGCAGCGGTCTGGGCGTGGGCGAGACTAATCATGGAAAACTCCTGAAAGCGAATAATTCGAAGCCCCGCATTCTATCACTGCCCGGACGAACGATCGCGGGCAAAGCCGGCGGCCCATTCATCCAGCGTGCCGGCCTCGATGGCGGCGCGCATTTCAGCCATGATCGTCTGATAGAAATGCAGGTTGTGGATGGTGTTGAGCATGCTGCCGAGAATCTCGCCGGCGCGGAACAGATGGTGCAGGTAGGCGCGGCTGAATTGGGTGCAGGTGTAGCAGCTGCAGGACGGGTCGAGCGGGCCGGTGTCGGTCTTGTGCCGGGCGTTCTTGATCTTGATGTCGCCGAAGCGGGTGAACAGGTGGCCGTTGCGGGCGTTGCGCGTCGGCATCACGCAGTCGAACATGTCGATGCCGGCTTTTACCGAATGCACCAGGTCTTCCGGCGTGCCGACGCCCATCAGGTAGCGCAGCTTGTGCGTCGGCATTTTCGGCGCGACATGGGCGAGGATGCGCTGCATGTCCTCCTTAGGCTCGCCGACCGAGAGGCCGCCGATGGCCATGCCGTCGAAGCCGATGTCGTCCAGCCCGGCCAGCGACTCGTCGCGCAGGTCTTCGTACATGCCGCCCTGGACGATGCCGAACAGCGCGTTGCGGTTTTCAAGCTGGTTGTGCTCGTCGCGGCTGCGTTGCGCCCAGCGCATGCTTAAACGCATCGACTTGGCCGCTTCGTCGCGCGTTGCCGGGTAGGGCGTGCATTCATCGAAGATCATGACGATGTCGGAATTCAGAACCTTCTGAATCTGCATCGAGATTTCCGGCGTCAGGAAGAGCTTGGTGCCGTCGTGCGGCGACGAAAACTTGACGCCTTCCTCGCTGATCTTGCGCATGGCGCCGAGCGAGAAAACCTGGAAGCCACCGGAGTCGGTCAGGATCGGTTTCTGCCAGCCCATGAAGTCGTGCAGGCCGTTGTGGGCCTTGATGACATCGAGCCCCGGCCGCAGCCAGAGGTGGAAGGTATTGCCGAGACAGATCTGCGCGCCGATGTCGTGCAGCGAAGCCGGTGTCATCGCCTTGACAGTGCCATAGGTGCCGACCGGCATAAATACGGGGGTCTGGACGACGCCGTGGGTCAGTGTCAGCGTGCCGCGGCGCGCCGCGCCGTCGGTTTTCAGGAGTTCAAACTGCATCGGATTTTTCCAGAAGCATGGCGTCGCCGTAGCTGAAGAAGCGGTAGCGTTCAGCCACGGCGTGGGCGTAGGCGGCGCGGATGTTGTCGAAGCCGGCAAAGGCCGAAACGAGCATCAACAGCGTCGATTTCGGCAGGTGGAAGTTGGTGATCAGCCGGTCAACGACCTTGAAGCGGTAGCCGGGGGTGATGAAGATGTCGGTCTCGGCCGGGCCGGATTTTACCGTGCCGTCGGCCGGGTTTGCCATACTCGCGGCCGACTCCAGCGCGCGCAGGCTGGTGGTGCCGACAGCGATCACCCGGCCCCCGGCGGCACGGGTGGCGGCAATGGCGGCGGCGGTGGCTTGCGGAATCTCGAAGCGTTCGCTGTGCATCTTGTGCTCGGCGATCTTGTCGACGCGCACCGGCTGGTAGGTACCGGCGCCGACATGCAGGGTCAGGAAGGCGGTGTTGATGCCTTGGGCGCGCAGGGTTTCCAGCATCGCCTCGTCGAAATGCAGGCCGGCGGTGGGGGCGGCGACGGCGCCCGGTTCGCGGGCATAGACCGTCTGATAGCGCGTTTCATCGGCGCCGTCGGCCGGATGTTCGATGTAGGGCGGCAGCGGCAGCTTGCCGTGGTGCTCGGCTAAATCCCACAGACTGCCCCGGTCGACGGTCTCCAGGGCAAAGAATTCGCCGCTCGCTCCTGCCCGGCCGGTGACGACGACCTCGAAGGCATCGGCCAGCTTCAGCTTCGTCCCCGGTTTTGGCGACTTGCTGGCGCGGACCTGGGCGATGGCGTGCGTCGCGTCGACGATGCGTTCGAGCAGCACCTCGACCTGGCCGCCGCTTTCCTTGTGGCCGAAAAAGCGCGCCTTGATGACGCGGGTGTCGTTGAATACCAGCAGGTCGCCGGCCGTGAGCAATTTGGGCAAGTCGGCAAATTGGCGGTCAAATTGCTGTTGACCGCAGACGTGCAACATCCGGCTGCCGCTGCGTTCGGCAGCCGGATGCTGGGCGATCAGTTCGGGCGGCAGGGGAAAGTCGAAGTCGTCGACGGTCAGCGACATGCCCTGGTCAAAAAGGTGACGCCCTGCCTGCCCATGCTCATTCCTGGCCAGGGTTGAGGATCTTCTCGCCGAACATCTTGGCGACGGCGCGCTGGTTAGTCAGCAGCGCCATCTCGAATGGTTCCGGCTGGACCCGGAGCTCGAGCTCCTTGGTCGCCGAGAAGCCGCCAACGCCACCGACGTTGAGGCCGCCGAAGCGTGCGGCGATGGCCGCAACATTGAGGGCCACCAGCGCGGCGTTCTTGGCGGTGTCCATGGTGGCCGTGCCATCGCTGGTCGTGTTGATCAGCACGCCGATCTCGCCGGTTTCGGCAATTTCCTGCAGCGACACCCGCGCCTTGTCGCCGGCAGGCGTGATGAAGGCGTAGCGGGAGACGAAATCGACGAAGCTCGCCGCCGCCTTGGTCGACACCTTGCCGCCGCTCCAGAAGCTGGTGTCGGGCGCGAGTTGCCCGCCGAGTATGGTCAGGCGCACCTTGAGTACGGTGGCGTCGAGCTTCTTGGCGATCTTCTCTTCGGCCTGCTGGGTCTGGTGCGCCGAGAAACCGCCAGAGAAGCGCGAACCGAAGGTCAGGAAGTTGTCCTGCCGGGGTTTGGTGAATGGGGCGTTGAAGGTCGCGATGAACTGGGTCTCGTCGATCAGGTGCAGCGGCAGGTTCCTGGCGCTGAAGAAAAGGCCCTTGCCGGCCTTGGCATCCTGCTCGCTGGGCAGGGGCGTGATTGCGTCGGCGGCGAGCTCGGCGAACTCGGGCAGGGCGGCCAGCTCCTCGTGCGGAACGACCTGGATGCCCTGCGCGGCAAGTTCCTCGACGGTCTGCGCGTAGAACTTGTCGGTGATCGCCTGGAATTGCGCGTTGTCGCCGCCGACCAGCTTGATCGACACGTCCGAATCGGCACCGATCATCGCTTCGAAGCCGCTGAGCGATTTCGTGTACTTGAGCTCGGTCACATAGTCGACCATGTAGCTGGTAATTACGACGCGCTTGAGTCCGGCCAGCGCTGCCGGTCTTTCGACCCTGACGAACTTCGTCGCCTGCGCCTTGATGTCGCCGGCCGGATCGAGGTCTGCCGCGCTGGCCGAACCGATGGCCATGGCGCAGGCGACAGCGAAATAAGCTTTCCTTGTCGATGCGTTCATTTTGGATATCTCCGGGGGTGGGGGGCAGGCGTGATTCTAGCAATCCCGGGCACCGGAGTAATGACTCTGAATTAGAAAATTTCCGGTGGAAACGAACAAGGCTTTCGCGAACGAGAGCCTTGTCATGTCGAGCTGGGCTGCTAAGGGCGATGGCCTCCAGGATAGTAATCGTCTCCTTCCTGAGTAAAGCCGCCCCTTGAGTGTCGGCTCAGGAGAATTGGCATCGGGCAGGTTATAACCGGGTCCGGCCTGATGACGATTGAAAACTCTCGAACGGCTTGGTACGACCTGCTACCCTCGTTTGTGCCGTCAGAAGTTCAACGGCAAATATCCGAGTGGAAGTGTCGTTCGATGCAACCACTCACGGACAACAACTCGGCCAAAATATCCGCTCGTATTAGCAAATCACCCAGTCGCCCGGGTTCCAGCTACTTGCTCCTGAGTAACTCAGTATCCTTCATTGATCGCCCTTGCCGGCTCAACTCGGATCGAAGTCGATCTTCGCGGCAAATCCAGCGTTACCGGGCAATCCCTTGATCAGATCAGTGGCTGCGATCAATGCTTCGTTTTCTCCGCCCTTGACGGTGAGGTGCTCGTCGTCCGGCATGGGAGCGCCAACCGAAAGCGGGATGATGCTGGCCTTGCCTTGGCCGCGCACGTCCGCAAAATCAGCGACCAAGTAGTACTTGCGGAACATTTCCGCACCATCGTCGGCAGTTCGAATCAGCTTGAACGTGGCAGTGATCATTTGGTTGCACCCCATTCTTTCCCGAAAATTTATCGAAATGACGTATTCGGCCGAACTGGTCACCTCTTCGGGGTGTTTTTTCTGGCCTTTTGTTGCGTAGTGCACCACAAGCGCCCCAAGAGCCATTCTTAAGGCCTGACAAGAAAAAGGCTTTCATCGCTGAAAGCCTTGTCCTGTCTTGCTGGTGCCCCGAGCCAGACTCGAACTGGCACACCTTTCGGCGGCGGATTTTGAATCCGCTGCGTCTACCGATTCCGCCATCGGGGCGAATGGAGGCAGGATTATCCCCGAATCACTTCTTTGGTTCAAGCGACTCGGCGCAGGGAAAGGTTTTCGAGAGCGCGGCGGCGACCAGCGTCGCCGTACTATTCTCGGGATTCGGCGGCTGCCGGTCGAGGTGGGCGAGGACAGAGCGCACCAGACGGTAGGAGAGGTCGGGGCTTTTGGGCAGGCAGAAGGCGTTGAGCTTGACGCCTACCGATTCGGACAGAAAGTCGCTGATTGCGTAGCCGTCGGCAAAGCCTTCGATGTAGCCGATGCAGCGCGCGCCTCGGGGAGACTGGAAGACATTCGGGCTGGCGGCATTGGCCGCGAAGGCGCCCTCGGCAGCCAGGCAGTCATCGCGCAGTTCCTTGCCGGAATAGGCGTGCGCCGGGAGGGCGAAAAAAGTGGCGAAAAGCAGTAACCACTTCATGCTCGTTCAAACCAGTCGAGTTTGGCGTGCAGGTTGACGACACTGCCGACGACGATCAGCGCCGGCGGCTTGATGCCGGTTTCCTCGATGCGCTGCGCCAGGGTGCCGAGGGTGGCGAGCAGGGTCTGCTGGTCGGGGAGGGTGCCGTTGCGGATGACGGCCGCCGGGGTCAGCGAGGGCAGGCCGTGCTTGATCATCTGCCGGCAGATTTCGCCAGCGGCGCCGATGCCCATGTAGAAGACGACGGTCTGGTTGGGCCGGGCGAGCGCTGCCCAGTCGAGATTCACCGTGCCGTCCTTGAGGTGGCCGGTAACGAAAGTCACCGCCTGGGCGTGGTCGCGATGGGTCAGCGGAAAGCCGGAGTAGGCGGCGCAACCGGCTGCGGCGGTAACTCCAGGTACCACTTCGAAGGGAATGCCGGAAGCGGCGAGCGCTTCCAGTTCCTCGCCGCCGCGCCCGAAAATGAACGGGTCGCCGCCCTTCAGGCGGACCACCGACAACCCTTCGCGCGCCAGGTCGACGAGCAGGTTGTTGATCGACGCCTGCGGCAACGTATGGTTGGATGCTTCCTTGCCTGCGTAGATGCGGCGGGCGTCGGCACGTGCCAGATTCATGATGCCGTCGCCGACCAGATGGTCGAAAACCAGGGCGTCGGCCAAGGCAATCAGGCGCGCCGCCTTGACCGTGAGCAGGTCCGGGTCGCCGGGGCCGGCGCCGATCAGCCAGACCTTGCCGGCTTCAAGTGTTTTTTGCGTTTCCATGGAGCCAATTGATTCTGCGGGTGCTCATCCTAATGCGGTAAGCCTTGCCTGCCAATAGGCGGCAGAAGCCGCGTCGAGAAAACTACTACCAAAGTACTATAAAACTAGCCCGTAGTGCTTATAAGTGATTGAATGTAAATGATTCATTATGCAAAAAATATTGATCGGCATCAAGGATGACAATTCGGGTCAGGTTCAACCTGACGCCTATCGCGCTGGGGAGCCGGCGTGCCCTGTTTTGATCCAAGGAGAGAGAAGATGAAGAAGACCGTAGTGGGGATGTTGACGATGACCGCCATGGCTTTTGCCATGGGTTCCGCCTTCGCTCAGGACGCCGCCAAGGCCCCTGAAATGACTGCAGCCGAAAAGGAACAGTCCAAGAAGATTTACTTCGAGCGTTGTGCCGGCTGCCACGGTGTGCTGCGCAAGGGCGCGACCGGCAAGAATCTCGAGCCGCACTGGAGCAAGAAGGACAAGGACGGCAACGTCACCGAAGGCGGCACGCTGAAGCTCGGCCAGACCCGTCTGGAAAAGATCATCGGCTACGGTACGGACGGCGGCATGGTCAACTTCGACGACATCCTGACCAAGGAAGAAATCGCCCTCATGTCCAAGTACATCCAGAACACACCGGATGTACCGCCTGAGTACAGCTTCAAGGACATCACGGATTCGTGGAAAGTGATCGTTCCGGTCGACAAGCGCCCGACCAAGCAGATGAACAAGATCAACTTGAAGAACGTTTTCTCGGTCACCCTGCGCGATACCGGCGAGGTTGCCCTGATCGACGGCGACACCAAGGAGATTGTCAGTATCGTCAAGACCGGCTACGCGGTGCACATTTCCCGCCTCTCCGCGTCCGGCCGCTACGTTTACGTGATCGGTCGCGATGGCCGCCTGAGCCTGATTGATCTCTGGATGGAAAAGCCGGCGGTCGTGGCTGAGGTCAAGATCGGCTTCGATGCCCGCTCGGTCGACACTTCCAAGTTCAAGGGCTTCGAGGACAAGTACGCGATTGCCGGTTCCTACTGGCCGCCCCAGTACACGATCATGGACGGCGATACGCTGAAGCCGCTCAAGGTCGTCTCAACCCGCGGCATGACCGTCGATGGCGAGTACCATCCGGAGCCGCGTGTGGCGTCCATCGTATCGTCTTTCATCAAGCCGGAATGGGTCGTCAACATCAAGGAAACCGGGCAGATCCTGCTGGTCGATTACTCCGACATCAAGAACCTGAAGACCACCACCATCGATTCCGCCAAGTTCCTGCATGACGGTGGCTGGGACGCGTCCAAGCGTTACTTCCTGGTGGCGGCCAATGCCTCCAACAAGATTGCCGCGGTCGACACCAAGACCGGCAAGCTGGCGGCGCTGATCGATACCGCCAAGATCCCGCACCCGGGTCGCGGCGCAAACTTCACCCATCCGAAGTTCGGCCCCGTCTGGGCGACCGGGCACCTTGGCGCCGATGTCGTGACGCTGATCAGCACGCCGTCCGACGAGAAGAAGAATGCCCAGTACAAGCAGAACAACTGGAAGGTCGTTCAGGAAGTCAAGCACGTGCCGGGCAACCTGTTCGTCAAGACCCATCCGAAGTCCAAGCACCTGTGGGCCGATTCGCCGCAGAATCCCGACAAGACCCTGGCCGAATCCGTTGCCGTGTGGGACATGGCCGACCTGTCCAAGCCTAAGGCCGTGATCAACGTCGCCAAGGATTCCGGTCTGCCGGAAACCAAGGCCACGAAGCGTGCGGTGCACCCGGAATACTCGGCTGACGGCAAGGAAGTCTGGATCTCCCTATGGGGCGGTAAGACCGACCAGTCGGCCATCGTTGTTTATGACGATGCAACGCTGAAGGTCAAGAAGGTGATCACCGATCCGAAGATGATCACCCCGACCGGCAAGTTCAACGTCTACAACACGCAGCACGACATCTACTGATTTGGCGCTAGCCTGATTCTGTAATGAAAACGGGGGCGCAAGCCCCCGTCTCGTATGTAAAACGGAGATAACGATGAACCATAAATTGACCTCGCTGTTTGTAACAGCGGCCCTGATGACGCTCGGTTCGCAGCTTGCCCTGGCAGCGCCCGACTGGAGCAAGGCGCCGACGAAAAACATTCCTGTCATTCATACTGGTGTTGCACCGATCGAATGGGTACAGAGCCGTGACCATAGCGGCGCTAGCGGCTTGAAGAAGGGCGAGACCTGTGCCGGTTGCCACAACGATGGCGGCAAGCTGGATATCGACCTCAAGCGTCTGGCGAGCAAGGAAATGGAACCGAAGGGTGCGCCGAAGACGATGACCTTTCCGGTGGGAGTTCAGTCGGCCTATGACGCCAACAATCTGTATGTGCGTCTGACCTTCAAGGCGCCCGCCGGTGGTTTCGACAAGTCCGACAAGGACAATGAAGTCAAGGCCACGGTGATGTTCCCGAACGACAAGGTGCCGCTGGCCGAGCAGGCCGGTTGCTGGGGCGCCTGCCACAAGGACGCACGCACCATGCCGGGCGCCGACGACAAGAAGAGCAAGTATGCGACGCCGGGCGCGATGGACCTGATGCAGTGGGCGAGCGGTGGCAAGGTAGCTGATGGCTCGGTCACCGACAAGCGCAGCATGGAAGGCGGCAAGGCGGGCGTGACGGCGGAAGGCAGCAAATCCGGCGATACCTATACCGTGACCTTCACCCGCAAGCTGGCTGGTGGCGTCAATCTTGCGCCAGGCAAGGCGGTACCATTCGGCGTGGCCATCCACGCCGACCATGCCGGCGGCCGTTTCCATCACGTTTCGTTCAACCATACTATCGGCCTCGGCACCGATGGCGACGTGAAGGCTGTTAAGCAGTAAGCGCGATGACTGTCCGGAGTTCATGATGTCCGCCGGATCGAGGCAATTGAAGTGGGCGCCGGCTATGCTGGCGCTCGTTTCATTTGCCGCCCTG
>Ga0105093_10000903_pt1 | contig 11280 bp, 11 predicted proteins | sample PPLLak3March2015_2_FD_79111 | JGI IMG/M metagenome (GOLD analysis project Ga0105093, IMG submission 79111) | Freshwater sediment microbial communities from Prairie Pothole Lake near Jamestown, North Dakota, USA - PPLs Lake P8 Core (3) Depth... | ecosystem: Environmental > Aquatic > Freshwater >... | reverse complement strand
TGGATGTTGCCGGATGGCGTGGTCTCGGGGGTGTTGAAATCACCATGGGCATCCACCCAGATGACGCCGATCTTCTTGTGCCGGGCGGCACCCCGGATGGAACCGAGTGCGACCGCATGATCGCCGCCCAGCACGAGGGGGAAGTCGCCATCCCCGACGGTCTTGGCAACGAAATCGGTCAGCTGGCGCATGGCAGGCACAATGGCATCGATGTACTTGAGTTTCGGCTCGGTGGCCTTGCAAGTCTCGGCGATGGGCGTTGGGACGTTGCCGCGGTCTTCGACCGAGTAACCCAGGGCTTCCAGTTTGTTGCGCAGGCCGGCGTAACGGATGGCGCTGGGGCCCATATCCACACCGCGCCGGTCAGCGCCGAGATCGAGGGGGATGCCGATGATGTCGATTTGCATGGTTGCCTCCAAAAGGTTTGTTCGAACCACCGTGATGCAAAACATAGAGACCCGGTTTCTAGCAGAAACCGGGTCTTTATAGTCTCTGCTGATGGTCAGGCTGTCCTGTAATACCCGACATCCACCGAATAGACCCGGCCGCGTTTGACCACCTGTTTCACCAGGTTCGTCCCAAAACGGTAGCCGAGATGGCGGTAATCCGGCACGGATAGGATGAGCATATCGGCCTGTTTGCCCTCTTCGATGGAGCCGATCCGGTCGGCGCGGCGGATGGCGTGGGCGGCGTTGATGGTGGAGGCCGCAATCGCCTGGGCTGGGGTCAGCTTCATGTAGCGGCAGGCAAGGGCGATCGCAAACTGCATCGATTCGTTCCAGGCCGTGCCGGGGTTGCAGTCAGTGGCCAGGGCCAGGATGCCGCCGGCGTCGATGATCTTTTCGGCGGGCGTGTAATCCTGCTCTGCCAGGCCAAACGGTGTGCAGGGCAGCGAGACTGCCACAGTATCCGATCTCCCCAAGGCGGCAATATCGGCATCCGAGGTTTTCACCAGGTGGTCCGCCGAGACCGCACCCAGCTCAACCGCCAGGCTGGCGCCGCCGAGGTTGTCGAACTCATCGGCATGGATCTTGAGCGGGAAGCCGAGTTCCTTGGCCCTGGTCAGGATCTGGCGTGACTGAACCAGGTTGAAGGCCTTGTTCTCACAGAAGACATCCACGAAGGGCAGGGGCAGGCGCGGCGCATGCGTCCCCCACCACTGGCAGACAATGGGCAGCATGGTTTCGGTGATTAGGTCGGTGTACCCTTGCGGATCATCCTTGTACTCGGGGGCAATGGCATGCGCGCCAAGGAACGTGAAAACCAATTCCAACGGGCTTTCATCATCCAACGCCAGCAGGGCCTTGAGCAATCTCAGTTCCGTGGCGGTCTGGAGACCGTAGCCGGTCTTGGCTTCGGCGGTGGTGGTACCGTGGGCGAACATACGCAGCAGGCGTGGACTGGTTTGGGCGATCAGGGTTTCGATGGATGCCGTCCGGGTGGTGCGCACGGTCGAAAGGATCCCGCCGCCGGAAGCCAGGATATCCAGATAGTGCATACCGGACATCTTCATGGCGAACTCGGCGGAACGATCCCCGCCCCAGATGATGTGGGTGTGCGGGTCGACGAAACCAGGCATGACCACGCAGCCGCTGGCATCCAGCGCAGGTTCTCCCGGTACGGAAGCGCGCAGTTCATCGGTTTTGCCGATGGCGGCGATCTTCTCGTCCCGGATCAACACTGCGCCGTTCTCGATGATGCCGAGGTTGCCGAGGTCGCGGCCGCGCTGCGGGCCGCCCTTGAGGGTCAGGAGTTGGGTGGCAGAATGGATAAGCATGGATTAATTTAACCACAGATGTGGAAAGATGAACACTGTTCGATGTGTTTTACGGTAACTTTTTTGATATTTGCCTGACTGCGACCAATGCCAGGAAATTGAAGCCAATCGATGCCCACGTGACCGCTGGAAAACCAATTCCATACAGCACCGGCGCCAGGAAAGCCCCGGTGGCGCGTCCCAGGGACAACCCGGCAATGTTGAAAGCCATCAAGGTGGCCCGCGCCTTGGGCATTACTTCGGTCATCAGTGGGATTTCACTGACCAGCATGAATTCGAATGAGATATAGAACAAAAACAAGCCGACCAGTGCCCCAACGGTCGAACGCCCGAGGAGCGGCAATGCCAGCGCTGCGGCACAATTCAATAGCAGGCCCAGCGCCACAGCGCGCGGTTTGCCCAGCCGGTCGGCGAAGGCGGCTACCAGACCCTCCGCGCCGAGTTCCGAGATGCCGATGACTGCCGATGCCCCGGCCAGAGCGGCCAGCTGCAGTCCGAACGAATCCTCCAGCCAGACGCCAAAAATCAGGTTGACCACTTCGTTGGCTGCCGAAGCGAACAGGCCGATGCCCAGTCCCATCCAAGCTGCAGGGGATGCAATCACGGTCTGGAAGTTGGCATACAGGCGGGTGGATGTCGCCGATCTTGACTGGTCTGATGGCAGCGCCTTGAACAACAACAGCATGGAGAGCAAGGCCATGATCCCGAATAGCGGAAAGGGGGCCAGCCAGCCCCACCTTGCGATCAGGAAACCGGCCACCGGCACGCCGACGATGAAGGCCAGTGACCAGCCCATCTCGGTCAATGCCAGAACCAGTCCGCGGCGCTGGTAGGGAACCCGATCACCCAGGAAGGCCTGCATGGATGGGTCGAACAGGTACTTGCTGACCGTTCCAAGGATCAGGGCAATTGCCAGGGTCGGGTAGGTGGGCCAGAAAACCACCAGTCCCATGCCAAACAGGAACAGCCCCAGGCTCAAGAGCATGCCAAACTTGCGGCCGCGCGGCTCGATGAACGGGAAGATAAATGGAACCAGTGCGCCAGCCAATGCCCGGTTGGCCAGCAGGCGCGCCAAGACATCCACTTCAACACCCAGGCTGCGCGCGAAGATTCCCAGGAATGGGTAGGCCATCCGGTGCAGGGTGTTGAAGAAGGTCCGGATGGCGGTGAAGGCGGGGAGGAGGTAGCGGAGGCGAGTCAACGATTCAGCGATTCAGCGAGTCAGCGAGTCAGCGAGGCGGGGAGGCGGGGAGGGGTTAGCGGTTTTGGAATTTGCGTTGGTGGTTGATCTCGGTGACGAGCAGGGCGATGACTTCATCCACAAGGCTCAGGCGATGCTCGAGCACTTCTGACGATGGGATGAAGCGACGGCCGCGGAAGTACCATCCTTTCGTTTCCCGTGCAGAAGCGAGTGCAACCCGGTAGTGGTAAAGCAGTTCCTTGCCATATCCGCGTCCCAGGCCTTCTTCGAGGTTCGCCGGGACCGATGATGAACTTCGAACGATCTGATCGGCCAAAGACCTGCCGCGCCAGTCTTTCAGCCAGTTTTCCGTATCTTCCCAGAACAGGTCATGCAGGTAGAGCGCTTTGCGGTAGCCAGCAAACTTCCAGACAGGCTCATCCTTGATCCGTGCCGGAACTTCTTTTTCCCACGTGTCGAAGTCCATGGTTTTATCCTCCTATAGATTCAGCGAGTCAGCGAGGCGGTGAGTCAGCGAGTCAATTGATTCGCTGAATCGCTGATTCGTTGAATCGAATAAACGTCCGTGTCAACAAATACGCCGCAAACAGCGTAAGCAGATTCAACCCAATGAAGAATACCTGGATATTCACCAACCCCGAACTGAAGATCGGCGAGGGCGGCGGGTGCATGATGTATTCGGCGGAGGCAAAGGCGAGGCGCAGGGCGATGATGAAGGCCAGGTTGGCGCTCGAGGTGAGCCAGGGCTTGTGGATGAGCCACAGGCCGAACTGCAGCAGCAGCCCGACCACGGCAAAGGTCAATGCCAGGCGGAAGCGCGGCTCGGCCAGAAATAATCCGCTCCAGTTGGCTTGCATGGCCCACAGCGAGAGCGGCAGGTAGGTGACCCAGAAGAGGATGCCTGTCCAGCCCAAGGCGCGCGACCAGCGGTTGAACTTGTCAGCCCGCGCACCAGCCAGGAGCGGCAGTCCCAGCAAGCCGAGCAAACCCACCAATCCGGCCAGCCCGGCGGCCAGGAAGGCGATCTCGGCCGTCAGCACCCACGCCCCGTGCAGGTAGACGATCCGCACGTTGGAGCCCAGGGATTTCTCCTCCGGCCCCAAGAAGGCCAGCAGGGCGATCGCGATCAAACAGATGACGAACCAGAAAAGAGGGGATTTGAAGATTTTGAACATGGGCTTGATTGTACTGGAAAAATTGTTGCGAAGGCGCTAATGGTAGGCAGTTTTTCCCCAACAGGAGACTGCTTCGCTTTGCTCGCAGTGACACCAGTATTTTGTGGTTAAATTGGCCCATGAAACCCCTGCCTCCCGCGTTCCTGGAACGGATGCAAAACCTGCTGGGCGATGAATATCCAGATTTTCTCGCCTGCTACGATGACCCCGCCACCGTCGGCCTGCGGGTCAACACGCTCAAACTGACGCCCGAAGCCTTCCAATCCATATCGCCCTACCCCCTGACCCCTGTCCCCTAGTGCCCGACCGGATTCCGCATTACGAACACATCGGACGAAAGTCGCCCCGGCAAACATCCCTACCATGCTGCTGGTCTCCATTACCTCCAGGAACCATCAGCCATGATCGTGGCTGAAGTGCTCGATCCCCAGCCGGGTGAACGCGTCCTGGACCTGGCTGCATCCCCCGGCGGCAAGATGACTGCCATCGCTGCCCGCATGCAGAACCAGGGTCTCCTGATCGCCAACGAGATCCGTACCAAACGCATCCCGGCGCTGGCTTCCAACCTGGAGCGCTGGGGGGCGCGCAACACGCTCATAGTCAACGAAACGCCCGACCGCCTGGCCGACCGCCTGCCCGGTTACTTCGACCGCGTCCTGGTCGATGCGCCCTGCTCCGGCGAAGGCATGTTCCGCAAGGAGCCCGATGTGCGCTTGGAGTGGCAGGCTGCCGCCATCCCCGGTTACGCCGAGCGCCAGCGCCTGATCCTGCGCATCGCCGCCCGGCTCGTCCGCCCCGGCGGCATCCTGGTCTATGCCACCTGCACTTTCGCCCCCGAAGAAGACGAAGGCGTGATCGAACATTTCCTTCTGGAGAATCGGGAGTTTGCCCTCGATCCCTGGCCGACTACCGAGTCCCTGACCGCCCCCTCCCATCCCGAATGGGTCCAGGCGGATACGTCCCGCGACTGGCGCGGGGCGCGCCGTCTCTGGCCGCATCTCCTCCCCGGCGAGGGACACTTTGTGGCCCGGCTGCGGCGCGTCAGCGGGGAGGCAGGCCCATCGGAACGGTTGGCAGGCTTACCGGTCCCGCTCCGCAACGTGCAGGATGATTTCCAGGCTTTCGTTGCTGGCTTCCTGGATTTCGATCCGTCCGCATTGAACCTGGCATTCCTTGGCAGCCGCATTTACCATATCCCACCCGGCACGCCCGATCTTTCCGGCTTACGCATTTCTAACCCTGGCTGGTGGCTGGGGGATGCGAAGAAGGGCCGTTTCGAGCCGTCACATGCGCTGGCGATGGGGCTGTTTGCCCATCAGGCCTGCCTGCGACTGGACCTGGCGGCAGGTGATCCGGCGGTCGCTTCCTACCTGGGCGGCCAGACGCTGCCGGTGAACCTGCCCGATGGCTGGACGCTGGTGACCGTGGATGGTTTCCCGCTGGGGTGGGGCAAGGTTGTCCAGGGTGTGCTCAAGAACCATTACCCATCCGGTTTGCGACGAAACTAGTATTCTGTCAAGGATGGATTGATGGGTTACAAATGTCATTTTGCGGCTGAAAAGCTGAATTTCACCCATCAATCCATGATTGACACACTACTAGGCTGGAAGTGTTTCAACTAATAATAACGATTGAGGATGCATTATGAAAACAGAATTTCCCTGGTGGAAACTGATCGCTGGTTTTCTCTTCTTTGTGCTCTTCCATCAACTCTATGACTGGACAGGGGGGAGCATCATCGGCGTGATCTTTGGTGAGGCGATCGAGGCCGTTTACCCGCACATGAAGATGCTGTTCTATTCATATCTCCTGGTGAGTGTGATCGATTTCATCCTGCGCCGCAAAACCATCGCGTTCCAGCCCTTCCTGTTTTCCCGCATGCTGATCCTTTCGGCCATGCCGTGGATGATGATCGCCATGTTCTACGCACCGCAGGCACTTGGATTGCCCGTCAAAGGCATGGTGGAATTGATCTGGGGTATTTTCATGACTGGCGTGGGTGTCTACTTCTGCATCCGCATGGAAGAGCCGTTCGAGGCCATGCCCCTGCGCAACCCGGCCAAGGCCATGATCGCATTGGCATTCCTGGCAACGGTCATTACTTACATCGGATTTTCTTTTGCAGTACCGGATAACTTCTTTTTCGTATCACGGTAATCAGGCAAGTTTGCTTGGCAGAGGACGGAGGGCATTCCCTCCGTTTTTTGATAAACAGGGTTGTAGCTGATCATCCGAAGTTCCACACAAAATCTCCATAATTCCTTTATGTGCTTCTAACACTGGCATGCTATGATTGGCGAAATCGAAAGGAGTAACCCTATGAAAAAAGTTTGGAAATGGATCCTTGGGATCGTGATTGTATTGGTAATCGTGGCTGCCCTGGCAACCCTGGCGTTTGTGTTCCGTAATTCGCTTGGCTGGCACATCGTTTCGCGCGATCTCCCCATCCGTGATTGGCACACTCCGATGATGGGGTATCGGAGCTTCCTGCCCTTCGGTGGCGGCTTGATGCTCTTCGGCATGGGGTTGGTGCGCCTGATCCCGCTGGTGCTGCTGGGCTTTCTGGTGTATGGTGCTTATCGGTATGGAATGAAGCGTTCTTCAGCAGCCACCCCACCCCCTGCCGCCCCGGCTCCACTGCGAACCTGTCCCAAGTGCGGATATGTGGTGCAGGATGGCTGGAACCATTGCGCCAACTGCGGCAAGAAGCTATAGAAGCGTTACATACTCATCAAAACAGGACCGGCATCTTTCAGGGTGCCGGTCTCTGGTTAACCAATGCTTTGTAACTTCTCAATAAATAGGGGAAGATGGGGGGTGTGTGGGCGGCAAAGCCGCCCACACACCCCCCGCCCCCCCAAGTTATTGAGATGATACAATGCTTTCTTTGTTCTGCAGGGTAAAGAAGAATGTCGATCCCTTACTCAATTCCGATTCGATCCAGATGCGGCCGCCATGGAATTCAACAATACGTTTCACAAGAGCAAGCCCTACTCCTGTTCCTTCCATATGGGGATCCAGTTTGTTGAAGAGGCCAAAGATCTTTTCATGGTATTCAGGCGCGATGCCGATGCCGTTATCCCGCACGTAGAAAACGGGTTTGCCATTTTCCTCACCTAGCTGACCGATCTCGATATGCGGCTCCGGCTGGTCACCCATGAATTTGGCAGCATTGTCAATGAGGTTTTGCATCACCTCGATGAGACGGGCACGGTCACAGTTAACAATTGGCAGATCTTCGGCAAAGGTGACGCGAACATGCCTGGCATCCAGTTGTCCGCTCACCAGTTCCAGCGATTGTCGCACAATATCGCTGAATGGCACATTTTCAGGCGGATTCATCATGCGGCCAATGCGCGACAGTTCGAGCAGTTCATCCAGCAGAGTCTTCATCTTCTCGGTGGCGTTTTGGATGCGCGCAATATCATTCTTGAGACGCTCCGTATCTCCTGCCAGTGCATCTCTTTCGAGATAGCCGAGAAATCCGCCGATGGTGATGATCGGACTCTTGAGATCGTGCGAGACCGTGTATGTGAACCGTTCCAACTCGGCGTTCTTGGCTTCCAGATCACGGTTGGCTTCCTGTAATTGCTGGTTAATTCCCTGGATTTCCCCCAGACGCAGCCGCTCGGTACCATTGCGATAAGAATTGACAACCAACAGCAGCACGCCCATACTCAGGATTGCACCAGCATCCGCTCCTGCCCGCTCAAGTGGATAGGTTGGAATCATCAAGGGGAGAAGGAATACGGCAGCAAAATTGACTGCTATCAAAGCGAAACTGCCCCACCAAGTCAACAAAGCGCTGCCCATCACCAGAGCCAGGGGAATAAAAGTAAAGATCGCCCCTGAGATATACAGGGTTTCGCGATCCGGGTGGAGAAATGCGAGCAGGAAAGCAGATGCCGATAGACTGAAAGTCAAAAGAGCAGAACCTAAAGATCGGAATACACTCGAACGGCTAAACACATAAGCCATGAATAGGAGGACAGAAAGTCCAGCCAAAACAATGGTAACGAGATGATTCAAGCCGTACACAAAGATATTTGCAATGAATCCAGTCAGTACCACGAGAAACAAGGATAGGGACATCATGGCTGAAAAAATAGCCTGGCGACGTGCAGAGACATCGGCAACTTGGTAGGTTGGATAGACCAACCAACCCAGTTTCCTTCCAAAATTTGCAGCGATCTTCACAGGCCGAATCCATTTTGCAGGGACATATACGCCTCCTGACCTTCAATTCACCTTTGCCGGCGATAGCGAAAAGCAGAACGTTGCGCCCTTGCCCAATTCCGATTCCACCCAGATCCTTCCGCCATGCACCTCGACGATCTTTTTAACGATTGCAAGCCCGATGCCGGTGCCTTCACCCTGTGGATCCAACTTGTGGAAGAGGCCAAAGATCCGTTCCTGATGCTTGGGGAGGATGCCAATGCCATTGTCTCGGATAAAGAAGATGGTTTTTCCATCCTCCTCTCCACAGGTGCCGATCTCGATCAACGGGCTGGGCTGTTCGCCCATGAACTTGGCGGCATTATCGACCAGGTTTTGCACCACCTCCACCAGGCGGGTGCGATCGCCATACACTACCGGCAGGTCGGATGCAACCCGGACATCCGCTTTGCTGGCCGTCAAACGGCCTTGCACGTGCTTCAATGCTTCCTGGACGATGTCATCGAAGGATACCTCCTTTGGATGCTCCGCCAGGCGTCCGATCCGGGAAAGTTCCAGCAATTCATTCAACAGGAGCTGCATCCGACCGACGGCCTGTTTGATGCTCTGGATATCTTTGTGCACTCTCTCCACATCTCCTTTGATCGCATCCTGTTCGAGATAACCGAGGAAGCCAGAGATGGTGATCAGGGGCGCTTTCAGGTCGTGGGAGACGGTGTAAGTGAACTGCTCCAATTCTGTGTTCTTGCTCTGCAATTGCCTGACCAATGCTTCGCGTTCGGCTTCGGCTTCCTTGCGGGGAGTGATATCGCGTGTTAGAGCCACAAAACCCGCCGGCTGGCCAGCCTCATCCTTGATCAGAACGGCGTTCAATTCCCCATCAAATTCCGTTCCATCTTTTTTCACCAATGCATATTCAAGAATGCCACTATTTCCTTCCGTGAGGGTTACAAGCATGTTTTGCTCGGCTCTTGGGTGGTCAGGTTCGGCAATCAGGTTGAACGCGCTCATTCCGATCAAATCTTCACGTTTTTCGAAATCATGCAGATGAACAGTTGCTTCATTGAGATCCGTGATGGTGCCCTGGAGATCAGTGACGGTGACCCCATCACTGATCGAGTTGAAAATTGCGCGGATTTTTTCCGCGGCTGTGCGCGAGATTGCTTCCGCCTGGCGCAGGCGTTTGAATGAAGTCACCAGAATACTGGACGCGAACCATTGCAGTAGTGCAATCCCGCCGAGTGAGACACCAACGACAATTCCCCCAGTGAAGAAGATTTCGAAATCCCGTTCCCCAGATAGCCATCCGACAGCTAAATACAGCACTTCACAGATCAGCACAACGATCCATTGGGCCTTGTTCCCCAACAACATGGCCGTCAACAGGATGGCGATCGCGAATTGCAATACACCGGTTGTGATCGGACCTACAATGAAAGTAAAGTAAACACCCAAGGCAATGAAAATCGTCGGCAGCAGGTACCTGCTGATCGTCCAGCATCCTCTCAGGATCAGGTACCAGCCAATGGCCATCAGGCTATCGATGGCCAGCATGATGAAGGTTGGAGCATATGATGGTTCACCGATGGTAAAGTCAAAGGCCGGGATAATGATGGTCATCAGCAACAGCCCCGCGCTGACCATCACAAAAATGATGCGTGTCCAGTGTTCCCTCAAGGCGGCATCGTCCTCTTGCGAAACAGGCGTTGTCAGGAATTGCAGGAAGTGTCGTAGCTTGTTCATGCGCCAGCCCCGGGTTCTGATTCGTTCGGAAGCGTGAAGTAAAATGTAGAACCTTTGCCCGGTTCTGATTCGATCCAAATCCTGCACTCATGCACTTCGATGATGCGTTTGACCAGCGCCAATCCCACACCGGTCCCTTCGGTCTGCATATCCAGCTTGTTGAACAAGCCGAAAACCTTATCATGGTATTGGGGGTCGATGCCGATGCCGTTATCGTGCACGAACAGGATGGGTTTGCCATCCGCATCGAATCCCCGCTGCCCGATCTCGATGCATGGGTCGGGCCGTTCGCCGATGAATTTCGCGGCATTGTCGATCAGGTTTTGCAGGATTTCCACCAGGCGGGGCCGATCCCCATGCACAATCGGCAAGCCCGGTTCGATCCGGACTTCGATCCGGCGTGGCCGCAAGCGGCCTTCCACCATCCCCAGCGCTTCGTGTACGATCTCTGCGAAAGGTATGTTTACAGGCGGATTTTTCATGCGGCCAATGCGGGATAGGATGAGCAGTTCATCGAGCAATTTGTACATCTTGGTGCTGGCGCTGCCGATGCGCTCGATATCATCCTTCAAGCGTTCACGATTTCCGCTGCTGGCGTCTTCATCGAGATAGCCGAGGAAACCCCGGATGGTGATGAGCGGGGCTTTCAGGTCATGGGAGACCGTGTAGGTAAACTGTTCCAGTTCCGCATTCTTGGCGGTCAACTCCTGGATCAGTTTTTCGCGCTCGGCTTCGACTTGCATGCGCTCGATCGCCATCGCGACCTGGACAGACACGAACATCATCAGGTCCATGTGCGATGAGTCCAGCCTGGGCGGCCCGGAATAATTCTGGACAGCCATTACGCCGAAGATCTTTCCTTGCCGGGTTTTGAGCGGCACTCCCAACCACTCTACCATTCTCCGGTGGACGATTTCCACTTCACCCTGACGTTCCAACTGGGTAAATACTTCGGGTGACGCCAATAGAGGCTTGCCTGTACGCATGACATAACTTCCTAACCCCTTGCCCGGCCGATATGATGGCCACTCTGAATCGAATTCATCCACAAGGAAGGGATTCGAAAAGGTGCCACTGGCTGCGTTGTATAAGGTGATATAGAAATTCCTGGCAGGGATCAACGAACTGATGATGTCATGCACCGACTGGTAGAACTCCGGCAGGTTCTGTAAGAGCGCCGCTTCTGCGATCTGATGGGATGCCAACCG
>Ga0105093_10000901_pt1 | contig 11286 bp, 6 predicted proteins | sample PPLLak3March2015_2_FD_79111 | JGI IMG/M metagenome (GOLD analysis project Ga0105093, IMG submission 79111) | Freshwater sediment microbial communities from Prairie Pothole Lake near Jamestown, North Dakota, USA - PPLs Lake P8 Core (3) Depth... | ecosystem: Environmental > Aquatic > Freshwater >... | reverse complement strand
GTCCGGCCTCCCGCCGAGCGCGGCGCGGCTCCGCTCAGTCCCGCCGCCCTGGCCAAGATCCGGGCCCAGCTCGGCCCCAAGGCCGAGATCGTCGCCTCTTTCCCCGAGCGGAAGGAAGGCCCCGGGCCAGGGCCGGGTGAGGGGGGCCTCGAGGCGGCCATCCTGGCCTCCGTCGGCCGTCGTCCCCAGACCGCCAGGGACATCGCCGCGGCCCTCGGCCGCCATCCCGACGAGGTCCTCAAAGCCCTGACGGCTCTCCTCGCCCGCCGCCGCGTCCGCAAGCTCGCTCACGGGGGACGGACCTACTTCGCGGCCCGCCCGGCCTGATCGGACGCATTTTGATGCAAGAGAGACCCCCTTCGGCCATATCTAGGAGGGTTTTGTGAAGCGCAGGATCGAGGTTGTCGTGCTTCTTGCCGGCGTCTTGCCGTGGCTGACCTGGCTCGCCGCGCGTCTGGTATTCGGGGACACCCCTTATCCAGCGGAGCCCTTCCACGAGGGACTGGAGATCGCTGGCGCCGCGATCGCCTTGAGCGTGGCGATGCTCCTCTTGCTGCGCCTGAGGCACGAGGAGGCGGCGCCCCATCTTCTCTGGGCCGTGGCGGCGCTCATCACCATGGGCCTGGTCGACGGCATTCACGGCATGGCGCATTTCGGCCTGGCTTGGTCGTGGCTGAGGCACGCCTCGACGCTCCTGGGCGGAATCTTCTTTGGGCTGGTCTGGCTCCGCCCGCCGGCGTTCGCGATCCGCCGGAAGCAGCGGCTCGCCGCCGCCGCCGCCGTTTTTGCGCTAGCCTTGTCGGCAATCATATGGACCAGGCCCGGCTGGCTCCCCGCCCCGTGGGCCACCGGCGACTACAGCCTGGCAGTCAAAGCCGCCAACGCCCTGGGCGGGCTGGGCTTTCTGGCGGCGGCCTTGTTCTTCCTCCGGCGGTTTGCGCGCCGGCCTCAGATCGAGGAGTTGGTGTTCGCAGGCCATACGATGCTCTTCGGGATAGCCAGCCTGCTATTCGGATTCTCCAGCGTCTGGGCCGCCGACTGGTGGGTCTGGCACGGCGCCCGTCTGGCGGCCTACGGGATCGTCCTCATCGCGGCCTATCGGTTCGTGGTCGAGCTTTACAGCGAGACCGCCCGTCATGGTCAAGAGCTCGAAGCCCTCGTCCAGGCGAGGACATCGGCGCTGGCCGCGAGCGAAGAGAGGTTCCGGCTCGTGCTCAAGAACGCGCCCATCGTCATGGCCAATCTCGACCGCGGCCTGAGGTACACTTGGGTGTTCGATCCCAAGGGAGGGCTCCGCGCCGAAGAGCTCATCGGCAAGGAGGTCGGACAGACCACCGACGCGGAGACGAGCCAGCGCATCCGCGCCTCCTTGGAGGACGTTCTGGCCCGCGGCCTGGCATGCCAATGGGAAGCGGCCTCGAAAACGGAGGCGGGGGAAACGATCTTCGAAAACCACGCCGAGCCTCTCCGCGGCCCCGGGGGCGAGATCGCGGGGATCGCGCTGGTCTCGATCGACATCACCGAACGCAAGCGGGCCGAAGAAGCCTTGAAGCGGACGACTGGGGAGCTTCGGGAACTCACCGGGACCTTGGAGCGCAGGGTCCGTGAGCGAACCGAAGAGCTCGAGGCCTCCAATGCGCGGCTAAGCGCCGAGATCGCCGAGCGCCTGCGCCTTATCGCGGCCGTCGAACAGACGGGCGTCGGGCTCGCGATCATGGACGCCGCGGGCCGCATCAGTTATGTCAATCCAGCCTTCGAAAAGACCGGCGGATCGGCGAGGATCGATCTCCAGGGAACCAGCTATTTCGACCTCCTGGCGCGCGAAACAGGCGACCCTGAGCTAAAAGAGAAGGTATGGGCCTTGGCCCGGCGCGGCGAGACCTGGAACGACCATCTAACCCGCAGGAACAAGGATGGCGAGGGATTGGAGATCAACATCAACCTTTCTCCCCTCCGGGACCAGGACGGCGCCATCACCAACTATCTGGCGGTGGAGCGCGATGTGACCCGGGAGGTCAGGATCCAGCAGCAGCTGCGCCATCTCCAGAAGATCGAGGCCCTGGGAACGCTCGCCGGAGGCATCGCCCACGATTTCAACAATATCCTGAATCCGATCTTCATCAACACCGAGCTCGTCCTCCTCGACCCCGACCTGGATCCCGAAGCGCGCCGAAGTCTCGAAATCTCCCTCAAGGCGGCGGAGCGCGGTCGAGATCTGGTCAAGCAGATCATCACCTTCAGCCGGCAGAAGGAAACGGAACGAAGGCCGTCCGAGGTCACCCCGGTGCTGAGGGAGGCCCTGAAGTTCCTTCGGGCTTCGTTGCCGGCCACGGTCCGGATCGAAGAGGACCTGCGCGCTGAAGCAGGTTATATCTTATCCGACCCGGCCCGGATCCACCAGGTGGTCATGAACCTCTGCAACAACGCCGCCTACGCCATGCGCGAGAACGGCGGCGTGCTCGGGGTGAGCCTGGTCGCTGCGGACGTGGACGCCGGGCAGACGGCCCTGAATCCCGACCTCAAGCCCGGGCCGTATCTCCGGCTGACGGTCGCGGATACGGGGAGCGGCATGACGAAAGAAGTCCTGGAGCGCGCCTTCGATCCGTTCTTCACGACCAAAAAGCCGGGCGAGGGTTCGGGCCTGGGCTTGGCGGTCGTCCATAGCATCGTTAAGGACCAGGGCGGGGCCATCACCGTCTATTCCGAGCCCGGCAAGGGTTCGGCGTTCGACGTCTACTTCCCTCGCGTCTCGCCAAGGAAGTCCCCACCGCCGGCCGAGGCCTCCGCCCCGGAGTCGGGCCATGAGCGCATCCTGCTTGTCGACGACGAGGACATCCAGGTCAAGACCATAAAGCATTTGCTCGAACGCCTGGGATATCGGGTCACGGCCGCGACGGACGGCCAGGTGGCCCTGGCGTTGTTCCGGCAGGATCCCCGGGCCTTCGACCTCATCATCACGGACCAGACGATGCCTCACTTGACCGGCCTGGAATTGGCCAAAAGGATCCTGAGCGTCCGGCCCGGCGTTCCGGTCATTCTGTGCACGGGATTCAGCGAGACCGTGGACGCGAACGCGGCCCAAGCGGCGGGGATCCGCCGGCTCCAGATGAAGCCCTTCTCCCTGCGGGAGATGGCCGAGACCGTCCGTTCGGCCCTGGAAAAGGGCAGGGAGGCCTGAAGCCGCGGCAGAGGCGGCGCCGGATCATTTACATGGTCCGCCCGCTGTGATACCATTCCCCTTCGAGAAGACTCGGGCCGGACCACCGGCCGCCAAGCGAGGTCGTGTCTTCTATAAACCAGTTTCTGTCGACCACGGATCGAGCGCCACTCCCGCATGCCATTCCCCGGCCGGCCGTTTCACTCGACACCCCTAAAGGAGCGAGCCATGTTTCTCAACACCCACTTCCCCAAGGCCAAGAAGTACTGGTACGAAGGGAAGTTCTACGACTGGAGCGAGGGCGGCTTCCACCCCATGATGCACGCCCTCCACTACGGGAGCTCCGTCTTCGAGGGGATCCGGGCCTACAGCACGGCCAAAGGCCCGGCCGTCTTCCGGCTGCCGGAGCACAACGACCGCTTCCTGCTCTCCGCGGGCGTGGCCAGGATGACCTGCCGCTATTCGAGCGATGAGATCACGGAGTCCATCAAGCAGACCATCCGCGTGAACGAGCTCGACAGCTGCTACATCCGTCCCCTCCTCTTCTACTCCTACGGCAATCTCGGCCTCGTGCCGAAAGCCTGCCCCGTCGAGCTGGCCATCAGCGCCTGGGAGTGGGGCGCCTATCTCGGAGAGAACGCGGCCCAGGGCGTCAACGCCTTCATCGGGCCCTGGCATCGGGTCCATCATACCCAGTTCAACATGTCGGCCAAGCTCGGCGGCGTCTACGTCCAGTCGACGATCTGCGGCCTCGAGGCCCGCGAGGCGGGCTTCGACGAGGGCATCTTCCTGAACATGGAAGGCCGCATCGCCGAGGGCCCGGGCCAGAACATCTTCATCGTCAAGGGCCAGACGCTCGTCACCAACGACCGCCTCGAATCGGCCCTCGAGGGGATCACCCGGACGAGCCTGCTCGAGATCGGGCAGGACCTCGGCTACAAGACCGCGGTCGGCCCGATCACCAAGGCGGACCTCTTCGGCGCCGACGAGGCGTTCTACTGCGGCACGGCCGTCGAGGTCATCCCGATCGTCGCGGTCACGGACGGCTCCGATCCGACCGCGACGCGGACGAAGCACGTCATCGGGACAGGGAAGCCGGGCCCCGTCGCCCAGCGAATGACCAAGGCCTTCGCCGACGCCGTCTCCGGGCGCGACCCCCGCTACGAGAAGTGGCTGACGTACGTCGGGAAATGACGGCCGGTCTTCGCCTGCGGCCCATCGGCATCGTCCGCTCGCGATTCAGAGAACCGTCGGACCTTCCGCCGCCGGCCTTCGCCCCGCCTCGGTTCTTCGAGCGCTCGACCGGCGAGATCGAGGTCTTCCCCGAATTCGCCGCCGGACTCGACGGCCTCGAAGGCTTTTCCCATATCCTCGTCATCTTCCACTTCCATCGGGCCGGCGGGCCCAAGCTCGAAGTCGTCCCCCCGGGCGAGTCGAAGCCGCGCGGCGTTTTCGCCACCCGGTCGCCCCACCGCCCCAATCCCCTCGGGCTCAGCGTCCTCCGCCTGCTCGGTCGGGAGGGCGGCCGCCTCAGGGTCTCGGGCGTCGATCTCATCGACGGGACCCCCGTCCTCGACATCAAGCCCTACACCAGCCGGGACCGGAAGTCGCACATCCGGACGGGCTGGCTTCAAAAACAACGCCGTCCCGCCCGCTAGGTCCGGACGGAGGCCGGCCAAGGAGGTCACGGCATGCGCGCTCGCCGACTGGGGATCCCCGTCATCGTCATCCTGATCCTGGCCTCGTCGGCTCCGGCCGGCCAGGACCTGCTGCAGGGCCTCGGCCAAAAGCAGGACTACCGGAGCCGCCGCGTCTCGTCCTGGGACCGGAGCGGCGGGAACCGCGACTCGATCGCCATCGAGCCGGGAAAAACCGCCGTTCTGGCCGAGATCGAGGGCCCGGCGGCCATCCATCACATCTGGACGACGATCGCGGCCGAGCCTTTCTACGGTCGCAAGATCGTCCTGCGCATCTACTGGGACAACGAAAAGTCGCCCTCCGTCGAGGCCCCGATCGGGGATTTCTTCGGGGTCGGCCACGGCCTGAACCGGAACTTCACGTCGCTCCCGATCACGTGTTCGTCGGAGGGCCGGGCCAGGAACTGCTACTGGCACATGCCCTTCCGCCGATCCTGCCGGATCACCGTCAAGAACGAGGGCGCGCGCGCCGTCGACGCGTTCTATTATTACGTCGATTACCGGGAGCTCCCCGAGCTCGCGACCGACGCGCCCTATTTCCACGCCCAATACCGCCAGGAATTCCCGCCCGACCGGAAGCGCGATTACACGCTCCTCGAGGCCGAAGGCGCCGGCCACTATGTCGGCTGCAACATGAGCGTCCTCCAGCGAGCCATGGGCTGGTGGGGCGAAGGCGACGACCGGATCCGGGTGGACGGCGAAGCGCGGCCGTCGCTCCACGGCACCGGCTCCGAGGATTACTTCTCGGACGCCTGGGGCATGCGGGAGAGCCAGAGCCCGTTCTACGGCTGTCCGATCCAGGAGGAGGACTTCCAGGCCGGCTCCAAGGCCACCGTCTACCGGTTCCACATCCCGGACCCCGTCCCGTTCACGAGATCGATCGAGGTGACGATCGAGCACGGCCACGCGAACGACCGGAGCGATCTCCTGTCCTCGGTCGCCTACTGGTACCAGGACGAGCCCCACCGGGCTTTCCGGGCCTTGCCCCCGGTTTCGGAGAGGCTCCCCTTCGCGTTCGAGCCGCCGGAGGATTTCGTCCTGCCGGAGTGGGAAGCGGATAAGCCCGGCGAAGCCGGGGTCTTTGTCGACCGGAGGGGCGGGCTGCGCCTGTCGGCGCCGCGGCTCCTGTCCGCCCTCTCGTCCTATTACGGCCGGACGGGGGAGCGTTACCCGGTCCTGCGGACCGACGGCGCCGCCGACGGGACGAAGGCCGCGTTCGACTTCCCCGTCGAGGTCCGGGACCTCTACACGGTCGAGCTCCACTTCCTGAAGTCGCCGGCCGCGGGAAACGTCCGCGTCCTGGGGAGACGCGGCGGGGGCGGGACGCCGGGGCCCGAGGTCCTCGGCCGTTTCGAGGGCTACGCCAAAGAGACGGCCCTCGGCTCGGTCGTCGTCGAGGGGCTTCTTCTCGAGGCCGGCCCGAATTCGCTCGTCTTCGAAGCGGCGGGCAAGGACGAGCGGAGCGCGGGTTACGACATTCTGTTCGCCGGCTTCGGGCTCCGGCCCGCCGCGCGCCGGTTCATCCGCGAGTGGAACCTCGCTGGCCCGTTCGAGGCGGCGGACATGGACGACCTGCCGACCGTCTATCCTCCAGAAACGGAGACGGCGCCGGCGAAGAGCTATAAGGGCAAGGCCGGCGCGTCCGTCGGCTGGCGGACGTTCCGGACCGGGGAGTCGGGTTATGTCCCCCTCGACGACCTCATCAAGCCGAACGAGCAGGCCGTCGTCTACGGAGTCGCCTTCGTCCATTCCCCGGACGACCGGGCCGCTTCGCTTCTCCTCGGCAGCGACGACGGCGTCCGCGCCTGGATCAACGGCGAGCTCGTCCACACGAACCCCGTCTACAGGGCGGCCGAGCCGGACCTCGACCGGGTGAGTGTTCGCCTCAGGAAGGGCTGGAACAAGGTGATGATCAAGGTCCTCCAGGGGGCCGGGGGCTGGGGTTTCTTCGTCCGCTTCGCCGACCCGGACGGCGCCCTGCGCTACGCTCTCAAGCCGGAGTGAGGACCTCGTCGGCGGCCGCGGAGATGACGTCCCAGGCGCCGCGGACGTGGCGCTCTTCGGTCGTCCGCTGCCCGACGACGAGCCGGACGGCGAATCGCCCGCGCAGGGTCGTGTGGGTCAGGAAGACCGGCCCGGCGGCGTTGATCCGTTCGAGGAACCGGTGGTTGAGCTCGGTCAGGGCGGCCTCGTCGCGCCCGTCGTTGAGGCGGAAGCAGACGAGCCCGAGGTCGACCGGGGCCAGGAGCTCGAAGCGCAAGTCGGCCTCGACCCATTCCTTGACCAGGGCGGCCAGCCGGAGATGCTCGCGGACCATGGCCTGCAGGCCCTCGACGCCGTAGCTGCGGATGACGAACCAGAGCTTGAGGGCGCGGAAGCGCCGGCCCAGCTGGATGCCCCAGTCGCGATAGTTCTTGACCTTGGCGTCGACGCCCGTCTTGAGATACTCGGGGTGGATCTCGAAGGTCCGGATGAGCGCTCCCGGGTCCTTGACGAAATAGGCCGAGCAGTCGAAGTTCGTCAGCATCCATTTGTGGGGATTGAAGACGAAGGAATCGGCCAGCTCGGCCCCGTCGAGGATCCAGCGCTTTTCGGGGAGGAGGGCGGCCGTCGCCGCCCAAGCCGCGTCGACGTGGAACCAGACGCCGTGCTTGCGACAGATCTCGCCGACGGCCCGCAGGGGATCGATGGCCCCGGACGAGGTCGTCCCGACCGTGGCCATGACGAAGGCCGGGACGAGACCGGCGTCCTTGTCCCGGACCAGGGCTTCCTCGAGCTTTTCGGGGATGACGGCGAACCGGCCGTCGGTCGGGAGCTTGCGGAAGTTCTTCCGGCCAAATCCGGCGATCCGGACGCCTTTGTCGGCGCTCGAGTGGACCTCCTCCGAGGCGTAGGCGGTCAGCGGCAGCTTGAGCCCGGACTCGTTCGATTCGAAGCCGGTCGTCCGTTCCCTGGCCGAGAGCATGGCGCAAAGGGTCGCGGTCGAGGCCGAGTCCTGGATGACTCCGGAGAGACCGGCCGGGAGGCCGACCATCTGCCGCAGCCAGTCGAGGACGACCTCCTCGAGCTCGGCCGCGGCCGGGGAGGTCTTCCAGACCATGCATTGGGCCCCCAGCCCGGCCGTCAGCAGCTCCCCCAGGACCGAGGCGGGGCTGTTGTTGGCCGGGAAATAGGCGAACCAGCCCGGGTGTTGCCAATGGGTGATGCCGGGCATGATGATCCGTTCGAAATCCCTGAAGATCCCGTCCATGGCCTCCCCTCGGGCCGGGGGAACGGCCGGGACGAGCGTTTTGATGTCGCCCGGTTCCAGGGGGGAGAGAACCGGGGATTTCTCGACATTCTCGAAATAATCGGCGATCCAGTCGATAAACTGGTGCCCGGAGCGCCGGAAGTCGTCATTATTCATGCGATTCTCCTCGTTTCCGGGCTTCTTGCCCTCCGAAGGCCCCCTTTATTTATACCCTATTTCAGGGGAAACAGCCAGGGAGAAAGCCGCCGAAAGGCTGATCTTAAAAAAGCGCCAAAAGGGGCCTTTTTCGGTTCAAAAAACGGTCGCCTGGGGGGCCTTCGGCCTTTTTTTCGGGAACTCGAAAAAAGGGCTTGTATTTGAAGCCGAGGTTGTGGTATAATTGTTGTTGGTCGTTAAGGGGAGCCCGAAAAAAATCCAAAAAATTGGTCGTGGTCGTTCTCTGCCTAAAATCTCCTCGCCTTGGAATGCAACCGATCTGCGCCCCTGGGCGTACTACTTCATGAGTGGCAAGAATGGCAAGCCAAGACCTCCTTTCGAACTTCTTCGATACAACCCATTCCCAAGCCGAGGCTGCCCTGGTCTAAGGCGGGACCAGGGCAGCCTCCCTCCTGTTTAAGACGGGGTCAAACCTACACATTTCAAGTTATTCATCCCTGTTGAGGCGCCAAAACTTGAAATGTGTAGGTTTGACCCCGTCTTATTTATCTGTCATAATCCCCCCGGCTTATTGTGAAGGGAAGTCCGTGAGATGCGGACACAGCCCCCGCTACTGTAACCGGGGACGAATCCCGAGGGACGCCACGGCCTCGAGGCTGGAAGGCTCGGGAGGAGGACGATCCGGGAGTCAGGAGACCTCATCTTAAGCCTTCGGTCGGCCGGTCTTCGGGCGGAAGACGGAGAACGAAAAAAGCGGCGGGGGCGGCTGCGGAGCTCCTGCCATGACCCTGCGAACGATCGTCGTCGCGGCCCTCGCCGCGAGCCTCTTCCCTATCCCCTCACTAGCCCAAGACGCCAAAGACCAGACCGCGCCGCCGCTCCGTCACGATCTCGTCGTCACGGCGACCCGGCTCGAGACGCCCGAGAGGAAGGTCGGCAGCTCGCTCACGGTCGTCACGGCCGACGAGCTCGTCCGCACCGGCCGGACCTTCGTCCTGGATGCCCTCGAGGCCGTGCTCGGCCTCTCGTCCGTCCGGAACGGCGGCCCGGGCGCGACCGCGTCCGTCTCGCTGCGCGGGGCCAACAGCGAGCACACGCTCTTCCTCCTCGACGGCGTCGAGCTCAACGATCCGATCAATCCCTCGCGCTCTTACGACGTCTCGCACCTGCCGTTGAGCCAGGTCGAGCGGATCGAGATCCTCCGCGGGCCTCAAGGGCTTCTCTACGGCTCGGACGCGCTCGGCGGCGTTATCAACATCATCACCCGGGCGGCCCGCGGCCGGCCCCGGCTCACGCTGGCCTCCTCCGCCGATTCCCTCAGCTCGCTCTCCGCGGACGTTTCGGTCGCCGGGTCGGGGGCCAAGACGGATTACGCCTTCGCCCTTTTCCATGAGCGGACGGCCGGCCTTTCGGCGGCCTCCTCCTCATACGCGGGCAACGCCGAGAAAGACGGCTTTCGCGACCTGAGCCTGGCCGCCCGCTTCGGCTTCGCGCCCAGGCCCTCGACGAGCCTGACCTTCACCCTCCGGGGATCGAAGGCCCGGACCGAGCTCGACAATTTCGGCGGCCCCGGCGGGGACGACCCGAACAGCGTCCAGCGATACGGGAGCCTTCTCGTCCGGGGACAGTATCGCGGCCTCTCCCGGAACGGCCGCTGGGAGCGCACGGTCTCCCTGTCCTGGCTCGGCGCGAGCCGCGACAACGAGAACCCCGTCGACGCGGCCCATCCGGCCGAATGGGATGAGGGCCTCTACCGGAGCGGCCTGATCAAGCTCGACTGGCAGAACAACCTCTTCCTCCATCCGGCGAACACCCTGACGGCGGGCCTGGAGCTCGAGCGGGAAACGGGCCGGTCCGAATACGTCTCGGAAAGCGCCTACGGGCTCGTCGAATCCAGCTTTCCGTCCGCCCGGGCCTCGTCGGCCGGCGTCTATCTTCTCGACCATTGGGAAGTCAAGGACCGCTTCTTCGTCACGGCCGGCCTCCGGGCCGACCGCCATAGCCGCGCCGGCACCGCCGTGACCTTCCGCGTCGCCCCGGCCTATCTCATCGCCGCGACCGGCACGCGGCTGAAGGCCACGCTCGGAACGGGCTTCAAATCCCCCTCGCTCTATCAGCTCTTCGCCCCGGCCACATCCTTCGGTCCGGTGGGCAATCCCCTGCTCCAGCCCGAACGGGCGACCGGCTGGGACGCGGGCCTCGAGCAGCGCCTCGCCGCGGGCCGCGTGACCGTCGGTCTGACCTGGTTCGAGAACGCCTTCCGCAACCTCGTCGATTTCGACTTCACGGCCGGATACGTCAACATCGGCCGGGCCCGGACGAAAGGGCTCGAGGTCTCCGCGGAGGCGCGCCCCGGCGGCGGCTCCCTCTTCTCCGCCTCCTACGCCCGGCTCTCGGCCCGCGACACGGACGCCGGGACGGAGCTCCTCCGCCGTCCGCGCGACAAGTTCTCCGTCGAAGCGGGCTTCCGCCTCTTCGGGCGTTTCGACCTGGCCGCCCGCGCGCTCTGGGTCGGCCGCCGCTTCGACCGGGACTTCAGCGCCTTTCCCTACGAAACCGTCGCCCTCCCGGGATACCTCCTTCTCGGCGCCGCGCTCTCGACGTCCGTCGGGCCCCGGATCGACCTCTTCCTCCGCGTCGACAACATCCTCGATGCGCGCTACGAGACCGTTTGGGGCTATGGCGCCCCGGGATTCACGGCCCGAACCGGCTTCCGCCTCGCCCTCTGACCGCTTGAAAACGGGGCCTCCATGGGCGAGAATGGAGGCCCGATGAACATCCAGACCCTCGACAAGATCTTCAAGCCCCACCGGATCGCCCTCGTCGGCATCAGCCCGAACCCCCGCAGCGTCAGCGGCCGGATCCTGGCCAACCTCATCGGCGGCGGCTTCCGCGGCGTCGTCTACCCCGTCAGCCCGACCGTCGAGGCCTTGATGGGCATCCCTTGCTTCCCGAACGCCGCGGCCCTCCCAAAGACGGCCGTCCTCGGCATCGTCTGCGCCCCCGCCGCCCAGGTCCCGCCGCTC
>Ga0105093_10000898_pt1 | contig 11290 bp, 7 predicted proteins | sample PPLLak3March2015_2_FD_79111 | JGI IMG/M metagenome (GOLD analysis project Ga0105093, IMG submission 79111) | Freshwater sediment microbial communities from Prairie Pothole Lake near Jamestown, North Dakota, USA - PPLs Lake P8 Core (3) Depth... | ecosystem: Environmental > Aquatic > Freshwater >... | reverse complement strand
GCCGGCCGAATAAAGTTTCAGCATATCCTTTTTCTCTGGCTGATTTGATGCTTGATTGGATATAGCCCTCGATGCCTTCGTAGGATTTGAAATAATTCGCGATGAATTTTTTGGCCCGTTCATACGGGATGTCCGCGGTTTGAGACAATCCTCTGGGCCCTTGGCCGTAGAGAATTCCGAAATTGGTTGCTTTGGCTTCGCGGCGCATGGACTTCGTGACCTTTTCCAGAGTAACTTCGTTGATTTCAGCCGCGGTGGCCGTATGGATATCAAGACCTTCCTTGAAGGCACTGATCATTTTTTTGTCTCCCGACATATGAGCAGCCAGGCGCAGCTCGATTTGTGAATAATCCAGGCTGACAAGCTTAAAATTTTTCTCGGCGACAAAAGCCTTCCTTATTTCCCGTCCGAGTCCGGTGCGGATAGGAATATTCTGCAGATTCGGCTCAGTGGATGATAGCCGCCCGGTTGCGGTTACCGCCTGATTATAGCTGGTATGGATGCGGCCGGTTTTGGGGTTGATCAATGCGGGCAGCGTATCAATGTAGGTATTGGCCAGTTTGGCCAGTTCGCGATATTCCATGATCATAGGAATTATCTTGTGTTCGCCTTTCATTTTTTGCAGCTCGTCTGCCGCGGTAGAATGGCCGGTTTTTGTTTTGCCTATCCCGTCGGTTGAAATTTCCAACTTTTCGAACAGTATTTGCTTAAGTTGTTTGGTGGAACTGATGTTGAATTTTTCTCCAGCCGTTTTCCAGATTTTTTCTTCGATTTTTTCAATATCGCGATGGACCGTCCGGCTTAATTTTTTCAGATAATTTTTATCCAGAAGAATTCCGCTGTCTTCCATGACCGAAAGGACCTGCACCAAGGGCATTTCGATTTCTCCGAACAATTTATCCAAATTGTTTTCTTTCAGCTCGTTCCCGAGTTTTTCGGCCAGGCGTTCCGTAAAATCGGCATCTTCGCAGGAATACAGGAATAGCTTGCTGGCCGGTACTGCTCCGAAAGGGATCTTATCGCGGCCTTTGCCCATGAGGTCTGCTTTGGATATTTTTTCGAATCCGAGCTCGCTAAAAGTAACGGCATCAAGATTATGCTGTCTGGAGCCCGGGTTTAATAGATAAGAAGCGACCATCGTATCGAATTCCGCCCCCCTTGTTTCTATTCCATGGCTTCTCATCACCCTGATATCGAATTTCATATTATGCCCCGCTTTCTTTAATTTTACATCTTCAAAAACCGGCTTAAGCTTCAGTAGCCAGGGGTGCCTTGCTTTTTCCGGCAGATCCTTTGATTTATTGTAATTAAATAAATTTTCTTTTTGGAAATTGGAAATTGGAAATTGGAAATTTAAGTAGTATGCTTCCCCTTCTTTCCAGGAAAAGCTAATGCCCAGTAAATTTCCGGTCAATGGATCAAAGTCGGTTGTTTCGGTATCGAAGGTAAATTGTTTTTGGGCGGTCAGCTTTTTATAGAAATTGTCGAACTTTTTATCATCATCCACTAGAACATATTTGAATGATTTTTTATTGCGTTCAAATTTATTTTCATAACCAACCATTTTATTATTTGGGTTTGCGTCATCATGGCCAGTACCCGCCATTTCATTTTCCTTCCCCAGGTCCTTAATTCTGGGAAGAAGCGATCTGAATTCCAGCTCACTGAACAGTTTCACAATTCTCTCCTTGTCCATTTTCCCGAACCTTGCTTCATCCAGGTTGAATTTTATCGGCGCCTCCAGGTCGATTGTAACTAATTTTTTCGATAAAAACGCATCATTCTTATATTGTCTCAATAATTCAAATATTCTAGGTTTTATTCTTTCTAGACTTTCGATTTTCGACTTTCGATTTTCGACTCGGCCAATATAATCGTATATTTTCTCCAGGTATCCGAATTCCTTTAATAGTCCAACTGCGGTTTTCTCGCCAATTCCCCTTACTCCCGGAATATTGTCCGAGGGATCGCCGCGCAACGCTTTAAAGTCGATCATTTGTTCCGGCGTAAGCCCATACCTCTCTTCGACCATTTTTTCGTCATAAATTAAATTTTCCATCAGGCCCTTATGCATGGTGTAGATTTTTATGTGCGCGTTAACCAGCTGGAGCGTATCAAGGTCGCCGGTCAAAATAATCTTTTCAACATTACTGTCAACTTTTTTGGCAATCGTGCCTATCAAATCATCGGCTTCGTATCCGTCTTTTTCAAAAATGGGGATTCCGAAAGCGCCGGCCACCTCTCTGACGCGGGGGATTTGCGCGTATAAGTCATCGGGCGCCTTAACGCGGGTAGCTTTATATTCCTTATATTCCTCGTGTCGGAAAGTCGGCGCCGCCCGGTCCAAAGTCAGGGCGATGTAGTCCGGCTTAAGCTCTTTGATGGCTTTGATCAGAACCGTAGTAAAACCATAGACGGCATTGGTCATTTCCCCTGATTTGGTTATCATGGTCGGCGGCAATGCGTGAAAACTGCGGTGGATCAGCGCATTTCCGTCGATAATCATTAGTTTTGGCTTTTTCAAACTCATATCTTAAATATTAATATAAACCCCATTTTTTGTATATATTAAAAGAAGTTCCGTAAATATATCAAGTTGAGATTTTTGCCATGGCAATTTTTGCCAAATTATATAATTTAAAAAAGCAGGCGATGCCTGCTTTTACGATATTAGTCGACTTGGTAGCCTGGTCCGAGGGTTGCCTCTGTAGCGGCAAAAACCATGCTTTTTAAATGTTTCAAGTTTGTCCGGTCGTAGATGCCGATAATTCCTTCCCGGCAGGGCTGGTGGTACCCGGGTCCTTTTTGATAATATTCAGGACGCCTATCTCCGAAGCGGGTTAAATTAAAAGAGCAATTAAGCCAGCCTCCTTGCCTGAAATCCAGAACCAGACTGGGATCCATTTTCTCATATTTTGACAGTTCCAAGACGGTTACATAGCAACTGTTGCTTGCATAGGCCAGCACAACCAGATTGTCCTTTCTGACTTTTTTAGCCACTTTTTCTCCTTGCGATTTGGTTTTTATTTGCCAGCCTGGATAGCCAAGGCTTATTTCGCTTTTTTCGCAGTCTTCCATTCGGTTCTTTGTTAAGCCTTGATGAACAATACTTTGTCTTCTTATGCGTAATGCTAATTTTTCAGCAAATTTATGCTTGCCGATCAGCTGTATTTAAAAATTATTTTTTGCCACCTGGCTCCTGCTTACTATCTGGAAATAGTGGATGCCGACATCTGTTATCCATTTTTTTACGCTTCTGCTGTCATGGCCTGCGCAAGTTGATCCGCACTTCCAGGAAATCATATCCTCGGGGCTGTTTGCGCCGTTGTCTACCATTTGCTGAATTCTTTTTCCGACGACACTAATAGCTTGAGCAGGAGTGTCAAAACAGGAATATCCGCTCCAAGTCGGATTTTCCTTGCCGCGGTAGCCCCAGTAATTGTAGCAGTCGCTTCCATTTTTTTCCGGAGCGTAATTTCCGAATTTGCTTTCTTTCATGGCAATCCCGATTAAAAATCCGGCGACTTCGGGACTTTTTTTCGAAATTTGTTCAGCCATTACTTCCATCGGGGTTCCTTCCAGTATCGGCAGTATTTCATAATATAATTCATTATGGGCCTTTTCGGCTAACACGACTTTGTTGCTATTGGCAGGAAGCGTAGCAAAGGATTTTGATAGAACTCTGTTCGCGGGAATATTGAATTTTGGCCTATAGTCATAATTTATTTTGGCCCCGCTGGCGCAGGCATATTTTTCAATAAAATTTGTTGGATTATTGTAAAATCCGAGCAAATAAAAAAAGCACAAGCCTGACAATAAAAAACTTGTAGCTATGCTCCGCTGGCAAATGAGAACGTCCTTTTTTATTCCGGTTCTAGGGCTATTATTTTGTAGTATTGCTTGGCCTCCTTTTAATTTTCGGCCAATTTTCATGAAGTTTTAAAATATTAATGTTTGATAGGGTTAATTTTGCCAAATAAAAATAGGATAGCATTTGGCTAGCCTAGCATACCTATATTATTTGAGATTCAATAAAAAGTCAAGGAATAATATGGAAGCAAATTGGCTTGCCAGAATCGTCTTTTGGCCTATCTGGCTAGCACAAGTTTAGACGTTTATTGATCCGAGCAATTTTTTTAAGCCGGTACTGGCAGTGCAGATCACTGAGTCGCTTGCTCCATAGTAAATTCTTAGCTCGTCTCTTTTTAATGTAGTACCACAACAAAAAGTAACCCTGGGCATCATTCCGCCGGACACTTTTCGTTTTAAAAATTCGTCCAATTCTTTTTGTGGCATGGATGGCATTTTATTCATCCCGCCCTCAATTACGTCAACCATGCCGCTTAATTCATATCTTTCAGCCGGTCCGAAAACCGGTTCGCCAGAGCGATATAATATTTTGCGTGGGTTATCTAAAGCCAACAATAAAATGCCGATATGGTAATGAAATTTTTCGTTTATACCATGGTATAGAACCAGCCAGCCCCGCTCTGTTTTAATCGGCGGCGGACCCATTTCAACAAAAGTATTATCAAAAAGGTTGCCCGGGCGCGGTCCAAGAAAGGGCGCATTATCTCCAGTCCAGTGCAGGCCGTCTTCCGACTCGGCAAACCAAACCCTGTATTCGCCGAACAGCAGCATAAATTTGCCGTTGATTTTTTCCGGAAAAATACCTCCGGACTTGGACCATTCGTGCGGCATCGGTTTGGAAACCGGTTTTCCGTCGACAAAATTAAGATGAACTCCACCGGCCTTTTCAAGTTTCCAGCCTGAAAAAGCCGGACCATTTTTTATCCATGATTTTAAATCGGTCGAGGTCGCGATGCATAAGCGCGGAGTTATTCCGTCATAAGCCGCATAGGCCATGCAGAAGTTGTCGCCAATTTTTGTGATTCTTGGATCCTCAAGGCCTCTTTTCTCATAACCAGATTCGCCGGTTAGAATCGGTTCATTGAATCGTTGAAAGTTTTCTCCATCACTTGATATCGCATATCCGATAGATGATTTCCAGTTTTGTCCGCTGCCGACAGCGCGGTAAAATAGATGGTATTTGCCATCATGATAAATCGCCCCTGGGTTATAGAGTTTTTTCGCTTCCCACAAATGGGCCGGATTTGGCTTAAGGATTGGATTAAGTTTAGAGCGGATAAACACGTTCTCCATATAAATATTTGCATTTATTTAATTATAACAAACTAGAGATTGAACCTCTAGTTTGAGGTTCAATCTCTACAACTACGCCCGATGGGGAAAAGGGGGGGGTCGGTTGCAAAATGCCAATACAAATCAAAACGCCCCCCTTGAGGAGACGTTTTAATTCGTACCGCCACGGGGAATCGAACCCCGGTTCTCGGACTGAAAACCCGATGTCCTAACCACTAGACGATGGCGGCTATAAATAATTTCTAATGCCTTAATTTTTTAACAGAAATTCTCCAATCGACCCATGACTTACAAGCTTAAGATCTATAGATCATAATTATTTATTCGTAGGTTCGGAATATATTTTCAAAATAATAAAAGCCCTTTAATTAGAGCTATGCTGATTATAGCATAAAATCGGGCAATGTCAAATAGTTGACATGAATTGTTGACATGAATTGACTTTTTAGGCAATGTAACTAATTCTAATTCGCACACTGAAAAAATATCCTCTCAAAGGAGGGAACCGTGGAAAATAAGGAATTCAGGAACGGCTACGTTTTCGGCGATGAGCTGGCTAGGGCCCTGCGCGCCATAGGGCTGAAAGTAAAAAGCGAAAGCTTTCCGGACAATTCAGATCTCCATTCCGCAAGCATCCGGAGAAGACAGAGTGCATGCATAATCATATCCCCAGATTATGATACCGTCCAGATAGAGGTCCGTATTGAAATAACGCGTAAGCACCTTAACGTTATTAATTTGCTGGAAAGCGGTATTCAGGGAAACTGGCCGAAAAGAAAATATGACCTTAAAAGAATTGATATGGAATCGATCGATACCAATAAGCTGGCCCGGGAATTAAAAGATAATTTACTGTTTTATCTTGATTATGTGGAGGGAGGCATTAAAAGAATGGAAGATCCTCTAAGGGCATATCTTGCTGAATTTAAAAAAGCAAAAAACCTTTAGCGGAAGAAATTCGGATGATGAAATACGTAAAATTTTTATCAGCGGTTATTTTCACTCTGGTGCTTGCCATGATAAGCATTCCGGCTAAATCATTCGCATAAGACGCTTATTTGCCCGATTATATACCCTTTACTGATTTTTTGAATCCTGACCAGTATGATATTACGGATCGGGCGATCTATTTTTGTATTCGCAAGATCAATAATTTTAAAAGCAAATCAGGCGCAGAGCAAGCCTGAAAATTAATTGATCAGGAATTAGCTCGCCTTACCATTGAGCTTAAGGAATTATCTGGAAAAGGATAATGAGCTGACTGCTGAAAATTTGCTAAATAGAATTTTTGGAATCAAGATTCTCAGGCTTTCAAGGGCGCTAGTCTTAATGCCGTCGGGCAGTAAAGCACGGCCGCAGGAATCAGGGAGCAGTATGGAGAAATAAAGTTTTTTTGGGAATATTTGTCCTCTAAGCCGGAAAATACCGATCGGCCGGAGACGGAGAAACCTGGAAAAATGTATCTTGCGGAGATGGAGCGGTGTACGCAGTGCATAGTGCCGTAAAAAATAATTTGGCCTCTGAATATATAAAAGGCAGGGAAGTATCCCCGCCTTTTTAATTTGGCTAACGCTTTTATTTATCGGCTGTATTTTTCCTTAAAATATTCTACCAGATTTTCAATCTTAATTCTTTCCTGTTCCATGGTGTCCCTGTCGCGGACGGTAACAGCCTTGTCTTCAATGGTTTCAGGATCGATCGTAACGCAATAAGGCGTACCGATCTCGTCCTGCCTGCGGTATCTTTTACCGATCGATTGGGTCTCATCATATTGGACCATAAAATGCTTCTTGAGGTCATTGAAGATACTTCTGGATTGTTCAACCAGCTCATCCTTCTTCATTAACGGCAGTATGGCGATTTTGACCGGTGCGATCGTTTTATCGAGTTTAAGGACAACCCGCGTTTCGCCTTTGACCTCTTCTTCAGTATAGCTGTCCAGTAATGCGGTCAATACGGTGCGATCGGCTCCAAACGAAGGTTCGATGCAGTGCGGGGTGTATTTTTCCTTGGTAATCGGATCGGTATAGCTCATATCCTGGCCGGAAAACTTAGTATGGCTGGCCAAGTCAAAATCTGTCCGATAGGCAAATCCCTCTAATTCCCCCCAGCCCCAGGGGAATTTGTATTCAATATCAAAAGTCATTTTCGAATAATGCGAAAGCTCGTCGTCCAGATGCTGGCGCCAGCGCAAATTTTCTTCTTTAATTCCTATGTTCTTAAAAAAATTCCAGGAAGCGGTTTTGAATTCCTCATACTTTTCCTGCCACATCGATTCGGGCAGAAAATATTCTATTTCCATCTGTTCGAATTCCCTGGTCCGGAACGTGAAGTTGCCGGGAGAAATCTCGTTGCGGAAAGCTTTGCCGATCTGGGCAATGCCGAAGGGCAGCCTTAAGTGCAGGCTGTCAATGACATTCTTAAAATCAACGAATATTCCCTGCGCTGTTTCCGGCCGCAGGTAAACTACTGAACTGTCATCTTCAATTACGCCTTGATGGGTTTTGAACATTAGGTTAAATTTCCTGATGTCCGTGAACTCCCCGCTGCCGCACTTCGGGCAGGTTAAGTGTTTTGATTTGATATAGTACATCAAATCGTCGGCCGGAGTCTTCTCGCCGGCCCAGTTTTTCGGCAATTCTTCGTCGCCGCTGGCCTCGCGGTATTCTTCCACCATCTTATCGGCCCTTAATCTGTGCTTGCATTCTTTGCAGTCGGTCAGCGGATCGGAAAAGCCGGCAACATGGCCCGATGCTTCCCAGACCTTCGGATTCATTAGGATGGCGGCATCGAGGCCGACAATGTCTTCCCTCTCGTGGACAAAATACTTCCACCAGGCGCTCTTGATGTTGTTTTTCAGCTCTACCCCGATCGGGCCGTAATCCCAGGTATTGGCCAGTCCGCCATAGATCTCGGACCCCGGAAAAATTATTCCTCTGCGCTTGCACAGCGATACGACTTTGTCCATTAATGTTGGTTCATTCATATTATTTATGTTAATAATTATCGATGCCAATATACGAATTAATGCTAATTATACAAATAAATTACCGTATCAATTTACGAATTATATTTGTATATTACGCATGTATTTGCATATTGGTATCGCGATAAAAAAACCTCGTTCCAGCAATCTTCATAAGCATGAAAGAAAATTGCCAGAACGAGGTTTCCCCCGCGGTTCCATCTAGCTTCTCCGAAGTTACTTCGGAGCACCTTGATTTATCCGGTTAATCCATACAAAATTTGTTTCAATTTGCCAAAAATCATTGTAATTTGTGTATGCCAGGGGCGCCAATCTCCCTTGAAGTTTTACCGGTATTATTGCTTGTCTAAGAACATTTATATATTATAGCCGAAAGAATATCATTGTCAAGATGTTACATTTCATTCATGGCTTCGATGCCTAAAAGCTCCAGGCCGTTTTTGACCGTCCGCCTGACACAGGCAGCTAAAAGCAGCCGAGCGTTTTTTACTTTGCCTTCCGCTTTTAACACCGGGACATGATGATAATAGTCGTTGTATGCCTGTGCTAAATCGAAAATTGAGCGGGCGATTCTGCTCGGATCATACTTTTCGCCCGCTTCCTTGACCGCCATGGGATAGTCCGCCAACTTCATTATCAGGCGATGTTCCATTTTATCGGTTAAGCGCGAGGACAGTTCTTTAATATCCCTCTCGCTGTAAGAACCGTCATGTCCGCTTTTGCGCAGCATGCTGTTGATCCTGGCAAAGGTATATTGCAGATAGGCAGAGGTATAGCCTTCAAAGCGGAGCGCTTCATGGACATCAAACGTGATTACCGAATCTTTGCCGACTTTGACCATTTCGAATTTCATTGCGCCAATGGCGATTTTCCCTGCCGCGTCGATGATTTTCTCCTTGGTCCAATCATTGTGCCTCGCTTTGGTTTCTTCCAGAGCCTTTTCATGGAGCTGGTCGCGCAAATCTTCATAGGTTATCACCCTGCCGGCGCGCGAAGACATCATGCCGTCGGGAAGCTTGACGAATTCATAGCCCAAATGGATAAGCCTGCTTTTTTGGCCCATCAATTCAAGAACTTTGAACAGCTGCTTGAAATAAAAAGACTGGCGCAGATCAACGATATAGATCGATTCGTCCAGTTTGTATTTTTTGAATTTTTCAACAGCAAGCGGCAAATCCGACACCGGGTAAAGCGCGGTTCCGTCAGATCTTAAAAAAACCAGCGTTCCCAATTTATGCTGTTCCAGATCGGCGATGACAGCTCCTTCGCTGTTTTTCAAAACGCCTTTTTTAACTAGCTGACCGATTAGCTCCTTGCCAATCTCGATAAACTCGCTTTCATAGAAAAAATGCTTGAATTTAATATTGAGTTCAGTATAGATTTTATCGAATTGTTCGATGCTCCACAACCTGGTTTTAACCCACAATTTGTAATCAGCGCCCCTGCGCATCTCGACCTTTTTCATGATCAGGCCGACCATTTTTTTCGCCATTTCATTTTTTTCCAGTTCTTCACAAGCCCGGACATAAACTTTGCCGAGGAAATAACCTTTGTTTTTAGGTAGCTTTTCATATTTGTAATATTCCTGGTATGCCCAAAGCGTTTTGGCCACATGAATCCCAAAATCGTTGACGTAAGAAACAGGAATTGAGGTCCAGCCGTTGGCGGACAGGATCCTGTTGACGGCATCGCCAAGGCATAGGTTGCGCAAGTGCCCGATATGGTATTCCTTGTGGGTGTTGACGTTGGAAAATTCCACCATGACCTTTTTGCCGCTGCCCGAATTATTCTTCCCATAGTCGGCTCCCTGAAAATTAACATCATTTAATGCTTCGGCGGCTACTAAGTTTTCCCGTAGAAAAAAATTCAGATATGGTCCGACCACGCTTGTGCCTTTGATGAATTTATCGTCAATAAACAATTTCATTATTTTTTCCGCAGCCGCCTGCGGGCTTAGGCCCCATTCTTTGGCCAGCGCGAAACAAGGCAGGCTTAAATCCCCGAATTCGGGATTGGGCGGATTAACAATATCGTTAGCGCTAATAATCGTTTTACCCCCATGTTCGTTTATTTTTTCCGCTAAATGGCTTTTGATGATGTTAAGAAAATACATAATTTGCGATATTAATATGCCCGTCTCCCACCGGTGCAAGCCGAGGCGGGCGAACGCATACGGATTAATCGCTTCGGCGAAGCTTGGGGGCGAATGGATATTGAGCAATAGTACCGCTGGCTTTTACAATAGAAATTATAATTCCGCCCTCTTCACCGCCCCGATTTCACAACCCAAAAATTTGCCGCCGAAACTTTTAAAGCGTTTTGGATCGTCGGTCGTATAATATATTCTTTTTTTGTTTTTTCCGATCTTTTCTTCGATTTCCGGGTGACGCATTAAATAATCTTCAAGCTTTTCGGCAACTATTTCCGGGGAGTTAAGCACCTTAACCCTTTTTGTCATGATCCGCTTGATGTCATCCAGCAAAAAAGGATAATGAGTGCATCCGAGAATTAAGGTGTCGACCCGTTTTTGCTTTAACGGTCTTAAATATTTTTTCAGGATCATCCTGGTTTCCGGTTTTTTCAACCATCCTTCTTCGACCAGGGGTACAAGCAGGGGACAGGCCTGGCCATAGACTTCAAGGCCGCTGTTAAGTTTTTTTATTTCCAGCTCGTAAGATCCGGATTCGATAGTTGCCCGCGTACCGATCACCCCGACTTTTTTGGATTTCGTAAGGCGGGCCGCATCTTCGACGATCGGGATGATCACTCCGAGCACTCTTTTATCGGGGTAATTTTTCGGCAGGAATTCCTGCTGGATCCGGCGCAAGGCCTTGGCGGAAGCAGTGTTGCAGGCGATAATGATCAGCTCACAGCCTTGTTCAAACAAAAAATCGACCGCTTCGCGGGTGTAGTTATAGATCACATCCTGCGACTTGCTGCCGTATGGGGTTCTGGCATTGTCGCCAAGATAGATATAATCGTATTGCGGCAGTTTTTCCAAGAACACTTTTAAAATTGTCAGTCCGCCCAAGCCGGAGTCGAATACGCCGATCATATAAAATTAAAAATTCAAAAATCTAAATTTAAATTACAATTCAAAATGCAAAATTATTAAGCTTACCTTTTAGCGAATTGTATTTT
>Ga0105093_10000895_pt1 | contig 11300 bp, 3 predicted proteins | sample PPLLak3March2015_2_FD_79111 | JGI IMG/M metagenome (GOLD analysis project Ga0105093, IMG submission 79111) | Freshwater sediment microbial communities from Prairie Pothole Lake near Jamestown, North Dakota, USA - PPLs Lake P8 Core (3) Depth... | ecosystem: Environmental > Aquatic > Freshwater >... | reverse complement strand
AGGATAAAAATTCTGAAAATTCTGTTTCTGAGTTAAATGAAAGACTTAAAGAATTCCATGATGCATTATCTACTGCTTCACAGGTAAATAAAGAAGGGAAGTATATTATTGCCTTATGTCCGTCATCACCGGAACTTCTGAAGAATACAACCCTTTCTGAAAGTATTTATAAAGCTGAGAACAAATTCGCAGCTGCCTTGAAGCCGAAATCAAATGTAATTGTTTTAAAATCAGAGGAACTGCTTAATACGTATGATATTTCTGATTACTATGAAGAGTTGGGAGAAGAAGTTGGTCACATACCATATACTGATGAATTTTTCATCTCGCTTGCGACAATTTTAGCCAGAAAAATTCAGGTCTCCTTCAGGTCACCTTTCAAAGCAATTGCTGTCGATTGTGATAACACTCTGTGGAAGGGTGTTGTTGCCGAGGATGGGCCATCCGGAATCAGGATTGGTCAATCTGAAAAGTCATTACAGGAATTTCTGGTCGATCAGCTAAACTCGGGAATCCTGATATGCTTATGCAGTAAAAACAGGGAAGAAGATGTATTTGAAGTCTTTGAAAAAAACGACCAGATGATCCTGAAAAAGGAGCATATCTCATTTCACAGGATCAACTGGAATCCTAAATCCGAAAACCTGATTCAGCTTGCTAAAGAAATTAATATTGGTCTTGATAGTTTTGTTTTTATTGACGACAGTCCGATCGAATGTGCTGAAGTAAGAAACAATGCCCCTGATGTTCTTGCCATTCAATTGCCGGAGGAAGGTTTTAATATTAAACAATTACAAAATTCCTGGATTTTTGACAGACTCAGAATTACAGATGAAGACAGGAAAAGATCTGAAAAATACAGGGAAGAAGCTGTTCGTACCAGTTACCGGTCCTCTGTCAAATCATATAAGGAATTTATTAACGGCCTGAATTTACAAATGGAGATTGTTCCATTTCAGGATGAATATATTCCCCGTATCTCTCAGCTGACTTACAAAACTAATCAGTTTAATTTTACAACTTTAAAGAGAAGCGAAGTCGAAATTAAAAACATTTCAGGAGATAAGAATTTTGATTGTTTTCAGGTCTCACTTTCAGACAGATTTGGCGAATATGGGCTTATTGGTGTTTTAATTGTCAATACATCAAAAGGTTATAATGTTGATACATTCCTTTTAAGTTGCCGTGTCCTTGGAAAAGGGGTGGAACATTCTTTAATTTCATTCTTAGGCGAAAAGGCGAAGCTGAGAAATTTTGATTTCTTATCAATTCATTTAAGAAAAACTGCGAAGAATATCCCTGCCCTGGATTTTCTGGTTTCAAATTTCGGGGATCTTAATACTGTGAATGATGAGATTCATTCATTTAATATCCCTGTTGAGAGAGCCATCGGTTTTAAATTTGATCCGGAACAAACCGCTTTAAATCAGGCAGCCAGTGAGGAGGAAAAAATAAAAGTCAACCCGGGAAGCTTAAAGAACCAGGGTTATAATGACTTCTATTATATGATCCTCGATAAATATCTTTCGCTTGAAAAGCTTGTTGCTGAACTGAATAAGAAAACTACAATACGGAATGAAACAGGGTCCGGACCTGAAAACGGGTTTAGACAGACAGAAATGAATGTAATGTCTGTGTGGCAGCAGGTCTTAAAAAATGAAAATTTCAGCACTGCCGACAACTTCTTTGATATTGGAGGCCATTCGGTGCTGATCCCTCAAATTGTAATCAAACTGTTTAAGCAGTTTAATCTTAAAGTAAATATTGTTGACATTTTTCAGTTTCCGACTGTCCGTGAATTAGCAGCATTTATTGAAAGCGGAAATATAAATGAAAAACCTTCTCCTGATATCATTCAGGCTACTGCCGATCAGAAATCGTCAGGGAAGGATATTGCCATTATTGGGATGGCAGGAAGATTTTCAGGAGTTAAAAATATCGAAGATTACTGGTACGCAATTTCTTCCGGGAAAGAGACAATAACATATTATACAAAAGAAGAATTGGTAAAAAGGGGTGTTGAAAAGAGTCTGCTTGAAAATAAAGACTATGTCCTCGCCAACGGTAACATTGAATCTGCAGATCAATTTGATTCAGCCTTTTTTGGTATAACACCCAGAGAAGCTGATTTCATGGATCCCCAGCATCGTGTTTTTCTTGAGACGTGTTATGAGGCATTGGAGAATTCAGGTTACACATCTGAAAAATATTCAGGAGAAATCGGTGTCTTTGCGGGTTGTGGCATGAATAATTACCTGTTGAAGAATCTTTTTCAGCATCCTGAATCATTGAGATCATTAGGTGAGTTCCAGACTATTATAAATAATAACAGTGATTATCTGACCACACGGGTTTCATATAAATTGAATCTGACCGGTCCAAGTATCGATGTTCAGTCGGCATGCTCTACATCCCTGGTTGCAATTCATCTGGCCTGCCAGAATCTGCTCACCCATAACTGCGACATTGCCCTGGCCGGGGGAGTTTTCATACAGATTCCACATGCCGAGGGATATATGTTTGAGCCAGGTGGAATTTTTTCTCCCGACGGCCATTGCAGGCCATTTGACAGCGAGGCTGATGGAACCTTGTTTGGCGAGGGATCAGGAGTGATTGTTTTAAAAAGACTGGACGATGCTATTAGGGATTGTGACACAATATCAGCCGTAATAAAAGGCTCTGCTATTAATAATGACGGTTCCGGCAAAGTTGGATATATGGCTCCTTCTGTAAATGGACAGGTTACTGTAGTACGTAAAGCCATAACCGAAGCCGGTATCTCTCCCGCTACTATCTCATATATCGAAGCTCATGGGACCGGGACCAAACTCGGGGACCCGATAGAAGTTAATGCGCTGAGCCAGGTTTTTAAAAATTATTCAGAGGGAAAAAATTATTGTGCCCTGGGCAGTGTTAAGGCAAACATAGGTCATCTTGATGCTGCTGCAGGCGTTGCCGGAGTGATCAAGATAGTCTTAATGCTTAAAAACAGGAAACTGCCTCCTCTTGTGAATTATAAAAAACCGAATACTGAACTGCCTTTGAAGGATACTCCTTTTTATTTTAATAATTCATTAAGTGAATGGAATGCTAATCAGGGTCCCAGACGTGCCGGTATAAGCTCATTTGGGATCGGAGGTACTAATGCTCACTGTATATTGGAAGAAGCGCCTGAAGGTGTCAAAATAGCTTCATCAAAAGAATATCATCTGTTACCCGTTACAGCTAAGACTTCACAGGCCCTGAAAAATCTAAAACAAAGCATTTCCAGTCATATTCTGAATTCAGGGCAGGATATTGCAGATATTTCCTATACCCTTCAACAGGGCAGGAACCATTACAAGCATCGCTCCCTTCTGATATATAAAAAGGAGCCGGCGGGGATGAATCCTTTGCTGTTGACTGATTCAGACAATAGTGGTATGCAGGAATTAATCAGTCCGGCTGTTGTCTTTATGTATACAGGTCAGGGTTCTCAATATACCGGAATGGCTGAAGATTTATACAATGAATTTTCTTCTTTCAGGGATATTGTGGATAAAGCCGATCTCTACCTGCAAAAATATTTCAATCTTAATATTCTGAAGTACATACTTCATGCTACAGATGAATCACTTCAGGATGAATTAAACCAGACATCTGTTGCACAACCACTTTTGTTTACTCTGCAATATGCGATTTCCAGGCTACTGGAGGAGTTTGGTATCAGACCCGATGCATTAATAGGTCATAGTATCGGGGAATATACTGCAGCCACAGTTTCCGGGATTTTTGAATTTGAAGATGCATTAAAGATTGTAGCATGGAGGGGCAAACTTATGCAGGAACAAAAACATGGTGCTATGCTCTCTGTTCAGTTACCCTACGCTAAATTGCTCCCATATATTTCCTCCAAAGTTAACCTGTCATTAAAGAATGCTCCGGATCTTAATGTTTTATCCGGAGAATCACAGGATATTGAAGAAGTTCATGAAAGGCTTGCTGCTGAATATCCCGATATCCATTTATCCAGGCTTAAAACATCTCACGCGTTCCATAGTCATATGATGGAACCTGTTCTGGCTCCTTTCGGAGAGATTTTAAAGACCATTAAATACGGAGTGAGCAGAATACCTCTTGTTTCTAACAAAACAGGAACCTGGGCAGCACAGGGAGACCTCTCAGTAGCCGGATATTGGACCGATCAGATCAGATCAACTGTAAATTTTGCAGGTGGAATTCAGGAATTACTCAAAGCCGGAAATACATATTTTATCGAAGTGGGTCCCGGGAATACCCTTGCAACACTTCTCTCGCAATTCGCCACCGGCGGTAAGAAGATTCATATATCATCTACTACCAGGCATCCTAAAAAGAAATTAAATGATATTCCGGTTTTTCTGAAAGCTGTAGCCCACGCGTGGGTTTCAGGTGTGGATATTGACTGGAGCATTTTTTATCAGGATGAAAAAAGATTCCGGGTTCCTTTGCCGGCTTATCCTTTTGACAGGGATAGACACTGGATAGATCCGGTTACTCCCTATAATTATTTCACTGAATTTTCAGGAAGGGAAAAGATAAGTAAGTCAGATTCAAAGGTAATAGAATCCGGAGAAGGTAAAGTCGCTGAAAGCTCTCTCTTATTTCATAGCCGGCCTCCAATGGAAAATGAATATATTCCGCCGGCATCAGAAACCGAAATTGCAATCGTTAAGATATGGGAGGATCTTCTCGGGATTAATGGAATTGGTATCGAAGATGATTTCTTCTACCTGGGTGGTCACTCATTACTGGCGTCGCAGGTAATAACCAGGATAAGAGAAAAATTTCATATCAGGCTGCCTCTTGAATCATTATTCAGATCGCCTACAATAAAGGGACTGATCAGTAAGATAGAATCAGAAACCCCTTCAGGAGCGGTTGATCCGGATATAATTACCCTGGATCCCGATAGTCGGCTACCTGTCAGCTTTGATCAGAAACGGTTATGGATAATAAATCAAATCGATCCGAACAATCCAGCCTATAACATCCCATTTACATACAGATTAAAAGGGAAGCTTGATGTTGGTATTTTTGAAAAGAGCCTGAACGTCTTATTTGAAAGGCAGGCTATCCTCAGGAGCTCTATAAAATCAAATGAGGGAGAACCATATTGTATTATTCATAATTTTAAGAATATACCTGTTAAGATATTGGATTTTAGCTCATTAATAGATGGAGCGGTTGAAAGTGAAATCCAGAATTTCTTTACCAGTGAATCAAGAGAAATTTTTGATATAGAAGAAGGTCCTTTGTTCAGGTTATATCTTGTAAGGATCCGGGATAATGAATATATATTTCACATGACTGTTCAGCATATGGTGTTTGACGGCTGGTCATGGGGAATTTTTGCAGGTGAATTACGCCAGATATATAATGACCTGCTAAACAGCCGGAAAATAAGTCTTATCCCTCTTCAAAATCAATATTATGATATAACACACTGGCAGACAAACAAGATAACGGAATCTGCTTTAAGAGGTTCAGTTGATTACTGGAAAAATCAGCTTAAAGATCACCCTGCAGAGATTAATTTTCCGTTTGATCGTGCAAGAACTAATACACATAGCGGATTTGGAGGAAGGGAGCCAATAAAACTATCCCACGGTCTCTCAGCAAAAATCAGAACATTGAGCCAGAACGAAAATTCAACGACCTTTATGACAGTTCTGGCTGCTTTTGGTCTGCTTCTGAATAAATATTCGGGAGATGAGGATATTTGCATTGGAGTGCCTACTGCAAACAGGGAAAATTCAAGTATTGAAACAATAATTGGATTATTCGTGAATACAATAATTCTTCGGATGCGTTTTAATAATCCGCAGAGTTTTAAAGATCTCTTACATTCGACAAGACAAACCACTCTTGATGCCCTTGCACATAGTGATTTACCCTTTGAAAAACTGATTGAGATTCTTCAACCTGAGCGAAAAACAAATGTTAATCCAATTACCCAGGTTCTTTTTGCTTACCAGAATACCCCTCGTCCACTTCTTGATCCCGAGGGAATAGTACCAGAAAGAGTTCTGATCAGAGATACTGTTTCTCCGTTGGATATTACTTTTTATGCCTGGGAAAATGAAGGAATTATTGAAGGTGAAATAGAGTTCAATTCAGATTTGCTGGAACGAGAGACAATTATCCGTTTAAAACAAAATTTTGTTTCTCTGCTGGAGCGGGTCATCGAAAATCCGGTTAAAAGCCTGGATGAGATTTCAATAATCTCTGAGCATGACAGCAAAGAACTAGATGATTTTAACAATACTGAAGTTCAGATTCCTGATTGTTTGATCCAGGATTTTTTTGAAAAACAGGTTACATTACTACCTGGCAAAACTGCAATAATATCGGGACGGAACAGACTGACATACCGTGAGCTGGACGAAAAGTCTAACCGATTAGCAAATCATCTTATTAATCTTGGAGTAGTTTCAGGAAATGTTGTCGGGATATGTATTGAACGTTCCTCTGAAATGATTATTTCAGTTCTTGCTGTTTTGAAAGCTGGATGTTGCTATCTGCCTTTGGATCCGACATTCCCTCCTGACAGGCTCAGTTACATGTTTGAGGATTCAGGGGCTAAAGTCATAATTGCACAGAATTCCCTGAAAGATAAATTCAGGTATTTTGTCAACGCTTCGTTTATATTAATTGATGATAAAACAAAGAAAATAAGTAAATGTCCTGCCACCAGACCTGTTATTGAGTCAGGTCCCCAATCGCTGGCATATATCCTTTATACTTCAGGATCGACTGGAGAACCAAAAGGAGTAATGGTTCATCATCAGGCTGTTGTTAACTTAATAAACAGTATGTCAGAAAGGCCTGGCATAAATAAAAGTGATAGACTTCTTGCAGTTGTTACGCTATCATTTGACATGTCAGTTTTTGAAATATTCTTACCCTTATCAAATGGAGCAACCATTGTTGTAGCAGACAATAATGATATAAGAGACGGACAGTCTTTAGTCAATCTGATTGAAAAACATAATATCACAATACTGCAAGCGGCTCCATCACTTTATTATATTCTCCAGGCCGCAGACTGGAAAGGTAAAGCCGATCTTAAAGCATTATGTGGTGGGGAGGCATTGACATCCGGTATCGTAAAAAAAATTCTTCCGCAGGTTAAAGAGCTCTGGAATTGTTACGGGCCTACCGAAACCACTGTTTATTCGACATGCACACGAATTACAGATTCAGACGAAAAGATACTTATTGGAAAACCGATTGATAACACCAGAATTTTCATTCTGGACAAAAATAACAAAGTTCTCCCGACAGGAGTAACTGGAGAAATTGGAATTGGAGGTTTGGGTGTTACAAGAGGCTATTTAAATCAGCCCTTTCTGACATCAGAGAAATTCGTTCCTTTCTTTGATAACCAGGTAATTTATAAGACAGGAGACCGTGGCAGATTCCTGAAAGATGGGAATATTGAGCTATTCGGAAGGATTGATAATCAGATTAAAATAAGAGGAATCCGGATAGAGCCGGCAGAAATTGAGATTCTCCTTTCAAGAATAGATGGAATTAACGAATCTGTAGTCAAATTGCAGAGATTTGGTGAAAATGATGATCGATTGGTGGCATTTTTAAATATTTCTGATGCCTTCAATCTTGATACACGGGGTATCGATAATCGGATCAAAGAAAAACTTCCATTATATATGATCCCTTCATTTTATAAGATAATGAAGGAATTCCCAAGAACAAGCAATGGTAAAATTGACAGAAAGGCTCTCGTTTTTAACACAAATACGATTGAAAGTGAAGGGAAGCATAATAGTGAGAAGATGACTCCTTCAGAAAAGGTTATTCATAACATCTGGTGCGAAACTTTAAGGACACCGGAAATTTCCATAACAGACAATTTTTTCCAGGTTGGAGGGAACTCACTTTTAGCGATATCGGTTTTTTCGAAGATTGAGTCTGCCTTTAATATAAAGCTGATCCTAAGGATATTCTTTGACAGTCCAAGGATAAAAGACCTTGGAGAAATCATTGATATTGCAAAACAAAAAGTGGTTGAAAATAAGCCGGATTTGACTGAGAAAGTATATCCTAAAATTGTAAAAGGCCAGATATGATGTTTAGCGAATTTTTAACTGAACTCAAACAAAAAGGCATTGAAGTCTCTTTCTCAGATGGCAAGATCAATTATAGCGGACCTGAGCATTATATCGATAATCACCTTATTGACAGGCTTAAAAAGTATAAAGGTAAATTAATTAAGCACCTATGGCCTTATGAATGTACCAATATGATGCCTATCAACACTGAAGGAAGTAAAATCCCTTTTATTTTATTACATGGAGAGAAGATGAATTATCCCTTAAGTGAATATTTAGGCACTGAATATCCATTTTATGGATTTTTTCATTATGGTTCACAGGGAGAAAAAATTTTCCATAAAAAAGTTGAATCGTTTGCCAGGGACTATATCAGTCAATTAAAGAAGATTGTACCGGAAGGACCATATTATTTGGCAGGATTCTCATTTGGAGGACTAATAGCATTTGAAATGGCAATCCAGCTCCAGAGATTAGGATTCGAGGTGCCTGTCCTTATTCTGATTGACTGTAATGTCCCATCACTTAAAGAACCTGTGATTGCCAGCAAAGGTCATTCTGAAATGGCAATCAGGTTTTATAATTTTTCAAAAGACATATATTATTGGTTTTATCATAAAGCAAGAAGTATGTATTATGAATTCTTCCTTTTATTTATAACCAACCTTCAGAAGAAAAACAGAAACTATTATATCATGTCCACTTATATGGATATTGCAAAAAGATATATACCGGCAACAGCATTTAAAGGAGAAATTTTGTTATTCAAGTCTCAACAAAATAAATCAGTTTATAATTATCTGGGGTGGGATAGGTTTTGTGATAAAATCAAAATGATAATAATTGAAGGTAATCACCATACACTTTATGAGTCTGTAGAAAGCTATAATGTACTGAGTAAGAATATCGGAGAATGGCTACAAGTAGCAAATAATAACTTAAACCATTGAATTCGCTACTTTCTTCTGACTATTTCCCTGAAAGGTGCCGATTATAATAAATTAAAACTGTCGGTCCGGATATGCTTTTTAAAGTTTATTGCGAAAATATTGAAAATTCACTGGAGAATACTAAATCCGGTGATCTGGTTGTATATTATGGATTGGCTGAAAGTTTTGTAAATAAACTGTTAATTTTTTATGATTACCTGTCAGACCATGAAAAGTCGAGAGCTGACCGTTTTAAACTGGAACCTGACTACAGATGCTATGTTTCGGTGCATGCTCTTTTACGAATTGAACTTTCAAAGCTTTTAAAAACAAAAGCAAGATCCATAAGGATAGGGGAATCTGAATATGGAAAACCATTCCTCCCGGGTATTGATCTGCCATTCAGTTTATCGACAGCTAAAAATTTATTCGCATTTTCTGTTGGTCACAGTAATCAACTTCTGGGTATTGATATCGAACAGATAAAGCCAAATATTGATTTTATAAATATTTCCCGCACTTACTTTAGTATCAATGAGCAACAATTAATTCTTTCCTCTAAGAATCCAGCCGATCAAAAATGCAGATTCTTTGAAATCTGGACACGGAAAGAGGCGCTTCTGAAAGCAATCGGGATTGGTTTAAATGCAGACCTCACCAAAGTTCAGGTCCTGGAGGGAGGAAATATACTGAGCCTGGCAGGGGTACAGATCAATAATCATTTTTTTAAAATAGCGACTGCAATTAAGAAAGAAGCATTTATCAGTATTGCTTCATCTGTTGACTTTATTCCCACATTTAAAAATTTATCATTTGTTCTTTCCTGACCAATATTCCCCGTATTTGTATATTGATTATGAGTTACCTGAAGTCAAAGTTTGCTGAAATTACAGGTCTGATCACCAAAGGTCATGCGCGAAGTGTTAAAGCCAAAAAAAACATTCTGGCTTCATTTATCATAAAAGGATTAAGTATTGCCATCAGTTTAGTGTTGGTTCCTTTAACTATGAATTATGTCAATCCAACCCGTTATGGGGTATGGCTTACCCTAAGCTCTATGGTCAGTTGGTTTAGTTTCTTTGATATTGGTTTTGGCAATGGATTGCGCAACAAATTTACCGAAGCGCTGGCCATGGGAAAGGATGAACTTGCAAGGATTTATGTAAGTACAACTTATGCAATACTTAGTATAATTATTGGCGTAGTACTTATTCTTTTCCTCCTGGTTAATCCTATGTTAAACTGGTCAAAAATATTAAATACCACACCAGAGATGGCCGGTGAGCTGGGTGTACTGGCAACAATTGTTTTCGTGTTCTTCTGTTTACGCTTTATCTTTCAATTGTTAACTACAGTTCTGACTGCCAATCAGGAGCCTGCAAAAGCTTCATTATTTGATTTTTTGGGAAGCTTATTGTCATTGTTAATAATCTTTATTCTGACGAAAACAACTTCAGGAAATTTAATTTATCTGGGAGCAACATTGAGTCTTACCCCGGTATTGGTGCTTATAGCTTCCAGTATCTGGTTTTATAATCATACTTATAAGAAATATGCCCCTTCTTTTAAATTTATAAAATTCAGTTATGCCCGTAACCTGATGAGCCTCGGCATAAAATTTTTTATAATACAAATAGCTGCTTTAGTGCTCTTTAATACCAATAATATTATTGTAACACAATTATTTGGCCCTGAAGAAGTGTCAACTTTTAATGTTTCATTTAAGTTATTTTCAGTTATCACAATGATCTTTAGCATTATAGCAGGACCACTTTGGAGCGCTTTTACGGATGCTTACGCCAAAGAGGAGTTTGCCTGGATTAAAACCACATTGTCGAAAATGAAAAAAGTCTGGGGTTTGCTGATCATATTTACAATTTTGGTTTTATTGTTATCGCCCTGGATTTATAAAGTGTGGATCAAGGACCTTGTGACAGTTCCATTTGCCCTTTCTGCAGCGATGAGCAGTTATGTAATTGTTTACATCTGGCAAACTATTCATGTCTTCTTTTTAAACGGAATTGGTAAAATAAAACTACAGCTATACCTGGTCATTTTTAGCGGGCTGATCAATATTCCTCTTGCAGTATTCCTTGGCAAAAAGCTGGGGCTGGTTGGTATAACTCTTACCAGCACCCTGCTGTTTATTTTTATGGGTACGATATTCTCAATTCAAACGCGGAAAATATTAAATAAAACCGCTGTAAACATCTGGAACAAGTAACAGTAGTGTTATATTAAATGTACTTTGATATTTGCGACATAGTAAGATAAACTT
>Ga0105093_10000894_pt1 | contig 11307 bp, 12 predicted proteins | sample PPLLak3March2015_2_FD_79111 | JGI IMG/M metagenome (GOLD analysis project Ga0105093, IMG submission 79111) | Freshwater sediment microbial communities from Prairie Pothole Lake near Jamestown, North Dakota, USA - PPLs Lake P8 Core (3) Depth... | ecosystem: Environmental > Aquatic > Freshwater >... | reverse complement strand
TCGATGGTGACAGAGGAGGCAATCTTATCATCCAAGAGCTTATGGGTGTAACAGAAATAGACTTTGTAGCAAAAGCTCCGGACGGCAAGGAAGTTGAAGAGCTAGCCAAAAAAGAGATTCATAAAGCATTGAGAAGCAGAATAGCTGCAGAACAGATTAAAATGGAAATAATGCCCAAAGAAGGCCAGCTAGAGAGACCAATTGAGCAGAGAAAGCCAATGCCAAGACCGCAGCCACAACAGCAGGAAAGAGATCGCGAAGTCAGAGTACAGCCTAAATCAGCACCTTCTCCAGTAAGTGCATCATCTCAGCAAGCAACTTTAGGAGCAGGAGAGAAACAAACATTTAGCGAGATGCTTGAAGATTTAATAGGAACAAGAGGCGCTTATATTTTGGATGAAAAACTGAATATTTTAGGCAAGGTACCAATCTCAGAATTGCAGACAACCCTGAAATCACTAAACACAGGAGTTCATGCAGTCATCTTTGACGGTATCATAGACAAGGATTTACTAGCGGCAGCAGAGAAATCAAATGTAAATTTCCTTGTAGGCATGGATAATAAGGTTAAGAATAAATCATCCAAAGTCGTACAGATGACAGTGGATGAATTTTAATTTTTTTTATTTATTCTTTTATTTCTAAATAATTTATTATTTCAGACTCGTTCCTAAGTTCTCCTATATAACTATTGTAAATCTCTTTTTCTTTTTCACTGTTCAATGTCTGGTTAATCTGGTCATATACTGTTGTCAAATTGAGGACTTCTTGCGGTCTTTTTTCAAATACTTTGATTAAATGATAACCAAAGATAGTTTCAATAGGGTTTGATACTTCTTCTTCCTCAAGCCCAAAAGCAGCCTCCATAAAGGTCTTATCAAAAGGGTCTTCTTTGCTTACCCAGCCAAGATTCCCCCTTGTCATCTTTGCTGCAGGTTCATCAGAATATTCTAAAGCTATCTCAGCAAAGTTCTCATCGTCTATTTCTTCTTTAACATCCTCTGCTTTCTCCAGTGCTTCTTCTTTTGTCAAGTTAGAAACGCATCTCTGGCTTTCGTTATGGCATACCAATATATGGCTAACATTGATGCTTTCGGGGATTGTGAAAATTTCAGGATGCCTGAAATAATAATCCTTTATATCCGTGTCTGATATTTTTATTTTCATGAAAACATTTATATCCAATAATTTTCCCAAGAGTATTTCTTTTTCATAGAAATCTTCTACGTCGCCTAATGTCAGATTTTTGCTTTCTATCGCATCTTCAAACTCTTCTCTAATTATCTGGTTTTGCTCAAGCAGAAGTCCAATCTTTTCATCAATTTCTTCCTGTGTTGCAGTATAGTTCATTTTTTTTGCTTCTTGGAGCAAGACTCTCTCATCTATCATCTGCGTTAAAACATCCTCCTTTGTAATAAACTGCTGATACATTGGAGGAACTAAGGCATATCTTTCATCCAGGTCTTTCATACTTATTTTTTCTTGATTAACAACAGCCGCCAATTTTTCAGACCTTTTGAATAAATTTTCATTTAACTGCGAAAGCTTCTGTGCTAGAGTGTTTTTCTCAAGGAAAGCAGGTAATTTCTCTATGCTGTTAAGATATATAAGTGAAACTCCAAAAGCAACAACAAGAACAAGCAGCACACTTAATCCAATGTTCATAATATATTTTTTCTTTATAATACCAATGGCTTCCTTTCTCAGCTCTGCTTCTTTTTTTCCGTTTGAATTAGAAACTTTTTTTTTAGGTAATTCCTTAATCTTATTTTCCATGATAAACCCCTCCCAATACTTCAGCCGAAATTAATTTTATATAAAAAGGTATCGTACCTGCACACAGTTATGCGTCTTTCTGTTCAAACAACAAATTATATAAAGCCATTTTCTATTAACTAAACTAGCATGTATGATATAGTTATTGGAAGAAGCCAGTCAGATTTTAATAAATACGATACAAAAGGCACTGTTCTTTTAGGCAAGCACTATGTCAAAATGGGCCAAGTAACGTCTCTTTCAAATAATATCCTTCTCGATGTAACAAGAAGCCACGTTGTTTTCGTCTGTGGTAAAAGGGGCTCTGGAAAATCTTTTACAATGGGAGTCATAGCAGAAGGAATTTCTGATTTGGATAAGGATATCAAAGATAATCTATCTGTGCTTATCCTTGATACAATGGGGATTTATTGGACAATGAAATATCCAAATCAAAAGGAAAGGGATTTACTGGATCAATGGGGCATAAAGCCAAAAGCATTAGATGTTACTATTTTTACCCCGAAAGGCTATTTTCAATCATTTAAAGAAAAGGGCATACCAGCAGACTACCCCTTTTCAGTAAAGCCTGATGAGCTTGATATTGAGGATTGGAGCACGACATTCGGTATAGACAGAAATTCAGAGGAAAGCGTTCTTCTGGAAAGGACAATAGCAACATTGAAAGAAAGAGGAAAAGGGTATTCTCTCTTAGACATAATCACAAAATTAAAATGGGATGAGACAGCCTCGCAAAAAGCTAAAGACACCTTGATGAATATGTTCATGAACGCAGATGCATGGGGCTTGTTTGATGAGAACGGCACACCCTTAAACGATTTAATTTCTGGAGGACGTGTTTCAATTCTTGACTTGAGCATTTATGCAACAATGCCACGCGGTTGGGATATAAAGGCATTAGTCATAGCATTGGTGTCAAAAAAATTATTCCAGCAGAGGATGACTTCAAGAAGAGAAGAAGAGTTTAAAGCAGTTCATGAGACAGTCCATTATTTTGCAGAAGAAGAGCAAAAAAAATTAGAACATCCTATGGTGTGGCTTGTCATAGATGAAGCGCATGAATTTTTACCTCTTAATGGAACGACAGCAGCTACAGCACCATTAATCACAATTTTGAGAGAAGGAAGACAGCCAGGAATTTCATTAGTTTTAGCGAGCCAGCAGCCCGGCAAGATACATACAGATGTCATGACTCAGTCAGATGTCATAATAAGCCATAGAATAACAGCCAAAATAGACACAGAAGCTTTAGGAGCATTAATGCAGTCTTATATGAGGAAAGGTCTGGATAAATATCTTGATGAATTGCCTAAAGAAACAGGGGCAGCTATCATACTTGATGACAACAATGAAAGGATGTACCCAATAAGAATAAGGCCGAGATTTACATGGCACGGCGGCGAGGCTCCTATAGCCATACCTTCTGAGAAAAATATTTTCACATTATAGCATTATAGAAAAGCTTTTTATATATCCTTATTTTACTAATAAAAGGGGTGTTGACTATGGTTTTTAGTAAAGCTTTTCCGAAAACATCTGACAAGAGCGTTTATCCGAAATGGGAAGAAATCACATTATCAGATGATGAGGAGAGAGAACAGGAAGAGATTGCCAGAAGGGACAATATAAGGAAGATGCATGAGTCAATAGCCGATGCAAAAGCAATAATAAAAGCTGAAAATCTTAAGCCATTCCAGACAGACATGGTAAATATGGCTATTGCTTTATTCGAGAAAAGAGCGTCTCACGAGATATACTACAAAGAGAATAAAGCAAAAGAAAAATTTGACAGGAAATTTCCGCAATAACTATTTCTTCTTTTTTCCTTTTGTCTCTAATTCTACAAATTCATCAGGGTCTGCAACAGTCATAGATACAAGAGACGCAATAAACATAATCACGAATACAAAAGTAAAAGTGATACCCCAGTCAGGAGATTGCTTATATACATAAATCATTGATATTAATATACCAAGCATAGAAGTAGCCATATACCCTCCAGATAAAGGAGCGAACTTGAATTTTCTTGCCATAAACTCACCTCTTATAGTATAACTTAATTGTGACATATATAAAAATTTTTATACTTCTTAATTAAGATGAATATAAAATGGCATACGCGGCAGATATCATATCAGATTGTTTGAACAAGACCAAAGCACTCTTTTTTCCAATAAGGAGAGACTACTGGTTGAGAATGGGTTTAGTAAGTTTATTTGGAGGGTGTAGTGGAAGTAGTTTTGGCAATGGTAGCAGCGGAGGTAGCGGCAACTCTACAAAGGACTCTTTAGTAGGAACGCAGACAGGACTAACTATAAAACAAATAGTGGCTCAGCTTAACACAAAAGCATTAGATTTCTTATCCCAATATGGCTATATCATTGGAATTGTTTTTTTTGTATTCTATGCATTATCCCTTTTGCTCTCATACATCAATTCGGTGTTCATCTTTGTTTTCATTGACGGGCTTGTGAAAAAAGAGATTAGAATAAAAAAAAGTTTTTCAGAAAACAAACCACAAGGAGTCTCTTTATTTTGGCTTAGATTTGTTTTAGGTTTGATTACTATTCTCGGATTATTGGCTATATTTTCTCCATTATTATATTCTTTTTTCATGAATGATTTGGCCAATTTTAATCTCTGGCTGTTTATTCCGATTGCTATAGGTTTATTTGTTTTTTTAATAGTGTTAAGTGTTTTTATTTTCCTACTTTATGATTTTGTCGTTCCAATTATGTACATGCAAAAATATGATTACACAAGAGCATGGGGCTATTTCACTAAAATTGCATCAGCAAAAAAAGGTGAGATATTCATTTATTGGCTCTTGAAAATAGTATTATCTATTGGTTCAGGGATAATTTCCCTCTTATTGCTCATACCCATAATCATAGTAGCATTAGTTTTTGTTTTACTTGGTGTGGGAATATTTTTCGGAACAAAATTAATTTTTGGGATGACTCCAGCAATTGTTCTTACAGTAATATATGGCGTTATTTTCTTAATATTTTTCATCTATGCCATTTCAGTATTCTTTGTGCCAATACCCTCATTTTTTAGGATATATTCAATCGAGATGGTGAAGAAATTAGAGGAAAAAAAATAGAATTATTTTTTTACAAAATTCAATTTACCAATATTTTTTCTCGCTTCTTTGATTCCTTTTTCCAGGTTGAGCATGAACTTTGTTATTTTTTTGCAGGCAATCTCTTTCAATTCCCCAGAAGTCATTTTTCCTGATTTATATTTTTTATAAATAGTCTCAAGCTCTTTATCATCTTCGACAAGATGCTGTTTCATCAATTCAAAAACCATATCTTTCTCAATTACAGCTCCAAGTCTTCTATGTTCTTCTAAAGTGTCTCTCCCTCCAGTTAATGCCCTTTTTATCTTGTTGCATGCAGATTTTGGGTCTTCAGGCAACTCTATTATACTTTCTGGCATTGACTTGGACATCTTGAAATACCCATTTAATGAAGGAGTATATTTATGGAAAGTTGCACTTGGCGGAATGAATTTTTCTTTCTTCATCCTGTTTACTATATCTCTTGTGAGCAAAATATGCGGACATTGATCCACACCCACAGGAATAATGCCAGGCATTCTTTTCTTGAATTGCGGGTATAAAATATCAGCAACTTGCGTTAATGCAGCAAAAATCCTTTCAGGGTCGGCATTTCCATACAATGCCTCGAACTGTGCCTGCGTGACTTTCTTTGAATATTTATATGAAGCATGCATTACAGGAATATTTTCTGATTGAAAATAGAACGTAGTCCTTTTAGGGTCTAACCCTAAAGCAATATATGCCGGAATATGAAAATTCAAAGCTCTTTTTCTTGCTTCTTCAAGCGAAATCCCTCGTGTGGCTTCAGCTTCTAAATCAGCAACAAGAATATATGTTTCAGCACCATGTTTTTGGAAATAAGATATCATCTCAACAACCATCTTATTCCCGAAATGAATCTTTTCTCCAGAGGGCATTATTCCTGAAAGCACATAAAAAGGCTTTTTGTTTCTTATGCTGTCTGCAATTATCTTTAAGTCGATGCCAGAAAAGACGATATTCCGCCTCATCAATCTATTAGGATTTGGAAATAATTTAAAGTCAAATTCCTCAAGATGGAAATCGCTGATAAGTTTAGTATAGTCCTCTACCATTGTCGAGCCCCAAGGATCTATAATTTTTGCCATATTCTCACTTTAAATTGGTTTGATATTTAATCTTTTCTCTCCCCAAAAATACCTGTGCCGATTCTAACCATATTTGAGCCTTCTTCAATAGCAATCTTATAATCATTAGTCATTCCCATAGATAAAATTTTCATCTTATAAGTATCAAATATCTTTTTCATCTCTCTGAAATAAGGCCTTGAATCTTCAGCGTCCATAGAAAAAGGAGGCACGCACATAATTCCAAGAAGTCTTAAATTTCCTAACTTTTTAATCTCTTTAATCAACCCAGGAATATTTTCTATAAGAATTCCGGATTTTTGCTCTTCTTTTCCAATATTAATCTCAATCAAGACATACTGTATTTTACCTATCTCTCTTGCCCTTTTGTCTATTTCCTGTGCTAGTTTCAACGAATCAACGCTCTGTATCAAATCAAACATTCCAACAGCTTTCTTTATTTTATTAGACTGCAGCTTTCCTATGAAATGAAATTCTACATTTTTTTCTTTCAAATATTCTTTAAGAAATATGAATTTTTTCTCTGCTTCCTGGATTCTGCTTTCCGCAATAATTTCAGCTCCTGCTTCAATTACCTCTTTAATCTCTTCTATAGTCCTTGTTTTTGTTACAGCAACTAATAATACCTGGCCAATTTGCTTTTTCATGTTTTTTATTTTATTCATGATTTTCATTTTAATCCATATAAACTACTGTTTCAAATGTCTTTTTATAAAATAATGAAAGAAATTAATATAAAGATTTATCTTAAATGTTCAAATCGTTCATAAAGCATGTTGAGATGTCTATATTTCTCAAGATTAATTTCAAACTGCCTACATATAGGCTCAAACTGCTTTCTTGCAACATTAACTTCATTCCACTGACCTTTATGGTGGGTATAAAAAACATCCGTTTTACCCCAATGCAGGTCAACATCAGCTTCATCCATTGGTATCTGGAAGCTAAATCTTTTATCACCATTGCAATACCCTAGAGATACTGCCTTGGATATGAAATTATCTTCATCAAACAACCTCTTTTCATAAGCTAGGATTTTTCCTGCCATGGTATCTGCATTCCTAAGGACATTTTCTAGTGTTTCTGGCTTATTCAGCCTTTGACCTTCAGTAAGAAGCTCCAGACTTCCAGCAACAGCACCCTCTGGTTTTTTTCTTAGCTCAAGAAGAACAGCAGTAATATGGGTCATTGCAGAATAGACATTTGCTGCAATTACTCTAAAAAACTGTCCATATTCAAGTGTATCCAGTCCATATTCCTTAAGGTATTCAACTTCAACTTTCTCTCCTTTTAACATTTGTTCTGCAATATATGCTCTTTTGAGGTGCCTTGTCTCTACTTCAGAAAGCAATTCTCTCATGGCAGAGAATATAGCCCCCCTCCTCATATCTTCCAGAAATTCCTCGCTATATAATAACTCAGATTCACCACTTGGATTTCTCAATGACTCAAGAATCTGTCTTGGGCCAGTTGCCTTTGGCATTTCAACCACCCCCACCAACTACTTAGTTTATATAATATATATAGTTTTTCTTATATAAAAACATTATGAAAGTATGATAAAATCATACATTTTAGAAAGATTTAATCATTTCTTCTATAATCTTTTTAGCTATCTCCCTCTTATGAGGATATGCAGCAATGGCAATATTGAAATGAAAGCAATTTCCCGAGTCAGTTAGCCAATACTCATTATTCATGAGCTTTTCTTTATCCAGCCTTATGTAAAAATGCAGATTATCATCTAATCTGCTTTCCATTTGATTGAGCAACAACTCCTTTTGCTCACTGCTAAGAAAGGAAAAAATATTTTTTATAACTTTTCCAGTGTGCCTTTCTTTGTCTATTGAAACTGTCAGAATGTGTATCTTCTTGTCTTCAAAACCATAGGCAGTCCTGATATTTAACTTAATCTTCTCTTTCTTGAAGTCAAAGGAAAAAACCTCTTTAATCTTCTCTATAATCCTTTCCTCATCATCCCCTTCCTTAGAAAAAACACGCATCTCAATATTATGGGCGTATTTCATATTAAGAAAGATTTATTAAGTGTATTTAAAATTATTTAAGTTAATGATTTCAGTCATCATTCCAACATTGAATGAGGAAAAATATCTACCAATACTTTTGGAGTCAATAAAAAAACAGACTTATAAGGATTATGAAGTAATCATTGGCGATGGGAATTCCACTGATAAAACAATTAATATTGCTAAAAAATACGGTTGTAAAATTGCAGGCGGAGGCTCTCCTGCCGTGGGAAGAAACAAAGCAGCAAAAAAGGCAAAAGGAGAATATCTCATATTTCTTGATGCAGATGTCTTTTTACCTGATAATTTTTTTTCTGAGCTATTAGAAAAGGCTGCTAAATACAAGTTTGATGTTGCCTCATCATTTAGTGAACCAGATTCGCCAAGATTAATTGATAAATTTATGGTAAGGTTTTTCAATTTTTACTGTTTTATACTCCAGAAAATATCTCCGCATGCTTCAGGGATGTTTATCTTCATTAAAAAAAGCTTACATGTGTCTCTTAATGGGTTTAATGAAAAGCTTAAATTATCAGAAGACCATGATTATGTTGTAAGGGCAGCAAAGCATGGAAAGTTTTCTTTCCTGACATCACCAAGAATAAAATTTTCAGTAAGGCGGTTTAACAAAGAAGGAAGAGCAGGGATTATATTAAAATATCTCTATGCTGAGATATATAGACTCTTTCACAAGGAAATTAAAAAAGACATCGTAAAGTACGAGTTCGGAAATCATGAATGATACCTTTTTTAAATCGTTCGACAGCACAGACATCTGGTATAAGTTTATTAAAGGTACAAAAACCTGTTTAGTTTTTCTTCATGGGTTAAGCGGGAGTTCATCTGCATGGGACCCAATTTCCACTTATTTTGAAAAGAAAGGCTATTCAATATTATTAGTTGATACAAGAGGAAACGGATTATCAGATAAACCTATTGATAAAAGCAAATACACAATAAAAAATGCATCAGAAGACCTACACTTATTGTTAAAACATCTTAAAATAAAAGAAGTAATCTTAATTGGCCATTGCCATGGCGGAATAATATCACAATTCTTTTACGATAATAATCCTAACTATGTTAAAAAAATAGTTCTTATAAGCACAAGTTATGGCTTCTCAAAAAAAGGATTTAGACGCCTTTTAAATCACACAGCATATTTAATTTATTATCTGTTTTCTATTTTATTGTTTCCTTTGCACTTTGAAAAAAATAAAAAACATCTTGATTACACGAAATTTGGCAAGGGAAGTGATCTTAATCTAATCAGGATTTATAAGGACATGAGTGCCACATCTTTTCGTGTTTTTCTAACCTTTTTTAGAGAGGCAATGTTTTTAGATATAACAGAAAAAACTAAAAAAATTAATATCCCTGTTCTAATTATTCATGGAAAAAAGGACTTAATTGTCCAAGTAAAGGCAGCATATGAGATGAATAAACTCATTAAAAATTCCAGATTATGCATCCTTAATACCAATCATATGTCAGTTTTCAATGCAGTTCCAGAAATAATAAAAGAAATAGACGCCTTTTTAGAACTTTGATTTTATTGTTTGAATTTTGCTTTTTATTTTTCCGAATCTTCTTTTTGCTATCTTCTTAATTCTATTAATCTTGCCTTTATTTTTAATTATCTTTGATACCTTTTTCATACCTTTATCATATATTTTTTTTACTCTTGAAAGCATCTTTTTTCTGGAGGGCATTTCATAAGTCTCTATTATCAACTTTATTTTTTCATCAAGCAAATCAAAATCATTTATTTTTATGTTAAGTCTCATAAGATTCTTTTTATACTCCTCTAGGCTATTAAGGAAGCGCCACAAATCAATTGTATTTATCTCTTCAGATTGAATTCCATATCCGGATTCATGGAGATAATAGCTATTTATCTCTTGTTCAATCTGATTTTTTACAGGAACAGAATAAATTGGTTTTTTCAGGAAAACAGCCTCACTTATCAATGAAAAGCCGCCATTGGTTATTACTCCTTTACAAGAAGCAAGGTCATTTGCAAACTCATTAACCGAAGATAATTTAAAGGTAAGATTATTGTCTATTATATCTTTATTAAAACCATAAATAATGAATTGCTGATTAGAAGTCTTAAGCACTTCAAAGAGTTTTTCATTGGATGTGGAAGTCTGGTAGACAAGTATGTGTTCTCCTTCACTGGCATCTGCATTAATTATTGATTCCCTGATTATCGCACTCATTAGATAAGTATTTTTTTTATGTTCCTCTTTTACTGGTATATCAAAAACAGTCAGAATAAAATTAAAATTGCCGCTGAAGATAAGCATATAATCAATAAATTTTACCTGTATAGACTTTTTGAATTTCTCATCAATATCACACTTTGTGAAAAATCCTTGGTTATCTATGCATATTAGTGGTATCTCAAGAAGTTTAGCAACAACTCCGGCAACAGGTTCAAAATCAGTAATAATCAGTGAAGGAGAATACTTTAACTCTTTGTCAGTAAATAAGGGTATACTATTGGTAATCATAGGTCTAAGTTTCTTATACTCTTTTTTAATAGTCTCCCTCAGTTTAAACTCATTTTTTTCATATACCAAATTTATGCCAAATACCTCAATAATATCTAACACGTTTTTATAATCTTTAAATCTTTCATAGAGATATTTGAATGCCCTGTCGTAAGAGAATATTACAATCTTATGCTCTTTTTTCAGTAAATGCTTTATCACAACCTCGCTTCTTGTGGCATGGCCCATCCCTTCGCCAGCTACAGAATAAAAGATAACAGCCATATTCATTAGTTACATTGCTAATATATATAAACGTTTTTGACAAAAATAAAAACTATTAAAAACCCAGGATAATCTCTATCTCATAATGAAGCACGATATGAAAGTAACTTTCTTTCTCATATTATTATTTTTTACCGGCCAGACGGTTGGGCTTTTCTTGCTTAACCAGAGCATTGAATCTATAAATACAGGAGAAAACGGAACAATTGAAGTTAAATACAGTGAGCCGATAACAGGCAGGCCAGATATCAAAGATGAAGCCTCTTTTTCTTATATTTTGTTCATGATATTTATTGGTACAGCATTATTGCTGCTCTTGATAAAATTCAGATTATTCAAAGTTTGGAAAATATGGTTTTTTCTGGCAGTATGGGGCGCATTGGCAATATCTTTTTCAGTCATTATACCTGAAACAATCGCTTTGATTCTAGGGATTATCTTAGCATATCTAAAATTATTCAGGCCAAACATATTCATACATAATTTAACAGAGGTTTTTATGTATGGGGGAATAGCAATAATGATTTCTC
>Ga0105093_10000893_pt1 | contig 11315 bp, 4 predicted proteins | sample PPLLak3March2015_2_FD_79111 | JGI IMG/M metagenome (GOLD analysis project Ga0105093, IMG submission 79111) | Freshwater sediment microbial communities from Prairie Pothole Lake near Jamestown, North Dakota, USA - PPLs Lake P8 Core (3) Depth... | ecosystem: Environmental > Aquatic > Freshwater >... | reverse complement strand
CTACTATTTTATTTCTAAAACTATTTTTAAGATCAAGCACTAAGTTGAAACCATCAGCAAGCATGTGCTTTCCGATAACTTTTCTGACTCTTTCAGCGGGGTTAATTGTTTCTGTGAACATATAATTACCTTAATACAAAAAATGAATAAATATTGATTACAAGAATTGTGCAACAGGCGCTTTACCTGTTGATAGAAGAAAGTAGGGGATTAAAACACAGATTCGTAGGCAGAAACAAAATAGCTTTGATGCCTGAGGGAAACTAAAGTAAGAATTATATGTAAAAATGTATTTTTCATAATCTTTAATTACAGCCCAAAAATACTAAAGCTTGAAAGTAAATTCAATTAACAAAGAATTAACCTTATTGTGAAATAACGATTTAAAACAAGATTTCAAAAAAAATCCCGGCCCAAATGGACCGGGACTTTAAGAGGAAATTTACTTCCTTTTACTTCATGAGTATCATCTTCTTAACTGAAGAATAGTTCTTATCACCAGCTACGGATTTTGCTTCTATTGTGTAGATGTAAATTCCGCTAGCTAGGTTAGAAGCATTCCAGTTGAAATCGTGGAATCCAACCTGTTTGGTCTCATCAACCAGTACGTCGAGCATTTCACCAAGAATATTGTAAACTGCTATTCTTACGTTACTCTCGAATGGCAATGAGTACTTGATTGTAGTAACCGGGTTAAATGGATTCGGATAGTTCTGATACAAAGTATACTCTTTAGGAGTGAAGTCTACATTAACTTCAACCTCGGGTGAGTAAGCATAAGTACCATCAAAGTCCATTTGTTTCAATCTATAGGTTATTGTTCCAACGAAAGATTCATAAGTGAACTTATCAATGAATGAGTAGGAAGATTCGGTTGTGGTGGTACCTCTACCATCTTTGAATCCTATCTTCTCCCATTCAGTGTTCATCTTACGCTCGATGTCGAATCCACGGTTGTTCAGTTCTGTAGCAGTGGCCCAGCTAACCAAAATTTCACGGCCTGAAAGTTCAGCAGTGAATGCTGTAAGTTCTACAGGTATGAATGTAGTTACTTCTACTATGTTGCTGAATCCGGAGTTACCTAATGAGTTGTATCCAAACACTCTATAACTATACATTGTGTTAGGATCTAAACCAGTATCGAGGAAGTTGATTACATTTGCATTAACAGTATCAATAATAATCCAGGTGTTAACGCTTAATGAATCACCAAGCTTACGCTGGATTACAAACCCAAATTCGTTATTTGAGTTATCCTGCCATCCTAAATCAACAGTGAATGTATCAGGAATTGCAGAGAGATTTGATGGAGCGCTTAGCGCCACAAATACACCATTCTCGTACGCACCGATCGTTGGAGGAGTTCCTCTCAAATCGCCAAGTATATCTGTAGTTATTCCAGAAATTGTCACACCAGCATCAAGTAACGGTGAAACGGTTTGCGGTCTGTAATCAAGGTTTGATACAAATATTGGATCGCTACTAATTGAATTAGCATCCTGAGAAGTAAGTGTTTGCCAAGTTGTGAGATCTGGGGCTGCAGTAGTTCCATATATACCAAATACTCCACCATTTCCACTCGCGTAGTAATGATTATAATTCATATCATTTACAGCAGTAGCAACATCAGTATATTGAACTGCATAATGAATTCCAGTACCAGATATATTTGATCTCGCATTATTGAAAGTATTGTCTTTAACAATGAAGTTCAGAGCATCATCCCGTTTTGCTAGAGCAGTGGTTGTCCCAGCTGTAACGTTGCTTCCACCGATATAGACTGTATTGTAATATATCTCTACAGAATTGGCAGCGTAGCCAAAGTAATCAATACCACGAATTGTACCGGCGGTTTGATTTACACCTGCGGAAAGTGAGATGACGTTATTGAATATCTTAATGTTCATCGTATCGCCACTAGCACCAATATAATAAATACCATATTGGGTTGCAGTTGCACTTGTGCTTTGAAAATTATTTATTACGTTTCCTTCAATTACTGTGTTTTTTCCTCTTCCAAGGTAAAATCCATAAATAGTAGTTGCAGTTGAAGGAGTTGTTTGATGAATAAGGTTTTTAATTGCCTGATTACCATTTACTCCTAATGCACCCTGGAATGTTATTCCGCGAGCTGAGAAGTCAACGAATTCGTTATTGGATATTATGTTATTGCTGCTAAGTGTACTTGAGAACAAGTAAACACCAATTGCGTAAACTGCTGCTGATGGAACCGGTTGGAACAAGCAATTATCAATTAGGTTATTATTACAAGCGGTTCCTGCTGCCAGAATAAGACTCCCTGAACCAGTGCTTGTCTGTTGACTCTGGATTATACAATTCTTCACAACGTTATTACTTCCGTTGCTGAAGAAGTGTACTGCTGGAACAACTGCAGGAGCTATTATTGAAAGATCTCTAGTAGTGCCGCTAACTGTATTCGAGCCATCGATGATATAATACTGCCCATCTGTATTCAATCTCACAGTGGCAGTTGTTTGTGTTGAACTTCCGGGTATTACAGCCTGAACACCAGTTGCAGGTTTAAATGTGACCGTGTTAGTTACGCTAGCGCCTGCATAAGCTATGAGATCAATCGGATAAGTTTCACTTGGATAGTTAGTGTCAACTAATAAGAATGTTACCGGACCTGAAACACCCCGTAGTAAAAGATCTGTAACTGCAGAAGTTATCGTAGGATAAACACCCATTGATTGATCGCTCTTGAAAAAGCTATAATCAAATGGTTTTCCATCTTCCATCATTTCAAGATATTCTTCTGTTACACTAACATAACGTTGATTTTCATTCAACTCGTTACCTGATGGATTCTTTTCATCTTCCGGTGCAAGTAAATCGATATTAGAATCATCACCAAGAAGATCCTTTGTTACAGTTCTTGTCCTGGTTTCAAAATAGATCTTCTTTCCAGTTGCTTGCATAAATGCACTTAAACCAACAGTATAAGTACCACTTAAAGGAGTTATTAATCCTTGTTCATAAGCACCCATTGAAGGATTGGTTGCACTTCTTGTAACTCCAAGAAAGTCTGTTGTTATACCTGCGATTGGTGTCCCAGCTCCGATCACAGGTGAATTATAGGCTGGACGTAAGTCAGTAGTTGACTGATATAATGGATCAGCGGAAATTGAATTGAAATCCTGTCCTGTTGCAGTCCGCCAAGCAATAATATCTGCTTGGTTAGCACCCAAGTAACCAACATATGGATTTATACCATTCACGAAATAATCATTATTGTTTATAAAATTGAATGCACTATTAGCGCTGCTGGAATAAACCCCATAAGTAGTATTTGTTCTTGTAGAGCCTGGGAATGACCCCATGGAATTTTGGAAAATATTATCTCTTATATCTAGCAGAGTAATGCCAGCTGCAATTGATAAACAAGCACTTCTTCCATCATAAGAAGTTCCTTGGCCGAGAGTATTCCCTGACATATAAATGGAATTATAGTACAAATTCACGTTTCCACCAGTAATTATATAAATTCCAGCTGGAGTGAAAGACAAACTACTGACATCGCCATCACCTTTAATGTCATAAATTATATTGTTTGATATTTCAGTTACGGTTGTTGCATCTGAATTGTACCTAATTCCAAAACAGCCGTAACCACTGGTGCCGGTATAATAGAAATCGTGTATATTATTTTTTCTGACTTTACTGTTGGTTGAGCCTGCAATTAAAGCAATGCCATATTGACTGGTGTTTGTGTTACCTGCTGCCTCACCAAATATTTCGTTACCTTCTAGAGTCAGATTATTAACTTGCGAACCTAAAATACCACCGATCGTTACTGGTTTAGTAGGATCGCCGATGACATTACCGAAAACGAATCCATCATTGGATACATTCCCTGCAACTCCAGCGAATTGTATTCCAATTTTTACATTTTGAATTTTATTATTAATAAAGGAAGTATTATGGAATGCACCACCCGCTGCATTTAGAAATAATCCATAACTATTTGTAACCGTTGAAGTACCTTCAATAATACAATTTTTAACTGTAATACTTGAAGCTCCTTTACCTCCAGTATTCCACAATACAATTACCAGGTTGAATGTACCACCGATATATGTGTTAACTATTGTTAGATCTCTAGTAGTTCCGCTTATTGTATTTGATCCATCAAAAATTATATAGTCATCGTAAATACCAAATACATTTTGTGCAGTTGCACCAGTAATTACACTGCTTACACCGGTATTAGGTTTGAATGTTACTGTATTTGTTGCCGTGGGCAGATTTTCATTAAAAATATTTACCGTGATTGGATATGTTTCCCCGGTTGAATATGAAGCATCGGTTAATAAAAATCTAACTGGGCCAAGAACTCCGCGTAAATTAAGATCAGCAACTGCAGCGGTAATGGTTAAATAAACACCATCAATGCCATCAGGGAAATTAATTTCCGGATGATCAACTTTTTTCACATACAGATCACCAGAATAAGGCATTCCGTTTTCCATTGGAATCCATGTAGTCTCTTCAACTTCCATTAACTGTTTTGTCGTTGTAGATTGTACGGAAGATTCAGTCGAAATGCTTTCAGTCTCTTTTCCTTTTTCAACTCGATTATCAGAAACTGGAACTAACACTTCAACTTCTTTTATCACCTTCTGAACCACCTTTTCAAAATAAATGTTATTACCAGTGATCATATTGAACATTGCTATTCCTACGGTATAATCACCGGAAAGTGAAACATTTGTAATTAAATAACTGTATGGTGTTGTTGGAGGCGTAGCTGCAGCGGGAGGATTAGCTGTAAATCCGCCAGCCCCTGCTAATGGATTCGAAGTTACATTTGGAGTTGTAGCACCATCTTGTGCACAGATATAATATTTTACGGTATCGCCTAAAATAACTCCTGCACCAAATGTAAATTGATAATCACTCCCGGATAAATATACTGCCGTTGCAGCATTCCAGGTACTGGAGTTAATTCTCCAATATAAAACAGGTAATCCAATTCCAGAAGTTGGAACTCCGCTACCTGCATCTGAAATGGCAGAAGTTAATGTTCTTGCACTTGTTGATGATGTATAAGCAAGTGGTGTAAATGATATAATCGGTGGACTTAAGTCCAGACCAATTCCAGCAAATTCATCTCCTCCGATATCGGGTGTGGTAGCATTTCGTACGTTTCCATCGATATCATCAGTTATACCTGCTATTGATACACCACCTGATTCCAGTTGAGTTGGAACGGCTGTTTGAATGTGTAAATCAGTTGTGCTTACAAATGGCGTATTTTCTGCAAAGCTTAGAAGATCACTACTATTTGCTGTTCTCCAATCAGCGACCGTGGCATAATTGGTTGTACTGATTCTACCAGTAAAGTGTAATGCGTCAGGTGTTCCAACATATAAATTATTATTGTTAGATACCAGATTAGCTGTCGTTCCGGTCTTACCTATTGCATAAGCATAACCAGTAGTGCCGTTTAAACTAACATTGTGAAGAATGTTATTGTATAAATTAGCTAATCCACTTGTAGATCCTCTATAAAATGCATAGCTAAGTCTATTACTTGCAGATGTGGTTGATAAATAAACTGAATTGAAAGCAAAAACATCAGGTGTCGCTGAATTAGCTGTGCTAGAGTACATTCCGTAAATCGCACCTGTTCCTGTTGCAGGAACTATGATATTCCAGATGAAATTATTATGCACAGAGATAATCCCAGTTGTCGTGCTAGTACCAACATAAATACCATATGTGACACTGGTAGACGTTGAGAGTTGTCTAATATCATGAACCTTATTACTGTAAACTCTAACATTGGTTGAAGTAGAGCCAACATATAATCCATATATTGTTGCAGAGCTTCCACGAAGTACGTTTACATCATTTGAATAAATTAGCGAGTTGTTTTGATATATACTATAAATGCCTGCATTTGCCACTGAATCAATTACATTATTTCTGACTACAGCATTCTCCATAACATCGGCAGCAGCATTACCTTCCATCCTAACGCCAGTATAAGCGTACCTGAGTAAATTATTTTCGCAAAGTATGTTATCTGGATCTTGTCCAACTCCTGTATATCTGTAATCAATGCAGATTACCGCTGTACTCGGTGCAGCGATATCTTTACCAGCATTAATATTACAATTTTTTATAACAGTATAATGTGAAGCACCGCTTACCCAAATACCTCTTTGGCCATTAGTTCCATTGGAATTAATAGTTAAATCCCTGGAAGTTGTACCGTTGTTACTTCCATCAATTGTAACATATTGGGTTGTGTCTATTTTGATGGAGAAATTGTATGTGGTATTTGGTGGCGAGACATTAACGACTACAGTAGCGCCGGCATCAGGTTTAAATATAATTGGTGCAGATGCATTGCTAGTGCTAGTTCTAATTCTAAGTGAGTCCTCAGCATAGGTTCCACTTCTAATTAAGAATGTAACACCTGGTACAGTAACGCCCTGAGTATTAACTGCATTTATCGCAGCTTTAATTGTTGCATAATCAGGGGTAGTTCCTCCGATAGTTTTTGTACCTGATAGTTGTGCTAGTACAGTTGCAGGGAGGAATACGATTAGAAACAGAAGAAATGACAAATAAAATTTGTGACTATTTTTCTTCATAGTAGTGCCCTCTTAAAGTTAATTGAAAAAATAATTAATTAAATACTAATTGTTTCGGCTAGTGAAACTATTGATAAAGTGTAGATTTTTCTTCTGCGGGGAACCCTCCTTTCAATCCTTATAAAAAAGAATGAATTTTCACATACATGTTAAAAATTCTTATTTAAAGTTCAAAGAAATTTCAAGTTTTATGATATCATTTGAACTTCAATCATTATTGGTAAAAAACGGATTTTGTTTGATTTTTACATTTTAATTAGTTACACTAACCGTAACAATTAAAAAAATTATGTCTGCCTCGACAAAATTGTCCACTTCCGTAAAAGCACTTTGCTATCTGGAACAAGCTTATCCAAAGCCAGTTTCAAGTTCTGAAATTGCTACAGCCATAGGAATAAATTCTTCAAAGCTAAGAATGATTTTATCTATGCTTGCAAAGAATGGCATCGTTGAAAGTAATTCAGGGACCGCTGGTGGATTTAAGCTGAAAAAACAACCATCAGAAATTCATCTTCAGGAAATTTATTGTGCGATCGAGGATAGGAAAGCTTTTCATCTGGATGTGAGGAAAGTTTCAATCAAGAAAAACAGCTTACCAGAGAAGTTAAATTTTTATTTCCTCGATTTGTTTACAGAAGTGCAAGTAGATATTGAAGACAAAATGAAAAGGATTTCTTTAGAGTCAATCATAAAAAAAATAAATACTAATTAATAAAAATAATTCGGAGTTAATATGGAATTCTTAAAACAGCTGGGAATCGGTAAAACAAATTTTGGTTCATCAACGGGACAGAAGTGGAATCAAACAAAAACGGAAGGTGAGCTAAAAATTCATTCGCCTGTTGATGGAAAATTCATTGCATCAGTTTACCAGGGGTCCGAGAAAGATTATGAAAATATGATGAAGAGTATGGAAGAAGCATTCATATTCTGGCGGATGGTTCCTGCGCCAAAGAGGGGAGAGATTGTTAGACAGATTGGAAATAAGCTTCGCGATTATAAAGAACCTCTAGGTTCACTAGTATCTTATGAAATGGGAAAATCACTGCAGGAAGGATTAGGCGAAGTTCAGGAGATGATAGATATTTGCGATTTTGCAGTAGGACAGTCACGCCAGCTTTATGGATTTACAATGCAGTCCGAAAGACCAATGCACAGAATGTATGATCAATATCATCCGCTTGGAATCGTCTGTACAATTTCTGCATTCAATTTCCCGGTGGCTGTTTATGCGTGGAATGCAATGCTTGCAGCTGTATGCGGAGATGTAAACATCTGGAAACCATCATCAAAAGTACCGTTAAGTGCAATTGCCACTCAAAATATTATTGCCAAAGTTCTCAAAGAAAATAATTTGCCGGAAGGAATATTTACTTTAATTGTTGGTAAAGGATCAACAGTTGGAGAAAGAATTTTGAATGATAAAAGAGTTGCTATGGTTTCTGTTACAGGTTCAACAAGAGTTGGTAAACACGCAGCAGAAGTTGTTTCAACTAGATTCGGAAAAACAATTCTTGAACTCGGAGGTAATAATGCTATTATCATCACACCAGATGCGGATCTTAAAATAGCCATTCCTGCAGTTGTCTTTGGAGCAGTTGGAACAGCAGGGCAGAGGTGCACATCGACACGCAGATTAATTATCCACGAATCAATTTATAATAAAGTTAAAGAGGCATTACTCAAAGCATACAAAAGCCTGAAGATTGGTGATCCTCTTGACCAAAAAAATCATATGGGACCTCTCATTGACAAGAATGCAGTTAATGATTTCCAGAATGCTCTTAAACGTGTGATAAAAGAAGGTGGTAAGATAATATTCGGCGGCGATGTACTTGGTGGTAAGGGTTATGAATCAAGCTGCTATGTTTCTCCAGCAATCGTTGAAGCTCAGAATCATTATGAAATTGTTCAAGAAGAAACATTTGCACCTATTCTTTACATCATGAAATACAAGAAAGACATTGATGAAGCAATTGCCTTACAAAACGGCGTTATGCAGGGACTATCATCATCTATCTTTACAAATAATTTAAAGGAAGCCGAGAGATTTCTTTCTTGCGCCGGATCTGACTGTGGAATTGCAAATGTAAACATCGGAACTTCAGGCGCTGAAATTGGCGGAGCTTTTGGTGGTGAAAAAGAAACCGGCGGCGGAAGAGAATCCGGTTCAGATTCCTGGAAAGCATATATGCGACGTCAGACTAATACAATAAATTTCGGCTCACAGTTACCTTTGGCGCAGGGTATTAAATTCGATATTTAATTATCTGAGCATAAGTATTTTTGTAAGGAACGGGAATTATTTTCCGTTCCTTTTTTTATGTAATAATTCCCTCCCAATTTTACTTTCTCCATCTCTATATCAATACGAGAATTATTAAGGAATTTTTACCTGAATTATTTGGACTTACCTGCAATTCTTTCTTGCAAATGTATCAAATCAATAATGACCTTTCATGACAAGCATTAAATCACTTTTGGCAAGCTTTTAGTATAAAGCTAATCTAAAGGTTATTAATAAATTATAAATAGAAAATGACTACTCTGGATTTAAAAAAACTTACTTCGTGCGGCTCTGATTGGGAATCAAATCAGTACAAAATACTTATTAAAGCAAAAGAGTGGTTATTAAATTTCAGTAAAAACAAATTGTTCCCCTCCATCGAAGAGGCTATTCAACTTAATCTGGCTCTTGAGGATCTTCTAAGAGAAAATATTGAATGTAAGCTTTGGTTTGATAATGAAATTAGAGGAAGAAAAGTTAATGAGCGGGTAATTGTTTACGAAAAGGCCCACCAGATTGGTAACCAGCTAGACAAGCTGCTAAATTTTATTGACTGGGCTTTACAATTAAACAGACCTGTGCTGGAAGAGGGTAGAATAATTAAAAACTTTGTAGAAGAAAATCTTTCAATTAAAAGAATTTCCAGAGTAGAGAAAAACTATCACGGTAAAGGGTATTTTAGTTTGCCTGATAATAAGAACGAAGTTCTAAACATTTATCTTTATGAAATAATCTGGGATTGGTCTCAGGAGAATTTATACCAGCGCATTAATTCACGTCTTGTTAGATCTATTCCTCAACAGGTAATCCATAATCCAGTAGAAGAATTGATACTGAACTTTATCTCTTACTCACAGGATCTGCAAGAACCTGTAGCTTACATTTTTGAAACAGATCTGGATTTCGCCTATAAGGAAACAATGTTCCCAATGGCAGAGGAAAAGCTTCTGAAATCCTTGAGTTGTTAACGCAGCTTAGTCAATCCTCCCGATAAATTTATCATATCAGAAACTATCATAGCTGTTTCTGTTATAAAAATATCATCCTCATCTACATTCTTTTCAGGAACCTCACCTTTATCTAGTAACTTCAATCCTTTTCTCTGACGTCTTTCATTTTCACGAATAAATTCTTTTTCATCATCGGCTTCCTTCTTTTGATTTCTGACTATTTCATTTAATGAAATATATCTCTGGTCCTTTGCGTTTTTATATGTTACTATATCTTCGAGAAGATATTGAAATTCAGGATCAGTATCTCTTCTTTTTTCTGAAGATGAAATCAGTTCCGGAAAAATCTTTTTCAAATTGCTGTACAATTTATAATCTGTTGCATCTATCTGATCCCATGGAAGAGCTGACGGTTCAGAGCTTTCTCCAAACTCATGAGGATCAATATATGAGGGAAAAGCAATATCCGGAACCACGCCAAGATTTTGTGTGCTTCCACCATTTATTCTATAATATTTTGCGATAGTTAGTTTAAGTTGCCCAAATATGTTTGATGAGTTTCTTGAAATCCTGTTCAGGTCGATTAAGTTTTGAACTGTCCCTTTACCATAGGTTTGTTCACCAACTACTATTCCTCTTCCATAATCCTGGATTGCTGCAGCAAATATTTCAGATGCTGATGCACTGAACCGATTCACCATTACAGCAAGTGGACCGCTGTAAACAAGAGATGGATCTATATCTTCTCCAACTTCAACAAATCCATCAGCATTTTTGACCTGCACAACAGGTCCTAAATCAATAAATAATCCTGTTACATCAATTGCTTCTGAAAGGGCACCGCCGCCATTATTTCTTAAATCTATCACAACGCCATCAACTTTTTCTTGTTTAAGTTCTTCCAGGAGTTTTTTAACATCAATTACAGTACTTTTGCCGCTGTTGTCTCCATTTCGATTCCCTTCAAAATCCGTATAAAAATTTGGGATGGTTATGACACCTATCCTGTAAGCGAGTCCGTTATTATTTATCTCAACTATTTTTTTCTTTGCTGCTTGGTCTTCAAGTTTTACTTTTTCTCTTACAAGACTAATTTCTTCAGGTTTTGCTGTAACACCGTCTTTTGCTTTCAGTATTTGCAACCGAACTGTTGTTTCTTTCGGTCCGCGAATTAATTTTACAACATCTGTTATTCTCCAACCGATAACATCAACAAATTCTTCGTCGTTTCCCTGTGCAACGGCTATGATTCTATCGTCAACGAATATTTCTTTTGATTTAAAAGCAGGTCCTCCTGGTATCACTTCAACAACTTTGGTGTATCCATCTTCACTCATCAATCTTGCGCCAATACCTTCAAGCGAAAGGCTCATATCAATTTTAAAGTTTTCTGATGTTGCCGGTGATAAATAATTTGTATGGGGATCAACAGAACTTGTATAAGAATCCATAGCT
>Ga0105093_10000892_pt1 | contig 11320 bp, 10 predicted proteins | sample PPLLak3March2015_2_FD_79111 | JGI IMG/M metagenome (GOLD analysis project Ga0105093, IMG submission 79111) | Freshwater sediment microbial communities from Prairie Pothole Lake near Jamestown, North Dakota, USA - PPLs Lake P8 Core (3) Depth... | ecosystem: Environmental > Aquatic > Freshwater >... | reverse complement strand
TACAGTAAAGCACTGGAATGCGCCATTGGGGCGCCCCCAAGGCGCATTCCTCATAAATAATACGAAAATTAGCAGACAGTCGTCATGATCAAGTTTGACCGACAGACCTGGCTCCGCTTCAGTCGCATCGTCAGACCTTTCTTGACCTCCGAAATGCGTGGATGGGCGTGGGGTCTACTAGCGCTGCTGGCGGTCTTTTCCATATCTGTCAGCGGCCTCAACGCGTTGATGAGCTATGTGGGTCGCGACTTCATGACGGCCCTTTCGCTCAAGCAGCGGAGCGATTTCTTTCACCACTTCTATCGCTATCTGGGGACTTTCGCGCTGGCCACCCCCGTCGTGGTGTTGTACCGCTACACCGAGGAACGCCTCGGCCTGATGTGGCGCCGCTGGCTGACCCACTACATCATGCGTCGCTACCTGAACGGGTACGCCTATTACTGGCTGAACTGGGAAGGGGGCATTGACAATCCCGACCAGCGCATGGCTGAGGACATACGGTCGTTTTGCAGCCAGACGCTCTCATTCCTGCTCATCATCTTCAATTCGCTCATAGCGCTGTCCTTGTTCGTGAATATCCTGTGGTCCATCTCCGGCTATCTGCCGCTGGCGGCCCTGCTATATGCGATTCTTGGCTCGGTTATGACCTACTACCTGGGCCGGCGGCTGATCGGGCTGAATTTCTCGCAGTTGAAAATGGAGGCGGATTACCGCTACAAGATGATCAACGTCCGCGATAATGCGGAATCCATCGCCCTGTATCGCGGCGAGAAGGAAGAGTTCACCCGCGCCCGGCACCGTCTCCAGAGTGCAATCCGAAACCTGCTGGACATCATCAACTGGAACAGGAACCTGAATTTCTTCACCACCGGCTACAACTATGTGGTTGCAATCATTCCGATCGTCATCGTGGGGCCGCTGTATTTTGACGGGAGAATTGAATTCGGCCAGGTAACCCAGGCCGGTATTGCCTTCGGTGTGGTACTGAATGCCCTGTCCATCATTGTGCTCAACTTCCAGAGCATCAGTTCCTTTGCCGCCGTCGTGAACCGTCTCGGGTCGTTCGATGAAATTCTCAGCACTATGCAGGCTCCGACTTGCGACCCGGCGCAGCACAAGGGCATTGCCCTGAAGGTCGGCAACCGGACTGCCTTTGAGAACGTCACCATCATGACGCCGCGCCGCGACCAGCTGCTGGTGCGGGATCTGTCGTTCGCGCTTGACGGCACGTCCATGCTTATCTGCGGGCCAAGCGGCAGCGGCAAGAGCGCCATTCTGCGCGTCCTGAGCGGATTGTGGAGAACCGGGACGGGGCAGGTCATCTGCCCGGAGCCTCGCAATGCATTCTACATCTCCCAGCGGCCCTACATGGTGCTGGGGTCGCTACGCAGCCTGCTGGTGTACGGGCAGGCCCGATCAGGGCTACTTGATCATGAACTCGAAGAAGTCGTGCAGCGGGTGGGTCTGGACGGCATGGTGCAGCGGGTGGGCGGCCTGGGCGCCACGTTGGACTGGGCCAATGTGCTTGCCACCGGCGAGCAGCAGCGCATCGCCTTTGCCAGAATGCTGCTGGCGAAGCCCGCGTTCGTGTTTCTGGACGAGGCGACCAACGCGGTTGATGCAGCCACTGAAGCGTACCTGTACAGGCTGGTCCGGGCTCTGACGCCCAATTTCATCAGCATCGGTCACAGGGTGATTCTTGAGACGCATCATGACATGGTCCTCGAGCTTCAAGGGGAAGACGGGGGTTGGCATCTGGAGAAGCGGGACCGGATAGCGCTGACCACGGCCTCCGCCGCGCCACCCACACGGAGTTCAAGTGGCATAAGGTGAAGGGTAAAATCATGGAGATCGTCGGAACACTAGCGGTAATACAGGCCTGGAAGCAGAAGTCAAAAAATAGCAAAACCGGCGGGTTCAAGAAAAATTCGGCGAGATCAAGAAGGCCGTCGGAAAACAAAAAGGATGAATGATGGCATCAAATTTCGGAATATCCGTCGACAAAATAAGCGATGGCTTCGGCTTGAAGTTAGCGGGCGACTTCGATGCCACATCGGCATGGGAGCTGATATATGCAATAAAGAAATTGCCTGAAGACGCTATAAGGGTAGCCATTTTCACCGATGGCCTGAAAGACATATTCCCTTTTGGGCTGCATGTCTTTCACCGGTTCATTCGGTCCCTCAACGGGCAATCGACCCGAATTGTGTTCACGGGCAGTAATGCCTCACGGTTATCCCCGGAAAAACCCAAGCCGGTCTCATATAAGGGCGTACGTTCAAATTTTATGAACCAACCGTCTAAATACGTTGCGAATCTAAAATACGACTAAGATGCTGCGTCATTAAGCGAAGACCATACCCGGCAGAGGAGATTGGAGATGGACAACAGCCAGAAAATTTTAGTTGTCGATGACAACAATGTCCTCCTGATCGTTGTTTCCAAAATGCTGTCCCAGCTCGGTTACGAAGTATCATCCGCCGATAGCGGCGAAAACGGATTAAATGTATTTCGCAAGAGCAACTTCGACATCGTCTTATCGGACTATGATATGCCCGGGATGGATGGAGTGGCCTTCGCCTGCAGCGTAAAAAAATGTTCTCCCCGCACGCCCGTCGTCATCATGACGGGTTCCGGGAGGGAATCCGTTTTTTCCAGAATGAGCACCGCGGTGGATGAGGTGATTTCAAAGCCGTTTACCCTGGCGGAGATAGATGAAACCATCCAGAACGTGGCAGGCAAAACGCTCTATAGATAATCGCACTTGCCCCTGCCTCCACCGAACAGATGGACCGATTAAAATCTGGCACACGTGATCAACCATCCCAACCACAGGCCATTCCGACAGAGAAGTATAACCCATTGTTCATAACACGGTGCCCACATGAATGAAGAAAAAAAGAGCGTTCGGTGAAGAGCTGATTTCACTCGGCAGTCCGGTATCGGTCCGGAGCTTGCCGAGTTCCTGACGGAGGGAAAGCAAGTGGAACTAATGAAAAAGGCCATGATGCAAAATAAGGCGAAATAAAATGCAAGGACCGCTGTCGCCCCTTTCAAGCCAAGCATTTCCTTCGTAAGAATGGCTTTTGCTAAGAACGAAAGAGCTGATTTAAATTTATGCCCATGCGATGCAACCCGTCCCTGAAAACACCAGCGCGTAGACGATGAGCAGAAACCCGAGGCCGCGCATGATCCAGAGGTAGAGACGGCTGCTTAGAAACGCGCGCGACCGGTCGACGATCCGCGCCAGCAGCAGTTTGGAGCCCACGATGCAGAAAAAAAAGGCGACCGTGAAGGCCGCGGCATTCATCCATGATCGATCCAACAGGCTCAGGAGAATGGGCGTGCCCACGCCGATCCAAAAGACATAGGGATTGGGGTTCAGGAAGTTCGCGGTCACGCCCCGGAGCAGCGAGCGCGGTGCAGGCTGTCCAGGTTGAATGGCGACCGCGCGCTGCTTCAGACTGCTAATCCCCAGATGGAGGAGAAAGCCTCCCCCGAGCAGGGCGATCGCTCCGAGGGCCTCCGGATATGCGGACAGCCGGCCCAGAAGCAGCGCGGCCAGCGCGATGATCGGCAGGTCGGTCAGCACCGGGGCCAGCGACACCTTCACGCCAGCGCGCAGGCCGTGGCGCAGGGTTTCGGAGACCACCAAGACCGTGAGCGGCCCGGGAGAAAACCCTGCCGCCAAACCCAGGACGGTGCCCCTGCTCAAGGCGTCGAGAAAGTAGACGTCCATGCCGGACAGTGCCTATCCCAGCGCCACGTCGAGCGTCATCATGACGGCGAACCCCAGCATGACGCCCACGGTGGCGAAGTCGCTGTGTTCTTCCTGCCGGGCCGAGGGGATCAGCTCTTCGGCCACCACGTAGATCATGGCGCCCGCGGCAAAGGCCAGGGCGTAGGGCAGGATCGGTTTCATCAGCACCACGGCTGCGGCGCCCGCGACACCGGCAATCGGCTCCACCATTCCTGAAAGCTGGCCGTACCAGAAGCTCTTGCGGCGCGACAAGCCCTCGCGCCTCAAGGGAACCGAAACCGCAGCGCCCTCCGGGAAGTTCTGGATTCCGATCCCAAGCGCCAAGGCCATGGCGCCAGCCAGGGAGGCCGACGGGATGTCGGCAGCCAGGGCTCCGAAGGCCACTCCGACGGCCAGCCCCTCCGGAATGTTGTGGATGGTGATGGCCAACACCAGCAGGATGCTGCGGCGCCAGGTGGTGTGGAGACCTTCGGCGGATGGCGTCGACATCCCGAAGTGCAGGTGGGGCAGGACCCGGTCCACCAGCCAAATGAAAAATCCGCCCGCCAGGAACCCGACAGCTGCGGGCACCCAGGCCGGCCCACCGTCCTCCTCGGCCATCTCGATAGCGGGAGCCAAAAGCGACCAGTAGCTGGCCGCGATCATGACGCCGGCGGCAAATCCGAGCATGCCGTCCAGCACGCGACGGTTGATCTTTTTGAAGAAGAATACGAGCCCGGCCCCCAGGGCCGTCAGGAACCAGGTAAAGAGGGTACCGCACAACGCCTGGGTGATCGGATGCAGCGCCTTGAAACCCTCGATCAGCATGTCGGATAGTTCCTTTCTTCAAACAGGCAGCACTCGATTTTTGAACCCCACACAGAAAAACATATTACAGTTGAATTTGGGATGCAAACTCCAATTCGGACCGATATCCATTATTTGCTTGCCTCCGGCGTCAATAAGAGCTATCCTCTTTACAATCGCTAAAGGACCGTTCTTCATTGACGGGCCGGTTTCGCTTTGAAGGTGGGTTCCGTTCGTCTGACCGACAGCCTCCAAAATGAGACCCAGAGAACCTATTAGAAAGGAGGGGGATGTCACCATGGCGGAAGGAACCGTAAAGTGGTTCAACAGCAGCAAGGGCTACGGCTTTATAGCCCAGGAAAACGGCCCGGATGTATTCGTTCACCACTCGGGGATCAATGCATCGGGTTACAAGAGCCTCAACGAAGGCGACAAAGTGACTTTCGACATTCAACAGGGCCCTAAAGGCCCCTCGGCCGTAAACGTTACGCTGAAATAGCGCTTCGGCAAAATTAGACGGGGCATCCCTATCTTATTGTGAGAGGGATGCCCCGTTGGTTTCGTCATCCGCAACGAGCTCCACGGAGGTGATCCATTGGCAAGAACCAATTTTAAATTCACGAAACGGCAGAAGGAGTTGGAGCGCAAGAAGAAAACAGAGGAGAAACGGCAGCGCAAGCTTGAAAAGAAAGGTGTGCCGACCGCAACGGAGCCGGATGAGCTTCAGCCGGCTGCCAATGGGGAGACTCCAACAACCGCTTCCTGACCCCGCTGACGTTCGACGGCCTGAACTCAAGAGAATCCCCGCCTAAAAGCCTCACCTTCGCCTGCGGACAGGAAACAGAGGAAATCCATGGCTTCCACCCGCAACTCCAGTTCTTTAGAACTTCCGCCGGTTGATCTCAACCAACGAATCGGTGTATTGACTCGGCGTGAGGTCGAAGGACGGTTGCTCGCTCCCCTCCTGGCCGGCCTGGGGCGGGAATTCGGCGCCGAAAGGGTCCTGCGGGTGACCCGGGCGCCCGGGCGGCGATCGTTGCGATCGCCCGCCGGCAGGGGCCGGAACTGGCCAAGGCCATGGGTGGCAGCTCGCTTGCAACCTTCCGCGAATCCCTCATTCATTGGACGAAGGGGCAGGCCGCTATGGCAGACTGACGTCGATGGAGCGAAATAAAGTTCCCGGCCTTCAACCCCTGGTGTTCGTGCTCGTTTCGGCGGCCTTTACCGCCATCTATCTGACCCAACCCGTCCTGCCGGTGATTCGCGAGGAGTTCGGCGTCGACGCCCGGCAGGCCTCCTTCACTGTGTCGGCGGTCATCCTCGGGATCGCTATCGCCAATCTCCCTTTCGGCCGGCTTTCCGATCGCTATCCGATCAAGCCGATTCTAGCGATCGGAGGTAGCATGGTGGCCGGGTTCGGACTGCTATGCGCCCTGACGCACAACTTCGTGCTGCTGGTCGGATTCCGCTTTGTCCAGGGGCTTTTCATTCCGGCGTTGACCACGTGTTTGGCTGCCTATTTGGCCCGCCAGCTACCAGCCGAAAGCCTTAATGTTGCCATGGGCTCCTACGTCGCTGCTACCGTGGCGGGAGGGCTGCTAGGGCGGCTGATCGGCGGGTTCATTCATCATCCGTTTCACTGGCGAATGGCGTTTGTCAGTGTGTCGGCGATGATCGTCGCCGCGACCCTATCCGCCATTTTATGGCTGCCGCGGGAAACACGCGAGAGGCCCGAGTCGACAGAAGCCGTAGGCTTTATGACTCTGCTCACTCGAGCAGATCTCCTGCGCATCTATGCCGTTGCATTTTGCGCCTTTTTCGTCTTCTCGGCCCTGTTCAACTACCTGCCATTCTACCTCGCTGGGCCGCCGTTCGGCTTTTCGACGCGCCTTATCACCTGCATATATCTGACCTACCTGATCGGGGTCGTTGCCGCTCCGCTTTCCGGCCGCATCAGCGACCGGCTGGGCAGCGGGGCCACTATCTGCGGAGGGGCGACCCTGTTGGGCGTCGCTCTAACCGCGACGCACATCCCAAGCGCCTGGGCCCTGGTAGCGGGGTTGGGCGGGATGTGTGCAGGCTTCTTTGCGGTCCACGCCGCAGCGGTCGGCAGCATGAACCGGCGGCTGCGCAGCAGCCGCGGGCGGGCCAACGCGCTGTATATCTTGTTTTTCTACTTGGGGGGCTCTGCCGGCATCACCCTGTGCGGATATGCGTACCAGCGTATCGGGTGGAATGGTGTGACCGGTATGGCACTGTGCCTATCAGCGGTCATTGCTGGAATCGGAATCGTGGAGCTAAAAGGCCAAACTCCCTGAACATGCGGAAATTGGAAAGAAGGTTTGTGTTGACAAAAAGGATATTTCCTAATTAGAGATAAATTTTTTGAAGCGGATTTTCTTATTTTGAATCTCTAACCTCCTCCGAGGAAAAAATGAGTCTGCCAGTTCCGCAAATTAAAAAGATTCTTTTCACAACGGACCTTTCCCAACAGACGCGGCATGCATTCACCTTCGCGGTTGGGTTGGCCCACCAGTATAGCGCCACACTGACGATCCTTTATGTGATGGAGGACCTCCCGGTGTCCCAAAGCGCCAATCTGCGGGCATTCATCGGCAGTGATCGCTGGAACGAGCTGCAAAAGTCCCATGAGCAGCAAACCCAGCAGATCCTCATCGGCAAAAAGCGGGAGGGCGCTTTGATTCGAGAAGCCTTGGCCGATATGATCACCGCCGCACAAAAAGACGATCCGGAGAATAAGTTGCAGCCGGATGAAGTCGTGGTGACCCGGGGCGATACGGTCGACTGCATCTGCCAGGAAGCCGAGGCCCGGCAGATTGATCTGATCATCATGGGCTATCATCCGCAAGGGCGGCTCGCGGAGGCCATCTTCGGCAGCGTCAGCCGCAGCGTGCTGCGCCGGAGCAGAGCACCGGTGCTGCTGGTGCCGTTGCCGGAGATCGAGATCTAAGCGTTTAGCGCAGATTTTTATGGCGACAAATTGCGCTGAACACCTCAACAAGATGCGGAGCCGACGGGCGGCTCCGAGCACCACCCATCCTATTTATTGAAGGAGGTAAACGATGTCAGGGACCAGACCAGGTTACAGGTTTTCGGTTTTCGTCGCCGCTGTTGTGGCCGTTTTCACTTTTACGGGGATTCACGCGGCCAACGCCCAGGAGCGCAAGTCGATCCGTTGGGCGGTGGCTACAACGGGCACGTACGGGTACAAGGTAGCGGCTTCATTGGTGCGGATTTTGGAGGATGGACTCGGCTCCGATTACACGGTGACGGTCAATCCCTACCCCGGAACGACCAACGCCATGAAGGCCACGATGGAAGGTGATGCGGAAGTCGGCTACACGGCCGATGTCGGCATGACCCAGCTCTATACCAACGATGGTCCTTTCAAGGATTACAAACCCACCAAAGCGCTATTGGTGCACACTTGGTACGCCTATCCGATGGAGTCGTTCATGGCGGTGTATGCCCCGAAGGCCGAGCAGTTCAAATCCTGGGGCGACTTCAACGGCAAGCCGGTCTTCTTCACCCCCGCCGGCTTTATGAACTGGTTGAATTTCCACCGCATCTTCAAGGCGCTCGGCTACCAATTCAAGCACGTTCAGATCGGCGAGGCGGCTCAGGGGGATGCGCTTCAAGCGGGGACCATCGTCGGCGCAGTCGCCTACACGACCGCCGGCAAATCGCTCCCGTCGTATTGGCGTGAGACCGAGTTGCGTCTGGACGTCAAGGTGATCAACCCGAGCCCGGAGGAGGTCAAAAAGCTGACCGCAGCCAACCTCACACCGGTCGAAGTCAATGCGGCCGATGCCTTCACCAAGGACGTCGGCGTGAAGACGATCCTGGGCGTGCCGATCCTCTTTGCCTACAACGTGCGCCCGGACATGCCCGAGGAGCTCATCTATAAGATATTGACGATCTTGTACAACAAGCGCGAGGAACTCACCAAGACGGATCCGGGCTTCGTCCCCTTGGCAAAAGACTTTGTCGGCCTTCAGGTCAAAGGAATCAATGCCAATCCGGATGTCCCGGTGCATGCGGGGCTGGCGAAGTTCCTCAAAGAGCACAAAGCCTGGAACGACCAGTGGAAGATCGCCGGCGGCAAATGATATCGCAAGGATAAAGCCGGGGATGGAAACCTGGTCCGCAGAGTCACCGCTGCCCGGTCGGCCCGTTTACCCACGAGGCGGACGGGCAGCGGCGACCCGATCGATTAGTCGCCCCAATCCGCCGTATTGAAGGCGCCATCCGACTGTCAAATGCCCGGTAGGATCCAAAGGGGGGAATTGCGTAGATGAGTGAGCAGCTAAAGGGATACGCCACTGTCAGAAACCTGCGGTTTTTATTGTCGCTCCTAATGTTCGTCTGGCTGGGCTGGTACTTTTATACCGGATTTGGTGGCCCGAGCGAACTGGTAGCGTCCCTTGTGCCGATCGCCCTGATGATACAAATATTAAGCCTGCACGAGAACGGATACATCTACAAGCGGCTGCCGCCCATCGCCAATCAGGTCCTGGTCGTTATTTATCTCGGCATCTGTCTTTTTGCTTTCTACCATTTTGTGACCGAGTTCGAGCAGATCTCGATCTGGCGACAGGGATCCTACACCCGCACGGATTTCATCATGGGGTTGCTGGTTTTCCTTCTGGTGATGGAGCTTGCGCGCATCGTCCACGCCGATCTGTTCTGGGTGAACGTCGTCATGGTGATCTACACCCTCTGGGGCCACCTCAGCCCGATCGATTTCTTCTGGCACCCGGGCACCAGCTTTTACCGCGTGGTCACATCGAGCACGGTCGAGCTCGCCACCGGCATTTACGGACAATACGCGCAGATCGCGATGACGACGATCGCGGCGTTCCTGCTCCTGGCCGCGGCGGCCCGCGGCTTCGACGCCCAGGGCGCGATGGTCCAGTTCATGCGGCGGATCGCCGGCAAGTCGCGGGCGACGATCCCGCAGACGGCCGTGCTGGCCTCCTCCGCGGTCGGTATGATCAGTGGCAGCGGTGCAGCCAACGCTACGGTGGTCGGCAGTTTCACCATCCCCTTGATGAAGAAATATGGCGTGCCGGCGGAGTTCGCCGCCGCGGTAGAGACCGCGGCGTCCATGGGCGGGCTCATCATGCCGCCGGTGATGGCGGTCGCCGGTTTTGTCATGGCGGAATTCCTCGGCGTGCCTTACTGGAGCGTGGTGCTGCGCGGCTTCTCACTCGCCTTCATCTATTACTCCGCGCTGGGCCTTTCCATCTACCTCGTGAGCGTGCGGCTGATGCCCCCCGATCCAATTGAAAAGGCCTTCATTCCGGGCTACGATCAGATCAAGACGCTGATCTTCTTCCTGGGGATCATCTTCCTCACGATCCTGATGGGTGTGCTCAACTACGGCGAACAGCTCGCAGGGCTCTATACCGGCGCCTTCATGTTCGGGCTCCTTTTCCTGCTTTTTCTTTATTTCAAGTACCTCCGCAAAGACCCTGCGACGAAAAAGGATGCGATTCTGGCGAACGTCCGCATCATGATCGAGACGCATGCCGAGTTGACCTCCTACTTGACGTTGCTCTTGTGCACGCTGGGGATCATGGTCGGCCTGTTCACCGTGACCGGCTTCATCAACCGCATGGGCGGCATGCTGCTAAAGGTCGGCGAGTTTCACATCATCGCCCTGGTCCTGATGGCCTGGATGTTCGGCTGGCTGGTCGGTACGGGGCTGCCGCCGACCGCCACCTATATCGTTCTCGCGGTCATCGTCGTCGACCCCATGCGCAAGATGGGCGTCGATCCTTGGATTGCCCATTTTTTCTGCTTCCTGATCGCGGTCTGGGGCGAGTTGTCACCCCCGACCTCGCTCGCCGCGGCAGTCTCGGCCCGGATCGCGGAAGCGTCGTTCGTAAAAACCATGTGGACGGCGCTGCAGCTCTGCCTGCCCGTTACCCTCATGACGTTTGCGATCTTTGTCCGCTCGGATATCGTGGTGAGCCCGGGCTGGAAACAGATCGAGGATACGCTGATCGTGGCGGTCGCCTGCGGGGGGATTTCCTTCGCTTTGTTCGGGCGGATGCTGAGTACCCGCAGATGGGATGTCATGCTGCGCGCGGCGATTGCTCTTTGTTCGCTGGCGGCGATGCTCTATCCGAATGACAACCTGGCCCTGGTGGCGGCCGTGATCGTCATGCTCGCAACCTTCTACGGCACCTATCGCCACCGCCTGATATGCCGCGCGAAACGCATAACGGCGCAAGAGCCTGTCAGCTGACGGGTGCCGTTCGAAAACCTTCCTGCCGATAGAGTGGCGCCGAGCGCCGGGGCGGGTTACGCTCCCAGGCGAGCATTGGCCAACTGCTCGAACCATCGCGCCACGTCGGTATGATCCAAACCCCTGCCCAGCGACGACTGAGCGGCCGCCCACAGCTCGCGGCAGGAGGTGCAGAAAATCGCCGGGACCTCCAGTTCGCGGGCCAGGTCCACTGCAGTGGTCAGATCCTTGACCATTAGATCCAGGGAAAAGCCCGAGGAGAAGGACCTGGAGAAGACATGCTTTTCCATTTTGTTCTCAGTCGTGTTGTTGCGGCCGGTGGAGGCGTTCAGAATCTCGTTCATGGCCTGGGGATCCACTCCGAAACGACGCCCCACCAATAGGACCTCCACCGCTGCAATGAATCCGGCTGCGGACAACATGTTGTTCAGAGCCTTCACCGCGTGGCCCGAGCCCAGCGGGCCACTGAAGAAAATGCGCTCGCCCATGGTCGCAAAAAC
>Ga0105093_10000890_pt1 | contig 11323 bp, 10 predicted proteins | sample PPLLak3March2015_2_FD_79111 | JGI IMG/M metagenome (GOLD analysis project Ga0105093, IMG submission 79111) | Freshwater sediment microbial communities from Prairie Pothole Lake near Jamestown, North Dakota, USA - PPLs Lake P8 Core (3) Depth... | ecosystem: Environmental > Aquatic > Freshwater >... | reverse complement strand
GGTTGCTTGGCCATCAGCTCGGCGCAGTCGAAGAGGTCCTGAATGGTGTCCACCCGCACAATCCCGGCCCGCTTGAAGGCGGCGTCGTAGACCGCATCCTCTCCGGTCATCGCCCTAATCATAGCACACACTTGACACAGGGGGTATAACCTGCCATAGTCATGGCATGGTTGTATGTGGACAACATTTTTCGCGACACACGCTTAATCGGATACAACAGACGCTGACTTGCGAACCATCTATTTCTCGGATGGAGCTGTCGCGCCGAGTTTGCCAATGGCTGGACTGGCGTAGCCCAAACGGCCATCTTAAGGATATGAGTTGCCGCAAAGCATTGGCCAAACTTGAACGTCAGGGCATTTTCAATTTGCCTCGGCAAAACAGAACCTACGGTTTTCAACAACCGGCAGCCCATAGGATTGAACCGGATATTGCCCACGTTCAGTGCAGCCTGCAACAGCTGGGACCCATAACGGTTGATCCGGTCAGCAGCCGATACTGCAAAGATTCCAAAATTTGGTTTGCGCTGCTGGATCGATACCACTACCTGGGCGGTGGCCCGCTGTGCGGAGCTCAAATCCGATACGTGGTCAAAAGCGCCACTTGGGGCTATCTCGGCGCGCTGGCCTTTAGTTCGGCCACCTGGGCGCTTGCCGACCGGGACAAGCATATCGGATGGACGGAAGCGGCGCGCCGGGCCAATTTGCATCGGCTGGTCGGCAACGATCGGTTTTTGATCCTGCCCACCGTGCGGGTTGCCAACCTGGCCTCGCATGTGTTGGCCTTGAGCATGGCCCGTTTGCCCGATGACTGGTATCAGCGTTACCAGGTACGCCCGGTGATGGTGGAGACGTTTGTCGATCCGAGCCGTTTTGCCGGCACATGTTACCAAGCGGCCAACTGGCAGGCGGTGGGGCATACGGCAGGACGGCGCGACGGTATCAAAAAGAAAATCTTCTTGTATCCGCTTTCTCATCAATGGCAAGGTGTGTTGTGCACCGAAGCGCCAAGTCGACTCGGAGCGGGTGTGCGGCCGCAAGAGCCGGCCAATTGGGCTGAAGCAGAGTTCGGCACGGTGCGTTTGTATGACAATCGGCTTAAACAGCGGCTTTATACGATCGCCCAGGACTTTTACAGCGATCCCCAAGCCAACATCCCACAAGCCTGCGGCTCGAAAGCCGGTACGATGGGGGCATATCGGTTTTTTCAAAATCCGAAGGTAAGCATGGATATTATACTCGATGCCCATTGCGAGGCAAGCGTTGACAGAATCAGGCAACATTGTATCGTGCTGGCCCCCCAGGATACCTCCACGCTCAATTACACCGCGCATCCGATGACCGAAGGACTCGGGCCGATCAATACAACCGGTGATCGAAACATCGGCTTGCTGCTTCACGACACGCTCGCCTTTACCGAGGACGGCACGCCACTGGGCATATTGGACGCCCAATGTTGGGCACGCGATCCTGAGGATCTGCATAAAAGTGCGCGCCGCTATGATTTGCCCATCGAGCAAAAAGAGAGCTCCAAATGGTTGCGCAGTTTTCAGAAAGTCGTCGATATACAAAAGCTTTGCCCCGCAACCCGTCTGGTGAGTATCGGGGATCGCGAGTCGGATATCTATGAGCTGTTTGAAGTGGCGCACAAGACCCCCAATGCGCCCGGATTGCTGGTGCGATCCGAGAAAAGTCGCAACCGCAAACTGGATCAGGGTTTTTTGTGGGATGCCATGGCTCAACAGGATGTGGGCGGTTCGTTGAAGATTCACATTCCCCGCAGCGGCTCGCGCAAAGCCCGTGAGACCTGGGTGGATATCCGTTTTGCCAAGGTCCAATTGAAGCGTCCGAAACGCAATAAAACCTCGATGCCCTCGATCGATGCCTGGGCTGTCTACGTTCTCGAACAGCCCGGCCAAGCAGCGGTTAGCGCGCCCATTGAATGGCTGTTGCTCACCACGGTGGCAGTAGAAAGCTTTGCCGATGCCCAAAAGCGGCTTGAATGGTATTCGGGGCGCTGGGGCATTGAAGTGTACCACCGTACGCTCAAAAGCGGTTGTCGGATTAAAGACCGCCAGCTGGGGTCGGCCGATCGGCTTGAGGCTTGTTTGGGGGTTGATATGGTGGTGGCGTGGCGCATTTACCATTTGACCATGCTCGGCCGTGAAATTCCTGACGCGGCGTGCAGCGTATTTTTTAAAGATGTCGAATGGAAGGCGCTTTGCTGCTATGTCAACAAGACACCGGTAGCGCCTGAGGAAGCACCGTCTTTGAAAGAGGCCATCCATATGATCGGGGCGATAGGTGGCCACTTGGGAAGAAAAACTGACGGCTTCCCCGGCACTCAAACCCTTTGGCGCGGGCTGCAGCGTTTGGATACGGCCACTGAAATGTATTGTATCTTCACTCATCAGCCCTATCCGAATCCCATGCAATCCGGCCCTTGACTCCCCCCTGTGTCAAGTGTGGGTAAGGACTAGCCCCTTTGCCAAAGGGGGAGACGAAGGAAAAGGGCCTGCAGCCTTCATCACCAGAATACTGGCGGAGCGCGGGGTAATCTGCTTCAAACGAAACCGCGATTTTTCTGTGGGAGCGGCATCTTGCCGCGATAATCGGGGTTGGAGCCGACTCCGCCGCAGCAGTCTCGGCTGCGACGGCCGGGAGCCACTCCCACAACAGCAGCGATTCTGAAATCCCCCCCAGCCCTCTCTTTCAAGGGGGAAACAGCAGGAAAGGGGCCGTCAGACATACTTCAGGCACCGCACCAGGTGATTGTCGCCCACCGGCACCATTTCCGGCGCCAACCGGCGGCAGTCGTCGAACGCATCCGGGCAGCGGTCGCTGAAGAGGCAGCCCTCGGGCAGGCGCAGGAGCGATGGCACCACGCCCGGGATGGTCTTCAGCCGCCCGCCCGTGTTCTCCCGCCCCAGCACCGGGATCGATCCCAGCAGCCCGACCGTGTAGGGGTTTAGGGGGTCCCGGAAGAGCGTCTTGGCATCGGCGTACTCCATCATGCGGCCGGCGTACATGACGGCGACGTGCTGGGACATTTCCGCAATGACCCCCAGGTCGTGAGTGATGAAGAGGATCGCCGCGCCGGTCTCGGACTTGAGCTTGTTCATGAGGTCCAGGATCTGGGCCTGGATGGTGACGTCGAGCGCCGTGGTGGGCTCGTCGGCGATCATCAGCTGCGGGCTGCAGGCGAGCGCCATGGCGATCATCACGCGCTGGCGCATGCCGCCGCTCATCTGGTGCGGGTAGTCGTCGATGCGCTTCTCGGGGGCCGGGATCCCCACCAGCCGGAACATCGCCACCGAGCGCGCGCGCGCCTCCCGGCGTGACAGCTTTTCGTGCAGGCGCAGGACCTCGCCGACCTGGTCGCCCACCGGATAGGTCGGGTTGAGCGAGGTCATGGGCTCCTGGAAGATCATCGAGATGCGGTTGCCCCGGATGCGGCGCATCTGGGCCTCGGAGGCCTTGGCCAGGTCCCGGCCCTCGAACCAGATCTCGCCGCCGGCGATCCGGCCCGGCGGGGTGGGGATCAGGCGCATTACGGAGTGGGCCGTGACGCTCTTGCCGCAGCCGGATTCCCCCACCAGGCCGAGGGTCTGGCCGGGCTGAATGGAAAGGCTCACGTCGTCGACCGCCTTGGCGGTGTGGCCGCGCACCGAGAAATAGGTCCGCAGGTTGCGGATGTCGAGGAGCGGGTCGGCCATGGTCTCAGTCCCTCAGCCGCGGGTCGAGCGCGTCCCGCAGCCCGTCGCCCAGCAGGTTGAACCCGAGGACGGCGCCGAGGATGGCCAGCCCCGGAAACGTCATGACCCAGGAGGCGCGCAGGATCAGCGCCCGGCTGCGGGCGATGTCCGCGCCCCATTCGGGCGTGGGGGGCTGGGCGCCCAGTCCGAGAAAGCTCAGCGCCGCGGCGTCCAGGATGGCCGAGGCGAAGCTGAGCGTGGTCTGCACGATCAGCGGGCCGAGGCAGTTCGGCAGGATGGTGAGGAAGATGATGCGCAGGTTGCGGGCGCCGATGGCGCGCGCCGCCATGACGTAGTCTTTCTCGCTTTCCTCGAGCACGCTGGCGCGCACGATGCGCGCGAAGCGCGGCACGTAGGTGATGGCGATGGCGAGCATGGCGTTCTGCAGGCTCGGCCCCAGGTAGGCCACCACCACGATGGCAAGCAGGATGTAGGGGAACGACAGGATGATGTCGATCCCGCGCATGACGATGTCGTCGAGCCGGCCCTTGTAGTAGCCGGAGAGGCTGCCGATGATCGTCCCGCAGCAGAAGGCCAGCCCCACGCTCACCAGCGCCACCAGCATCGACACCCGGGCGCCGTAGATGATGCGCGAGAGAATGTCGCGGCCGAGGTCGTCGGTGCCGAGGAGGTTCTTCGTGGAGCCGCCCTCGCCCCAGGCCGGCGGCTTGAGCTGGTCGTAGAGGGCGACTTCGATCGGGTTGTGCGGGCTGAGGGCCGGCGCGAAAATGGCGCAAAGGACAAAGAGGGTGATGACGACGAGCCCCGCCACGGCGGTCCTGTTCCGCCACAGCTGCGAGAGCTGGTCGAGCATCGGATGCCGGTCTTCGGAGTGCTTTTTCGTCATTGAGACTGTCGTGTCTTCCGAGTTTGCTTTCGTCTGTTGAGTCGAATTATATCGCTATCGCCCCGATACTGGATGCGAGATACTGGATGCTGGATAAACAAAAAGGTTCTTCTTCTTTCATCCAGTATCCGGAATCCCTTATCCAGCATCTTTCTTCTACTTTATACTGATCCTCGGGTTGATCACGGCGTACAGCACGTCGACACCCAGGTTGATGATGACGAACAGCCCGGCGATGAAGAGGGTCCCGTTCTGGATCACCATGTAGTCGCGCTGCATCACGGCGTCGTACATCCACTTGCCGACCCCCGGCCAGGCGAAGATGGTCTCGGTCAGGATGGCGCCGCCCAGGAGCACGCCGAACTGCAGCCCGATGGTGGTGACCACCGGGATCAGGGCGTTGCGCAGGGCGTGTTTGAAGATCACCTTGAACTGGGACAGGCCCTTGGCCTTGGCCGTCTTGATGTAGTCCTGCCGCAGCACCTCCAGCATGGAGGAGCGGGTCATGCGGGCCACGATGGCGGTCGGGATCGTGGAGAGCGTGAAGGCCGGCATGATGAGGTGCCAGAGAACGTCCCTCAGGGCCTTCCAGTTCTGTCCCAGGATAGCATCCAGAATGTAAAAGTTGGTGACGACCTCGAGATCCACACCCACGCTCAGCCGTCCGGAGATGGGGAGCCATCCCAGGTTGACGGAAAAGATGAGCATGAACACCAGGCCCAGCCAGAAGATGGGCATGCTCACCCCCGCCAGGGCGCCCAGCATGCTCAGATAGTCGAAGACGGAGTACTGCTTGGTGGCGGAGATGATGCCGAGGATCATGCCCAGGGTGCAGCTGATCATCAGGGCCGTGACGGACAGCTCGATGGTGGCGGGGAAGCGCTGCCGGATCTCGATCCAGACCTTCTGGCGGGTCCAGATGGTCTCGCCCAAATCCAGTGTCGCCAGGCGTTTGAGGAACAAGCCATATTGGACGTAAAGCGGCTTGTTCAGACCCAGGTGCTCCCTTAAGTTTATCAGGGCTTCGTCCGAGGCGCGCTCGCCCAGCAGGAGCTCGGCGGGGTCCCCGGGGGTCAAGTGGAGCATGAAGAAAATAATGATCGACACCCCCAGGAGGGTCGGGATGAGGATCAGGATTCTGCGGAGGATATAAGCAGCCATGGGGGCAAAAAAAAGGGTTCGAGGGTTCGAGGGGAGGTAAAACGAAACGACGGCGCGTTTCACTTGACCCCTTGGCCCCTCGACCCCTGGACCCCTTCAGTTCATTTTTCCAGCCACACGTTCTTCAGGCGGATCGAAGCCGTGGGGTGGAGCTTGAAGTCCTGCACGTTTTTCAGCAACGGCCATGTCTGGGTGCTGTGTGCGACCGGGATCACGGGCATCTCGTCGTACATGAGCTGCTGGGCCTTCTTGTAGATCTCGGCCCGCTTGGCCTGGTCGGTGGTCTGCCGGCCCTGCTCCATCAGGCTGTGATACTCCGGGTTCTGCCACTGGGTGCGGACGGCGGTGGAGGCCATGCCGTCGTAGAGCACCGCCAGGAAGTTGTCCGGGTCGCCGTTGTCGCCGGTCCAGCCGAGCTGGAAGAGGTCCATGTCCGGCGGCTGCTCGCGCTGCCGCTTGAGGTAGGTGCCCCACTCGAAGCTGACGATCCGGGCCCGGATGCCGACTTTGGCGAGATCCGCGACCATGGCCACCCCCACCTTCAACCCCTCGGGGTTGTACGGACGGGCCACGGGCATGCACCACAGGGTGATCTCCTCCAGCCCCTTGCCCTCCGGGAAACCGGCCTCGGCCAGGAGTGCCTTGGCCTTGTCGACGCTGTACTCGACCTGCGGCACGGCGTCGTTGTAGCCCCACATGATGGGCGGGATGTGGTTCTTGGCGAGCTGGCCCTGGCCCTGGTAGATGTTGTCCACGATGGCCTTGCGGTTGATGGCCTGGGAGACGGCCTTGCGCAGCTTGGTGTTGCTCTTCCACGGCTCCTTGGTATGGTTGAAGCTGAGATAGCCGATGTTCATGCCCGGCTGGGAGATGAGCTTCATGCTCGGGTCCTTCTGGGCCATCGGGAGGTCGGCGGCATTCGGGAACTGGCAGACGTGGATGTTGCCGGTCTTCAGTTCGAGGAAGCGCACCGAGTTTTCAGGGATGGCGCGGAAGACCACCTTGTCGAGATAGGGCCCGGCCTTCTTGTCCCAGTAGTCCGGGTTCTTCTGAAGCACGATCCGGTCATCCTTTACCCACTCAACGAACTTGAAGGGGCCGGTGCCCACGGGGTTGCGCACGAACTCCTTGGGGTTCTTTAAAAACGCTTCGGGGCTAATGATGTCCGCGAAGTCCATGCCTAAGTTGGCCAAGAAGGGCGCATCCACTCGTTTCAGCTTGAAGACCACCGTGTGCTCATCCGTCGCTTCGATGGAGCCGACGGTCTTGTCCATTTCCATCGACACCCAGTACTCGGGCGGGCGATCCTGAGGCGATATCTCCCAGCCTTTGCCGAAGAATTTGATGTTGCGCTCCTTCATTTGGCGGCCCAGGGAGAAGACCACCGCGTCAGCGTTGAAGGGTGTGCCGTCGTGGAATTTTACGCCTTTGCGCAGGTTGAACGTATAGGTTAAACCGTCCGGTGAGATGCTCCATGACTCCGCAAGTCCTGGTTCCAACGCGGTGGACTCGTCCTGGTATTCCACTAAAGCTTCCAAGACATTGTCGCAGATCATGAACGAGTTGCCATCCGTCTCGTAGGCCGGATCTAACCCGACGCTATCCCCGCCACGCCCGAACACAAGTGTTCCACCGGCCTTGGTGGCCGGGGCGGCCGCTTTGGGGGCTGCGGCTTTTTTTTCTTCCTTCTTTTCTTCGCCACACCCCAGCAAAGCGACCAAAAGGAAAACGCTGGCAGCCATGATCAGAAAGAAATTTTTCGCAGATAATGCTTTTTTCATCTGGTCCTCCTTTTTCGGTTGATGTTGATACCAAACGAATTGTCAAAGCAATCCCGTCAGAAACTCGTCCAAAATGCGGTGCAGCTCGAAGAGGCTGTCGAGGTTGACGTGCTCCTCCGGGGAGTGAGCGCTGTCGTCGCCGTCAGGCCCCCAGACGATCCCCGGGATGCCGAACTCCGAGAGGAAACGCGCATCGCTCGCCCCGTGATCGCAGCTGACCTCGGGCCGGCCGGCGATCTCGATCAGCCGCGCGAGATGCGGCGTGTGCCCGCCCTGGAAGAGCGGTTCGGTTTCGACCACCTCGACCTCGCCCCGGATCTCCCGGCGGATGGCCGCAACCACCGCGTGCATGTCGTCGTTTTCGGTGTAGCGGATGTCGAAGAGCGCCTCGGCGTAGTCGGGCACCTGGTTGACGGCCTTGCCCGCTTGGATGCGGCTGAAGTTGAGGGTGCGGTGCCAGTGGTCCGGTGCCGCGGCCGCGAAGTGGCTCTTGAGTGCGAAATAGTCGTTGATGAGCGCCTCGATGGCGTTCTCCCCCAGCCAGGGCCTTGCGGCGTGGGCGGTCTTGCCCCGCGCGATGAGCTTCAAGCGCACAATCCCCTTTTCCTTGACAACGATTTTTTTAAGGTTGCCGCCGTCGAGGGCGATGGCGAAATCGGACCGCAGCTGGGCGAGGGCCGCCCGGGCGCCGTTTTTGCCGCCGATCTCCTCGTCGCCGGAGATCAGGATGCCGAAGGGCAGGTCGGCCTGGGTTTTCCCTGCCGACCGCAACCGCTCGATCCATTCCGCCAGCAGCACGAGCGACAGCGCGGCGGCGTACTTGTCGTCGATGCTGCCCCGGCCGAAGAGCCGCCCGTTTTCCACCCGCGGCTCGAACAGCGCATCGGGCGCGTCCACCACGTCGATGTGGGACATGAGCAGCACCGGTGCCGTGCCGTCCGGCCTCAGGACCAGCAGGGTCGGGACTCCGTTCTGGTCGAGGCGGCGGAAGCCGATGCCGTGGCGCACGAGATAGGATTCGATGAAGGCGATGCAGTTCCGGATTTCATCTGGCCGGGAGTGCATGGATGGGAAGCGGATGAGGTCCTGAGTCAGCTCAACGACATGGGGCATGGGTGCGTGGTCCTTCTTGGCTGGAGATGGGTGCGGGTGGCCGTATGGGACGCGGCGCGAGTGCGTCAGGCTTCCTTGATAAACGTCTCCACCAGCTTTTTTTGGTCATCGGCGGTCAGCACGCCCGGAAGCCTCCCCAAGGCGGCCTCGACGGCCTGGTCGATCAGCTCCGCTTTGAGCCGTTCCCGGGCTTCGACGATCTGGTAATCGATTCTCAACCGGGTCTGCTCCAGCATGCTCCGGCCTTCGTTTCGGGCCGATTCGATGATTTCGAGGCGTTTCCGCTCGCCTTCCCGGATGAGTCTCTCCTTCAATGATTGCAACCGCTCGCGCCTGTTTTCATCGGCCGAGATCATCTCCTGGACTTTCTCATCCGTTCGGCGCTTGCTTTCCTCGACCCGTTCGATCTCCTCGGCGGTGCGTTTGGCCTCTCCTCTCAAAAAAGCGATCAGGGGTGCGCGGCCATACTTCACCAGCAGAAAGGCGAGGATCCCGAAATTGAGCCACAGCATCACCTCATCGTAGGTGGCGCGCCACGTGCTCCCGCCTTCGCCGGCCCAGCATGATCCGGCCATCAGGTGGAGCCCGCCGATCAGGATGATCGAGACGGCCGGCAGAGGCAGCGTTGCATGGAGGATTCTCACGGTTGCACCCCCCGACCGAGGATTTTTTCCATGATCATCAGGACCAGGGGTTCGGTCTCTTTCGCCAGCTGTGCCCGGGCGGCCTCGATCCGCCCCTGGATGTCTGCGGTGGCCTTTCGCTGCTGCATTTCGATTTCCTCGCGCGCCTGTCCGATAAGCACCTGGGCTTCCTCTTTTGCGGACGACTCCCGCTGTTCGGATTCCAGGAAGGCCTCCGCCTTCAGCGATTTCTCCTCCTTTGCCAGCGCGGCGGAGATCTCGTGCAGCTTCTTCTCCTGGAGCACCATCTCATGCTGCAGTTGTTGGACGTGCACGTTGCGATCCTCCATGGTGCGGCGCAGCGGCTTGAACATGATGCGCGTGATGATGAAAAGGAAGATCAAAAACGACATCACCTGCACGAGCATGGTGGCATTGATGCTCACCAGCTCCGTCTGGCTGACGATTTCCATCGGAGCGCTCCTCGGCTAGACGACGAACAACAGCAGCAGGGCGATGACCAGCGAATAAATACCGGTTGACTCGGCGACCGCCTGGCCCACGAGCATCGTCCGGGTGATGAGGCCGGCTTCCCGGGGGTTGTGGCCGATCGCCTCGCAGGCCTTGGCGGCCGTGATGCCTTCACCGACACCGGGGCCGATGGCGCCGAAACCCATCGCGATTCCCGCCCCCAAAAAGGCAGCGGCTTTTACCAGATCTGCACCTTCGATTGCCATGACGTCCTCCTGAAAGATAACAGTGTTAAACATCGAGTTGCATCGGTTTTTAGACAACAAATATGAGCACCAGCGCCACCACCAGCGCATAAATGCCCGTGGACTCCGCCACCGCCGCGCCGATCAGCATGGTGCGGATCAGCTCGTTGGTCATGGCCGGGTTGCGGGGGATCCAGGCCACGGCGCTGCGGGCGGCCATGGCGACACCGATCCCCGGGCCGATGGCGCCGATTCCGACACAGATGCCGGCCGACAGCAGGCCCATGGCGGGTGCCAGCAGGTCCGTCGCCGGATACGACCTGAAGATCAGGATGAAGCTGACCAGCAGGCCGTAGATCGCCGTAGTCTGGGCGATGGCCTGGCCGAGCAGCATGACGTTGGTGGCGTTCTTGGCCTGCTCCGGGTTGCGGGCCGTGCCCTCGCATCCTGCCTGGGCCACGAGTCCGCTTCCCAGACCCGGTCCGATGGCCGCCAGCCCTGTGGCCAGGCCGGCCCCCAGAATGGCGGCCCATGTGGGAGATTCCGGTTTTCCCGAAAAATTGGAATAGAGCAGGATGAACGCGATGACCAGCGCGAAGGTGGAGGGCGTTTGGCAGACCGCCGATCCGATGATCATGTTGGTGTTGAGCCGGCCGGCCATGGCCGGCTGCCGCGCGATGCCCGTGCAGGCGGCGGCGGCCGGGTAGCCCGCCCCGATGCCCGCCCCCAGCGCCCCGAACCCCATGCAGAGACCGGCCGCCAGCGGGACATAGATCGAAACGCTCGAAACCTCCGGGAGCTTGGTGAACAGCAGGACCAGAGCCACCACCAGGGTGAAGATGGAAGAGGATTCGGAGATCGCCTGTCCCACCAGCATGGTCTTGAATATCTCCGCGGACTGCTCCGGATGCCGGCCGGTGGCCAGGGTGGCCTGGGCCGCCGTATAGCCTTCGCCGATGGCCGCCCCGATCGCGCCGATCCCGATGCAGATGCCGGCCCCGGTATAGGCGGCCGTTGTGACCGCAAAATGGAGGTCGATGTTCATGGCTTATTGCACCTGCACGGAAATGTAGACTAACGTCAGCATGGTGAACACGAAGGCCTGAACCGTGCCCACGAACAGTCCGAAGAAGGCGTTCAAGAAGGGCGGCAGGATCATGTTGAACGACAGGTAAGAGACCACCAGGATGATGATGGACCCGCCCATGATGTTGCCGAACAGGCGGAATGAAATCGACACGACCTTGGCGATCTCCCCGATCAGGTTCAACGGCAGCATGAAAAACATCGGGTCGATGTAGGCCCGGGCGTACTCTTTGAAGCCCTTG
>Ga0105093_10000887_pt1 | contig 11345 bp, 11 predicted proteins | sample PPLLak3March2015_2_FD_79111 | JGI IMG/M metagenome (GOLD analysis project Ga0105093, IMG submission 79111) | Freshwater sediment microbial communities from Prairie Pothole Lake near Jamestown, North Dakota, USA - PPLs Lake P8 Core (3) Depth... | ecosystem: Environmental > Aquatic > Freshwater >... | reverse complement strand
TCTCGTGATCGATTCGAAAGAAGAGTACGGTGCCATCATGGAATTCATCGAAACTTTTGTCCCTGCGCTGAAATACTCCGTTGAGCTCTATGAAGGCCCTGAACCCATCTTTGATTTCTATGGGATCGAGATGGAACTCTCCAGGGCTCTGGACAAAAAAATATGGCTCAAGTCAGGAGGCTACATCGTGATCGAGCTCACGGAGGCGCTGACGGCGATTGACATCAATACGGGGAGTTATGTGGGCACAAGAAATCTGGAGGAAACAATCCTTAAGACCAATCTTGAAGCGGTCAAGGAAATCGCCTATCAGTTGCGGTTGAGAAACTTGGGGGGACTGATCGTCATCGATTTCATCGATATGGAGAAGAGGTCGAATCGGGAAAAAGTGTTTACCACGCTGAAAGAAGCCCTAACCAAAGACAAGGCCAAAACCCATGTGTTGAAGATGTCCGAACTGGGCTTGATTGAAATGACGAGGAAGAGAACGCGGGAAAATCTGAATAGGTTCTTAAGCGAACCCTGCTTCTATTGCGAAGGGAGGGGTTCCTTGAAAGCAAAGAGAACCATCTGTTACGAGGTCCTCCGGGATCTCGAAAGGGAGACGAACCTCGCGGGTCAGGCTCCCCAGGTCTCCGTACACGTGAATCCCGATATTGCGCGTGTTCTCAAAGAGGAAGAGCAGCAGTCGGTGATTGATCTGGAAAGGAGAATCAACAGGCGGGTCATCATTTTAGAAAAAGAGAATCTCCACATGGAGCAGTATGAGATTTCCTCTTAACAAAGTGGCGGCCGAGGGGGGAGAAATGTTTTTCAATTGACATTAATTAACTATTTTGATAAAAAATATAATATTTTATATGAATTTATGTATATTTTTGTTATAAATGGTTAAAAGAAGCTTGAGTCTGAACTCTCTTGTCGCCGGACTGATTGCTCTTGCCTTTGTGGGGCTTGCCTACTATTCCCCTCCCTTTCTGGAGCAGGTGGAGAGGGCCTCGTATGATGCAATGACGAGGCTGGCTTTACCTAACACTCCGATGGATCAAAGAATTCTCCTGGTAGAGATCGACCAAAAGAGCCTTGACAAGCTTGGTTCGTGGCCTTGGCCGCGTGATTTGCTCGCCCGGATGATCCATCTGGCTAAAGGAAGTGGAGCCAAGGTCGTCGGCCTGAATCTCTTTCTACCGGATGAGGAGAGAAATGCAGCGCTCAGAGAGATCAAGGTGCTGAAGGAGAGATTGTCGGCCCACGCGTTCAGCCGTGGGGACGATGAGCTTGCAGATTGGGTGCAAGATAATCTGCAAGAAATGGGAGAAAAGGCTGACCATGATCTTGAGCTCCTGGAAGCGGTGAAAGAAGCTGGCAACGTGATTTTGCCGGCAATCACCCGGCTGCCTCCAGGACAAGCGAAAGGGAGATGGAGCGTGGAGGCCTACCTGTCAAAAGATTGCTTGAGTGAGAAGAATCCGCTTCCTTCGTCGAAGGAGAGAAGGACCGGTCGAGAACTGCATCTCCCTTTTCAGGGACTGGCCGAGGCGGCCATGGGTTTTGGGCACGATGACCTCCTGGCGGGAGAACTGACCGAGGGCATTGCCTACCCTCTTTACATCCATTACAATGGATCTCTTTTCCCGTCTTATGCCCTCAGGTTGGCCCTAGCATACTGGGAAGAGGTTCCTACTAAGGCTGTTGTGGAGGGAAAACAGCTCCGACTGAGGGGAGAATCGATCCCCCTGTGGGAAGGGAAAATGCTGATCAAGTTCCTCCAGGGATTCTCGAAACTGGAGAAAGCGTCTTTTTCTGATGTGCTGGACGGCGTGAAAAAGCCATCTATGAAGGGGAAAATCGTCCTCATCGGGACGAACTTTGGCGACGCTCACAAAACACTCAGGACGCCTTTATCTGCAGCGACTTCTGTAGACCAGTTTATCGGCTTTGTTTTGGATAACCTCCTCAACCGGCGTTATCTAGCGAGGCCGCCCTTCCTGGTTTTCGTTGAAATGGGGGCCCTTTTTTTGCTGGGCTTGGCGGCGGCTTTTGTTTTTCCTAGGATGGGGCAAATTCCCAGATTGGGTCTAACCCTCGTGGTTGTCGCAGCGATCGCAGTTTTTGGATTTTTGCTCTTGGCAAGATGGGAAATGTGGTTCAGAATAAGCTATGTGCTCACATGCCTGCTCATCATCTACGCGTTCGTGTCGGTGATCCAATTTGTCTTTGGCGTGAGGATATCGCGAGAATTGATCGAAACCAATCGGCTTCTCGGTCTTAAGTTCCAAAGCCAGGGACTTCTCGATCTCGCTTTTGAGAAGTTTCGGAGCCTGCCCCTGGGTCCTGAAACCAAGGATCTGATTTACAATCTCGGACTTGAGTATGAGCAGAAACGGATGATGAACAAGGCTCTTTCCCTCTACAAGTACGTGAATCGAGGAGGAGGTTTTCGTGACCTCGATATGAGGATCTCGAAGCTCAAGGAGGCGGACAAATCCTCAACCGTCGGAAGTCCGACCAGAGGGCGAGAGGGAAGCGTCCTCAATGAAACCGTACCCGAGGAATTAACACGGATTGGGCGCTATAAGATCCTCCAGGTCCTGGGAAGAGGTTCTATGGGGCTTGTCTACAAGGCGCTTGATCCGAAGATCAATCGTTTACTGGCCATCAAAACCATTCGTTTCTCAGACGAGTTTGATGAAGATGTCATCCAGGAAATCAAAGAAAGGTTTTTCAGGGAGGCGGAGATTGCGGGCCAGCTCTCTCACCGGTCCATTGTAACGATTCATGATATGGGGGAGGACCAGGATCTCACTTACATGGCCATGGAATTTTTGGAGGGGGAGAACCTGGAGAAATACATAAGCAAGAAACACCTCCTGCCTCTTCGGAAAGTGCTGTCTGTGGTGGCAAGCGTCGCGGACGCCTTGGAGTTTGCGCACAGGGCGAATGTCATCCATAGGGATATCAAACCAGCCAATATTATGCTTCTGAAGACAGGTGGAGTGAAGGTGACGGATTTCGGGATCGCCAAGGCCATATCGTCTTCCAGAACCCGTACAGGGGTCATTCTGGGCACACCGAACTACATGTCGCCCGAGCAAATCATGGGACAGAAGGTGGATCCCCGTTCCGACATTTTTTCCCTTGGGGTCGTATTTTACCAGCTACTGGCCGGCGAACTCCCTTTCCAGGGAGATAACCTGAGCAGCTTGCTCTACCAGATCACCCAGGTGAAACATCCGCCCTTGCGGAGTTTTAACCCCAGAATTCCAGTAGCCTGTGAGCAGATCATGGACAAGGCTCTAGCGAAGAACCTGGATGAGCGATTCCAAACCGCAGGACAGATGTCGAAACTCCTAACGCTTGTCGCCTTGAAAGTGGACCAGAGGCAGAAGAAAATAGTTGCGGAGAAACAAGCTGCATGAAGAGCTTGAGAGAAGAGGGGAGCGAGGTTAGAGTCTTCGACAATAGCTTTTTCGCAACATGCTGAAATTAATAAAAGATCGGAACTGAGTTGCAGATAAAATCTTCTGGAATGACCGACGTGGGGCTTCAGCGGGAAGGAAACGAGGACTCCTTTTCCGTTCAGGATGCCTTTGGCCTGTACATGGTCGCAGACGGCATGGGAGGCCATCAGGCCGGCGAAGTAGCCAGTCGGGTCGCGGTTGAAATGATTAACGAGAGCTTCAGCAAATGGTCGAAGGATCATGTTCCTCCTGATGAAATCTTTGGATTTCCAGACGATTCTCTCAGCAGAGAAGGTAATTACATCCTGGGGAGTATTCGCCTGGCCAATCGGGTGATCTACGAAATGGCCTGCGAATATGAACAGTACAATGGTATGGGGACAACCATTGTCAGCCTGCTGGTCGGTTCCGGGCTCATTGTGGCCGCGAATGTGGGAGACAGCCGAATGTACTTGGTAAGGGATAACCGCATCGAGAGGATGTCCAAAGATCACACCATCGTTGCCGAACATGCCGAGATGGGTGTGATGACAGAAGAAGAAGCGGCAAGATCACCCCTCAGACATATCCTGACAAGAAGCCTCGGGTCTTCGGAAAACGTGGACGCTGAAGTTTTTGAAATTGAACCTTCCAGCGAAGACCGCTTCATTTTATGTTCGGACGGTCTGACGGACCTCGCGACGGATGAAGAGATTCTGAAAGTTGCCCAGAAGGAAACAGATCCGCAAAGGCTGTGCCGAAGACTGATTGATCTGGCTCTTGAAAGAGGGGCTCATGACAATACCACTGTGGTTACAGTCTTCTTGGATCAGGTGGAAAAGAAGCGAGGAACATCCTTTGGGACGCTGGGGGGCCTCGTGGCAGACACCTTAAATGGAGTGGGCCGAATCAAGAGGAGGTTCGGGCTTTAGATTCATTTGATGTTGCTATTTTGACGAAGATTAGGATAAAATATAGACATATGTGTTTCAAGATAGGGTAAGAATCATGGCGAAGCTAATCCTAGCCTTCAACAAACAGGTGATCAAAGAGTACCCTTTTACCAAAGACAGCATCACCATGGGCCGCCAAGAGGACAATAGCATCGTTATCGACAATCCGGCCGTATCCGGATACCACGCCAAAATCGACAAGGTCGGAGGAGAATATATCCTGACGGACCTTCAGAGCACCAATGGCATCTTTGTGAATGACGAGAAAGTCGTATCTCATAAGCTGTCTCATGGGGACAATATTGTCATTGGCAAACACGTGATCCTGTTCGTCGCCACGGAAAAAGAAGAGATTGAAGGGGGAGGGAAGGACAAGAACCTGCCGCTAGACAAGACCATGCTGCTGGATACAACGAAACAGAGAGAGCTCCTCGCCAAACAGAAAGGTGAGCCGTTGACCACCAAACTGCCTGAAAAAATTGGGGTAATCAGTTTTCTTGACGATTCGGGTCACGGGGATATTGAGCTGAGGAAGAAGTTGACCAAGATTGGCAAGGCAGAAACATCTGAAGTGAGGCTCTCGGGACTGCTCATGGGGGCCACGGCCGCGACCATTAGCCGTAGGCCAGCTGGCTATGCCATAAGCTTTGCGGGCGGAATGACGAAATTGAAAGTGAATGGGGCGGTCGTCAAGGATAGTGTCCCCCTGAACGATTTTGACACCATCGAGCTGGGGTCCCACAAGTTTCAATTCTATCGAAAGGAACTGAGAATTTCATGAGGGGCCACGCGAAGCAGAGATCTCGTACTTTGCTTTCTTCCTGGCAGCGATTGCTTCGTCAGAAAATGTGAAGGAATGTTTTCCCTGACAGGTTGAATGAATCACTCCTCGATTCCGCTTCTTCGTTTTTTCTTGAACTCCGTCAGAACATCCTCAATCTGCTGCATTGTGAAAGTCTTGCCGCATTTTGTGCACTGAAAGAGTTCGTCGGTCAGCTTGTCATAAACAAGATCATCAGAGAAGTTGACCCCGTAGAATCGTATGGAGAAGCTGTGTATTCGTGTAAAGTTTTTGTTCTGGCAGCCCTCGCAAAGAAAATAATCATGAAACAACTCCATCTCTTCCCTCCCCCAATCCTCCTGTCATGGTATCAAATCATCTTTTACTTGCTCTTGAGGAGATTGACAATCCCTTTTCATGTTATCCAAAACAACGCTGGCTCACCAGGAGGGAATCGATTCCAAACCCTTGCGCCGCCTGATTGCTTCAAGCAGACCTGCGGTTCCCGTCATCATGTGATCACCCAGAGGAGCACCGGGCTGAACCGGTAACTGACTTCTTTCGATGAGTCTGCGTTTTGGGCCTGTGGCGAGGATGATTTCGTTTCTGTCAAATCCGAACGCCTTGCGCACGAAAGCCCCATGCCCGCCTTGTTGCAGAACCTTCTGATGGTCCAGTTTTCCATCGGCAAGTTCAATGACGAGAGATTCAAGCCTGCGCAGGGTGATATCCCGGGTGTGATATTCGAAGAACCCGGCAATCTCCCCTCTCTCCAGCGCTGCGCCCAAGGTATGTGAAGTGGCCAGATCCAGCACGATGATTCTCTCCTTGGAGATTGCCCGAGGATCCAACGTACCCCCAAGAATGGCAGCCATTCCGCTGTCCATGACGTAGATTTCCCGGGCAGGGAGTGCCGTGGCGTTTTCTGCAATGCACTTGAGGCGGTTGAGAGGCGAAGGGATCTCATCTTTACCGTAAAGAAGGGCATAAGGAAAAGGGCTCCTGTCCAGGCCCAATTTGAAAAGGCTGTGCAGAAAGTAGAGATGGGATACGCCTTGAGGAGGCATGCCGTGATCCTGAGAGCAGACGACCACAACGTCAAAGGAGAAAGGCACACCAAAGCCTTGCACAAGATGCTGCAATCGGGGTATTTCCAGATCCCCAAGGGTTAGATTGCCATAGTGTCCGGTTGTCCAAAGCGCAGCGGCCTCGGTTTCATCGATTATCCCGATTCCCAAGGCTTTTACTCTTTCAAGATCGTGATGGAGGGTCAGGGCTGCAGAGGGAGTCATGAGAACCTGACTTCCCTTTGCCCGTGCAACTAGGATCTCTGAAATCGGACCGCCTCCCATCTCTATCCCGCGCACAAGAAGATTTCCAGGCAGCCGTCGGGCCTTTTCTGCCAGCGTCAAAACGGGCGATTTTACAACCGCTTTATAGTGGAGTTCGGATTCGTCATCATAGTAAAGAATGTCAAGGGTCCCAGCGCCGACATCCAGAAGAAGATATTTGCTCATCGGCCGTCTCATCGCCCCCATAAATCGGAAGTAGGAGTGTCGCAAATCTTAGCACTTTGGTTTTCAGTGTGGTAGATTAAGTTCGAGAAATTCTGGTGCCTCGAATGAAAGAAGGACCAGGTGCAATTGAAATGGTCGATTTGAAAGAACCCGCTTCGGGTCTAACGGCGTTTGTGCGAGAATTCCTGGGTGAACCGGGTGTGTTCAGCCCTATCGCAGGAGACGGCTCCAAGAGAATTTTTTGGCGAATCGGTGACCCTAAGTCAGGTGTTGCCCACATCGCCATGGAAAATGCTCCAACCGATGACTTCTCGAAGCGGGAAAATGCCGCTTATTTGCATATTGGGAGACACCTTCGGGACAAGGGGTTGCCGCTGCCTGAGATCTGCCGCTTTGACCTGGACAGGGGGTGGTTTATTATGGAGGACTTTGGAGATGTCAGTCTCCAGAACGCCTGTCTTAATGTCAAAGACAGGCTCCCCCTCTATTTGCCGGTGGTAGAAATCCTTTTCCAGCAGCAGACCAAGGGTTCAGAGGGGTTCAACACGGCGTGGACCTGTCAAACTGAGACGTACGATCAGCTTGTCATGCGACGCTACGAAGTGGACTACTTCAAAGAAGCGTTCCTCAGAAATTATCTTGGACTCAGAAAAGAAGGACCCGGGCTGGAGAGCAGCTTTGAACGCCTCATTGAGGAAGCGAGCAAAGCAAAGGATCGGTTTTTCCTTCACCGCGATTTTCAGTCCAGGAACATCATGATCACGGGCAAGAAAATCGGAATCCTGGACTGGCAGGGCGGCCGCCTCGGGCCTCTGGCTTACGATTTGGCTTCACTCCTGATCGATCCTTACGCGAAGCTGAAGGTTTCGGAAAAAGAAGCGATCTACAACACTTACCATGAGTTGCTCAGGCGGAAACGGCCGGAGGTCCTGGCTCCCTTCGAGAGATCCTTCCCCTATCTGGCCATCCAAAGAAATCTGCAGATCCTGGGAGCTTTCTCCTTTCTGAGCAGGGTTCGAGGAAAGACTTATTTTGAGAACTACATTCCCCATGCCTTAGAGTCGCTGCGGAACCTGCTTGAAGAGGTCAAAGACGAAAATCTTTCCAGTCTGAAGGACCTGGTGATGTCTCTTCCGGAGTCAGGCCCCGCTAGACGAACATGTTGATCTTGGCTGTCTTCGCAACCTTCATATAGTCCTCTGCAGTCCATGTCTCGACGCCTTCTATGAAATCGTCTTCAGACAATTCCATCATGTCTACGGTCATCCGGCAGGCCACAAATTTCACTCCTTCCGCCTTTGCCATATCCATCATGTCCTCGATATCAGGGATTCCGGCGTTCTCGATTTTCTTTTTCATCATTCCTGTGGCCATTTTGGCCATCCCGGGGATGGCCCCCATAAAACCGGGCATCTGGAACTTGATTTTCTTGGCCCAGCCTTTGCGGATGGCGTTCAGGCCCATAAAGGTGAAGAAGATGGCGGCATCCATCCCCAATCGCCGGGCATTGATCGCCAGGAGAAGAGGAGGATAAACCCCGTCCATCGTGTCCCTGGCACAGATAAAGGTGGCCCGTTCTTGAGGTTGTGCCTCTTTTTCTTCCATGATTTTTTTTGATGCTTCCATCCCTATTCCCTCCTTCAATGAATGGTTAACATTTCTTAAGACATTGGAGCACCTGAATGACTTCAGGGCTGTCCATACCATAGTAAACGGATTTTCCGACTTTTCTAGATTTAAGGATTCCTCTGCCTTTCATCAGGGAGAGCTGCTGCGAGGTCATGGATTGAGAGGTCCCCAGCGATTCCTGAATCTCCCCTACGGTCATCTCGCGGATCTGTAGGAGTTCCGCGATTCGGAGCCTTGTGGGGTGAGCCACCGACTTGAGAATATCGGCGGCACGCTGCACCTTTTCCCATTTCAGAAGAATCGGTTTGCCTTTCGGCATCTCGTTTCACCTCGATCAATATTCATTAATATATTAACATATTTTAATGTGTCAATATGTTTCTTCTCCCGGTTTACTTTTTATCACGTGAGCGTATAATGGGCGAGCGTTTGAATCAGGGAGGACGGTGATGAGCAAAAACCATAAAGCGCAATCAGGCTTGATCGAAAAGGAAGACGCCGTTCTGGTGATCATTGATATGCAGGAGAGGCTCTTCCCGGTGATGGCGGAAAAAGAAGCTCTTGCGGACCAGGTGATGAAGCTGGTCAAGGTTGCAAAGATCATAGGACTTCCCGTGATCATGACGGAGCAAGAGAAGCTGGGGCACACGCTTCCTGAGATCAAAGGGGAGTTGACACCGCTGACTGCCGTTCCCAAGGTGGATTTTGATTGCTTTGGGTGCGAGGCCTTTGCGACGAGGATCCAGAAACTGCAAAAGGGGACGCTCATCCTGTGCGGTATTGAAGCGCACATATGCGTAGCGCAGACCGCACTTCATGCGGCTTCTGACTATGAGGTTCACGTTGTCGCGGATGCCATCGCGTCCCGCTCGTCTGAGAACCGCAGGATCGCCCTAGAGAGAATGTCCCAGAGAGGCATTACGATCACGTCGACCGAGATGGTTATCTATGAGCTTTTGAAGCGGGCTGGGACGGACACGTTCAAGGAAGTGCTCAAGCTAGTCAAATAAGGGTCTGTTAGCCGATCCCCGATTCGCGTTCCTGGGCTCGGACAGCCTTTGATTGCAGCTCAAGGCCTGTGTGCATGATTTATAAAAAAAGCGAAGCAACTGCGGAGTTGCTTCGCTACTCCACGATCTCCACGTTCCAGTAGAGGTAGTCGCGCCAGTTCTCCGGGATTTGCTTGAATCCTATGGTGATCCGGATTGCGGGGACCCAGCTTGGCCTGCTTGGCTCCCGAACCAGTCTCATGGAGGCTTCGTGCGGGGTGCGGCCCCCCTTCTTCCTGTTGCATTCCACGCAACAGGTGACGATGTTTTCCCACTGTGTCCTGCCGCCCCGGGACTTGGGGATGACATGGTCATACGTGAGATCCTCGCTGTCGTACTTGCTCCCGCAGTACTGGCACTGGTAGCGGTCCCTGGCATAGATATTTTGCCTGGAGAACCGGACCGGGCTCTTTGGCCGCTTGATCATTTGGAGCAGACGAACCACCGATGGAAGCTTGAGCGTAAAACTCACAGAACGAATTTCACGGTTGTACTCTTCCAGAACTTCCACCTTGCCTAGACAAAGCAGGGTGATGGCCTTCTTCCAGTCAATGACCTTGAGAGGCTCATAGGTGATGTTCAGAAGTAGCACGCGCTCCATAGGATTGGTCCTGTAAAATGACGTTTCCCCTGATCATCAGCAAGGCATCATCTGCGGCGTAACCTTCGCTCGCTCCTCCTTGCGGCGTATTGGTTCATACGCCTCAGTCGTCGCTCCTCGGCACCTAGCATCTGAGGCCTTGCTGATGTTCAGGAGTCCTTCGAAACCCGAGTCCCGCTTTGGCTTCGAGAATTAGACGGTGAATTTTCTGTTGCTGTTGCGTTCGACTGGCCAAAAATAATAGAAATGGACAAAAAGTACAACAAAAAAATGCAGCTTTCCCCATATATATTAGCAGGATGGCTTCTCAACGGTTCGGCAGGTCCGATCCTGAAAGAGGTTCTGCTTGAAATCAAGAACGACCGCATCGCTGCGATTCGAGGAGGGATGGAGAAAGAATTCGCCGGAGGCGATTTTCTGGATCTTTCAGACTACACCCTCCTTCCTGGCCTAGTCGATTGTCATGTTCATCTTTCCGTGTCGGGGAGCGGTGATCCGTCTGTCCGAGAGCGACAGCTGATGCCCGGCAGCCCAGCCACTTTCCTGGCCGTGAGGGCGGAGCCGGAGAGACTTCTAGAAACGCTGGGGTCTCCTCACAGAGTTTACCTCAAAGGCTCTCCTATTTCTGCAAGGCGGACCTTTTGATCCTTGACATCCGCCTCAGTGCTTCTATAAGAAAGCTGAGTCAGGGGAGCTTCATTTAGAACCCAGGGAGGGGAAGGCATGAAGGTTTTGGGCATTTACGGCAGTCCGCGAAAAGGAGGGAACACGGATCAACTTCTTGACAAGGTGCTGGAGGGTGCTCGGTCTGCCGGCGCTGAAGTGAAAAGAGTGTACACTCGGGAGTTGAACCTTTGCGGCTGCATCGAGTGCGGCGGATGCGACAAGACAGGAGAATGCGTGGTTCAGGATGATATGCAGAAGGTTTATCCTCTCTTAGACTGGGCTGAGGTTATCTTTCTTGCTTCTCCGATTTTTTTCTACGGGGTGACCGCGCAGGCAAAGGCTCTGATCGATCGGGCGCAGGCGCACTGGTCAAGACAACTCCTGGAGAAAACCCCGGAGGAGCGGAAGCTTCGCAAGCGGGGTAGAGGTTATCTCATTACCGTTGGAGCAACCAGAGGCAAGAACCTTTTCGAAGGTGCTATTCTCACGGCAAGATATTTCTTTGATGCTCTGGACATGAGCTATGACGGCGGTATTTTTTTCAGGAGTCTGGAGAAAAAGAGCGCCGTTCAAGAAAACCCTGAAACCCTCCAGGAGGCCTTCACACTGGGCCTCAAAGCCGCCGCCCCTTAGCAGGTTGCTGAAAAATGCCCATCTACGGCGTTGCCCTCGTCCCTCGTCGTTTAAAGGAAAGGACTGAGCGATGAGT
>Ga0105093_10000886_pt1 | contig 11374 bp, 13 predicted proteins | sample PPLLak3March2015_2_FD_79111 | JGI IMG/M metagenome (GOLD analysis project Ga0105093, IMG submission 79111) | Freshwater sediment microbial communities from Prairie Pothole Lake near Jamestown, North Dakota, USA - PPLs Lake P8 Core (3) Depth... | ecosystem: Environmental > Aquatic > Freshwater >... | reverse complement strand
TGGTTCCGGAAGTGGCGGATTGCTACGCCTCCCTGGGATTGATCCATACCCACTGGCATCCCATCCCGGGCGAATTCGATGACTACATCGCCGCCCCCAAGGATAACCTCTACCAGTCCCTGCACACGGCGGTTATCTACGATGACGGCCGGCCGGTCGAAGTCCAGATCCGCACCTTCAGCATGAACCAGAATGCGGAATTTGGCATCGCCGCCCACTGGAGGTACAAGGAAGGTGGACAGAGGGGAAAATATGATGAGCGCATGAGCTGGCTGCGTAAACTGATGGAATGGCGCCAGGATGTGGAGGATGCCCAGGAATTCGTGGACAGCATGAAGACGGATGTTTTCAAGGACCGGGTCTACGTGTTCACGCCGCGCGGCGATATCATCGACATGCCGGCCGGCTCCACCCCGATCGACTTCGCCTACCACGTTCATACGGATGTCGGCAACCGCTGCCGCGGCGCGAAGGTCAACGGCAAGCTGGTCGGGCTGGACCACGAACTGCACACCAGCGACCAGGTCGAGATCCTGACCACCAAAACCGGCGGTCCCAGCCGCGACTGGCTCAACCCCAGCCTGGGTTTGGTCAAGACCCAGCGCGCCCGCGCCAAGATCAAGGCCTGGTTCAAGAAGCAGGCCCGCGAGAAGAACCTGCAAGAGGGCAGGCACATGCTGGAGCGCGAACTCCGCCGCCTGGGGATGCCGGACATAGATGAACGCAAGCTGGCGGAACTGGCTGGCACCCTCGAGCGCTCGGTCGATGATATGTACGTTTCCCTTGGTTACGGTGACCTGAACATCAGCAAGGTCATCAACCAGTTGCTGACGAGCGAGGAAACAGATGACATCCTGGTGGTTGTCCCACCCACCAGCGAAGCTGTTTCGACCGATGCAGTGGCCGTGCTGGGGGTCAAGGACCTGTTGACCAACTTCGCCAAGTGCTGCAACCCCACGCCCGGCGATGAGATCATCGGCTATATCACCCGCGGCCGCGGCGTCAGCATCCATCGCCAGGATTGCCCGAATATTCTGCGCTCCCCCGACCGGGAACGGATGGTCAAGGTTTCCTGGGGCGAGAAGGTCAGCACCCACCCGGTCCCCATCCGCATCTCCGCCTTCGACCGGCAGGGCCTGATGGGGGATATATCCACCCTGCTCAACCAGGAGAATATCAATATCCTGAATGTCGATGTTGGGGTCAGTAAAAGCGTGGCCGAGTTGAAACTGATCATCGAAGTGAAAGATATCGCCCAGCTCAGCCGGGTGCTCACCCGGTTGGAAAACCTTCCCAACGTGATCGAAGCCCAACGGGTCAAAGCGGGATAAAAGGCTCTTTGGGAATCGCCGGAAGAGGAAGGAAATTGGGGGTATGGGGCGGGCTTCGCCCGCCCCATACCCCCATATCTTTCCATCCATCACGGCAACTCCCAGAGAGCCTTGAAAACCCGTACTTTGAAAAACTCCTAAAGTGGTATAATGTCGCCGCTTTGCAGCCGGTGTATCTTGACGGAGCTGGCGGCGAAATTGTTTTTTCAAATGCTTTACGGTTTACGCCTTCTTGAGGTAAAATCGCTGCCTGCAAGAGCGGAATGGACAAGCCAAAAACATGGACACAAAACTGCGCTGGGCTTCGATCATCCTGACCATCCTGGGAATGGCAGATGCCGCATATTTGTATATCTACAAATTGTCATCCAACGACAAGATGTGCCTGGGCAGCGGAGATTGTGCAACCGTCAATTACAGCCGCTACTCGGAAGTATACGACATCCCGGTGGCCCTGCTTGGCCTGCTGGCGTACCTGGCGATCTTTTCTATCCTGATCCTGGAGAAACGTATTCCCCCTCTCAAGGAAAATGGCAACCTGCTCATATTTGGCCTCAGCCTGGTGGGCGTGTTGTTCTCGGCCTACCTGACCTACATCGAATTCTTCGTGATCCACGCGGTTTGCCCTTTCTGTGTTGCTTCAGCAATTGTCATTACCTTGATCTTTATTACATCCATCATTCGCTTGGCAAGACCACAAGCAAACTAGGAGGAACCCATGCCCCGTATTCGTTGTCACTATGCTGATTGTGTCTTCCTCGACGACAGTTATTGTTCTGCTGCCCAGGTCGAAATCGACCCGGATACTGGTTGCGCGACCTATTCCCCCACGGCGGAAGCAGAACTGATCGATAATTTATCTGAGGAAGATGAATGGGAGGAAGAGCTGGAAGAAGACGAGGAAGATCTGTGGCTTGACGAAGACGAAGACGAATTCTGATCGGTCCCAGCCGGTTCCAATCAAAAAGCCTCCTCATTTCGAGGAGGCTTTTTCTTTTGATGGGATGTCACTCCAGCATTGCATATAGAAGTATGCCAGCCGCCACCGCTAAATTCAGCGAACTGACCTTTCCCTGCATGGGTATCGATACGGCCTTATCACAGGCAGCCATCTGCTCGGATGATAACCCCTTTTGTTCACTCCCCAGCAGGAGGATGGCCTTATGATTTTGGCCTCGTAGCGAACGGTAATCCACTTGTGCATGTGCAGAAGTTGCCAAGACCCTGTAGCCATTCAACCGCCCCCAAGAGATAAAAGCTTCGAACGAAGTTTGAACCACGGGTTTGCTGAAAAGCGCTCCCATGCTGGCCCGCACAGCCGAGGGATGGTAAGGGTCAACACCACCATCTAACTCGATCAGCCCATCTGCACCAACCGCATCGATGGTGCGCAGGATGGATCCGAGGTTGCCAGGGTCCTGGGGAGAAAGAATCGCCACCCCCCATTCGAATTGGGAAACATCCAGATCCTCCATCGCCCAGCGCTTCTGTTGAACAAGCGCAAGGATGCCCTGGGGATTATCTTTATCCGCCAGTGACGCGAACACATCCATCGCAACCGGCACACACCGTATACCCAGGATCGATTGCTCCCTGACCAATTTATGGGCATACTCGCTCGTCAACAAATCAGGCGCATAGAGGAGGGTATCGATCGTCCAGCCTGCTTCTATTGCCGCGCCGACATGATGGATGCCCTCTACAAGGAAAAGCCCGGTCTCCTGGCGGACCTTGCGCTGGTGCAGGGCGCGTGCCCTTTTTATGGTTGGATTGCTCAAGCTTGTGATGGGAGGATTTTCCATATCTCAATTGTACCTGAAAGCCGTCCGAACCCATTATTTCAGAGTAGAATATCCCCCATGGTCACTCCAAATTCAGCCCCGCCATCCAGAATCTTGCTGGGTCCCGGCCCATCCATGACCGACCCGCGCGTCCTCGAAGCCCTCGCCACGCCGCCAGTCGGCCACCTGGATCCTTACCTGCTGCAACTATACAGGGAAGAACAGGAACTCCTGCGAGGAGTTTTCCAGACCCACAACGAATGGACTTTTGCCGTCTCCGGCACAGGAACTTCCGGCATGGAAGCCGTGCTGGTCAATTTGATCGAACCTGGCGATTCCGTTCTGTGCGCCACCAACGGTTACTTCGGGGAACGCCTGGCTGATATCGGTTCCCGTTGTGGCGGCAACGTGGACCGCGTCACCCGACCCTGGGGCGAGGTTTTCACAGTCGAAGAGATCGAAACCGCGCTCAAGAAGAAACGCTACAAATTGCTGACCATTGTCCACGCCGAAACCTCCACGGGCGCATTGCAATTGAACATCCGGGAGATAGCCGAGGCTGCCCATAAGCACGGTGCGCTTCTGGTGCTGGATACCGTCACTTCACTCGGAGGGGTGGAAGTCAAACTGGATGAATGGGATGTGGATACCGCCTATTCCGCCAGCCAGAAGTGCCTGTCCGCCCCCTCCGGGCTTGCCCCGGTCAGCATCGGCCCCCGGGCTCGCCAGGTGATCCAGAACCGGAAAAAACCCGCTGCCAGCTTCTATCTCGATATCAACTTGTATGCCAACTACTGGGGAGGCACCCATGCCTACCACCACACCGCTTCCGCCAGCCTGCATTACGCCCTGACCAGGGCACTCCAACTGGTAGTGGAAGAAGGGCTGGAGGTACGTTTTGCCCGTCACCGGAGAAACGGGGAGATGCTCTGGAACGGGCTGGTAGACCTTGGATTGCCACCGCTCATTCCCCTCGATCACCGCCTGCCGGTTCTGACGACACCACAACTGCCGGAGATTCTGGATGAAGCCAGGATCCGCTCCCGCCTGCTCGAGGAGCAGAATATCGAAATAGCAGGCGGTTTTGGCGAATTGAAAGGGAAGGTTTGGCGCATCGGGCTGATGGGCTATTCCAGCCAGCCACAAAATATCACCAGGTTGCTGGACGCTCTCCTGTTAATGCTTTCAACTTGACAGCTCCAGCCCAAAAACCCAGAAGGATCCCCAACAATGAAAAATGGATTTCTTATTGGTGTGGCTTTCCTGTTCATGTTCAATCTCTTTGGGTGCGCACAAACTGAACCAGCCACCCCGGTTTCATCCACCCAAACGCCACTACCGATTCTGATGCCCAACGTGACGTACACGCATACGCCTTCGCAAACGGCCACCTCTATCCCTACCATTACCTTTACACCGACACAAACTTCTTCGCCCACACCGGATACCCGTCTTGAACCTTATGATTGGGAAAACTGGCCGGTTGTTCCAACTGTCAGCGCGCGGGTGAAGGAAATTTACCAATCCGGTTTGCAGATCGGGGTACAGCCTGATACCTTCACGGTTGTGGGCGATTGCCAGAGCCAGGCCGAGCAATTCATGAGTGTGTATGCCTCGAAAACATATGATTTGGGGAGTGCGCAATACCTGCAAGAGACGATCGATATTTTTGCTGAGTCCATTACCCATGAAAGCGTTGCCGTGCGGGACGGACTGAGCGCCCCATCCGCGCTTTCGCCTCTGTGGGCAAACTCTGCAGTATGCAACCCAACCGAAGGACCCTTGGAATGCGAACTGCGCTTGTACCGACCCATGATCGTTTTCATCGCAGTGGGTCGTAATTGGCATCCGGCCGCGCCCATCACCCGCTTCGAAGATAGCATGCACCTGATCGTGGAAATGATCATTGCACATGGCGCTATACCAGTTCTGCTTAATAAGAACGATAACGTGGAAGGCGATTGGCGCGTCAATATCGCCATTGCCCGGGTTGCTTATGAATACGATGTTCCCATGATCAACTTCTGGAAGGCAACCCGCAGCCTGCCGGATAATGGCCTGCTTGATAACAATTACATGACCTACGAAGCGATCGACCTGCGCAGCTTCTACTTATTGAAGACACTACATGTGATTTGGCATGAACTCCATCCTGAATAACCCATGCATCAAAGGATAAAGAACAGATGGCAATTCGCCAATCAGGAAAAATCGAACGGTATTACCAGCACGCCTTGTATTTGGGTGTTTTGACAGTTATCTACAACCTCCTGGAAGGCCTGGTTTCCGTTTTCTTCGGCATCCAGGATGAAACCCTGACCCTGTTCGGCTTTGGGATCGACTCTTTCATAGAGGTGCTATCCGGGATCGGGATCATCGCCATGGTTCTGCGCATCCGGCAAAACCCTGATACACCCCGCTCACAATTCGAGAGGACTGCGCTGCGGATAACCGGCACCAGTTTCTACGTACTGGCAGGCGGCCTGGCAATGACAGCCATCTACAACCTGGTGGCCGGCCATAAACCGGCAACCACCCTCGCCGGTCTGATTATTTCTGCCATCTCCATTGCCATCATGTGGGCGCTGGTCGCTGCCAAGCGGAAAGTGGGCCGCGCACTCGATTCAGCCCCGATCCTTGCAGATGCAAATTGCACCCTGGTTTGCATTTACATGTCCCTGGTGTTGCTGGCAGCCAGTTTCATTTACGAGCTTACTGGTTTTGGTTTTATCGATTCCCTGGGTGCTTTAGGCCTGATCTATTTCTCCATAAAGGAAGGTCGTGAATCTTTCGAGAAAGCCAGGGGCATGGAATGTAGTTGTGAGATGGAGGCATAGTGCCAACCAGTATCACCCCTCCTCCTGCGGAAAACGAAATCGAATGCGCTCGTTGCGGCGCTTACGTGCATATCTCCTTATCGCGTTGTCCCCATTGTGGTGTGAACCTGTACGAGCCGGAAGAAGATGATGAAACAGATGTATTTGTCTCGAAGACGGAACATGGATTTTTGGGTTCCGTGAAAGCCTTCTTCCGCCGCATCTTCGGGCAGGATCCGCACTCGTCCGAAATCTTCCTCGTCGAAGCGCAGAAGCAACAGACGCATTATAGCGAATTGCTGCGCAAGGTTGGATGGGATCCGGCTGTTGTCGAACGGCTCCTGGAATTCGAGAAACGAATCTCCCCAAACGCAACCCGTACCACCTGCCTGGAAAATGCCATCCGGCGATGGGAAAAAGATAACAAATAGATAGTGTTACAATCACATACATGAGACGAATTAACTGGCTGGTAGCAACCCTACTGCTGGTTTTGGCGGCCTGCCAGCCCATTACTCAAACCACAATAAACATTCTCGATGGGGATCAATTCCATACCCTTAAAAGTTCCAGCCGCCTGCCATCCAGGCTGCTGGACGAAGTTGGGATCTCCCTTGGGCCCAACGATCGGTTGTTATTTAACGGTGTAACGGTCGATCCGGATGAAACATTGCCCGTTGCCGATGTGTATACCATCCAGGTTCGCAGGGCAGTCACCGTTGCCATCATCCAACCCAACAGTGAAACCCAGTCCATCCATACTTCTGCACTGAATGTCGGGCAGGCGCTGGAGGAAGCTGGATTCTCCCTGTACGCGGCCGACCGTCTCAGTCCACCAGCTGAAACCCCCATCATGGGTAATATGGAAATTACCTACCAGCCTGCACGCGATCTCTCCATAACGGTGGAAGGGCGATCGGCCCAGGTGCGCTCTGCAGCAGAAACGGTAGAGCAGGCACTGGCCGAGGCGGGCATCTCCCTCCAGGGGTTGGATTACAGCATTCCACCTGATTCTGAGCCAATCCCTGAGGATGGCCAGATCCAGGTTGTGCGCGTGCAGGAGGTGGTTACGCTCACGCAAAAAATCCTGCCCTACACCACCGACTTCCAGCCAACCGCCGACCTTGAACTCGACCAGCAATCCATCATCCAGGTAGGCGAAGATGGGTTGGCAATCAGCCGGGTACGCGTACGGTATGAGGATGGTGTGGAAACATCCCGTCAGACGGAAGGTGAAACAGTCATCCGCCCGCCCAAGGATGAAGTGGTAGGCTATGGAACCCGAATCGTCATCCGTACCACGCAAACCCCGGATGGGCCAATCGAATACTGGCGGTCGCTTTACGTTTATGCAACGAACTACTCCCCGTGCAACAGCATGGCATCCAGGTGTTACTACTACACGGCCTCGGGCAAACCAGTCCAGAAGGGAGTGATTGGGGTGGAGATTCCCTGGTACCGGGTGATGCGAGGCCAACCAGTCTACGTGCCCGATTATGGATTCGCGACCATCGAAGACAACGGCGTGAGTTTCGAGGATCGTTACTGGATAGATCTTGGCTGGTCTGAAGAAGAATGGGCTCTCTACCGCTCCAGCCTGTACTCATACTGGACAACGGTCTACTTCCTGACCCCCGTGCCCAGCGTCATTTTGTACGTTCTACCCTGATATGCAACCCGTATCCCTTCCGCCCATCAACATCCCGTCCCTGTTACGCCAGTATAGCCTGCACCCGAGAAAGGGCCTGGGGCAGAACTTCATGCAGGATGAACGCGCCCTGCAGAGAATTGTTTCATCAGCCGGGATGGAAAAAGATGATACTGTCCTGGAAATCGGGCCTGGTTTGGGCAACCTGACCCGCTACCTGGCCCTGAGCGCTGGCTCCGTGGTGGCAGTCGAATTGGATGGGAACCTGTTCCCGGTCCTGGAAACCACACTCGCCCCCTACGGTAATGTCCGTTTGGTTCATGGCGACATCCTAAAAATAAACCCATCGGATTTGATCAATAGGGAAGATTACCTGGTGGTAGCAAACATCCCTTATTACATCACATCCAACGTGATCCGCCACTTGCTGGAAAGTGACATCCGCCCGCGCCGTATGGTATTAACAGTGCAAAAGGAGGTTGCCGAACGCATCTGTGCCAGCTCTGGGAAAATGAGCCTTCTGGCCTTGAGTGTTCAGGTTTATGGCGAACCATTCATTACTGCAACGATACCCGCCTCGGCATTCTACCCTCCGCCAAAAGTCGATTCAGCTGTTGTGCGCGTTGAGATTTACGCCACGCCTGTTATCCCCGTTCACCTGCTGCCGCGCTTCTTTCGATTGACAAAGGCCGGTTTTGGGCAGAAACGGAAAACCATCCGCAATGCACTGAGTGCCTTGATCGCGCGTCCCCGCTTGGAGCCCCTTTTGGATCAGGCAGATATCGATCCGCAACGCCGCGCAGAGACTTTAACCCTAGAAGAATGGAGAAAACTGACAGAAGCAGTAATCACTGAGTAGATCAGGCAACTCTTGCCAGGTGGCCCGCTTGACGAAACCTTCTATATTTCCACCACACCTGCCAGACCCTTAAAGCCGCCTCAAATTGAATGTGGAACGACATCTTTGATTTTCCCCACTTGCGATCAGCAAAATAAATCGGCACTTCCCCAAAACGATACTCCAGGCAATGGGCCAGATAAGCCATCTCCACCAGGAAAACGTAGCCATTGGCCTGGATCCTATCAAGAGGCATACCCTGTAATGTTTCGCGCCGCCATATTCGAAAGCCGGTGGTTACATCCTTGAACGGCAAGCCAAGGATGGCGCGGGCATAGAAATTCCCGAAACGCGAGAGCCTTTTCCTCCAGGGTGACCAGCGATCATCAACGCTCCCACCGGTTACATAGCGGGACCCCAGCACCACGTCGCAATCCCGTATGGCAGCGACCATCTCCACCAACGAGTTGGGAGCATGAGAGAAGTCAGCGTCCATTTGGGCAATTGCATCCACCTGGTCAGTCAAAGCCAACTGAAACCCTTGCAGGTAAGCCGAACGCAATCCCAGCTTGCCAGAGCGACGGATTACATCAAAACGGCCGCGATAACTGACAGCCAAGTCATCTGCCAACTGTCCGGTTCCGTCCGGGCTGTTATCATCCACCACAAGCACGCTCAAATCGAGGGGAAGAGCAAATAAAGCGGAGACCAGCCCGGGCAGGTTCTCCGCTTCGTTGTATGTTGGAATAATAACCTTGACTTGCAAGGTTTACCTGCTTCTTGTTCGCAAGAGATTTGCCTTCAAATCATCCAGATTCCCAAACGAACCTTGATTGGAATTCAATTCGCCAATCTTGATCGAGAGACGCCTGCCAGCCGGGAGTGCCTGTTCACGGTCCCGGATAGGGTAGAAATAATCCAGTGATTGCTCCAATCGTGTACGAATACGCTCTTCAATTTGCGCCGGACTGCCCAATTGGAGAATAATCACAAAATCTGTTGCTCCTAAATGACCCAGGAAAGCATCCGCCGTATTCGACTCGCGGATCGCGTTTTGAACCATAAGGCTGACAGCCCGCAAAACATCATCCGACGCTACAAAGCCATATGATTCCCGGAAGGAATCCAAACCTTCCAGGGAGATAACCAGCACTGAACAATCTTTTTTGGTAAGAAAGCCCTCCAGGTGCTCATCCACCAACCTGCCTTCCGGCAAACCCGTGACTGGATTGGTAAGGCTGCTTTGGCTGGCCCGCAGGAGTGCATTTCGCACGCGGATACGCAACTCCTGGACATCGAATGGCTTGGTAATATAGTCATCCGCACCGAGTTCCAAGCCGCGCAAACGGTCAGCGCGCTCCCGTTTTTCCGTCAGGAAGATAATGGGAACAGTCTGGGTTTTGCGATTGGAACGCACGCGACGAGCTACTTCATAGCCATCGATATCAGGTAAACGAATGTCGAGGATGATCAGTTCCGGCAAAACGGTCTGGGCAGCACGTACACCATCCTCCCCCCAATTCACAGTAAAAACCTCATAGCCTTGCACGCGAAAATACGCGTTCAGCATTTCGGCTATATCCAGGTCATCTTCAACGATGAGGATCTTGGGCTTGGCCTCGATCATGGAACTCCCTTATGAAATTGGTTCTTTCTGGATGACAAACTCGCAGACTTCATCGCCAACAGCACAGCATTTTGATTCGTTGACTCGAAATTCCAATCCCCCAGAGACCCATGTCAGCATGGCTTGCAACAAACCGGTGGAGATATAGCAGACTGGCTTGTCGGCACCTTTCCTGCCCCAGCAGATTGGGCAACGATGGATCGTCCAGACAAATGAATCATCTTTCTCTTCAACAGATGACAATTGATCGGTAACTTGAGAAAAGATCTTGGCACTTGCAGGAAGTCCAATGCGGACCTTGGCCACCAGAGGCAATACTTTAAAGGCCAGATCACCAACACCAGCCAGAGCTCCAAAGCTCTTCAGGGCATCATTGAATGTTGCCCTTCCGGCGCGCAACGCCAAACCACGCCCGCCACGCGGACCATACATCTCTTCCAGTGCAACATGTAAGGCTGTGAAATCAGCGAAATCGAATTCACGCTCCAGGTTATCGGGAGGATAATTGTCCACCAAGTAGCCCAAAGAGGCCAAATTCAGAATGGCATTCAAACCATTCTTCCCCATCACTTCTTCATAAGCCTGAAGTGCAATTCGAGTGAATTTGTTGGCGTAGAAGTAACCGCTTTTCGGGATTTGCTCCATAATTTGTTTTACCTTCAGATCAGTTTTTCAAGGTCTTCAGTAGCCCGGCGCATGTCCAGGAAAATGAGGCCGAGTTTCGCCTGCTCACGGGCTAAGGCTGTAAGCACTGCCTCTTCACCAACGGACATCAAGACTACATAGCCTTTTTCCCCTTTGATATAAACCTGCTCCAGCGAACCACGGCCCAGTTCTGTGGCGATCCTTTCGCCCAAAGACAACATGGCCGCCGACATCGCAGATACGCGATCCTCTTCAACACCCTGAGGCAAAGCTGAAGCTATGCTAAGGCCATCCACACTGACCACTGCTGAGGCTTCGATATCTGGCGATGATGCCTGGAGTTCGCGCAAGCGGTCTACCATGAGTTGTGTACGTGACTTGGTCAAAACTACCTCCTTCAATCCCAGCAAAAAGTGCAATCCGGCACGAACAGCATGTCGTAATTTAGCACAGGCGCATGATTGTGTCAAGTTGGAGCCTGGCGCAGTTTCTTCCCTGCGCTTTACAAAAAAGAAAACTTTCGTATCTTCTCAAAAAGAAGGGGAAAGTTGGGGGGTGTGCGGGCGGCTTCGCCGCCCGCACACCCCCCAATCCCCCATTCATTGAGATGTTACAAACTTTCGTCTGACCATCATTACATCTCAAAGCATAAGAAGGTTGTATCCCCTTTTCTCATTTCATGTTCGCA
>Ga0105093_10000885_pt1 | contig 11381 bp, 12 predicted proteins | sample PPLLak3March2015_2_FD_79111 | JGI IMG/M metagenome (GOLD analysis project Ga0105093, IMG submission 79111) | Freshwater sediment microbial communities from Prairie Pothole Lake near Jamestown, North Dakota, USA - PPLs Lake P8 Core (3) Depth... | ecosystem: Environmental > Aquatic > Freshwater >... | reverse complement strand
CAGGAATCCGGCCACGATGAGCAGCCTCTTGCGGCCGAAGCGGTCGCTCAGCCCTCCCGAGACGAGCGCGCCGACGAGGCACCCCACCAGGGCGCTCGACATGGCCCAGCCGATCTGGGCCGGCGTCGTCAGGCCGAAGAACTTCTCGTAGAAGGGTTTGGCGCCGCCGATGACCACCCAATCGTAACCGAAGAGGAGACCGCCCATGGCCGAGACGAGGGTCACGGTCCAGATATAGGCCATGTTATAGGCGGGGCGTTCGCTCATCGCGTCTTTTTACCTCAATTCATCGGAAAAGTATAGGAAAAAAAGCTTGATTTCCGTTCTGATATCTGATATATTACCAAACCACAGGTACATATATCATTTATTTACATTAATTTACTGGCATTCAGATGGGCGACAAAGGCGAGAGAAGCTCGAAGACCCCCTCAGGCTGGGTTTTCGACCTCAAGCGCTACTCGATCCATGACGGGCCGGGCATCCGGACGACCGTCTTCCTCAAGGGCTGCGCTCTGCGCTGCCAGTGGTGCCACAATCCCGAAAGCATCGCTCCTGGGCCCGAGCTCATGCATTGGCCGGGCCGCTGCTCCCGCTGTCACGCCTGCGTCCGGGCCTGCCCGCGCGGCGCGATCTCGGCGGATGCGGCCGGTGCGATCGCCATCGACCGCTCGAAGTGCGACCTCTGCGGTCTGTGCGCCGAAGCCTGTCTCACCGACGCCATGCAGATCGTCGGCCGCAGGATGAGCGTCGACGACGTCATGGCCGAGGTCGAGCGAGACCGGCTCTTCTACGAGCAGTCGGGCGGAGGCGTCACCCTCTCGGGCGGCGACCCTCTTGTCCAGGCCGGATTCGCCGAGGCGATCCTCGACGCCTGCCGGTCCCGGGGCCTCTCCACCGCCCTGGACACGGCCGGGTGGTCGCCGAACGGCGCCCTCGAGCGCCTGGCGCGGAAGGCCGGCCTAGTCCTCTTCGACCTCAAGTGCATCGACGAGACGCGGCACCAGGAGCTCACCGGGGTTTCGAGCGCGCCCATTCTCGCGAACCTCGGGCGCCTGGCCGCGGCCGGCTCCGAGATCTGGGTGCGCATCCCGCTCGTCGGAGGCGTCAACGACGACGACGGGAACATCCGGCGGACGATCGAAGTCCTCAAGCCGTTCAAGGCGGTCAAACGGATCGGCCTCCTGCCCTATCATGCGGGGGGGCTGGACAAGGCCCGGAGGATCGGTTCGGGCACGCTTTTCCGCAAATTCGAAGCGCCGGCCGAGGCGCGCATCGCCGTGATCGAGTCCGCGTTCCGGGACGCGGGCTTCGAGGTCCGGCGCGGAGGCTAGAGATGAACGCACGCATCACCAAGCTCAGGGACCAGACGCTCGAGGCCAAGCCGGCGATCAGCGCCGAACGGGCCCGGCTGATCACCGAGTTCTTCCAGCGGCCCGAGACGCGCGGCCTGTCGGCCCCGATGCAGCGCGCCCTGGCCTTCCGGCACATCCTGGAGAACAAGGCCGTCGTCTTCAACGACGGCGAGCTCATCGTCGGCGAGCGCGGGCCCGCGCCCAAGGCCACGCCGACCTATCCGGAGGTCTGCATCCACTCCCTGCAGGACCTCCGCTACCTCAACGACCGGAAGAAGACGGCCTTCGCTTCGGACGAGGAGACCCGCCGCGTCTACGCCGAGGAGATCATTCCTTTCTGGCAGGGCCGCTCGCAGCGCGACCGCATCTTCGCCGAGATGACGAAAGACTGGATCGACGCCTACGAAGCCGGCGTCTTCACCGAGTTCATGGAGCAGCGCGCTCCGGGCCACACCGTCCTCGACGGCAAGATCTACCGGAAGGGACTGCTCGACTTCAAGGCGGACATCGAGGCGGCCCTGGCCGGACTCGATTTCCTGACCGATCCCGCCGCCTACGACAAGCGGGAGGAGCTCAAGGCCATGGCCGTGAGCGCCGACGCCCTGATCCTCTACGGCCGCCGGCACGCGGACAAGGCCCGGGAGCTTGCGGCGGGGGAGAAGGACCCTGTTCGGAAAAAGGAGCTCGAGCGGATCGCCGAGGTCTGTGACCGGGTCCCGGCCCGGGCCCCCCGCGACTTCTGGGAAGCGCTCCAGATGTACTGGTTCGTCCATCTCGGCGTCATCATCGAGTACAACACCTGGGACTCGTTCAACCCGGGACGCCTCGATCAGCACCTCTGGCCTTTCTACGAGCGGGGCCTGGCCGACGGCGCCCTGACCAGGGAATCGGCCCGTGAGCTCCTGCAGGCCTTCTGGGTCAAGTTCAACAACCAGCCCGCCCCGCCCAAGGTCGGCGTGACCGCCGAAGAGAGCGGGACATACACCGATTTCGCCCTGATCAACGTCGGCGGCCTGAAGGAAGACGGCACGGACGGCGTCAACGATCTCAGCTACCTCATCCTCGACGTCATCCAGGAGATGCGCATCCTCCAGCCGAGCTCGATGGTCCAGATCAGCGCCAAGGGGCCGGACGCCTTCCTCCTCCGGGCCCTGGAGATCGTCCGGACGGGCTTCGGCCAGCCCTCGATCTTCAACACCGACGCCATCGTCCAGGAGCTCGTCCGGCAGGGCAAGTCCGTCGTCGACGCCCGGAACGGCGGCTGCAGCGGCTGCGTCGAAGCCGGGGCCTTCGGCAAAGAAGCGTACATCCTGACGGGCTATTTCAACCTGCCCAAGGTCTTCGAGATCACGATGGGGAACGGGGTCGACCCGCGGACCGGGAAGAGGATCGGGCTCGAGACCGGGGACCCCGCGGGGTTCGGGACCTTCGACGAGCTCTTCGAGGCCTTCCGGAAGCAGATCCGCCACTTCGTCGACATCAAGGTCCGCGGCAGCAACGTCATCGAGAGGCTCTATGCGGCCTACCTCCCGGCGCCGTTCCTGTCGGTCCTCGTCGACGACTGCGTCAAGAACGGCAAGGACTACCACGCCGGCGGCGCCCGCTACAACTCGAACTACATCCAGGGCGTCGGCATGGGCACGATCACGGACGTCCTGAGCGCCGTCCGCTACAACGTCTACGACCACGGCCACGTCACGATGGCCGGGCTCCGCGACGCGCTGGCCGCGAACTTCGCCGGTCACGAGAGCCTGCGGCAGCGCGTCCTCAACCGGACCCCGAAGTTCGGGAACGACGACGACTACGCCGACAGCCTGATGACCCGCGTCTTCGAGGCCTACTTCGAGGCCGTCGACGGTCGGCCAACGCCCCGCGGCGGCACGTACCGGATCAACCTCCTGCCGACGACCGCCCACATCTATTTCGGCAAGATGACCGGGGCCACGGCCGACGGGCGGCTGGCCGGCGACGCGGTCTCCGAAGGCGTTTCCCCCGTCCAGGGCGCCGACCGCAAGGGCCCGACGGCGGTCCTCAAGTCGCTCGGCAAGATGGACCACATCCGGACGGGCGGCACGCTCCTCAACCAGAAGTTCGCGCCGCAGCTCCTCGCGGACGAGACGGGGATGCGGGGGCTCAAGGACCTCGTCCGGTCCTATTTCAAGCTCATGGGCCACCACATCCAGTTCAACGTCGTCACCGCCGACCTCTTGCGGACGGCCCAGGGCCAGCCGGAGAAGTACCGCGATCTGATCGTGCGGGTGGCCGGCTACAGCGACTACTTCGTCGACTGCAGCACCGAGCTTCAGAACGAGATCATCCGCCGCACCGAGCACCAGGAGCTCTAGGACGGGATTTGTCGCCCCCTCTCCAGCACGGGGATCTTCGAGGCAAATTCCCTCGCCCCCTTCGGACAAATCCCGAGGGCCAAAATCATTGATTCTATTTCTTTAAACGGGCCTCCAGGGTGATCGGCGTCGCGGCCAGCGCCTGCGAAACGGGGCAGCCCTCCTTGGCGGCCTTGGCCACCTCGAGGAAATCGGCCTCCGTGATGCCCGGGACCTCGGCCACGGTGTGCAGGGCGATGGACGTGATCTTGAATCCCTGACCGGCCGGTTCGATCTTGACCTCGGCCGTGGTCTCGATCCTTTTCGGGGGCGTCTTCTTCCCGCTCAAGGCCAGGGCCAGGGACATGGAGAAGCAGCCGGCATGGGCGGCGCCGATGAGCTCCTCGGGGTTGGTCCCCGGTCCGTTCTCGAAGCGCGAGGAGGCCGAATACTGACCCTCGAACAGGCCGCTCTCGACTTTGACGGTCCCTTTCCCCTCACGGAAAGGACCCTCCCAGACCGCGAATCCCTTGCGGATAGGCATTATAGGTCACCTCTGGCTGATCCCTCCGCAATATCCGTGCCATATCTCCGGGCCAAGCACTTCCTCAGGCGTGTGCCGGCGGTCCCGCTGGAAAGAGGCCCTCCCGTCCCTTTTCCTGAGATTTCAGTCCCGCCGGGCAAGACCCGCCCTGAGGGGATCGAGACGGTCCTGTCCTGTTCTTTCCCCGTTTTCCCCGGGGGAACGATCCTTCAGGCCTGTGGCACGATTCTTGCCATAATCGAGGTTGCTGTGGAACTCGTCGTGCTTATGTCGATCTCAAAAAAAATAGGGAGGGGATCATGAAAGGGAAAAATCTTGTCCTCTGGGCCGTCGCCATCACGGCCTTCGTCATCGTGGTCGTGCCGGGCATCGCTTCGATGCAGATGCAGCAGGAGATGACCCCCGATCAGAAGAAGATGATGGAACAGATGGAGAAATACGGCACGCCCGGCAAGGAGCACGAGCTCCTCAAGAGGTACGTGGGCGAATGGGACGTCGACATCTCGTCCTGGCAGGATCCCATGGCCAAGCCGGAGAAGAGCAAAGGCACCATGAAGAACACGCTCCTCTTCGAGGGCCGGTACGTGAAGTGCAATTTCGAAGGGATGATGGGCCCGATGAAGTTCCAGGGGCTCGAGGTCATCGGCTATGACCTGTTCAAGAAGGTGTATACGACGTTCTGGGTCGACAGCTGGAGCACGGCCTTCATGGTCACGACCGGAACTCTCGACATGGCCGGCAACGTCCTGACGGAGACCGGCATGTCCCCGGATCCCATGACGGACGGGAAGACCATGCAGAAGTTCAAGAACGTCACGACCTTCCTCGGCGACGGGAAGTATAAATTCGAAATGTACATGGTCATGCCCGACGGCAAGGAAATGAAGGGCATGGAGATGGTCTGCACGCGCAAGATGTGAGGGGTGTTTGGGGATCGGCGGCCGACCCGGGGACTCGTCCCGGGCCCCGGGTCCGGCCGTCCTTTTCCCGCCCTCGCCGCGCGGGGGGTGCCGCGCTTCGAACCCGGGACGTCCCCTCTACAACCTCCGGGGGATCCGTGGTAAGATGACCTTTCGATCAACCCCCGGAGGGCGCCGTGACCGACAACGAGAAGATTATTACGCTCAGCGATGTCCTCCAAGAGCCGACCCTGCTCGTGGGCGTCGGCAACCCCTTGCGCCGTGATGACGGCGTCGGTCCTTGGATCGTCGGGGCGGTCAGGGAGACCGTGGCCGGTTCGGATCTTTGCGTTGTCGACGTTCAGGACGTCCCGGAGAACTTCGTGCCCGCGATCGCCCGCCAAGACTGCCGGAACGTCGTCTTTGTCGACGCCGTGGCCGCAGACGGCGCCCCCGGGACCGTGATCTTCGCCCCGCTGGCCGATATCGCCGAAGCCGGCAGCTACTCGACCCACAAGCTCGCTCTTTCGCTCAGCGGCAAGTTCCTCGAAGCTGCGGGGAAGAGGGTGTTCTTGCTCGGCATCGTGCCGGCCGACCTCGAGTTCGGGACCGGACTGACGGACGCGGTCGAACGGGCGGCGGCCTCGCTCCGGGACATCATCTGTCACGCCGCTTCGGCGTCCTCGTATTGATGCCGGCCGGCGCCCCGTTGGATACTGCCCTTTAGGCGGCTCGCTCCCGGCGAGCGAAAGGAGGCGTTCGATGGGAACGGAGATCAGGTCCGACGTCGTTTTCAAAGAGGGGATGAGGTTCGACGGCATCTCGGGCCGGGCCTCGAAGTCCGTGGCCATCGACCACGGCGCCGAGGAGGAGGCCATCGACGGGTTCACGCCCCTCGAGCTCCTGCTCGCCAGCCTGGCCGGATGCAGCGGCCAGGTCGCCGTCGGGCTCCTCAAGCGGATGGGCCAGGAGGTCAAGGACCTGACCGTCCATGCCCGCGGCACCAAGAAGGAGGTCCACCCGAAGGTCCTGACCTCGATCGAGCTCGAGTTCGAATTCCGCGGCGGGACGCTGGACGCGCTGTCGGTCGAGAAGGCCCTCGGGCTGTCCGAGGAGCGGTTCTGCCCGGTCTGGACCATGGTCAAGGCGTCGGCCCCCATCAAGGCGACTTACCGCATCGTCACCGAATAGAATCCCATCTCGAAGGAGGGCCCATGTTTCTCGGCTACGATCCCTATGTCCCGGCCATCCTGGCCTGCGGGCTCGTCTCGCTCGTCCTCGGCTTCATCTGGTACGGGCCCCTCTTCGGCAAGGCCTGGGCCCGCTACACCGGATGGACGGAGGAGAAGGTCAAGTCCCTTCCGGCCAAGAGCATGGCCCGGACCTACTTCCTGACGCTTCTCGCGGCGCTCGTCACGGCGGTCGCCCTGGGCGTCCTCGTCTGGGAGATCGGCGCTTCGACGGTCGGCGACGGGATCAGGCTCGGCCTCTGGACCGGCCTCGGGTTCAGCGCCATGGCCTTCGCCACGACGCATCTCTTCGAGCACAAGCCCCTCGGGCTCTGGCTTATCGTCGCCGGCTACCAGCTGGTCTATCAGGTCGCCGCGGCCGTGATCGTCACGGTCTGGCATTGAGCCGGCCGGGCCCGGGAAAGGACGGGAGAGGATAGGATCATGCGCAAGCTCGTTGCCGTTTTCGGATTGGCCATACTCATCTTTGCCCCGTTCGCCTGCGACCGGGAGGACGATGACGATAAGGAGGGCCTCGCCATGACCTATACCCAAGCCGCCCGACCCTCCGCCTGGGAGGAGACGCTGAAGTCCTATCTCCCGGCCCTGGGGCACCGCAACTGGATCGTCGTCGCCGACTCGGCCTTTCCGCTGCAGATCAGCCCCGGGATCGAGACGATCGCGAGCGGCGAGGACCACTTCGCCGTGCTGGAGAAAGTGCTTCGGGCGGTCGACGGGGCCAAGCACATCCGCCCCAAGATCTGGCTCGACCAGGAGCTCGCCTATGTCTCTGAGGACCTCGCGCCCGGCGCGGATGAGGCCAAGCGGCGGCTCGATGAAGCGCTCCGGGGCCGCGGCGCGGCACCTCTCCTCCACGAGGAACTCATCGCCCGCCTCGACGAGGCCGGCAAGACCTTCAAGATCGTCATGGTCAAGACGACGCTGGCCGTCCCCTACACGACGGTCTTCCTCGAGCTCGACTGCGGCTATTGGTCCGCCGAGGCCGAGGCCAGGATGCGAGAGAAGATGAAGTGAAGCGCGAGTATTATTCCGACACGATCTCGAATTTCCTTCGGTCGTCGACGGACGAGATCGTCGGAAAGCTGGCCCAGGGAAGCGACTTCCCGGTCGAACTGAGCCAGAGGAACGCCTGGATCGAAGAGATCGAGATTCTCCGGATGGCCCTGGCCCCATATTCGGGAGGCATCCACTTCGAATATTCTATCCCGCGGATGGGCGAGCGGATCGACGTCCTTCTCGTCATCGGTTCCGCGATCTTCGTTCTCGAATTCAAAACGGGTGCCCGGGAATATACCCGATACGCCCTCGATCAAGTCACTGATTACGCGCTGGACCTTAAGAACTTCCACGAGACCAGTCATGACCGGCTTATCGCCCCCGTTCTCGTCGCGACGGATGCCAAGAACCTCTTGCCGCTCATCGAGAAGACCCTCCAGAACGACAATCTCCTCATCCCCCTCAGAACCAACGCGGATGGCCTCGGCGACGTCCTCAGGAGGGTGCTGGACTTTGCCGATGGCCCGAAGATCGATTGGTATCAATGGAAGACCGGCCGGTACAATCCGACACCCACCATCATGGAGGCGGCCCTGTCACTCTACCGGGGGCATTCCGTTGCCGAGATCTCGCGGCACGATGCGGAGGCGATCAACCTGCATCAGACCTCTGAGACCGTTTCGGAGATCATCGAAGGGGCCAAGGCGAAGAAGCAAAAGGCCATCTGTTTCGTGACAGGCGTCCCCGGAGCCGGGAAGACTCTCGTCGGCCTCAATATTGCGACGAAGTATATCGATGCGACTGACACGCACCACAGCGTTTTTCTTTCCGGCAACGGGCCCCTTGTGAAAATCCTTCAAGAGGCTCTGACCCGAGACATGGTCGCTCGGACCAAGGCGCGAGGCAAAAGGATCAAGAAAGGGGAGGCCAAGAGCCGCGTCAAGGCCTTCATCCAGAACGTCCATCATTTCCGGGATGAAGGGCTCCGCGACGCCAAGCCCCCCGTCGATCATGTCGCCTTGTTCGACGAAGCCCAGCGGGCCTGGACCAAGGATATGACGGTCGATTTCATGAAGCGGAAGAAACATCTTCCCGGCTTTGGTCACTCGGAGCCGGAGTTTCTTATTTCCTGCTTGGACCGGCATTCCGATTGGGCCGTCGTCATCTGCCTCGTCGGCGGCGGCCAGGAGATTAATCGGGGAGAAGCGGGTATCTCGGAGTGGATCGACTCCCTCATGCGTTCTTATCCGGATTGGCAAATCTATATCTCTCCCCAGCTGAAGGATAGCGAATACGGCGCGGGGGCGGTTCTTGAACAGATCGAGTCCCGGGCGAACGTCACCTATGACGCCTCGCTCCACCTCTCTGTGTCGATGCGGTCATTCCGGGCCGAAAATGTCTCGCTTCTCGTCAAGCAGATCTTAGACCTGGATGCGAACGGTGCCCGGAGAACCCTGGCCCAACTCGATCGCCGATATCCCATTGTCATCACCCGGGACCTTTCTAAAGCAAAAAACTGGCTCCGGTCGCAGGCCCTCGGGACAGAGAGATACGGGATCATGGTCTCATCGCAAGCCGAGCGTCTCAAGCCTCATGCGATCTTCGTGAGGGCGCCGATCGATCCGGTCCATTGGTTCTTGGACGGCAAGAATGATGTCCGGTCCTCCTATTACCTTGAAGACGTCGCCACGGAGTTTCACGTCCAAGGCCTCGAGCTCGATTGGGGCTGCGTGACTTGGGACGCGGATTTTCAATATGCGGGAAAGTGTTGGGTCCAGAAGTCCTTCCGAGGGCATAGATGGCTCAGCATAAATAAGAAGGAGCTCCGAACCTACCAGAAGAACGCCTATCGCGTTCTCTTGACGCGTGCTCGGCAAGGCATGGTCATCGTCGTTCCGCCGGGGGACAAGGACGATCCGACGCGCCAGCCGTCCTTCTACAACCCGACCTTTGAGTACCTGAGGTCGATCGGATTCCGAGAGATCTGACCTAGCCGGGCCATCGCGCCCGGTCCCCCTATTTATAAACGTCGCCGCGAGTGTCAATGTCGAGGATCTTGATCTCGTCTCTCTCCCAGATATAAATGACCCGATATCTCCCGACCCTGAGCCGGTAGATATTCCTGATGGAATGGCCCCTGAGCATCCGGATATCGCCCTTGTCGGGCAATTCCTCAATAGCCTCTATGATGACCGCCCTCATCTTGTTCTCGCACCGGGCGAGAAACTTGCGGCTCGGCTTGGAAAAAACGACGTTCATTTAGAGGCCGAGAGACTTCTTGACCTCTTCAAGGGGAACGAAATCGTCCTCGGCCAGAATCTTGAGGAGCTGGCGTTCGTCCTTTTCGGAGAGAATGAGTTCAGCCCGCTCGTCGACGTTCGTCTTGAGCCAATCGCGAAGGGCATCGCGGACGATCTCGGAAAGGCTCTTCTTCCTGATAAAGCCGATAACCCGGGCCTTGTCATAAAGATCCGTTTCGAGGATGACGTTCACGCGTTTCATGGCTTTCTTGTGCTTATCCATACATACATCATTACACACTTACCTTATTATGTCAAGATAAACCTTATTCGTATCTGGTTTCAATGAGAAAGACGCCGGACCGGGTGGTCAATCCTCACAGGTCGAAGACGGTCAGGGCGTGACGATGGCCTTGATGACGCCGTCGCGGCGGGCGGCGGCGGTCTCGTAGGCCTCGCGGGCCTCTTCGAGCTTGAAGAAATGGGTGGCCAGGAAGTCCACCTTGACCCGTCCCGCATGGATCATCCCGACGGCCTTCTCCAGGCACTTGTTCTGGCGGCGGACGTTCTGGACCCGGATCTCCCGGCGGCGCGTCTTGGAGCTGTCGAACGAGACGCGCGGCTCGATCGGGATGCCCACGGCGACCAGCGTCCCGCCCGGCTTGAGCAGGGCGACCGCCTGGTCGAGGGCGGCCTGTTCGCCGCAGCATTCGAAGACGATGTCGAGCCCGAGCGACTCCCGGGCCAGGATCTCGGCGACGATGTCCTCGCGGTCCGGGTTCCCGGTCCAGTCGGCTCCGGCCTTCACGGCCGCCCTGAGCCGGGCCTCGACCTTCTCGGTCGCGTAGACCGCGCCGCCGCCTTCCGCTTTCCGGGCCATCATGACGCCGAGGCCGATCGGGCCGGCCCCGAGGACCCCGGCGGTCTTGCCGCGGACCGAACCGGCCAGCCCGGCCGCGTAGATCGCGATCGATAGAGGCTCGGCCAGAGCGCCCTGGACGGCGGTCATCTTCGCCGGAAGGGGGATGCAGTTGCGCTCCGGCGCCAGGACGAATTCGGCCATGCCTCCCGTGAGCTCGCCGTAGTGGCCGAGGAAGAGCAGCTTGCGGCAGGTGTGGGGGCGTCCCGTCCGGCACTGGTCGCACGTCCCGCAGGAGACCGCGGGTTCCACGACGACCGTGTCGCCCGGCCTGACCCTGGCCACGGCCTTTCCGACCGCTTCGACGACCCCCGCGCACTCATGTCCGGGGATGAAGGGGTACGAGACCTTGTCGGCCCCGACGCAGTCGGACAGATAGTAGTGGAGATCGCTGCCGCAGACGCCCACGGCCTTGCTCCGGACGAGGACCTCGTCGTCGCGGGAGATCTTCGGCTTCGGAGTCTCGCGGATCTCGATCGCCCGGACGCCGGTGATGAACGCGGCTTTCATGGTCAGCCTATTATAAGGCAGGCCGCCCGAATTCAGAAGCCCGCCGTGCGCCCCCGGCCGGTTTTTTGACAGCCGCCCGGCGAGGGCGTATAGTCCGGCGGAGGCGCCGTCCTGGAGACCGGGGCCCTCGGCCATGACGGCTCCGGAAGGGCGTCCTCACGGAGGAGGAGTCATGAAAAAGCAGCTGATCGTCCGGTCCCTCACGGTCGCGTTTCTCGTCGCCTTGTTCGCGCTCGGCGCCTTGGCCCAGGAGAAGCTCGACCTCCAGATGCTCGACCGCATCCGCCAGGAAGGGCTGGTGAATTCGAAGATCACGGACTTCCTGATCTATCTCTGCGACGTCT
>Ga0105093_10000884_pt1 | contig 11395 bp, 18 predicted proteins | sample PPLLak3March2015_2_FD_79111 | JGI IMG/M metagenome (GOLD analysis project Ga0105093, IMG submission 79111) | Freshwater sediment microbial communities from Prairie Pothole Lake near Jamestown, North Dakota, USA - PPLs Lake P8 Core (3) Depth... | ecosystem: Environmental > Aquatic > Freshwater >... | reverse complement strand
TGAGATGGCCTTGCCGGGCGCCGAGGAACAGGTTGAACAGCAGGACCAGCAAGGCAGCAAAGACGATCTCGTTGACCAGCAGCAGCTGTGAATCGTTTTCCACCATGGGCCACCAGGTATAGAGGATGTACCTCGCCAGCGCCGGCAGGGAAAAGGCGATGCCCACGGCCAGCAGCGTGACCCCGATATGGCTGAATATGTGGCGGAGCGTATGAAAAAAGCCATTTAAATGTAAATGATGCGCCATGAATACGTCTCCTGTCGCCGGCCTTCAGTGGCCGGCAGTTCCTGTGCATTAGATGAACTGAAAGAAGGGGTGGCTTGGCGGCCACCCAAGCGGTGGCCGCACTGTTCCACGGCCGCTGCGAAGCGCCCGCAGGCATGCGGTGCTCGGGGGCAGCAACCATAGGGAAGCCAACAAGGGGCGGACCACGTGTCTAACCTTGAACAACTCAGCCCGTAACAAACCGTGTGGGCCACACGGCCCACCGCCGACAACTGCCACTCAGCCCACGTTGGCCCAGATGACGCACCAGCCCTCGGGGCTGATCGTGCCTTCGACCCGCTTGCAGGTGTTCGAATCAGCAGTGAAGTGCATGCAATTGGCACACCGCCGCTCGCCCCTGGGTTGGGGCTGGTATCGCACGCTGACCTGCGACATTTTTGTGGTGTCCGCCGGCGCGGCTGACACCCTGTCGGGCGCCGGGTTGGTGGGGGCGGGGGGGCATCAGGTCGGACGCCGGCGAAAGACCGCTGCTGCCGGCTGAATGGGTCGGGTTCTGGGAATCGCAGCCCAGCAGCGTGGCGGGAGCCAGCAGCCCGAACCCGGCCGCCAGCGCACCGCGCAGCACGGTCCTGCGGGGCTGGACGTCTGCCTCCGTGGGGAACCACGCGAGGGCGGAATTCACGCTGCGTCCAGAGGGCGTTCGGCTGCCACAGATGCCTTTCCTGCTCATGTCGTTCTCCTTGACGCGCAGCGGGGCCGTTGCCCCGTCACGCAGAACGTCGGTTCCGCACCTGGCATGGGCCCAGGTGCGACAACCGGCGGTTGACCTCGAGCCGTGAAGGCGTGACGTTGTCCTGGCATTTCGGCTGGATTCAGCGGCTGGCCGGACGTTTGTCCTGCGCGACCGACCTGGCGTCAGCCGCGGGTTCGGCCGCGGGTTCGGCCGCGGCCGATGGCGCCCGTTCGTCGCTGTTCGTGCCTGCGCGATCCGCGGCGCGGTCAGCGCCCCGGGTTGCATCGTCTTGCCGCTGGGCGTTGGCGTTGGTGCTGCCGTAGGCATCGATGTGCGCTTCGGCGGCCTGAATATAGCCAGGCGAAGCAGCCTGGGCCCCTGCGCCGGCTTTCGCACTGGCCCCGGCGTCGGTGCCCGCCGCCGGGGCAGTTGCGGCAAAGCCTGCGCTGACCATACCGGCCAGGATTGCGGTCAAAAGTCGGGTGCGGATCGGTTGGGCATTTCGCATCATGTTCGATACTCCTTCTGTGCATAGAGATTGGGGTGGAGGCTTTCATTTCATAAGCCAACCCTGCTATTGCACAGGACGTGCCAGATCATAAAAATTATATGTATCAAATACTTGCATTCAATGCGGGGCGGGTGGTTGGTTCAAAATGTCGCTTGCGGGCGACACAAAAGCCGGCCTTGGCAGCAAGCGTTTGTAAACTAAAGACCTTTTCTGTCTTTCAACGGAGACAGGGGCGTCCTGTCGGGTACGCGCTGCTGTGGGCGCACCATGCAAGCCAAGGATTTCGCCTTCGTGCAACGGCATCGCTTATGCTGTCAGCCACCTGCGACCAGGGCGACACTCAGCGGCCAGTCTGCGCGGTGCATCACGCAGCATTCACCCAGCAACCCAGGAATCCCATGAAGAAGACCGATCTGTACAAGAACGAAGGCCTGAAAATCAACGGCCAGATGAGGCAGGCGGGCACGCCGGATCGTTTTGGCAGCGCCGCCGGCGCAGCCGTGTCGCGTCGCGATCAACGCAAACTGGAACAGGCGCAGGGTCTGGTGGCATTTGCCGTCAAGCTCGACGGCGAGCTGGTGAAGCAGATTCATACGCTGGCAGAATCGCGCCAGACCGGCATCAACGAAACCGTCGCGGCCTTGCTCATCAAGGGCCTGGCCGCCTGACGCAAAGGTCGGCCTGTTCAGGTTGCGTTTTGCCGTGCGTTGGCGCGTTGATTTGTTTCGGCAGCCTGCCGCGTGTCGCCAGCAAGTAAAAAGGGTCATCCTGAGATGACCCTTTTTGAATTTCGTCGGCGGATGCGCGCTGATGCAGGTCCAAGCGCAAGAAGCGTCAGCACGGCGGGGGTGCTGCGCGCTCCGCAGTGCTTCTGCCGCTTCGCTTACTGCTCCGCCGGGGGATTCGCCGTATCTTCTGTCGGGCGCGTTTCAACCTGGGGCGTCTCGGTCGATGCCGCCTTTTTTTGCTCCTTCTCGGCCTTCTTTTTCTTCTTTTCCATCTCGCGCTGTCGTTTTTCGTACTGGTAGTTCGGTTTCAATCCGTGGCTCCTTTCAATAGCTGAACCGAGACAATACCTGATCCGGACGACTTCTAGTGGGCCGGATCGGGTCATGGTTGGCGGATGGGGACAGCAGGGGACCCCAGGCGGGCGGCAGCCCCGCACAAAAGCTCGCCCGGCTCCCGTTCAGGTGGTGTGAGCAGACCGTATTCAGCGGGCTTCGGGAAGGCCCTTAGCATTACCGATTGACGTAGAACGCATCGTGGCCGTTGGTTTACACGCTGCTGGGCAGACTGCGTGCGTTACATGCGGATACACACGGTTACATCTTTGCTGCCGCCAGACATCCCGGGGTTACACCGGCTCCCCAGAATGCGTTGCATGCCGTGCCGTTGTGGCGGCGGCAGTTTCGACAACTTCTCTGAAGGAGAATGCAATGAAATCGATCCGAACCTCTTTGAACAAACGTGCCCTGATGGTGGGGCTGCTTGCCGGTAGCGGCATTTTGGCGGCCTCGTCCTTTGCGATGCCCACCGGGGACACGGTCGGCAAGCCCGGCTGCGAAGCCCGACACGGGCAGAAAGACCCTGCCAAATGGGAGGCGCGCCGCGCCGAGCGCCTGTCCGGCCTGAAGGCCAAGCTGAATCTGGCGCCCGAACAGGAAGCGGCCTGGAATAGTTTTACCAGTGCCAGCCAGCCCGGCATGCACCGCATGGGCGGTGACCAGCAGGCGATGCGCGACGAGTTTGCCAATCTGAGCACGCCCGAACGCATCGACCTGATGCAGGCGAGGGCGGAGATGCGCCGCGCCAAAATGGCCGAGCGTGCCGAGGCAATCAAGGCCTTCTACGCCCAGTTGACGCCTGAGCAGCAGAAGGTGTTCGATGCCGAGGCGATGACGAAGCACCACCGGGGCCACCACGCTCATCGCCATCATGCCTGAGTGATCCGGCTTTAGCTGGGCAAGCGGGGACGGGCAACCGTCCCCGCTTTTTGTGGCAGGATTGAGGCGAACCAGACTATCGGCCAGGGATTTCCGCCCTGTCCGAGCCTGATGTTTAATCTGTCCAGGAGAACGATCATGCGTGTCATCACCGCCCTCTGTGCAATCGGCTGCGCGCTGAGTTTGGCAGGGCCCACTCTGGCCTCTGTCACAGCGTCCGCCCCTGAGCGGGAGATGCTCAAGGTCGATCCACGTGCGCATTTCGAGGTTGTGTACGACATCCATTCGGCGGAGACGGCGGCAGGCATCAAAAAGGGCCTCTACTACGCGCGCGGGTTGACCGAGGCCTACCGCAAGCAGGGGGTGGAGCCGGCGCAACTCGACATCAACCTGGTGCTGCATGGCGACGCGGCGAAACATCTGCTGGTCGACGACGCGTACCAGAAGGCGGTTGACGACCTGTTCGCGGTCAATCTCAATGGCAAGATCACGCAAGATTTGCTGGATCTGGGGGTAGGGGTGGAAATCTGCCACAACATCATGCGGGCGAAGGGCTGGAGCCCGCTGACGTGCTGCCCGGCGTGACGATCGTGCACGACGGCTATACGCGCCTGATCAAGTTGCAAAGTGACGGCTACGCTTATATTGGTGGTTTTTAAGCATCGCAAAAAACCAGTTCTTCAACATTCCCTTTTCGAGGCATTCATCATGCGAATCCGTACCCCTTTTCTGCGGCTGATGGCTGGACTGGCTGCAGTGTTCCTTGTGCCGTCCGTCGTCCTTGCTGCCGACGCGCCAATGCGAAAATCCGGGCTGTGGGAGATCCGCACCGAAACCACCGCCGATGGACAGAAAATGCCCGGCCCGATGACGATGCAGCTATGCGTCGAACAGGGCAAGGACGACATGACCGCCGATCCCGGTGACCAGCAAGACGTGCGCAAACGTTGCTCGAAGATGGACGTGAAGCGCAGCGGCAACAAGACGGTGATCGATTCGGTGTGCGCGATGGACGGCCACACGGCCGCTGGCCATACGGTGATCACCGGCAATATGGCTACCGATTACCGCATGGAAAACACCACGCGCTTCACGCCGCCGATGCAGGGCATGCAGACGATGTCATCGACCATCACGGGCAAATGGCTCGGTCCCTGCAAGCCCGGCCAACAGCACGGTTCGGTGACGATGTCCGGCATGCCGGGCATGGGACCCGGCGGCGAGTTCAAGATGGATCCGGAAATGATGAAGCGCATGCAGCAATTGCAGCAACAATACGAGCGTTGACAACATGAGCGGCGTCACGCCCTACCGTACCCTGCACGATATCGCGCGTGCGCTCCCGCAGCTGACCGGGCGCGCCGAGATCGAAACGGCGCTGGACGAACTGGAATACCTGTTCGAGGTGATTCCGCCGGAGATGCAGGAATACGCCGAGCCGGTGATCGAGGCCTTGCGCCGCAAACTTGCGGAGGCACCGGCCTAGGCCGGCTTGCCCGCATGCCCCAAGCTTCGGATCAGGCATGAGAATGGCGACCGGACACGCGTCGCCGCACGCCAGGCTGTGCCTCGCAACGTTCACACAGGATCGGCCATGAATCGCTACCACGCCCTGCTTCTCGCAATTTTTGCGGCCGTCTGGGTGTGGGCGGCGATCGAACCCCGTTACCCGCAGGACTGGCTGCTGGAAAACTATCTGGTGTTCGTATTTGTGCCGCTGATCCTGCTGGGCGTGCGTCGTTACAGGCTCTCCAGTCTTTCCTGCACGCTGGTCACCGCTTTCATGCTGCTGCACGTGGTGGGCTCGCATTACACCTATTCCGAGGTGCCATTCGGCTTCGCGCTGCAGAACTGGTTTGGATCCGAACGCAACATGTACGACCGCCTGGTGCATTTCAGCTTTGGCCTGCTGCTGGCCTACCCGTTCCGAGAGGTCTTCATGCGCGCGACGAAGGCAGGCGGGGGGTGGACTTACGTCTTGCCACTGCAAGGCGTGATGAGTTTTTCATTCACGTACGAGATCATCGAATGGCGGGTGGCCGACCGGGTCGACCCAGCTGCGGGCCTGGCCTTCCTGGGTGCGCAGGGCGATCTCTGGGACGCGCAAAAGGACATGGCGCTGGCCGTGATCGGCGCAGTGATCACCCTCTCGATCGTGGCCCTGATCCGCTGGCGTTACGCTGCGGTGTCCGGCAGCACGCTGCGCACCCGACTGGAAGCGGGGCGGGGCGACAAGCCATTGAACGAACCGGCTTTTTGGATACTGCCAAAAGGCCGCCACCCACGCGGGGATGCGCGGCAGGATCAGACGATCGATTAATCCGGATTCCGGAATGCGGGGGTCGACGTTCCACTCCGCGCAGCGCATGCTTTTTCCTCAACATTCATCACGGACGCGCCATGCCTGATCCCAGCCTTCAGATCGTGCTTTGGCTGCTCGCCGCAGTCCTGGTCGTGGTCGGTTTTGCCGGTCTGATCCTGCCGGCGGTCCCCGGCATCCCTTTGGTGTTTGCAGGCCTCGTGCTGCTGGCCTGGTCGGAGAACTTTGCCTATGTCGGCTGGATCACGCTTACGCTGCTGGGAATGCTGGCGCTGTTGAGCTATGCAGTGGATTTCCTGGCGACAGCAGTCGGCGCGAAGCGGTTCGGCGCGTCGCCCAGGGCGGTGGCGGGCGCGGTGCTGGGCGCGCTGGCCGGGCTGTTTTTCGGACTGCCTGGTATCGTGCTGGGGCCGTTTGTCGGCGCGATCATCGGCGAATTCAGCGGTCGGACCTCGGCCAGGGCAGCGATGCGGGCGGGGGTGGGCGCAACGCTGGGGCTGCTGTTCGGCGCCTTGCTGAAACTGGCTCTGGCCTTCAGCATGGTGGGTGTGTTCGTGCTGGATCGCCTGCTTTAGTTTGACCGCTTCACTTCGTTCGCCTGGAGGCGAAGCGGTCGCATACCAAACCGTTTTTTTGCCTGGAGAGACTGCATGAAAATTCGTACCGCCTTGACGATCGGCCTGCTGCTGGTGATGCTCGGCTGCAGCAAGGTCACGCTGGAAAACTACAACAAGATCAGCGTGGGCATGAGTTACGAAGAGGTGACCCAGCTGATCGGCCCGCCTGATGAATGTGATGACGTGATGGGCGTCCGCAACTGCCTGTGGGGCGACGAAAAACGCTCCATCAACATCAGCTTTGTTGGAGACAAGGTGTTGCTGTTCGCGTCCAATAACCTGCAATAGGCAGGCCCGTTGGGGTCCCGCGTGCGCCGCTTCCGGTAAGGGGTGTGTTCGCCAACTCGCCCGCTACAACTGGAGCGCAAACCGTAGTCGGATAGTTGCCCGCCTGCTGGACGGGCCCCTTGCGTTTCAGGTTACATGTTCAGCTGGTTGAATGATAAAAATCCTGATTGGAGAGAGCGAATGAAGTGGAGTGTGCTTCTGTTACCGATTCTTGCGCTGACGGCCCTCGTGGGCCATGTTTACGCGAACAGCCTTGCCCCCTGGGGCAGCGCGCCTGTGATCAAGCAAGCCTATAGCAAGCAGAAGGTGGTGTTTGATACGACGGCGGGGTCGACTGACGGACTGAAGAGCGTGCTCGATCGGGCAAGCTTCCTCAGCATCCTGAACGGCGCTGATCCGCTGGACAACAGGATCGTGATCGTGTTGCACGGGGAGGCGATTCCGTTTTTTTCGATCAGGAACTATGCAAAGAACAAGGACCTGATGCACCGGGCCCAGAGCCTGTCCGTGGGGGATGTGGTCGAGTACCGCATGTGCCAGGCGGCCGCCCAGCTTCAGGGCCTCAAGCCCGAGGACATCCACGGATTCGTCAAGATGGTGCCGATGGCCGATGCGGAAATCGTGCGCCTGCAGCAGGAAGAGGGCTTTGCCTACATGCAGTAAGCGGCGTTCAGCCAGTGCCGGGCCCCCGCTTGAATGGATGGGCGGGGCTGCCCCGCAAATGGACGAGCCCAACTCAGCATGCTGTCGGATGGCGGCCGATTATGTACCTGGCCAATCACCCATGAAGCAACGCCCTGAGTTGGGCTTGGCTTCGCGACAAGATGCCTACGCCACGCTGCCGAAACTGGGGTCGCTGGCGATGAACGGCGCCTTCAGTCCGGCAAGGCGGCAACTCTGGGCGATGGGCCCACCCGGGAACAGGGTGTACAGGAACTTGATGCCACCTTTCGGGTGGAAGTGCTCGTCCAGGGCGTCGTGCAGATCGCGCAGGTTGATCACGGTTTCGTCTTCGTGCTGTGCGTAGTAGCGTTGCAGCGCGCGAATGGTTTCCCAATGGTCTTCCGTGAGCTCAAGCCCCTCTTTTTTCGCGGCGTCCAGGGTTTCTTCGCGCGTCCAGTTCAACGGTGCATCGGGAAAATCCGGGTCGGTTGCCGGTTGATTGATGAGCTGATTGATATCGGTTGAAACGTGCAGCATGACGACTCTCCTTCAGACTTTCGTACAGATAGTTAAAGGTAGGTCACGGCTTCGCCGGTTTCAAGGAACGTCACTCAGAACATGCAGGGTGTGTCCTGACACCACACAAAAAAACCGCGCCCAGACGGGACGCGGTTTTGGCCTGGAAGCGGGGCGCATTCGCCCCGCCGGGCTTGGCGGCGGGTACCCGTCAAATGTCGCTGCTGTCCAGATAGCGGTTGATCGTGTCGGCGCCGGCACCCTGGCGCACGAAGTCGGCAAACTCGGTTCCGCTGAGGTCTTCTTCGATGCGGGTGTTGTGAACGTCATTCGGCATGTTGGCCCAGCCGGAACCATTGGGGCTGTTGTGGTCGGCCAGTGCGGAAATCGAGAAGAGGGCGGCCAGGGAACCGAGAACCAGGGCGTGTGCAGTGCGTTTCATGTGTCACTCCTATCAAGATTTGAATATCCGACATGCGGATGAATGCATGCGGTGAATGCATGGTAGGAAGCGGACGTGGCCGGGCGGTGTCGTGGCGGTTCCAGAATGTGACAGTCTGTGACAGGGTCGCAGAACGGACTAAGCTGAAGGCATCCTATGTTTCCAGGGAGTGACGCCATGGCAAAGCGATCCTATCCGCTCGCGAAGGTCTATGGCCTGCTGGAGCCTGGCCCGGTGGTGCTGGTGACAACCGCGAGCAAGGGGCGCGCCAATATCATGACGATGTCCTGGCACACCATGATGGAATTCGAGCCGCCTCTGGTCGGCTGCGTGATCAGCGGCCGCAACGGCTCGTTCGACACGCTGAAGGCAACGAAGGAATGCGTGATCAACATCCCGACGCAGGAACTGGCAAAGCAGGTAGTAGGTATCGGCAACAGTTCCGGGCGCACGGTCGACAAGTTTGCGAAATTCGGACTCACGCCGGCCGAGGCCGCACAGGTGCAGGCGCCCTTGATTGCCGAATGCTATGCCAGCCTGGAATGCCGGCTGGCCGATACGCGACTGGTAAACCTATACAATTTTTTCATTCTCGAGGTGGTGCAGGCGTGGGTCGACAGTGCTGTCAAGAAACCGCAGACGCTGCACCATCGGGGCAACGGCTTGTTCGCGGTGGCCGGCGAGACAGTCAAGCTGCGCTCAGGCATGAAATAGCATGGGCAGGCGGATTTGTAATTGGATTCCCGGCGCAAGTTGATAATCTGAAGCGTTGGGTAGTTTGCTTAATCGAAAGGAGACATCATGAGTATCGCGAAAACGATCGAAGTCACGGCGAGTTCCAAGAAGAGTTTCGATGACGCGCTCAAGCAGGGCATCGCGAAGGCGACCGAATCGCTGGAAAATATCACCGGCGCCTGGGTGATGGACCAGATCGTCAAGGTGAACAAAGGCAAGGTTGCCGAGTACACCGTCAGGATGAAGCTCACGTTTGTTCTGAAATAGGCTCATCCCTGCGAAGGGCGCTCCGCTTGGACGTGAATGGCGAATGCGCCCGGCATCGGGAAAGGGCGGAATGTCGGATGTGGTTTTGAGGGGAAGGGCTTGAAAGCAGAGCGGGACGGCGGCGGCCATCACCGGCACCCCATCCCGGTGCGCCTGCTGTTCGCCGCCTTGGGCACCTTGTTCATGCTGTTGGGTTTGCTGGGCCTGTTTCTGCCGGTGCTGCCGACTACCCCTCTTCTGTTGCTGGCCACCGCCTGCTACGCCCGCTCGTCACGCCGCATATTCAACTGGCTGCTGAATCACCCGAACTTCGGGCCGCTGATCCGGGAGTGGCGCGAACACCGCAGCATGCCGTATCGCGCCAAGCGCAACGCGTTGTGGTTGATTGCGTTGAGCTTCAGCATCTCCATCGGGTTTTTCGTTCCGGGTTGGCCGGCGAAGCTCGCCATGGGGATCGGCGGCCTCCTGCTGATGATGTGGATCGCGCGCATCCCCTCGCGGGACGCGCCGGGCACGGGCTGAAATCAATCGCAGAATGATTGCGGCGCGCATGCCGAATCGGCGCCGCGCTCAGGGATAATCCGGTCGCATGAAAGCTGTCCCCTACTGGCGCCTGTCCGGCTTCTATTTCTTCTACTTTGCCTTCGTCGGCGCGATGTCGCCGTTCTGGGGGCTGTACCTGCAGTCGCTCGCGTTCAACGCGTTCCAGATCGGCGTGCTGATGTCATTGCTGCAGGTGATGCGGATCTTCTCGCCCAACATCTGGGGCCATATCGCCGACCGCACCGGACGCCGCGCCGCGATCGTGCAGATCGCGGCATTGGGCAGCGTGATCGTTTTCGCCGGGGTGTTTTTCGGCAGCAGCTTCTGGTGGATGTTCGCGGTGATGGCGGGGCTGAGCTTTTTCTGGAGCGCATCGCTGCCGCTGGTCGAGGCGATGACGCTGTCGCATCTGGGCGATCGCACCGATGCCTACGGCCGCATCCGCCTGTGGGGCTCGATCGGCTTCATCATCGTGGTGGTGGGGCTGGGCTATGCGTTCGATTTCGTTTCCATCGCCTGGCTGCCGTGGGCGGTGCTGCTGCTGATGCTGGGGATCGCCGCGTTCGCGCGGGTGATTCCCGAGGCCGAGATCCTGCCGCACGCCGGCGACCATGTTTCCGTGTGGGACGTGCTGAAGCGGCCCGAGGTGGCCTCCCTGCTCGCCGCCTGCCTGCTGATGGCGGTGACGCACGGGCCCTACTACATCTTTTATTCGATCTATCTGGTCGACCACGGCTACGACAAGTCCACGGTCGGCTGGCTGTGGGCGCTCGGCGTCATCTGTGAAATCGGAATTTTCCTGATCATTCCGCGCATCTTTGCCCGGGTGACGCCGCGCAAGCTCATCCTGGCGAGCTTCGCGCTGGCGGTGCTGCGCTTCCTGCTGATCGCCTGGGGGGTGGAGTCGGCTTGGCTGGTGTGGGGCGCGCAGACCCTGCACGCATTCACCTTCGGCACCTATCACGCGGCGGCGGTGGCGCTGATCCACCAGCACTTCCGCGGTCGCCACCAGGCGCGCGGGCAGGCGCTCTACACCAGCATCTCTTACGGTGTCGGCGGCACCATCGGCGGGTTGGCCAGCGGGTTGACCTGGGACACGCTGGGGTCGGCCTGGACTTTCACACTGGCTGCAGTGAGCGCGGCGCTGGCGTGGGCCGTCTATGCCCTATGGGGGAATACAAAAACCATGCCCGCACCCGGCAAGCTATGAAATAATCAGCGTTTTACGCGCTGTGACGCCTTATTCCGCATGTCCGGTAAAACCCTATTTGAAAAATTGTGGGACGCCCACGTGGTCCACGTCGAGTCCGACGGCACCACGCTGCTCTACATCGACCGCCATCTGGTGCACGAAGTCACCAGCCCGCAGGCGTTCGAAGGGCTGAAGCTGGCCCACCGCACCCCGCGCCGGGTCGACGCGGCCATCGCCGTGCCTGACCACAACGTGCCGACGACCGACCGCAGCCAGGGGATCGCCGACCCGATTTCGCGCCTGCAGGTGGAGACGCTCGACGCCAACTGCGCCGAGTTCGGCATCACCGAATTCAAGATGGACGACATCCGTCAGGGCATCGTCCACGTCATCGGCCCC
>Ga0105093_10000883_pt1 | contig 11396 bp, 12 predicted proteins | sample PPLLak3March2015_2_FD_79111 | JGI IMG/M metagenome (GOLD analysis project Ga0105093, IMG submission 79111) | Freshwater sediment microbial communities from Prairie Pothole Lake near Jamestown, North Dakota, USA - PPLs Lake P8 Core (3) Depth... | ecosystem: Environmental > Aquatic > Freshwater >... | reverse complement strand
CGTCTGAAGCAGCAATTATTAATGTGTCGTCTTTTCTTGGAATTGTGCCAAAAAGTAGTGCACCAATATACTGTGCTACAAAAGCGGCTCTACACGCCTTTTCCAAGTCCCTTCGCTATCAACTACAGGGTACTCGTGTTAAAGTGTTTGAGATCATTACGCCGCTTGTTGATACTGATATGACTAGGGGGCGCGAGGACGATGCCGGTAAAATGTCGCCAGACATCTTGGCAAGAGAAGTCATCCGAAAGATAGAAATGGACGATTACGAGATCAAACCTGGGCGAACGAAACTCGTACTATTTCTCAACAGGGTCGTTCCATCGCTGGTCCAGAAAGTGGTCGAAAAGAGATAGGATTGAATCTGTGCTCACTGAACCAGGCTATGCATCCGACCACCGTCTGCGCCGGCGGCTGATTTCGACGTCAGGGCATTTTAAGAATTGTGTTTCCCAATAACCTCACCATTAATCACCTGGAACAAAAGGAATCAGTTATGGCAGTTGGTTGGTCTCGCGATGGGTCGGTGCAGGAACAAATAGATGCCACAGTGGAATCCGAAGTCCAATTGGCGAAAAGCCGATTACCGCATGGCGAAAGCTTGACTCATTGTGAGGAATGCGAGGTTGCTATACCTGAAGCGCGCCGCAAAGCAATGCCTGGAGTTCGATATTGTGTCAGATGTCAAACAGAACTCGAAAAAAGGCAGAAGACAGTTACCCTATACAATCGACGCGGTAGCAAAGACAGTCAACTGAAGTAAATTCCTGCTAACGAGTCCATGGCTCTACTTAAAGCCTGAGAAAGGGCTCCAGTTGACGGCTCTCCGGGCGCAACTTAGCCCCGGCGTTGGGCTAATCCGTTATAAGAGTATCCGGAGGAGGTAGTGCATGTGGTCAAATAAGTATCCCTTGGTCCTGCTGATCGTCGTACTGGCTTTCTTCGTTTGGTCGGCAATCGACCCCCATGACACCCGCCTCACCTGGTTCTTGGAAACACTCCCGTTCATGATCGCCCTGCCGGTCCTGCTCCTGACCTACAGAAGATTTCCCTTGACGGACCTGACCTACACGCTTATCGCCGTGCACGCCATGATCCTGATGCTCGGCGCCCATTACTCTTACGCCAAGGTACCGCTGGGCTTCTGGATGGAAGACTGGTTCGGCTGGACCCGCAACAACTACGACAAGATCGGGCACTTCATGCAGGGATTTGCTCCGGCGATCTACACGCGCGAAATTCTTGCACGAACGTCGCCCTTGAAGTCGGGCAAGTGGCTCGGTTTCCTTTCTGTCGCCGTGCCTCTCGCTTTTTCAGCGATCTATGAAATCATTGAATGGCTGGCTTCCCTTTCCAATCCGGCGGACACGGAGGCCTTCCTTGGAACACAAGGGTACATATGGGATACGCAAAGCGATATGTTCCTGTGCCTCGTGGGCTCGGTCATTGCGCTCATTCTACTCACGAAATTGCACAACAGGTATCTTTCAGGAGTTCATTGAATAAACCGGAGGAGTGGAACAGGGGCAGCGTGTCGTCATGACCGGTCCGTATGCCATCGTCCGGCATCCCATGTACCTCGGAGTGCTCGTCATGTTCCTCTTCACGCCGGTGGCGCTGGGCTCCTGGTGGGCGGTGATCTCCGCCTTGCCGCTGCTCGCTGTCCTGGTCGCCAGAATCCGGAACGAAGAGCGCCTGCCCGCTGAGGAGCTCAAGGGATACAGGGAGTACACTCAAATCACCAGATGCCGCCTCATCCCTGGTGTATGGTAGCTGTTCGCTCTGGAGATCAATGGCACGAACCCCTTCGAATCTTGTTTTGATTGGAATGCCGGGCTCAGGCAAGAGCACCGTTGGAGTGATCCTCGCGAAGAAGACATCACGCGACTTTGCGGATACGGACCTTCTGATTCAGAAATCACAAGGACGGAAACTGCAGGACATCGTTGATCATGACGGATACGCTGCCCTCCGAAAGATTGAGGAGAGTGTCCTGCTCGACCTTTGCGTCCACAACCATGTCATCGCCACGGGTGGCAGCGCAGTCTACAGTGATCCGGCAATGGCTCATCTCAAGTCAGATGGTTTGGTCATCTTTCTCGATGTGGATCTGGCAACGCTGGAATCAAGGATTCGCGATTTCAGCACGCGAGGTCTTGCAAAGCGACCGGAGCAAAGCTTACCCGAGCTGTTCGACGAGCGGTTTGGGCTCTATGCAAAACACGCGGACATTACGATCAAATGCAGCCGACTGACTCAAGAGGATGTCTGCGCGAGGATCCTTGAAGAAACGGAAAGCCAAGATCGATATTGCAGGGGACGGCGAAAAAGCGGGCTCTCCCCGGACAGCCTTTCTACCTGAAAGGAGTCATTGGTTTTTCGAGTCTGACCGAGAACAGGCCTAAAGTCCCAGAGCCGCAGAGCTCGCATGGGGACGAACCGTCCGGTTTCTTCGGAAGAATCGCAAGGGATGAGATCTTTCGAGGAGGGTACCGAAAAGAGGAACAGCGCATCATGTCTTTCGACGTCATGTTTATTGTACTGTTTGCGGCGTTGCTGCATGCCGCGTGGAACGCCTTCATCAAGTCGGGGGACAACAAGCTTGTCGAGACCACCCTTCTTGTGACGGGTGGAGGCGTGATCGCCGGCGCGGTTCTCCCTTTTGTGCCGGCGCCTGAACAAGCCAGTTGGTATTTTCTGGCGGCGTCGGTCGCCATCCACTGTGCCTACTTCAGCCTGGTCGCCCTTGCCTATCGAACGGGGCAGTTGAGCTTTGCCTACCCGGTCATGCGAGGGTCCGCTCCCCTATTCACAGCCATTCTGACCGTTTCCGTTGTCGGTGAACCGATTGGCGGCGGCGGCTGGTTGGGAATCCTCCTGTTGTGCGCGGGGATTCTGTGGCTCGCTCGGGACGGCTGGAGATCGGCAGACAGCCAGAAGCACTCGTTGGCCTTTGCACTGCTCAACGCCGTTGTCATTGTGGCATACACGATTGTGGACGGGCTCGGAGTTCGTGCGTCCCAGCACGCGTGGAGCTATGTGCTCTGGCTGTTCTTTTTGAATATGTTTCCTCTCCTCGCGATTGGGGTGGCGAGCCATGCGAGGGCGGTCCTCTCTGTGCCCGTCAGGGGGTGGGTTAAGGGATTTGCCGGCGGTTTCTGCAGCCTCTGCGCTTATGGTCTGGCTCTCTGGGCCATGACGCAAGCTCCCATCGCGCTGGTGGCGGCGCTGCGTGAAACCTCCGTGCTTATCGGCACGGCTCTGGGGGCGCTCCTGTTGAAAGAACGCTTCGGTCTCAACCGATGGCTCGCGGCGACACTGATCACAGCAGGAGCCGTTGCAATGAAAGCCTTGTGAAGGCCGGAGTTCCGCGTCTCAGGACAATCAACTCAAAGACTCCTTGGGGATTCTCATGGAATACACACCGGTCAACTTAAAAGAGAAGCTTTCCAAGTTCTCTGAACACTGGACACCCAAAATCGTCGCTCAGATGAACGACTATCATTTCAAGGTGGTGAAATTCAGCGGTGACTTTGTTTGGCATCGCCACGAGGACACCGATGAGGTGTTCATCGTCCTTGACGGCCACATGTCTATTCGGTTTCGTGACGGAAAGGTTGACTTGAGCGCTGGAGAGCTTTTCGTTGTGCCCAAGGGATTGGAGCACAAACCGTTTGCCGAAAAAGAATGCCACATCATGCTCGTTGAACCTGCGGGCACGATCAACACCGGCAACGCCGGCGGAGCAAGAACCGCCGCGGACCATGTGTGGATATAAGGCTTCATTCCGAAGGGGATGGAGCTTTCACCAAACCCATCTCGCGCCGGATGCTTCTTTCGAGAGCTTCCGCTTCCCCGGGCTGAAGCCCTTTCATCTTCGCGATTCTGTCCAAGTAAGCTCTTTCCGCAGGCGTGATCTCTTTTGTCGCCAGCAGGCTCAGGCGCAAGAGCTCGGAGTACAGCTCATGGGGGGCGTCCTCTTTGACCGCCAGGGAAAACTCCAAACAACTCTGGGGTCTCTTGGCCTGATCCTTTTCGAGGGCCTTCAAGACAGCGGCTTTGATCCTGGGACGAATGGTCCCCACCTCTTCCAGCATTCTTTCCGGGTCTTCGAGAGATCCCTCCATGTGATATTCCAGGAGATCCGTCAGCCTCTTTCTCTCACCCGTAGGCCATTGCCCTGTGAGCATGAAGAAGAACGTCACCCCAAGCGAATAGATATCCGAGCGGGAATCCACTTCTTCATTCAGCAGTTGCTCAGGGGACATGAACTGAAGCGTTCCGCCGGGAAGCGACTCTCCCCTCATCTTCTTGCCGGAAGCCAGCATGAAAGAGAGTCCGAAGTCCACGATCTTGACCCTCCCCTGTTGATCGAGAAGGATGTTGGAAGGTTTGATGTCTCCGTGGACGATATTGTACTTGTGCGCAAACCCGATCCCCTCCAGAACCTGGAGAAAAATGTGGATCCCTCGCTCTACGGAGAGGGCGCCTTTTTCCTGCCTCTTTTCTCTGATGGCTTTTGCTTTCTTGACGATCTTCTCCAAGTCCGTGCCCTGAACATGCTGCATGACCAGGCAGGGAACCCCCTGATAGATAAACGCTCGGAACACCTGGACCACGTGCGGGTTATCAAGGTTTGCCTGGATCTTGGCCTCTCTCAGGAACTGATTTCTGTACTCCTGCTTCTCAGAAAAAGGGGGAGCGAGCGCCTTAATGATGACCTTTCGCTTGAGGGTAATGTCTCTGGCAAGATAGAGTTCGCCCATCCCGCCTCTCTCGAGGCGCTGCCCAACAACATAATCTTCGATTTGCTGTCCTGGTTGGAATTCGGGTGCAGCCAAGAAAAGGTCCCCCGCGCATCGGATTGTGGTCAAAGCCTTCAATGAAGGGCAAGCTCTGTGAGAGACCGGGGACGTCAGTAGCTCTCCTTCAAGAACCCTCGAACCTCGGCGTACTTGTCCGGAGCCACCACGAGGAGATGGTCTTCGATTCTTCCTTCATCCATGTATTCGCTCAGAAAGAATTCCTTTCCGTCCATCTTGTAGATCTTGCCGCCTGCTGCTTCGAGGATCACGGCTGCCGCAGCCAGATCCTTGTAGGACTCGCTGCCGAGAACGGCCGCCTCGGCGCGCCCCATGGCCACGTAACAGATGTGGGCGGCGGTGCAGCCCAGGGACCGGATCTTGCCCGGGAAACGGCATTGATACCGCTGGTGAAACCGCGAATAGGTCAGGAGGAGGCTTTCATCGTTGATCCCTTCCTGAGAGGAAACATGGATCTGCTTCTGCCCCCACATGGCCTTGTGCCCGGCCTGGGCGTGGAAAAGATCTCCCGTGACCGGCAGGTGAAAGATGCCGAACACGGGCCAGTAGTTCTCAAAAAGCGCAACCGACGTGCCCCACACCGGGATTCCCGCTTGAAAGTTGGCGACCCCGTCCAGAGGATCGTAGATCCACAGGTACCTCTTGGCCCCGTGAGTGTACCCGTCGTCTCCCCGGTCGCTCTTGTAGACCTTGTGATCCGGAAAACGGGCAAAAAGCCGGTCCTGAAAGAATTCCCTCAACTGAAGCTCCGCCTCGGTCACGAGCCCTTCATCGAATTTCACATCCTTTTGTCCTTTGCCGTAAAAGGACAGGGCTTTTTCTCCGCAATGATGGACCACGTCGATAGCGAACTTCAACAGATCGTCGATTTTCTCATGTCCCGAACTCACTTTTTCCTTTCCTCGCTTTGTTGTCACGGCTCTTCCTTTCTCGTCAGGTTCATTCATGAATGCTCAGAATCTCCCCATCCTGTGCAAGTAATGATACACAACAATCCCCACGGCTGTGGAGAGATTCAAACTCCGAATCTTTCCCCAAATGGGAATTCGGTAACACGGATACGCTTCCCTGATGGCCAGGGGAAGGCCGACCGTCTCCTTGCCGAAGAGCAGATAATCGCCCTGGTGAACTTCAGCTTTCGGATACTCCTGCGACGCGTGGCTGCTGAAGGCGATCAGCCGCCCCGCTTCCTTGCTCGCCAGAAACGCTTCGAAGCTTTCGTGATGACACAGATCGATCTCAGACCAGTAATCGAGCCCCGCCCGCTTCAAGTGCTTGTCGTCCACCTTGAAACCCAGAGGGTGAATCAGGTGGAGGCGAAGCTCTGCCGCCCCGCACAGCCTGGCGATGTTGCCCGCATTCGCCGGGATCTCGGGCTGGTGCAGAACCACGTGAAGATAAGGCTTCGGTTGAGTCATGCGGGCGCTCTGCGGTTTTCAATGAACTCCTTGATCTCCTGCATGATCGGGCCGTCCTCGCGCCACAGGCTGCAGGTGTTCAACAGATAGGACAGTCCCTCGATTTCCTCCACAGAGGCGGGCGGCGCTTCGGGCTCTCTCATCTTGTGGGTCCAGTACCCGTGAAGGGCCTCCTGCACCATGACGATCAGGAGATGGGTCAGGTGAGCGCACCCCCGCACCCCTCCGATGAGCTTGTGGACTTTTTCTCCGAATCCGCTCTTGATCTTGAGTCCGATGATTTTCTTGACGCTCTCGCGGGTGGTGACGCAGAGCGGCATCGGGATATGCGGCATCTCCGCTTCCGCGTCGAGAATCCGCAGCGGGAGCCCCCCGATCAGTAGGCGTATGATCATGTGGTGGACCACGCCTTTCTCCCTTCTCTGACCCGAAAGCTCGTAGATGGGCCTGAAGCGCTCATCCCTCAAAGTGCCCTCCACCACCACCTTGTCGTCGTCCAGAGCATAGGTGCTCATGTCGAGAATTCTCTGGTGAACTCGGTTTTGTTTCTTGATCGCGTCGGCCAGACTCATCGATGTTTTGTTCCTTTCCTCTAAAAAGGGCGCAAGGCCCCGCAGTCCGGGCACTGCCAGTTGACTCCGCTGCACGTAAACCCCCACAGGTTCTCCTCCATGCAGGTGTTGCAGATCTGGAAACCGCAGGAGCAGGTCCAGCAAAAGGGCTGCTCCTTCCCGCAGCAGCTGCACCGGTAAGACTCTTTTCTCCGCTCTTTCCTTTGACGGGGTTTCTGTTCCATGAAACGACCGGGAACGCACTCAGACAGTCACATCCATCATGGGCAGCACGCAGGCCTGGTCACTCACCAGGACCTTCGCCGTGCTTCCTGACAGGGCCTTTTTCGAAGCCTGAATCGCCTTTTCGGGATGATTGTTCATCTCGCTCAAGTGGGCCAGGACCACCGTGCTCAAGGCATGATGACAGAGCGTCTTCAACAATCCCCCGGCCTGCTCATTGGACAGGTGTCCTTCAGGCCCCTTGATCCGCCTCTTGAGCTCCAGGGGATAAGGCCCTTCGTCCAGCATTCTCTCATCGTGGTTGAACTCCATGACCAGTGCATGGCACCCTCGCAGCCGGTCCTCGACCACAGGGGTGCTGCGCCCAAGATCCGTGATGATCCCCAGTCTTGCACCGTCTGTGTGGACCACGAGCCCAACCGGGTCCGCTGCATCATGGCACTTGGTGAACGTCTCGATGCAGAGGCCGTTAAGGGTAATCGGATAACCCGTTTGAAAAACGACGGGCTTTGAGAGATTTCCCAGGGTTTTCAGTGCCCTTTTCAAGGTCAACCGGTTGGCGTAAACGGGCAGGTCGAACCGTCGCGCTAGGGGGCCGGCGCCGCGGATGTGATCCAGGTGTTCGTGGGTCAGGAGGATGGCATCCAGTCCAGCCGGGTCAATCCCGGCCTTTTCCATTCTCCGGATCAGCTCCTCCCCGCTCAACCCCGCGTCAACTAATATTTTCGCCCCTGCGGCTTCCACATAACACGCATTCCCGCTGCTTCCCGAGGCAAGCACTGAGAATCGAAACGATCCTGTTTTCAATCGACCTCCCACTCACTCCACACCGCTGTGTCCGAACCCTCCCTCACCTCTCGCGGTGGTTTCGAGCCGCTCCACCTCCAGGACCTCTGCACGGGAAACACGGGTGACGACCATCTGGGCAATGCGATCACCCCTCTTGATGCGGAAGGGGGTCTTGCCCCAGTTGATGAGGACCAGGCCAATCTCGCCCCGGTAATCCGAATCAATGGTGCCGGGCGAATTGACCATCCCGACACCGTGCTTCAATGCCAATCCGCTTCTCGGCCGGATCTGGGCTTCATAGCCCGTGGGAAGTGAGACGGCCAGCCCGGTTGGGACCAGTCTGATCTCGCCCGGATGAAGGGTCAGTTCCCCGTGCACGGCAGCCCGCAAATCCAGGCCCGAAGAACCCGCCGTTTCGTAGGAAGGCAGGGCCATGTCCTGGTTTCCTTCAAGGCGCATCAGCCTGAGGGTCACATGGTCCGGAGAGTCACTCATCTCTTTCTCCCAAGAAAACCGGCACCTATCCGAAGGAGACGTTCTTAAAGTCCAGATTCTCTTTTTCCAGAGGGCCGAGCGTGACCAGGGAGACCGAATCTTTCTTAAAGGCCTGAACCGCGACTTCCACCACCTGATCCACCGTGACCTTCTGGAGATCCGCGACCACGTCGTCGTAGGAGATGTACCGGCCGAAAATCCCCTCGTTCTTTGCAAGGCGGATCATTCTCGTGTCCGTGTTTTCGGAACCCAGCAAAATCCCTCCGATGAGGTGCTCCAGGGTGGCTTCCAGGTCGGACTTGGAAACGTCTCCTTTCTGGATTTTCCTGATCTCCTTCTTGATCACTTTGAGAGCCCGGTTCACCTCCTTGGGATCCGTGGCCACATAGATGCCGAGCATGCCGGCGTCGATGTAAGAGGACACAAAGGAAAAAACGTTGTAGGCCAGGCCTCGTTTCTCACGGATCTCCTGGAAAAGCCGCGAACTCATGTTGCCGCCCAGGATCGCATTCAGCACGGCGCCGGCAAACCGAAGGTCGCTTGACAGTTGCGGTCCGTTGCCTCCCAGGCAGAGGTGGACCTGTTCAAGATCCTTGGGGTGACACGAGATGCCGAAATGGCCGCTCGGAGCCGTGCGCACCGGAGCTTCGGTCGCCGCGGGAAGCGATTCAAAGAGAGGTTCCAGGGTGCGGACGAGACTGTCGTGATCCACATTGCCGGCAGCCGCCACAATGATCCGGCCGGGAGTGTAGAAGCGCCGCATGTGGCCGACGACCGTCTGTTTGTTCATGGCTGCAACCGTTGCCGGCGTGCCCATAATGGGCATTCCCAGAGGATGGTTCAACCAGAAGAACCCGTTGAAAAGCACATGGACTTGCTCGTCCGGGGTATCCTCCAGCATGTTGATCTCCTGGAGGATGACCTGTCTTTCCCTGTTCATGTCCTGGGAATCAAAAAGGGAATTCAGGAAGATGTCGGAAAGGATGTCGGCAAGCGTCTCAAGGTGCTTGTTGAGCACCCGGGAGTGGAAGCAAGTGGACTCCGCGCCGGTGAAGGCATTGGAAAAGCCCCCGATGGCGTCCAGTTCCTTCGCGATCTGGAGACTGTTCCTCGCGCGGGTCCCCTTGAACGTCATGTGCTCGATGAAGTGGGAGATCCCGTTTTCCTCCTTCACCTCATCCCTGGAGCCCACGTTCACCCAGAGGCCCAGAGACACGGAACGAAAATGCTCCAACCTTTCAGAGACAATTCGGATCCCGTTTTTCAGAACCGTCTTATGATACATCGCTCAGGCTTTCACCCAGCGCGGCTTTCCGGGACAGCGCAATTCTTCCGTTCTTGTCGATGTCCAGGACTTTGACCAGGACCTCATCTCCCTCTTTCAGGATGTCCGTCACCTTGTTGACCCGCTCTTTGTCCAGCTGGGAGATGTGAATCAGGCCGTCGGTCCCGGGCAGGATCTCGACGAATGCGCCGAAGTCCATGATCTTCCTGACCTTGCCCTTGTACAGCTTGCCCACTTCCGCTTCCTGAACAACCCGGCCGACCATGTCGATCGCCATCTTTGCCAGGTCACCGTCAGGAGAGGCGATCATCACCCGGCCTTCGTCGTCCACGTCGATCTTGGAATCCGTGGCCGCGCTGATCTCCTTGATGATCTTGCCGCCCGGCCCGATCAGCAGCCGAACTTTGTCGGGTTTGATCTGGAGGATGGTGATCACGGGGGCATACTGGGAAACCTGGGTCCTCGGTTTGTTGATGGCCTCCTTCATCTTGTCCAGGATGTGGAGCCTTGCCTGTCTGGCCTGCTCCAGCGCGGTTTGCATGACCTCGCGCGTGACCCCGTCGATCTTGATGTCCATCTGAAGACCGGTGATACCGCCCGCGGTCCCGGTCACTTTGAAATCCATGTCCCCGTAATGGTCTTCGTCGCCGATGATGTCCGTCAGAACGGCCGTCTTGCTGCCGTCGGAAATCAGGCCCATGGCCACGCCGGCCACCGGTTCCTTAATGGGCACGCCTGCATCCATCAGGGACAGGGAGCCTCCGCACACGCTCGCCATGGACGACGAGCCGTTGGATTCCAGAATCTCGGAAACCACCCGAATCGTGTACTGGAACTCTTCCTTGGGAGGAAGCACCGGCATCAGGCTTCTGTGGGCCAGGGCTCCGTGGCCGATGTCCCTGCGGCTGGGGCCTCCCAATCTTTTGGCCTCCCCGACCGAATAGGGGGGAAAATTGTAGTGCAACAGGAAGCGCTTGAATCGGACGCCGTAAATCGTCTCCATCCTCTGCTCGTCCATCTCCGTACCCAGGGTGGTCAGCACGAGCGCTTGAGTTTCACCTCTGGTGAAAAGGGCGGAGCCATGAACTCGAGGAAGCACTCCAACCATGCACTCGATGGGTCTCACCTCGGTGAAGCTACGGCCGTCGATTCGCCTCCCCTCTTCCAGGATCATTCGGCGAACCAGGTCCCGCTCGAGCTCCGAGAGCATCTCCTTGATTTGCGATTCCCTTCCCTCGTACTCCGCTGCGAGGGCTTCCAGAGTCTTGGTCGCGGCATCGTCTCTTTTATCCTGTCTTTCCTTTTTGTCGGCCGTCGTCGAGGCCTCCTGCAGAAGGGGAAGAACGAGTTCCCTGATTTTCGCTTCCAGAGCCGCGTCTCTCGGAGCAGGGGCAATGTCTCTCTTGGGTTTTCCCACCGCCCTGCGGATTTCCTCCTGCATGTCGAGAAGGGGCTGCAGCGCTTGATGGCCGAAAAAGACCGCATCAATCATGTCCGACTCGGAGACGAAATTTCCGCCCCCTTCGACCATGACCACGGCGGACCGAGTCCCTGCCACAATCAGTTGGATATCGCTTTCCTCCTGCTCGGAGAGCGTGGGGTTCGCCATTAGTTTTCCCCCTACCCTTCCCACCCGGACCGCTCCCACCGGTCCGCGGAAAGGGATGTCCGATACTTCGAGGGCTGCAGAGGCCCCTACCAGGGCGAGCACATCCGCCTCGTTCTCCCGGTCTGTGGAGAGCACGGTGGCGATAATCTGGGTCTCGTAATAGTAGTTGTCCGGGAAAAGAGG